>Ga0180438_10001915_pt1 | contig 35467 bp, 30 predicted proteins | sample SS_ome_12_FD_132455 | JGI IMG/M metagenome (GOLD analysis project Ga0180438, IMG submission 132455) | Hypersaline lake sediment archaeal communities from the Salton Sea, California, USA - SS_3_D_2 metaG | ecosystem: Environmental > Aquatic > Non-marine Saline and Alkaline > Hypersaline >... | reverse complement strand
CCGGGATGCAGGACCTGCAGGCTCTCAGATCGCTGTTTCGGGTGCAGGTCCAGGGCGTATGCTGCGGGAAATGGAATATTGGGAAAAGACCCCCGTTGTTTCAGAAAGAGAAACGCCTCTTGAGGAACGGATGAGAGGATGATACGCTGTCTTCTCTGTGGAAAGAAGCCTGCTGCTGCATCCATCACGATCTGCGCTGATTGCGTTCGTGGGTTTCAGGACAGGAAAAAGCTTTATATGCTGCACCACCCATTCCGTCGGAAATATGGACTTCCTCTCGAAATCCCACGAAGTGAAAGGGGAATCAGCTGCCGGCTCTGCGTCAACCGGTGCTCCATGGGTCAAGGGAGTACCGGGTACTGCGGGCTTCGGACAAACCAGGGGGGATATCTCCAGGAGAGAATGGAAGAAGGTTCTGCACTCCTTCACGCCTACCAGGATATGCTCCCTACGAACTGCTGTGCCTCCTGGTTCTGTAGAGGCTCTCATGAGAAGGGATACAATCTTGCAGTCTTCTTTTACGGCTGCAACTTCGACTGTCTGTTCTGTCAGAATGCCTCTCACAAGCTCCTCGATGCAGCCCCATCCATGACAGAAGAAGAGCTCGTGAGAAAAGCGCTTGAAGAAAAGGTTCGGTGCGTCTGTTTCTTCGGAGGCTCTCCTGAGCCGCAACTGCCATTTGCTCTGAGAGTTGCACGAAGGGTCCACGAAGAGAGCGGAGGGAAAAAGCACATCTGCTGGGAGTGGAACGGGGCAGGAAGACCTGATCTTGTTCGAAAAGCCATCGATATCTCCATCCAGAGCGGAGGTACGGTGAAGTTCGATCTCAAAGCATTTAATCCCAATCTTCATGCCGCGCTCTGCGGGGTGGACAGAAATCAGACATATCGGAACTTTACCCTGGCTGCTGAAATGTGCAGGGAATATGAAAACGTGCTGAACGCGACGACGCTGCTCGTATCACACTACGTGGATTCCCAGGAGATCCGGAAGATCGCCGCGTTCATTGCAGACCTGGATTCCCGCATACCATACTCTCTGCTCGTATTCCATCCGGATTTCTGCCTGGAGGATCTGCCGGTGACGCCTCGCGAACAGGTGTTCGAATGCTATGATGAGGCAAATCTGCTTCTGGAAAGGGTACACATAGGAAACAGAGAGCTCTTGTAAGTCAAAAGCAACTCCAGTACTCCCGTTGAATTGCCATGACGCTCTCGATGGTTCTCTCTGCCATTTTCCCAATGCTCTGGAGTTCTCTCTCTGCAAAACCGTTATCGACCGGTGCAACACCGGCAAACGTTCTGATGATCGCTTCAATACTCTGCGTCTGACCCTTTATGTGATAGCCTCCTTCGAGGGTAAGTAGCATTCTGCTTCCCGCATGCTTCCTGGCAATGGTCTGGAGAAGACGAGCAAGCGCAGAAAAACCCGTGGGGGACAGCTGCATTCCTCCGAGAGGATCCCCAAAGTAGGTATCGAACCCGGCGGATACCATCACGAGCTGTGGCTTGAAGAGCTCCGCGACTGGAACAAGGATGGATTTGAATATCCGGTAATACTCCTCATCCCCGTGTCCCGGAAAGAGCGGTACGTTGATGGTGTAGCCGCTTCCTTCGCCGATCCCGACCTCGTTCATACTGCCCGTTCCAGGATAGTATGGGTACTGATGAGTAGAAAAGTAGAGCACTCTGGAGTCTTGTTCGAAGGCGTGTTGAGTTCCGTTTCCATGATGCAGATCCCAGTCTGCAATGAGCACGCGTTCGATCCCGTAGTGCTCAATCGCATACTGCGTACCAATCGCAATATTGTTGAATAGGCAGAACCCCTTCGCCCAGTCGGCCTCTGCGTGGTGTCCTGGAGGGCGAATCAGCGCGAAAACCTCTCCTGGATAACCTTCGGGAGCCTCAATTTTTTCTTCCATTATTCTGTCTATTCCACTGAGCACACCGCCGACAGCATAGAGGGCAGCCTCGAAAGAACGCTCCGAAGTGATCGTGTCCGGGTCAAGGAAGGTAGCTGCTTTTCCCTCTGTGGCGGCAATTCGGTCGAAATGCCGACTGCTGTGTATGAGCTGAATTTCTTCGCGAGTGGCTTTTCGTGGCTGTATCGATTCATAGAGCTCCTTGACCTCCTCATTTTTGAGCATTTCATATATCGAAGAGAGTCTCTGGGGGCTCTCCGGATGCCACGTGCCGGGCATGTGCTCGATATAGATGGGGTCATGCACAATTCCAATCTTTTTCACCATATGCCTCGTTTAATGTCAATACCCCTTTTCTGGCAATTTGAAAGGGTATACAATTGTATCCGATAGGTGGGTATGAGTCCAGAAAAATATTGTTTTCCATTGTTTTACATGAAATGAGGCATCAGGAAGTCCGGGGCAGCTCAATCCAGCCGGGAAAAAAGAAGCTTCTCATGTCCGGTACATGGATTATAATAAGGATGGAACCACCCGCCGCGAGAACGCACAACTCCAGGGGGAAAGGATACAGATACCCATGAAAAAAGGTCTCAGAATAATCGAGAAAAACCCTTACTCCTTACTGTCCGACAAGGTCAGAGAATGCAAGGAGATCGGGGAGATGCTCCCCCCTGCGATGAAGCGAGGAAAGGGTCCCTATGTGTATGATTATGACGGAAACAGGTTTGTCGATTTCTTTCTCGCCCACGGGTCACTGACACTTGGCCATACACCGCCAGGAATCACAAAGGTCATGAAAGGATGGGTTGGAAGAGGATACGGTTCGGGGTATTTGACCGCTTCACATGCACTGCTCGCGAAAAAGCTCGACAGTCTTCTTCTGAAAGGCTGGAACCTGGGTAGAACGAAGCACAGGTGGTTCTTCTATGACTCGGCCTGTGGAGCTGTTGCTGCGCTGATGGGGCTTTTGCGGCGTGCAGGGTACTCAGGGGTTTTGGCATATCTTTCAAAAAACGATTCGGACCGTCTGGTTTTGGGTTCACCGTTTGATTGGATGAAAAAGTTATCTCCCTCTTGTGTGGAGAGAGTAGATTTTACCTCTCTCGGCTGTGTGTTCGTACGGGTGGGAAAGGAAAAAGAAACCATGAATGCCGTCAGGAGACTGGGAGAAAGGGGTGTACTCGTTGTGTCTGACGAGACACAAGTCGAATCATTTTTGCACATGAGGAACAGGACAGCGCTGAGCGACGCTGTTCAGGTCAGAATTTTTGGTAACTGGGTTGCTTCAGGTGTTTCATTCGGTTGTTTGTGGACATCTGAGAATTTTAATTGCAGGATCAGCTTGGAAAATAGCAGCAGGAGCATTCACACATTTCTTTCCCTCATCGGAACTCCTCCCCTTTATACGATCAAGACAGCAGCCACTGCCGCCGCACTATTAGAGAAGGGGGGCGGCATTGAGCAAATCACCAGCCGAAACAATGATTTATTCTCTTATCTCGGAAAAAATCACTTTTCCTTCTGCGATGGCCTTGTTTACATGAAAAAGAGCGAACCCATTCTGTCGGAGTACAGAAAACTTCACAGTCGTTTATTGCAGGAGGGTATCTACTTCCCGTATTGTCCTGAAGAACCGATTCATACCTCCGGTTCCCATACAGATGAACTCCTGAAGAAAAGTGCCGAAAAGATCCGTTCACTTTTTAAGACCTTTTACCGATGATTAACATGACAGGCCCATGGGAGATATGATCATTCACCTACTGAATATTCTGGTCATGGTGCTGGGAATCATACTGATTTTTCTTGCCGTAATCGTCTGGTCCGTGTTCAGAAATTTTTCCTCAGCGGCTTTGGCACTTACTTCACTCTTTGTGTACGTCTGGGTTGCGGTCGGGTTGCTCGACTTTTACCGGATTATTGACACAAATCACATCCTTCTGTTTAAAGGAATCCCTCTTTTGCACTATGTGCCCACCCTTCTCATGCTGCTCTCACTGATCTTTACGCTCTTTCAGTTCTACAGAGAGCAGAAGCGCTTGAAATGACCGTTGCCATCATTTCATGATGAGTATCTTCTCACATAGATCGCATTTTACGTTGCGTATAATTCTTCTATATGTTATAAGATAATGAAGAGGGAACAGCAGGGATGAGACCCTACGATATTATCGTGAAAAAAAGGGATGGTGGTGAGCACAGGCAGGAGGAGATTCATTTTCTCATCAATTCCTATACCAAGGATGAAATGCCTGATTATCAAATGTCTGCATGGCTCATGGCAGTGTTTCTTAATGGTTTGAGCGAACAGGAGACTCTGCATCTCACCGAAGCAATGCTGAGCTCCGGTACGACACTGGATCTCAGCAGTATCAGCGGACCGAAGGTGGACAAGCACTCCACCGGTGGAGTGGGGGACAAGATATCTCTCATTCTCGCTCCCGCTGCTTCGGCATGCGGTGTATTCGTTCCCATGACCAGCGGCAGGGGACTCGGCTTTTCCGGGGGCACACTTGACAAGCTTGAATCCATCCCTGGGTACACTGTGAACCTCTCCAAAGAGCAGTTTATCGACATTCTCAACAGAGTCGGATTCGCTATGACCGGGCAGACGAAGGATCTTGCTCCTGCAGACAAAAAGCTGTATGCACTGCGAGATGTAACAGGAACAGTGGAAAACATATCCCTCATTACCTCGAGTATTTTAAGCAAGAAACTGGCGGAAAATGCGGATTCGATCGTCTTCGATGTGAAGTTCGGCAGCGGAGCGTTCATGAAAACCAAACAGGACGCGGTAAAGCTGGCCAGTTCTCTTATCAATGTGTCAAAAAAGATGGGGAAAGAGGCCTACTGCGTGTTGAGCAGCATGGACCAACCCCTGGGGAAGGCTGTTGGCAACTGGTTGGAAGTGGTCGAGTCTATTGAGTGCTTGCGTGGAAGGGGGGAGGAAGATTTGATGGAGCTCACCGCGGTGCTCGGTGGGTACATGCTTATCGCAGGAGGCATCGTTGCAAGCAGAACAGAGGGGGAGAATAGGATTCGCGAATCGATCGCAGGTGGCGAGGCTTTTGATCGATTCCTCGAGTCCGTGAAAGCGCAGGGCGGTGACGTCGAGGCAGTATTGCATCCGGAGAGAATCGAACCGGCACGATATACTACCGATGTTACTTCCAGGTATGACGGTTATATTAATCGAATGCAGTGCGATAAAATCGGTAGTGCGGCTGTGTTACTGGGGGCGGGCAGGTTCTCTAAGGAGGATACCATCGACCCTGTGACAGGTATTATGCTACGAAAGAAAATTGGTGATTTTGTACGCAAAAACGAGACACTTGCCATCCTTCATTATAACAAGTCCGAATACCTGCAAGAGGCACTGCGGCTCGTTGAGGATTCTTACTTTATAGAAGATGACCTGACATCCTCATTTCAGCTCATCCATGAGATTATACATTAGGAGCACAGGTGATGGCTGATTTCATCGAGGAACTCATCAGGAATTCCCCTGAATGGATTTTCCGCGAGGTACCTGATAATGAACTCGAAGAGACCACCAAAAGGTTCGGTTTGAGCAGGATCGTGAGCAAAATCCTCTATCTAAGAGGAACCAGGACAGAAGAGGATTTACAGCACTACTTGCACGACGATTTCTACGATCTGCACAATCCATACCTTTTTGTCCAGATGCATACCGCGGTAAGCAGGGTGAAGAAGGCTCTCCAGGAAAAAGAGCGCATATTTATTTTCGGCGACAGGGATGTGGATGGAGTTCTCTCTACCGCCATGCTTTACAACATGCTGAAACGGTTCGATGCACATACCTTTTACAGGGTCCCTGAGGGAGAGTACGGGTACGGAATCGAGAAAAAGGATATTGATTACGCGAAAGAAAAGGGCGTAACCCTCATAATAACGGTGGATACGGGAATATCCAGTGTAGAGGAAATTGCATATGCAGGTTCTCTTGGAATGGATACGATCGTTATCGATCACCATGTACAGACTGGAAAAGTTCCCGACGCACAAGCAATTCTCAACCCGAAGATGGATTTCGAGAACTATCCCTACAGAGATCTATCTGCAGGCGGTGTTGTTTTGAAGTTCATTCAGGGGGTCGTTCTCTCTTACACAAAAAATTTTAACAGACCGTTCGTGGCACTGTTTCCAGAGGGAGACAGCATTCACGGAGCGAGGATAAAAAACGGCATCATTGAAGAGTATTTTCAGTTTGGAGAGAGCATACATTATCCCATTGACAGTAACTGCACGATTGTCATTGAGAGTGGAAGGGAACTTCCTCATTTTTTCAAGAGCTGGCTCCGGGAGCAGAGGATGGACCAGCTGAGCATTATCTGTTCCAAGAAATGTGCATCTGTCGAAGATTTTGCCACTCTTTTTGCAAAGATATACCTCCGCAAGCAGAAACGCAGCGCGGAGTTTGTGCAGTCTTTCATCGATTTGTCCGCAATTTCTACTATATCGGATATCATGCCGCTCACCGGTGAGAACCGGATAATCGTGAAGGAGGGGCTTCGACAGATCCCGAAAACGATCAACGTGGGGTTGAGTGTGCTGCTTGGGTACTGTAACCTCCCTGAACGGGAGCTCAGGGCGAAGGACATTGCATGGGCCGTCTCTCCATTGATAAACTCTGCCGGGCGAATGGGGGAAGCTCATATCGCAGTTGATCTCTTTACAACTGAGGATACGAGGTCAGCCGCTGAGCTTTCGAAAATACTCATCGAATTGAATGAGAGGAGAAAAGAGAAGGGTGAAAAGAATTTTAGCATAATCAAACCGATGATTGAAGATAACTTTTATAAAGATTCAGTGATTGTACTGGCAACGGATAGAGCAGAACACGGAGTTACAGGTATCATCGCGAGCAAGATTGCACGAAAATACTCACGGCCGGCAATATTTATTGTGAACGATGGAGAAATCGGAATCGGTTCTGGGAGAGGTGGGGAGAACTTCGATCTCATATCACTTATGTTGAAATGCGAGGATTTACTGATCAAATATGGTGGGCATAGATCGGCAATTGGCTTCACCATCGATATTGAAAAAATTGACAGTTTTCGCAGAAGGGTAAACGAAATCGTAAATGATGAGCCGGAAGGGTTTCATTATCAGGAGATTATAGAGGTCGAAGACATAATATCTCCCGATATGGTGAACTTTCATCTGCACAATGAGCTGAGTATATTTGAGCCTACCGGTATAGGAAATCCGGATCCAATATTTTCTATAATGAAAACTTCTGTCATAAACCCGACCGCTATCGGAAAGGAAAAAAACCATATTCGTTTTTTCATACCCGCGCGGAACGGTACTATCCCAGTGATCGGATGGGGACTTGCAGACAAGGGGCTTCGCATATTGGAAGCAGGATGTCCTGTGGATATTGTGTTTTCGATTCAGGAGAATTATTTCAGGGGCGAACGATCGATTCAGCTGGTTCTGCACGACATTCGTCTGTCATGAGACCAGTTAAAGCATGCCTCGTTCTGGATTCATAATTCCGTACTCCAGAAACGAGAGAAGAGGATCTGTGAAGCTACGAAAGGCTTTGTGCTCAGTATTCCTGGTTCTGCTGTTACTTTCCCCATTATCAGGTCGCTCATCTCAGAACTTTCCTCATCGTGAGGAGGTATCCTATGCACTCGAGCGCTTCCTCCTGAAGGAGCGGTCTTTTGTTCAGGCGGGGCTTTCAAACTCTTCATTCTACCTCCCGCTCATCAGGGAAGTCTTTCAGAGTGAAGGGCTTCCCCAGGAACTTGCGTGGCTCCCGCTCATTGAGAGCGGTTTTTCTGTATATGCGCACTCCAAGGCAGGTGCAGTTGGGCTCTGGCAGTTCATGCCATCTACCGCACGGCACTACAAGATGCGAATTGATTTCTGGATCGATGAGCGGCTCGACCCTTTTACATCCACAGAAAAAGCTGCAAAACATCTGAAAGACCTGTATCAGTACTACCAAGACTGGGAACTTGCCCTCGCTGCATATAATGCAGGAATGGGAGCAGTAAACCGGGCTATCACGCAGGGAAAAACCAGGGATTACTGGGAGCTTTGCACAAAGAAACTGCTCAGAAGAGAAACCAGAGAGTATGTCCCAAGATTTTACGCTGCTGTTCGTATTTCGCAGAACCCGGATGGGTACGGCTTTGACTGCAATGGTGAGCGTACTTTTCCGGATTTCATGCTTTTGGAAAGTAAAAAACCTGTAGATCTGACGATTCTTGCACGAAAGACAGGAATGGAGTTGAGCGAACTGAAGTTTTTAAATCCAGAATTGAAGAGGAACATCACTCCTCTCGGAGAAGCCTATTTGCTCAGGATTCCCGTCGATGCATTTTCCAGAGCACTTGCCGCGTATAGAAACTTACCGGAAGAGGAGATTTATGGACTTACCTGGCATACGGTAAGAACCGGGGAAACGCTGGGAGATATTGCTCGGAAATACTCAACCGATATGACACTGCTGCAGCAGATCAACGCAATTAAAAGGAGCAGTAAAATCCTTGCAGGAAATAAGATTCTGATTCCGGTCGGTACAGATGTCGCAGTTCCTCAACAGGTCCCTGCCGTACCCCGAAAAGGGTTTTCGACACAGGAGATCGAATATACCGTCAGAGAAGGAGATACGATCTGGGAAATTGCCAGGGTTTTCAGAGCCGATGTGGAGACCATTTTATCTCTCAATGGGCTTTCCTATGGATCCATCATCATGCCTGGTGATAGAATTATTCTCTGGACCGAAATTGCCTTTCAAAGATGATCAGCAGTATGAGGGCGGAATTCCTTCTTTCGTTCACTGCCTGTAGTGAACGCAATGCTCATTGATTGAAAGAACAAAAAGATGGAGATGGGGAATATGGATCTGGAGCCAAAGTGGCTTGAGTGGGCGAAGAGACTTCAGGCAATCGCACAGGCCGGATTGACCTACACTGAGAACGAATATGAAAAGGAGAGATACGAGCAGGTGCGCAGAATATCCATAGAAATCCTCAGCACCTACACCGGTTTGGAGCACATTCAGCTACGGTCTCTCTTTGCAGCTGAATCGGGCTATCCGACGCCGAAGATCGACGTACGGGCAGCGGTTTTCAGGGATGACCGGATATTGATGATACGTGAAAAGGTAGATGGATTATGGGCTCTCCCCGGCGGATGGGCCGATGTGGATTGTTCACTGAGAGAGTGCGTGATCAAGGAAGCGCGTGAGGAGGCAGGGGCAAACGTGGTGCCGCAGAGAGTGATTGCAATTCTTGACAGAAAAAAACATAACCTGCCACCGCTGCCCTATGCCATGTACAAGATTTTTATTGAGTGTGACTACGTAGACGGGGATTTCGTCAGCAACATAGAAACCTCCGAATCGGGATTTTTCACCCAAAAGGCACTCCCTCCACTCTCAGAGGGAAGGAATACAAAGTCGCAGATCGAATTATGCTTTCAATCCCGTCGGAAGTCGTGCCACCAGGCCATATTTGACTGATAGGTTTTATTGTTTTTTTAAGTATATACTGCTCGGTTTGATGAGATCGTAGAACCCTTTCTTCAAAGTTTCAAGCTGCTCCTTTGCATTGCTTCCTATGGTAGCTTTCTGGCTTTCGAGAAGAGAGAGGGCGTGGTATATCAACTTTACTTCACTATCGTCGAGAATAATCATGTGCCTTTTGATAGTCTTCGTTTTCATGCGTCTTTGGGTGAACAGGTGTTTTGCTTGAATTATTTTTATTGTACAATAAAATGAGGTATTGTAAATTCTTTTTTCATACGCGAGTACTGATGTTTTGAGGTGTCATTCCTTTCAGGTAGCGCAGAGGCTTTCAAAGAAAATCATATCTATTCTCTTCGCTCTCGAGCCGGTGCAGTGCCATGAGAAACGGACATCCCTGCTCCCTCACCTCCTGGAGTAGACACAGTGTCATTCATCTGCTCGCATTTATCCTTTCTGCATCGATCCCTCTCTATTTTCAGTATCTGCTTCCGGTGCTCGAAAAACCATACCTCTATATCACCGCCGCAGGGATTGCGGTTTTGGAGATACTGCTGCTTCTCTTTTTTTTCTTTCGTTTCCGACTCATTTTTTCATCTACACTCTTTTTTATTCTCCTCTTTTTCAGCTATCCGCTCATCTCTGCACAAACCAGGGTAATCAGAATATCATTTCCAGGAGTGCTCTACCTCATTCCCCTCTGTGTCTACTTCTTTCTTCTCATTCTATTTCCTGCAGTCCGGAAAAAGATGACTTGGCTCAAATCCGGTACGATCGATACGCTATCTGCTGTTCTGATGGGTGGGCTGTGCCTTTTCAGTACTGTTGCACTTTATGTCTGGTGGAAGGTTACAGGTCCGGATATAAGTGAAATTGCAGCCTGGTTTCCAGAGGTTGGTCTATTGCTCATCATCCTCGGTGGTTTCGGATTCGCGGTGACGAACTCCATTGTTGAGGAGTTCATTTTTCGTGGTGTGCTCTGGGAGGGATTCAGTCTACTGCTTCAAAAAGCGGCGATCGTGGTTCTCCTTCAGGCGATGTTGTTTGCACTCTGGCACTGGAAAGGGTTTCCCGGTGACGTCTGGGGTGTGCTGCTGGTGTTTCTGTGGGGAATAATGCTCGGTATCCTCAGATTGCGCACGAAAGGAATGAGCGCTCCACTGATCGCACATTTTGCCTCTGACTTGACGATTTTTTTTATCCTCCTCATTCAAATTCGAAGGTGATGTGATCTCTGGGAGCATACGGATGTCCTGCGGTAAACTTTTTTATTGCTTTTTTTTCAATTCATTGTTATTACTTCCACTTATTTGATACTGTTATTTACGTACATGTCGAATGTGAGGTGGTGAGAATGAAAGTTGCGCGCAGATGCAACATTGCCCCATCCCTTACCCTGGCAATGAATACGAAGGCGAAGCAGATGAAGGCGAAAGGTATCGATGTGATTAGTTTTGCAGCCGGGGAACCGGATTTTCCAACTCCTGCGCACGTAAAGGAAGCGGGTATCGATGCAATCAGGGAAAACAAGACGTATTATACCCCCGCAAGCGGAATAAACGAGCTCAAGGAACAGGTGGCAAAGAAACTCGAACAGGAAAATGGTGTTTCTTATACAATTGAGGAGATTTCCATCAATTCAGGTGCAAAGCATTCGGTTTTCATGGTGCTCTCCGCACTTGTTGAGGAGGGGGACGAAGTCATTCTTCCTTCTCCCTACTGGGTGAGTTATCCAGAAATGGTACAGATCCTCGGGGGTACAAACGTGGTGGTACCCGGGAGGGAGGAAACTGGATTCAAGATCACTTCTGAGGATTTGGAGCGGGCAATGAGTCCCCGAACACGCGTTGTTCTGTTGAATTCCCCGAATAACCCCACCGGTGCGGTATACAGCAGAGAGGAGCTGTATACAATCGCGAAGTATCTTGAAAATCGTGATGTGTTCGTCATATCAGATGAAATCTACGAAAAAATCCTCTATGATGGGAATGAACATGTGAGCATCGCCTCATACTCAGAAAAGATGAAACTCAAGACAGTAATCGTGAATGGACTTTCAAAAGCATTTTCCATGACTGGTTGGAGAATTGGGTATACTGCGGCTCCGAAGCAGGTCATTTCTGCTATAAACAGCCTTCAGGGGCATACCTCGGGAAACCCTCCTTCCATCTCCCAGTGGGCTTCAGTCGCGGCACTTGCGTCCGAAAGCAGCTTTCTGAAAGGCTGGGTTGGTGAGTTCAAGAAACGACGAGACTACCTCGTCCGAGAGCTCGACAGCATTCAAGGCGTTTCCTGTTCGATGCCTGGAGGAGCATTTTACGTGTTTCCACGGGTGAGCGGACTTTTTGGAAGAACTCTGGGTGGAACGCAAATAAAAAACTCGGTAGATCTTGCACACTATCTTCTTGAAAAGGGGGGAATAGCGGTCGTTCCTGGTATCGCCTTCGGTGCAGAGGGGTACATACGCATTTCTTTCGCCACATCCATGGAAAACATTGTGGAGGGGGTCAAAAGAATCAAAGAGAGTCTTTCCTGAGCAAACGGATAGAACAGATCAGTTTACTTCGTATATCGTATACTCGAATAAAAACAATCTCGAGATTGTTAGAGAAGCTTGAGCTTCCTCGCAATACCCACAACAAAAGGATTTACAAGCAGCCGTATTACGAAGTAGGGAACCGGAAGGCTCGAGATATCTGCAAATTCGAGCTTGGAACCATCCGGGTCCTTGATGTAGGCGAATATCGCGTTCGTGGCCATGCCCATGTCCTGATTGTACGGAGGTACGATAATCTGAGCTCCTTTTTTTGTTACACTCTCAAGGGTGCTGTAGATGTCCGTTACATCGAAACAGAGCTCCATGATTCCGATATCGCCCCATTTTCTTCCTTCGAAATTATGTTTGCCCGTGTTATCTTCCATTTCGATAAGCTCAATCATGCCTCCTCTGAGGAAATGCCTGAACTGCCCTTGGGCTTTTTTCTTTTTTTTCAAGAGGGCACGTTTTGTCTTTTTCCCTCTCCCGATCATCACATCCCATTCAGGACTTGTTCCCTCATAGGTATATATGACTTCTTCATATCCGATGATCTTCGTATAGAACTCTACAGATTGCGCCAGGTTCGACACGCCTATTGACACATACTCTATTCCACCAATCCTGGGTCTTCCATTTCCATATCCGATTGTACTCTCCGGGTGTTCAAGAAGAATCCCGTAGATCCCGTCCGGGTCTCTGAATACCGCTGTTTTCCATCTTCGATCCTTCAGAGGTGTGAATTCTCGCGTTCTGGAAAGGATCTGTCCTCCCTTTTTTTCAATGATGTCCAGGGATTTTTCAATATTTTTGACCTTCAGTCCATAGAAAAGAAACCCGTTGTAGGAAAAATTGACTTCTGCAGGGATTGGGGTTGGTTTTTTTGAGGTGTATTGAAATATTTCGACCAGAGCTCCACCATAGGGATTGAGAGGGATGATTACGTTTCTGTTTTCATCCTTTTCGATGATTGGAATGACGCCTTTGCAATTTCCGGTGTGTTTGCTTATTGGGACTGCAAAACCGAGAGCATCCTTGTAAAAGGCGAAGGACCTCTCTCTGTCTCTCACACCGATTCCCACATGTTGAATTCCGTTTATCATCTCATTTCCACTGTGAGAAGTTCGATGAAATACAAATTTGTCATTTCTTACTTGAAAGATAATATAAGAAAAATTCATCAGTGAAACAATAAATATAGTCGAAAATTTTATATGGGATTGTATCCTTTCAGAGTAAATTCTATGTCTCTGTCCACTTCAAAACAGGACTGATGATGCGGGTACGGGCGGCTGGACTGATAGTGAAAGGCGATGCACTCCTCCTGGTGAATCATACGAAACGGGGCAGGAGTTACTGGCTTTTACCGGGAGGGGGTGTCAAACTGGGAGAAGACATAAAAACAGCGTTAAAAAGAGAGATTCATGAGGAAATAAACCTGGACGGTACGGTGCGGGATCTGCTGTTCGTCTTCGAGTCATTCTCTTCTCAAGAAGATCATGTCATTCAGCCGACATATTATGTAGAGGCACGCAATCTTGAAACTCTTCAGCTTGGTGCAGATCGAAGGGTCGCCGGGTTTGGGTTCTTCGACAGCAGGGATATCGAGAACCTCACGATCTATCCGGACATCAAGGATGAGCTGAGAGAATTTCTGGGAAAAAAAATATTCCGCAGGCGTTATTTATATAAGGAGTGGATTCAGTGAGACGCCCCTTTGCATCAGTGCTCATTATGCTTCTCTTTTTTACCGTGGCTGCGAACCCAGGAATCACAATCGAAAGAGGCATGGAACAATTTGAAATCGATTGGATAAATATGGAACTGGAGGTCAAAGGAATTGGAAACATCACTCCTTCTGAATATGGAAATTACTTAGACTGGCAGTACGATGCAGCACTCAGGGCAGAAGAGGAGGTATTGAAAAACTTCATATCATCGATGGACTCTCTTCGAATCGATGCCTTTCACACAGCGCGTGATGTGTTAATGCGAGAGCCTGAAAAAAATGCGCTCGTATATTCATACATCAAGCGACACTGGAAAAGAGTGGTGGAATATACTGACCTGAGTGTACGGTTGAAAACGGAATTGCCGCTCTTTGGTGATGATGGTTTTGCGATCAATATCACCGACGCAGGGTTAGACCCGGGCCGTTACCCGCAGTACAGTGAATATGAATATTCTACTTCTTTCACAGGACTCGTAATAGACGCGAGGGGGTTGGGGAGAATTCCCGCGTTAGCACCTTCTATTTACGACGAAGAGCATCGGACAATATATTCAATCGACCTGATTCACAGTGATAGTTTTGCACGCTGGGGGGCAGTCCAGTATACAGACGATCCTTATTACAGAGGTTTAGAGAATAGGGTGGGACCTAGACCATACAGAATCGTTGCACTCGAAAATGACAAGCTCATCGAAACAGATATTGCAATTTCGAATACAGATGCAATAATTTTCCTTCAGAGTGATGCATCAAAACAGAGTTTAAGCCAGGGAAGGCTCATTGTAATCCTCGACAAAGAGGTACTTCAGGCTTCCTCACATAGGTGACAGGTCTCACCAAAGACGTCCCTTCTCTTGAGTTGATTTCCTGAAAATTCCGCAGTTGAAGAATAGAAAAGCAAACAATGTGGAAAGATCTTGGAAGCGGCTATCCCGTATTTTTTACGAGCGATTTCACCAGAGCGACTTTCCCGCTCTTCAGACATGAAGTACATATCTTCGCATTTTTCACTGTCCCGTTGATCACAATCCGTCTCTTGATAAGATTCGGCTTGAAGCTCCTGTTCGAGATACCAGTTATTTTAATACCAGCGCCCTTCTTCCTTCTCGCAAGACCCCTTTTCGCATAAGATCGCCCAAAGCTGGTTTTTTTTCCACATATTTCACACACGCGCGGCATGTCTCATAGTCTCCATTTTTCTTTTTTTGCAATATACGAACCCAATTGATCGATGGTCAAGTTAATTCTTGACATCACCCATCATTTCAATTAGCTTGTGTCTATCCAGGTGGATACGCACATGCAAATACAACTCTCCCCATCAGAAGTAAATGCGATAAAGATCTGGGCAGATACAACCATTCACGGTGGGCATTGGGGAGATGGCGATTTTGCAGTTCCTGAAGAGCACATCATTCTCCAAAAGATCAACGATGCACCTGATGGAAGAATAGAGCTGAATAAAAATGAAATCAGGATCATCCTCACTTGGAGTGAGAGTTCCCGTGGGATCCACACCATGGAAGAAGAGAATGTTATCAACAAACTCAGATCGGCAGTGGATAAATGGAAAAAGTGATGCAGCAATTCATTGAGAGAACCGAAACCATATTTAGCGAGCTCGGATTCGAAGTCTTCGAAAGGGAACAGACCGAGGATATGTACCAGGCTTCTTTCGGACAGAATGGGAAGTATGACGGATCATTTTTTATTGAAAAAGAGAGCAATTTCATTGAACTCGCCTATACATACACATTCGACAATGATGAGGAAAAGCTGCTACGCGATCATCTGGAGTCCATGCTCGATATATGTTATGAATATGGGTGTTATTTCAATATTCTGAAGGCCGATGAAGAGATTCATTTTTCTGTTTTTTCAAAAATTTACTACTCTGGATTCAATCTGGAATCTCTCAGTGACACCCTTGACGATTTCACCGCATGCGTGCAGGAGCTGTCAATAACGTTTGATCTAGAAGAGGAGGATAACCACACCCCGGATTCCGAGGGCGGGGAGCTATGACAAAATCTTGATTTAGACCTTCTTATGATTTACAATAAAATCAGACGCTTCATTACATTATTCCTTGCAGAGTAAATGAGAAAGTGAGTGGGGTCGGTTTTTTTCAATTTCAGTGACAGAGGAGTTGGAAAACCTTGAAAAGTACGGTAGTGTACTCACGGTATTTTAACGCCAAGAGCAAATACTACAAAACATTTGTTGATATATCTCTTTCATTCGGACATGAAACACTCATCGCAAGAAACGAAGAAATGCTGCTCGAGTGTTTTCTGGAGGGAGAGATAGGGGCGTTCTTTTGTGATGAAGCGCTTTACAACGTGGAACTTGAAGAAAAAACAGGGATCCTTACGGACTCAGGCGCCCAGGTGTCTGTCATTCTGATACTTCCCGATGCGATAAAAAACAGGGAGGTCAACAAACGGGTTGATGACATATTATTTCTCTCTCTGCCGCAATCTCTGTTCGAATTGTCCGTTTTTATTATTTACAAACATATAGCGAGCAAGGAAAAGCTGAAAAATGTGGCTGGAGTGATAAATCCTGATTTCATTAAAAAACTTCTCAGTGACTCAGCCCACGCAATCAACAACATACTCACAGGCATGCAGGGATACGCAGAGCTTGCACAGCTCAATCCGGAGGACAAAAAACTCATACAGGATTCTTTTCAGGTCGTTATTGACTCTTCATACAGGGTTCGGAATGAAATAAAAAACCTGAGGGCGTTTGCACGGGTAGAGAATCCACAGATAGAGAAGGTGAGTATAGTCGCGGTCATCAGCGAGGCGATTGATCTTGCGAAGTCCCAGATCAATGCCAAGAGCATAGAACTGATAAAAAATATCGAGAAAGGTTCTATTCTGGACGGCGATCAAGAGCAGCTCATACAGGTGTTTTTCAACCTGCTCAACGACATCATTCACAATAGTAGAGAAAACGGGGCAGCCGGCCTGCTTCTCTCGACCACCGACAAGCAGGCAGTGGTAAAATTGAGCGGCGAGGACTACGTTATAGACGAAGCGGACTTCAAATCCCTCGAACGGATATTTGCATTCGACGAGCCTGTTTTAAAGGTTGACAGCAAGGAAGGGAAACTGGAAAACAGAAACGTGCTCTCAATCTGCAACCGCATCATCAGGAACCATAAAGGGAGCATATACGTACAACGGGAACATCCCCGGAAAATCTTCTATACAGTGCGGCTACCCATCAAGAAGAGCGCCCCTCTATCTGCCGAGGAAGAACTCGAACTTTCGGGGCGCGTGAAAAGGGCGTATGAGAGCATCGAGAATCTCGACATGGATATCCTCGTGGTGGATGACGAAGAATATGTGAGAAATACCATTTACTATTTTTTTGATAAGAAGGGATGCAGGGTGACCCTCGCGGAGGATGGTGAATTCGGGCTCAGCATGGCGAGACAAAAGCCTTTTGATCTCATATTCATGGATTACCTGATGCCGAAAATGGGGGGCATCGAAGCGGCACGTAAAATTATTCAGAACAACAGTGAGGTCAAGATTGTCTTCATTACCGGGAAAGACACGCTGGATGAGGAGGAGCTCTACAAATCCGGCGTATATGCATGCATAAAGAAACCCTTTGAAATGAATGATCTCTATGAAATTGCGAAAAAAGTGATCCTCGAAAAGGGAATCCTTGAATAGGCAGTTTGTCCGAATTAGGGCATAAATGCCCTACTAACGGGTATTTTTTCCACATTTTTTTCCTAATGACTCCACATGTTCAACACAGGGTATCATAAGTGACTATATATAAAAAGTTAAATTTCTCTTAGAGTTGAGATACAATGGCACAGCATTTGCTGTTTCTTCTATGGAGGCAAAATTGTTTCGAACACTCTGTATACGAGAGAGGGTAATTATCGCGATAGTGATTGTTCTCATGATAAGCTCGGGAACCATACTCTACTTCATAAACGCTGCAGAGAAAGAAATATACAGTTCAAGCGCCGATTCAGAACCGATATTTTTCCACGATTACTTCTCAGATATCGTATTCACAGGAGATATTCGCAGCAGCTCCTTGCTCAGGAGGGACTTTCTCGCAAATGACAAGAATATTGATAGTATCAAGATGCTCTCTATTGTGCATAGGTTGAAGAATCAGGTCATCATTATTTTCGGAGTGTCCCTCGCGCTCGGGATCGCGCTTGCACTCCTGACCTCACGCGGAATCACTCGACCAATCATGCGACTTGTGCATGCATCGAAAAACATGACGAACGGGAACGTAGAGGAGGAAATCACAACTTCTAACTGTACCGAGCTTCAGATACTCACCGAATCCTTCAAGAAGATGAGAACCAGTCTTCAGGACTACGAGGATGAAGAGAGCCGAAGAAGAAATGTCGAAATCACAAAGAATCTTGCTGCTGGAATCGCACACGAGATAAAAAATCCTATAAATACTGTTGGTCTCATCACAGACTATCTGCAGACAAACCTGAGCCCTGATGATCCGGAAAAACGGTATGAATTTTATAAGCTGTCGGAAAATATGAAAAGCGAGCTGAAGCGAATAAATAGAATTGTCGAGGGATTCCTGCGGATTACCAAACCGGATGTGTATAGTTTCGCAGAAGAAGACATCAACTCCATAATCCAGCACAGCGCTTCAATCCTTGAGCAAGAAATCGTGCGGCAGGGAATTGAGCTCGATATGAAGCTGAACCCCTCGCTTCCCCAAATCAACGTTGACAGGGAAAGGCTCACCCAGGTTTTTTCAAACCTCATACTTAATGCAATCGAAGCGATGCCACGCGGCGGGAAACTTACGATCTCCACTTCTCTGGAAGATGGACAGGGAAGAATCCAGTTTTCTGACAATGGAATTGGTATTCCTCAGGAGGACATTAAAAACATATTCAGTCCCTACTTCACCACAAAGAAGCAGGGATTCGGGTTAGGTCTTGCGCTCATCCATGATATCATACACAAGCATAGAGGAAAGATACTTGTGAAGAGTGAAAAGGGCAGGGGAACAGACTTTATAATCTATCTGCCGGTGCATGAGGAAGATGAATAAAAAGATACTCGTTGTAGATGACGAAGAAATTCAAGCGAATATAATCGGAGACATTCTTGAAAAGAAAGGCTACGGAGTATTAAAGTGCTATTCTGCTGAAGAAGCGATCAGGACACTCTCGAAGAACGAGTTCAGTGTGCTCATTGTGGATTTGAAGATGCCTGGTATCGGGGGTATGGGATTGTTGAAAACCGCAAAGGAAAAGAGCATCTCATCGAACATCATTATAATGACTGCCTACGGCACGATTGAAACAGCAGTGGAAGCGATGAAGAATGGCGCATTCGACTACATAACCAAACCATTTAGCACCGATGAGCTTCTCATCACAATCGAGAAAGCGGTTAAATCCTACAGCCTTTACAAGCAGAACGTGCAGCTCAGGGAGGAACTTCACAACCTTGCAGAAGAGAAAAAGCTTCTTGGTGAGAGTCCGTCAATGAAGCAGGTGTTCACTCTTATAGATAAAGTATCCCAGAATGACAAGGTGAACGTCTTGATAACCGGAGAGAGCGGAACAGGAAAGGAGCTGGTTGCTCGCGAGATTCACTCAAGAAGCCCGCGATCAGATATGCCCTTCGTCGCGGTGAACTGCTCTGCAATTCCCGACACCCTTCTGGAGAGTGAACTTTTCGGATACGAAAAAGGAGCATTCACCGGTGCAGTATCACGGAGAGAGGGAAAGTTCAAGAGAGCGAACAACGGAACGATCTTCTTGGACGAAATTGCAGACATGCCGCTTCACATGCAAGTGAAGCTCCTCAGGGTGATACAGGATAGAGAGGTCACATCGATCGGGGGAGATGAGCCGATTAGTGTAGATGTACGTATAATATCAGCGTCGAATAAAAACCTGGAGCAACTGGTTGCAAGAGGAGAGTTCCGTGATGATCTCTATTATCGATTAAACGTGGTTCCGATTCATCTCCCGTCTCTGAGAGAGAGAAAGGAAGACATACCCCCGCTGGTGTATGATATCATGAAAAAACTCAACGAAAAAATGAAGAAAAACATGTCTGGACTCGACAAACAGGTAATGGAGGCACTGTGTTCCTACAGTTACCCGGGAAACGTAAGAGAGCTTGAGAACATGCTCGAGAGGGCATACATTCTCGCAGGCGACCAAACTCTGAAGCTGGAGCATTTTCCAATGCTCACGGGCGAGGAAAGAAGGACCCAGAATCAAGGGATTGGAACTTCAACCGGCACTCTGAAGGACATCTCAGCAGAGGTGAAAAAACGGGCCGAGATAAAAGCAATCAGAAAGATGTTGAATGAAACGAGATGGAACAGAGTCAAAACAGCCCAACTCCTTGGAATAGATTATAAAACACTGAGAAGAAAAATGAAGGAGCTCAATATACAACCGCAGTATGACGAAAGGAGTCAGGAATGAGTGGAGAACAGAACGAAAAAACTGCAGTTCAGATATATCTGAAGCAGATTGAAAATATCCCTGTGCTTACAAGGGAGGAGGAGGGATCCGTGGCCTTGGAAGCGGCGGAAGGCAACCAGAAGGCCAAGGAGAAACTGATTGTTTCAAACCTCAGGTTTGTGGTAAGCATTGCGGTGAAGTATCAGAATCTCGGTCTTCCGCTCATGGATCTCATCAATGAAGGGAACATGGGACTGATCAGGGCGGTGGAAAAGTTCGATGTGAGCAAGGGATTCAAATTCATTTCCTATGCCCGATGGTGGATTCGTCACTTTATTCTCAAGGCTATATTTGAGCAGTCAACCTCGATAAAGCTTCCTTTGAAATATGCGACTCAGCTCTCGAAAAAGGATGATATTGATGAGGACGAGCTCGTACAGAAGCTCAGGCAGATCTATAGACCGGTTTCCCTGGATCAGAAACTCTCTGATGACAATAACTCGGACACGATAGTGGATCTTGTTGACAGCAGCAAATACGATCTTCCTGAGAAGATTGTGATAGAGAATAATCTCAAGGAGATCATCGAGGAGATCATGTTCAAGCTCAAACCCATAGAGAGAGATGTGATCAGCAGGCACTTTGGACTCAATGGAAAAACACCTCTCACGCTCAAGGAAATAGGAGAGAAGTACAATCTGACAAAAGAACGAATCAGGCAGATCGAGCATTCTGCTCTCGATAAGCTGCGGTACCCGATGAAGAAGAAAAAGGTGCTCGATTTCGTTGAGTAGATGATTCTTCCTCCTTGGTATACAATACTTCTTATCTTGATGCAACTGTGGGGATAAATTGGAGCATTCGAAATTTTAAGTGCCCCAGGGTAAAACATACAATATCAGCACCAAAATGACATATTTCCTGTTTAATTTCTAATCTCCATCTATTACAATATAGAAAGAGTAATAAACGGATACGGTTTGTCAATGGCCAGGTATGAAGATTTTCGGGTCAGCCTCGAAAATAGAGTGGAGCAGAGAGTCAGGATTGCAAAGGGGAGGGGAGCGGTTGCATCCGTGTCCAGTCAGGCAAGTGAACTCGGAATAAAGGTACTCAAGGATGGAGGGAACGCCTTCGATGCTGCATTTGCAGTTGCTTTCGCGCTCACGATTTATCATCCTCAAGCAGGAAACATCGGTGGAGGCGGGTATCTCGTCTACAAGCAAAGGGGCAAGAAGAGACCCTGTTGCATGAACTACCGCGAACGTTCACCCGCAGGGGTGAAGCGGGAGCATTTTGTTGATGAACACGGAAGGGCGGACCCTGATCGAACCGCCTATGGGCCAAGGTCCGTGTGCGTTCCTGGTACGGTAAAAGCGTTTTTTACCCTTCAGAAGGAACACGGAAATCTTGCTGCGCGGGATATTCTCCTATCCCTTGCTGCACTTTCGGAGAAAGGATGCATGATAACACGGTATCAGGCAGAGTGTCTCAACCGATTGAAAGAGAAGCTTTCCCGTTCTCCTGAATCTAAGAAGATATACGGGCAGAAGGGAAGGGAGCACAGAGAGGGAGACAGTCTGATCAATGTCGATCTCGGAGGGACATTCCGCATTCTTGCTCAAGAAGGGGAGATGGCGTTTTACGAAGGAGAGATCGCAGAAAGCATCGAGAGCGACCTTTTGGAAAACGGCGGAATTCTCAGTCTCGATGATCTCAAGAGTTATTCCATCAAGATGGTGGAGCCAATCAAAACCGAGCTGAATGGGGCTACTATCTGGACGGTTCCTCCTGAGGGTGGGGGAGCACTGCTGATTCAGATTCTCAACATCCTGAACAGAGATCAATTCACCAGATTTACGCCTTTTTCCGTTGAGTATTATCACTATCTCGCCCAGGCATTTAAAATAGCATCGATTGACAGGCTTTTTTACCTCGGTGACATCTCACAGTTTGAGAACGAAATCTACAAATCCATATTCAGTACATCCTATGCGGAAGAACTCTTCTTTCTGATTGACAGTGAAAGCGATCTGAAAACCGAAAGGCTGCTTTCGCTCATGCATCCACATGAACGTGACATTGTGAAGGAAGTGGATATACACACGGGCACGGATACAACTCATTTTTCCATTATCGATGCAGATGGAAACGCAGTTTCGAATTCCTACACTCTGAACCTCAGGTACGGATCGAAATGGAGCGTAGCTGGAAGGGGTTTTTTATTGAACGGGAGCATGGACGCATTTTCCTTTTCACCCGGGACGCCCAACTATTTCGGCGTCATCGGGAACAAACCAAACCTGTTTGCACCGAATAAACGACCCGCGAGCAACATGGCACCGGTGCTGGTCACAAGAGAAAATGAGGTTGATATGGTTCTGGGGACGCCTGGCGGTCCTTCAATTCCCACCTCCCTGGCATCGATTCTATTTTTGCTGATCTCTCATCACCTGAAACCCGAAACCGTGCTGCAGCTCGGGAGAATACATCATCAGGGATGGCCGGACGTGCTCGTAAAAGAGAAAGAGAGCCTGTCATATGAATTGATTACAGAGATGAAGAAGAAGGGATACGTCATTCAAGACAAGAACGAGCCAATCGGTGATATACAAGGGGTTTTCAAGGAAGGGAGGGAGTATGTTGCTGTGAGCGATTACCGGAGAGAGGGGTGTCCGTCTGTTTTATAAATACTACCTAAGGATCGTTACATGAAATACAGTATCAGGAGAGATGGAGATTGGGTGGTGATTTCACTCACCGGGGCAATCAACTTCGAATCAGTCGAGACCCTGCGGTCAGTTTTTGATAAGGTGCTCCTCGAAGGGGGAAAAATGGTGAGACTCGATCTCAAAAAGGTGCCTGTCTCAAACAGTGCGGGAATCGGGAGTATCCTTATGTTTTATAAGAATCTGAAAAAAAGGGATGGGTTGCTCGAGATAAAGGGAATAAGCAAAAATCTTTCGGAAATGTTTCGTTTGATAAAACTTGACACAGTAATACAGGTGGAGGAGGACTGAAAATCATCGCATTCGTCAGATGCAGATTTCCGATGCTTTTGCCTGTGTGCCCAGTGATGGCGCATCGGAATTTTACTTGACTCCCAGTCATATTTTTCCATATACTATTTGAGAAAAGGGCGGTTAGCTCAGTTTGGTTAGAGTACCTGCTTGACATGCAGGGGGTCGGTGGTTCGAGTCCACTACCGCCCAGATAAGTGGAGATACTTACATCGTCACAGTATTTGTGGAACCTTTTGTTCATCCAATATGTTAAAGATCCGCTTCGATATCAAAGCACCTGGTAGTCTTCATAATATGTTCACCAACATTTATTAATCATGTATTTCAGTTACTCTTCAGATATGTTCGATGTTAAACTTTTGTTTCTATTAAGGGCATTTATTATTTCTTCTGGTGGCATTTCCTTAATAATGAATTTCCAAGCTTTTAATAAATTTTTTATTGTAACTGCATATGGTGTGACACCTATAAAAGGCGGCACTTCTTTTCCAAGAAGGGCATTTGCAGCAGCCAGAGCCATTGCTCTTCCCTGTTCATATAAACGTTGAGTGCTCAACCCTTTCACCATTCCACCATTTGCCATACTAAGTGCTACTTCGTAATCCAGATCTGAAGTAACAATTGCCACATCTTCTCTATTCAAATTGCGTAAAGCATTCATAACTGCCAAAGCCGGTCCTTCCCAGGATACATAAATACCTTCTATTTCAGGGTGATATTTCATCATATCGTAAGCTTTTTCATATGCTCTATTTTCTATTAAAAAACGTGCTTCATCTACTATCTCTAACTCAGGGAATTCTTCATTAATAACTTGTTCTGCTGATGCATCACGTTGTTTTGTAGCAAAAAAAGGGGCCCCATGTTTTAAAAATCCAACCTTTTTTTTACCATGTGTCTTCAAATATTCACCCAATATTCGTCCTGCAATTTGTCCATTCTCCCTCTCATTGACTCCGACGCATGTAACGTAATCCCCATGCTTCAATCCTTTTGGAACGTTTGATACCAATACAAGTTTGATTTTTCTTTCAATTACCTTTCTATAACTCTCAGCTGTTTTCATTTCATTGGTGGGTATACTTAATAGTACATTTGGTTCCATCCTCATAAGACTTTCGTGTTGCTTGTTTTGCATTTCTGGGTCGAAATGTGCATCACACACTGCCAATATTTTTATACCTAGGTGATTAAAAGTATCCCTAATACCTTCTTCATGTATACGAGACCAGTTTTTATCTGTATAATGAAAAGAAATTGCTGCGGTGTACCTTTTTGTTTTTATCTCTTCAATTTCCGATTCAGTTAATTCAAGTACATCAGGATTTTCAGCTTTTTCTCCGAACGGCCCTCTTCCAATAACCTGTGTTGATTTTCGTATTTTTAGATCTGTCGGTATAATACATTCTGTTAAGTTTTGATGTTGGCTTTTTATTTTAGATAATAAGAGTTCTACAGCTTTGGAACCTATATTTGCTGGGTATTGCTCTATTGTTGTAATGGGTGGAGTAAAAATGTCAGTCCACTCATTATTATTAAATGTAACAATAGAAATGTCAGTTGGGCATTCCCACCCTCTATCGCGAATTGCATTAAAAACACCTATAGCGATTGTAATATTTGCACATAGAATTGAAGTGGGTCTGTTATCAAGTGAAATCAATTTGTTGAATCCATCTCGTGCACCTTTGTCACTATAACTATTTCCAACAACCAGTTGTTGATCAAATACAATATCGTTATCCTCAAGTGCCTTGGTATATCCTCTAAGTATTTCTTTGTAAGATGTAATATTATTTACAGATAGTATTAAACCGATTCTTTCATGCCCGCTTCTTACTAAATGGCATATTCCTTTATAAGCACCATTATAATAATCCGATAGCACTATATCAGCTTCAACACCGTCAATTTTTTTATCTAAAAGCACATACGGAATTTTTAAGTTTTTTATTTTATTTGCTACTGTTTTATCATCTGTGGTGGTCACAATAAGTAAGCCAACAATCTCTTTATGAACGGATAGATTTAAATATAATTCCTCGAAAGAGGATGTCTCTTCCAAAGTTAATACAACGAGTCCAAATCTTTCTTTATCAATAGTCTTGGTTACCCCTTTTACTATAGTTGAGTGAAAAGGATCAGTGATATCTGATACAATAAAAGCTATTGTTTTTCTTTGTGTTTTTCTATTACGGTCACTTTTCCTAATCTGATAACCTACTTTTTCTATTGCCCTTTCAACTTTTTCAATCATGCTAGGACTAATATACCTAGTTCTATTAATTACATGTGAGACGGTCGCAATGGACACATTGGCCTCTTTTGCGACATCTTTCATTGTTGACACAGTGCTTCCCTTACGGCAATAGAGTTTTCGTAATATATATATACTTACGTTCCTGTATAATTATTTTAATTTCACATTTTTTTGTCAAGAAATATTATTATCAAGTTCTAATATTATAATAATGAGTAAAGGGAATAATAAATTACGTAAATTTGAAAAAAATTCAATATAAAACCCATTTTTTTCTTGACAAACTAGTGTTTATCCAATAAAATCCAGTAAAATTTACGTAATATTATATAGCTAGTAATGAGGGACATATAAGAACACGAAAAGGAGTTTTAAATGAAGATTAATGGTGTTTACTTACCTGGAACTAAGGAAGCACATATAAAAGAGTGGGTTATTCCAGAACCGAAAGGAGATGAAGTACTCGTAAAAATAAAGGCATCTGCTCTTTGTGCAAGCGATTTAAGTATTTATTATGGGAAACCACTAATACCCGGATACCCATCTGGGACATTTATAGTTGGTCATGAACCTTGTGGTGTAGTCAGTAAAACAGGACCTTGTGTAAGAAATTATAAAGAGGGTGATAGGGTAGCTGTAATTGCATTTGTAGGGTGCGGATATTGTCAGTACTGTAGAGGTGGAGAACCGAATCTTTGTATTAACGACATGGGAGTCTTGGGATTCACGACTCATGGTGGTGATGCAGAGTATTTACTTATAGCGGAGAGATCATGTCTACCAATGCCCGATAAAATGAGCTTTGTAACTGGTGCTGTTTCTACAGACGCAATTGCAAATCTATATTCGACAATGAAAGCTATGCATGTATGCGGAGAAGATGTTGTTGCGATTACAGGTCTAGGTCCAATGGGATTGAGCGGTGTTCTAACTGCAGTTGGGATGGGGGCTATTGTTCTCGCAATTGACCCTGTTGAAGAGAGAGGGGTTAAGGCAAAGGAACTAGGTGCCCAATATACGGTAAATCCAACGAAAGTTGATCCACTTCAATATGTGAAGGAAATGTTTCCTGGTGGAGTTGATAAAAGTGTAGATTGTTCTGCTGTAGAACCTGCTATTAACACACTATTAAATATTACTCGAAAACATGGTATTGTTTCCCAGATTGGAGAACCCGGTGAGAAGAAAATCGCTATTTATCCGAGCGAACAGCTTATTAGAAAGAAATTAAGTTATGTGGGATCATGGTATTTCAACCTTCATGAGTGGGAAGATGCGGCGAGCTTCATAGTTGACAAGATTGGTAATGATCGAGCGGAAAGTATCGTTTCTCATCGGTATCCATTAGAAGAGAATGCTGTCAGAGAGGCATTTAGCCTTTTTGATGCTCATAAGACTTACAAGGTGGTTTTTACTCCTGCGGATTGAACAACGTAGTCCAGGAATACTGTACATGAAATTCCTGGGGAGCAGCCTTTTTTGCAGTTCAGATATTGAAATTGGGTATTAATTTTAGAATAAAACAACAAAAAATCAGGCTTGTGAATTGTGGCTTTAAAATAATAAACAGGAGGGTAGATATGAAGAAAAAACAGATGTTGAAAAGGTTTTCACCAATCTTTATTGTATGCTTCGCGATCTTTTTATTTATTGGCGCTGGAGGACCCACACGTGAGGAGCCAGCAGGTAAGTTTCGAGAGGTCCCATTAAGCTGGATACTTGATTTGGAAGAACAACTAAGGAACAAGATTATGACACCAGGTGGACCGGCTGGAGAGCCCATCACTTCAGCGGCTGTACTAGAACTTTCTGATGCGGAGAAAAAGGCTGCGCAGGCTCTTAATCTAAAAAGTTATATCTTCATGGGAGCAACCCTGGATACAACTGAAATCCTCAACAAAGTAGGAATGGACGAAGTTCTTGCAAGTATTGGCAAGCCCCCAATTGAATTTTTAGGCTCAGAATCTATTTCTGAACAGATTGATCAGATACATGCAATGGCTTCGAGAGCAAAAGAAATCTCTTTTATTGTTGCGGAGGCTTATGAGGCTGAAACAACCGGGCCGGCTTTTGTGGAGTTAGCAAAAGCAGGGGTACCTCAACTCCATAACTGGACCACCCCGAGAGGATTGGATAAAGAAAGAAACTATATCGGATTGGTCGATGCTGACGGATATGGGCAGGGAATGGCTGCAGCCGAGATACTTGCGTATATGATGAATTACAAAGGTGAGGTAGGATTGATTTACTTCGCTCTTGAGCAATGGACAAATGTCAAGAGGCTGCAGGGAGCAGAGGAAACATTTGCGAAGTATCCAAACATCAAGATTGTTTCCAAGAAAGGATTTACAGATCCAAATCAGTCTCGTGATATAGCACTGGGAATGTTACAAGCCAATCCGGAGATCGATGCAATCTGGGCAACATGGATGCATGGGCCAGCAACAGGTGCTGGGGAAGCTGTATTGGAATTGGGAAGAGCAGGCGAAGTAATCGTTGCTTCACCCGATCTGGGTGGTATAGTAGGAGCACGATTTATTGCAGATCTCAATCATCCGATCGTTGGCTGCGGAGCAGCTGATTGTATCGAGATGGGTAAAAACTCTGTACGAGCAGGTATAAAGTGGAATCTTGGCAAGCAGAATGAGGTTAGGGGTATTTATACGGCAGCAAAGGTTTACCCAATTGTCAGGGTAAATCTCGTAGACGGATTTAATAAGCAGACGAGAGGTGTTCTTGGCAATCTTCCTCGAGAAGTCCTTGAAATGCTGCAAGATTAAAGTCAGATAATCGGTGGTATTACAGCATTAATGGTAATTACAAAGGGAACCAAATGTCTTAATAGGGTGGTGGTCTGTTAGTAATTGCAGGCCACCATTCATTTCAATGTACATTTCAATCGATATTTAAAGGTGAAGGGTCAGTAAAATGAGTAAAGACAGCACGAAGAAGACCTCGATGATGCAACATGAAGAAAAAACTATCGCTCTGGAGTGCAGAAATATTGTTAAATACTATGGACATGTGCAGGCTCTTAACAATGTAAACTTACAATTAAGTAAAGGTGAGATGCTTGGGCTTGTCGGTGATAATGGGGCAGGCAAATCAACACTCGTTAAAATCCTGAGAGGAGTCATCAAACCAACAAGCGGTGAGATCCTTATCGAGGGTGAAGTAAAAGATTTCAAAAGCCCGAGAAATGCAGTACAACAGGGTATTCAGTGTGTGTATCAGGAAAGTGCAATAGTGGAGCAGTTAAGTGTTGCAGATAATTTTTTTCTTGGACAGGAACTAATTAAAAATAATGCAAATGCACTCATCAAACGTGTTGATAATAAAAAAATGAGATCTGACTCAAGCCAGTATCTTTCCAAGATGGGATTTAATCTCGATGTGAGAGATGAGATAAAGAATTTCTCTGGAGACCAGAGACAGGCAGTCTCAATACTAAGAGCTCTATATTTCAATCCCAAAATCCTTCTACTTGATGAACCTACTACTGCTCTCTCTGAAAAAGCAAAGGTGCGTTTATTCGAGTTTTTACAAGATATGAAAAAAGTCTGTCCAATGATTCTAATAACCCATGACCTTTATGATGCTGTTCGCCTCTGCGATAGAATTGTTGTCTTGAAGAGAGGAGAAATTGTTTATAATTCCGAGATTGAAGGGTTGGGGCAGGAAGAGGCATTTCGAGAGATTATACAACATTTTTAAATCCGGATCATTTACGAATACTCGATGTTACTGAGGAACCAATGGATATTAATGAAAAAAGTATAAATCAAAGATTTTATTACCTTAGGAAATCTATCTTCGATATAAATGGTATTGTGCTACTTATTGCCATTGCAGGCTTGATCATTGCATTTTCTCTCTTGAGTCCGAATTTTCTTACAACGACGAATATCAGAGTCCTCATCGAAACGATGAGTATACTTGCAATACTCGCTATGGGCGAGCACTTTTTGCTCATTGCCGGAGAGATCGACATCTCTTTCACAGCGATACTTGAGCTATCCGCGGTTGTTGCTGCGCTGACCAGTGCTAATAATACCCTCCTAATAATTCTATTTGCAGTACTTTCAGCAGTTGTCGTTGGGTTAATAAACGGGTTTTTCACGACTCGAGTCGGTATTCCATCATTTTTAGTCACTTTAGCAACTATGGTTGCGATTCAAGGGGTAGTCTTTTTGATTAGTAATTACCGATCAGTCTTGCTCAAGGATAATACCTTGGCTCAAATATTTTATGGTAGATGGCTCAGCGGTATTTCAGCTGCAGTGCTATGGATGGTAATTGCAATAATTGGTTCTGCATTCATCCTTAAATCCACCAGATTCGGGCGATGGGTATTTGCAACTGGAGGAAATGAAAGGGCTGCTCGTTTAATGGGTGTTCCCACTGAAAGGGTAAAATTTTTAATTTTTATAATAATGAGTATACTGGCTTCGGTTGCAGGATTAATTGCAGCAAGTCGCTCTCTTGCAGCGAGGCCAAGAATGGCAGATGGCTTTCTCATGCCGGTCATTGCATCTCCGGTACTTGCTGGAGCTGTACTCACAGGAGGGCGAGGGTCTGTAATTCGAACAGTGCTTGGATGTCTTGTATTAACCATAATAATAAACGGGGTAAACCTTTTGGGATTAGAGCCTGCCTACCAGAATATATTTATGGGATGTATCTTGATAGGGACACTGTCAGTAAGGAGTTTACAAGAGGGAAGTTCAAAAATTTTTATAGAGAAAATCATTGGAAGACACCGGCGTTAATGTATTCATTCTAGAATGGGTGCGGGGAAACCTGGAGGATCATCAATGTTTTTAGACCCCCTTTGCAGGCGAAATCCGAAATTCATACAAACAGTTGTTGAGCTGCACCAACAAGGGGAGTTGAGACCGAATTCCTTCATTTTAGATTACGATACAATCAAGGATAATGTGATACTGATTTCCGAAGAAGCTATACGTTTAGGACTGACTATTTATCCGATGACAAAACAGATAGGCCGTAACCCCGCAGTACTGGAGCTTCTAAAAAGAATGGGTTGCAGTAAAATAGTTGCTGTCGACTGGATGGGAGCTCTTCAGATTGCGGCGCAAGGAGGAGATGTTGGTCATGTCGGTCATCTGGTACAGGTTCCTAAGACGGAAACGAAATCAATTGCTCGGTTAAGACCAGAAGTATGGACTGTATTTTCGTATGAAAAGGCCAAAGAGATCAGCAATGCTATCTTCAAAACCAATTATACACAAAATCTATTGATTCGAGTTTGGCAACAAGGTGATACCTTTTATCCAGGACATGAAGGCGGAGTCCAACTTGAACAGTTGATCGAAACTGCTGACAGGATTAATTCACTTCCTCAAATAAAGGTGGTTGGTGTAACAAGCTTTCCCTGTATGCTCTATGATGAAAATCAGAAGAAACTCTTCACCATTAAAAACATGGACACAATTTCTGAAGCTGCAGAGTTGTTAAGGAATCATGGATATACAATCGAGCAAATAAATGCTCCTGGTACAACATCGACTATCGCATTGGAGGCGTTGGCAAAGAAAGGTACTACCCATGTGGAGCCTGGTCATGGTATGACTGGTACTACGCCTACACATGCTTTTAATGATTTACCTGAGAAGCCAGCTATCCTCTACTTAAGCGAAGTATCGCATAGCTATGGTGAATATGCCTATTTCTACGGAGGAGGATTATATATTGATCCTGTATTTTCAACTTACCCGGTAAAAGCACTTTTGGGGAGGGATGCAGATACAATTTTTGATAATCGATATGAGGCGAAACTACCCGATCCAAGCAGTATCGACTACTATGGTATGATAAAAGCGAATTCCACTTCAATAAGGAATGGTGATACAGTGATACTTGGTTTCAGAGCTCAAGTATTTCATACGAGAGGTCGGGTTTCTGTAATTGAAGGGATCAAAAGCGGCATTCCGAAGGTATTGGGGATCTGGGATGCAATGGGTCATTGTATCGGTTCATAGTTAACGGGAATGCTTTAATAGTTTAAACAATTTCTTATACATTGATAAGGGCCACGGGAGGGTGAAATGAAATTAGGATATCAATGTAATACATGGTCGGGAGTTTTTGCAGATGCGTTTGGAGTGGGATCGATTAAGGATGCTTTCTATGGCAATGTTATAATGCCAATATCTTTGAATGAATTAAATGAAATATTTCAGGAAATTTCTACAGCTGGTTTTGAGGGAGTTGAGGTATTTGATGGACTCATAGTTCCATTTGAGGAGAATGTTGAGGGTTTCGAAGAATTATTACGAAAAAATGGATTGGAGCTTGTGGCTGTATATTCAGCTGCAAACTTTATCTTTAAGGATGTATTAGAGGAGGAATTATTTAAGATAGAGAGAGTCGCAAAGATTGCAAAGAAGCTGAATGCTGAGTTTATAGTACTGGGTGGCGGAGCATTAAGACATGATGGTACTAGGGAAGAGGATTATAAGGCAGCGGGTAAAGGTTTAGACAGTGCTGCGCGGGTTATAGCTGAGTGTGGTTTGAAATCGTGTTATCATCCCCACGCAGGAACTATTGGATTTACTTGGGAGCAGCTCGAGAAAGTGATGAATTTCTCATCGGTTAATTTATGCCCGGATACCGCACATATCGCACTGGGAGGAACAGATAATCTGAAGGTTATAGATACATTTTTTGATAGAATCAACTATGTTCATCTGAAAGACTTATCGGGTAAGGGATTTGTTGAATTAGGTGAAGGCAATCTTCCTTTAGACAAAATAGTCAATCTGTTGAAAAAGAAGGGCTACAATGGATGGCTGACTGTAGAGCTCGATGCGTCTGAAAAAACTCCTCTAGAGTCTGCCAAGATAAGCAGAGCATGTCTCGAAAAAATTATGGTGTAGAGACAACATAGTTCACATTAAATTACACCAAAAATACACCCAAATGAGATGACATATATGAAGTATACGAGGAATTCTTCTAATTTTAGTTAAAATCAGCCTCAATTCGGGTCATATATGACGTATATGTGTACGCGATTTGCTTGACATGCAGGGGGTCACTGGTTCAAGTCCACTACCGCCTAGAAAAAGCACTATATAATCATGTCTGATAAAGCGCCATATATTACGGCGCTTTTTTTATTGAATATATTGACATACGAATTATCCATCGATGAGAGAATCCTGTGGCTGAAATCTTATCGAATGAAAAATCATATGAACATGGTTACTATTTCATCGATGTAGAATATGGGAGTACCGAAACCCATATGAGAATCACTCAAGGCCGAACCTGGGCAGAAAATACAGGCTATCGTCTACCAAAATAGAATCGAATTAATCCCAGTCAGGTCGGTGAAACAAGTGCGAGGCTTCATTCAGAGATTTAATACTCCGGGTGAATGTGAGGATGTCAGGGTATGAAGAATGTAGTTGATCTGAGTACGACTCTGGCACTCGGTGCGGCACTATTGAGTGTTGAGCTGAAAATCTCCACTGTGCTATTGCAATTACAACCGTATGCATGGTAATATGATCGAATAGGAATAGAGGAAATAAAGCAAAGGGGAGGAAATTAATTATGGGTGCTGTATCTGATTCTGGCTCATCATTCATCGATGTCGCGAGGGAAACCGGAATAGACATCATTGATGAAGATGGTGCGATTATCTGGACAGGTCCGAAAGGGGGGAATATTAAACCAGTTGGTCCTCTTTCTGGAAAAACAGTGGGATGCCTTGTGGCAAGTGAGTTCAGTGACTTTCAAGCGTATTATGTCGCTTCATATATTGGTGAATTTGGGGGAAGACTCGAATTTATCATGGTTGACAAGGTGACATGGAAATTTACACGGCCCAATATCAGAGGAAAAGGTGTGCAGGGTATGTGGGGCTTAAGTATAGACCCCATACCGGTAATGGGAGGTGATAAAGCCTCCAGGAATAAAACTATAGGGAATGCAGATCCCAGGGATTATGATGCAGTGGTTATTATCGGAGGCCATTCCGGTGATATCATGTCGACCGAGCCAAATGTTTTAGATTTTATAAATCGAGCATACGATAATGGTGCTGTTATTGGGGGAATCGGAGGAGGTATTATACCAATAATAGCTGCTGGTATTATGAAAGGGAAAGCGTGCACTGGGAATGAACAGGTCTCATTTATATTGAAAAAGATTGCAAAGTATGAAGACTCCCATTGTGTTATGGACAACAGGATTCTCACGGCGAAGAATACCATAGACACTCCCCTCTTTATTCATAGATTGTGTAAACATTTTAATCGAGTTTTTGTGGATAAGCGGAAAGATGTCCTTTCAGGGAAAACGATGTTGATGATATGTGGATGGGATTTTGAGGACTTCGAGATTGCTGTTCCTGTCATGGAATTCATTTATCGGGGAGCAAAGATAATACTTGGAACATTCACAGGGGCAACCCGTGCCCGGCCTCCATTGCTTGGCCTTGAAGTCGTCCAGGGGAATTTTGGCATGTCCGTGCCTCTTCAGGAAATATCGGAGAGCTGCTATGAAATCAAGAGACTTTCTGAAATTGATATGGGAGAGTTCGACGGTTTACTGATTCCGGGTGCATTCAATCCCTGGAATATGATCGAGGCTGGTACGCCACTTGAGTTCTTACAAAAAGCGGATGCGGCAGGTAAGATACTCTCCTACATGTGTCATGGTCCTATCCCAGTTGCAGCAGCTGGACTGGTGGATGGGAAGAAAATTACAGGATGGCTTGCCTCCAAAGATGCGGTGGTAGCAATGGGCGGTGAGTTCAACCCGGAATGGGCAGTCGCTATGGACGGAACCCATGTATCAGGTCGAACCACACCAGAGTTACCAGAGTTTATAGATGCCATTACTGCAGCCCTTTTGAGATAAATGAGCTGATTGAGCTATTATCAAATTTCATTTGACATAAAAATCGAATACGTGTTAAGATGTTTACTGTTTGTGGGTGAATATTAACAAATATTTTTTAGTAAAAAGGAGGGAGTTATGAAGAAGGAAGACGAAAAGCCGAAAAAATTTACTAGACGTCAAGTTTTAAAAATGGTAGGAGCTGCCGCAGCAGCAGGTATAGCAGCGAGCAGTGTGGTACGGAGTATTATCAAACCTGTTAACATCATTGCCGGCACAGGGGAAAAGAAAAAGGAGGCTGCTCCCGAGTTCGCTACTACTGAAGCAGAGAGAAAAGAACTGGCACAGAAATACAAGAACGCTAAGCCAGGGGAAAAGTTCGGTTTTGGTCATATCGCCTGGTGGCTCTCACAGGAATATTCAATTATGAACTACCAGTCCCAGCAGCAGGCTGCAGAGCAACTCGGTCTCAATTTCATAGGTGCAGTGGCTCAAACTCCATCGGCGTGGCTTGAGACCGTGGAAAGCATGATTGCAAAAGGGGCAAAGGCTATACACCTGAATGTTCCTCCAATGGCTGTAATGCCTGAGCTCGCCAAAATTTGTAACGAGAACAACGTTTTTCTTTCCACAAACTTCGGGTTTACAGGTGACGTGTTCCCTGGCGATTATGGACCACGATGGGTCATAGATAACACGCCCATGTCAGCCGAGCAGACCTATCCGCCGTTGACACTGCTGATGGAGAAGATGAGGCAGAACGGAAAAACGAAGCTCCTGCACCACCAGGCATCAAAGACAGATGCAACCGTCTCCACCGTCTACATTAATCTGGGAGTCTTCATGGCATGGAAAAACTATCCAGAGATGCAACTGCTTGGCCACCAGTACGGTGAGTGGGGTTACGAGGGAGGTCGAAAAGCAGGTGAGGCGTGCCTTGCTGAGCGAACGGATTATGAAGGGTTCTGGGGTGCTAATGACTCGCAGACCACCGGCGCTTTGAGTGCACTAAAAGACGCAGGCGTCAACATCGGTCCATTCACGGCGTCGAGAGACATGGAATTGACCACAGCCCAGGAAATACTCAAGGGAAACTTCCTGGTCACATCCGGATTTGCCATACCCTACTTTGGCGGAAGAACGGTCCCCATGCTGTACGATATGTG
>Ga0180438_10001914_pt1 | contig 35477 bp, 63 predicted proteins | sample SS_ome_12_FD_132455 | JGI IMG/M metagenome (GOLD analysis project Ga0180438, IMG submission 132455) | Hypersaline lake sediment archaeal communities from the Salton Sea, California, USA - SS_3_D_2 metaG | ecosystem: Environmental > Aquatic > Non-marine Saline and Alkaline > Hypersaline >... | reverse complement strand
GAGAAGATTTCTGACTCGTTTTCTGAGTAGATTTAGTTTTGTTGCCCGACCATTTGGACCAACAAGCGTTAGCGCAAACAACCTTCCCAGACTTTGCCTTAAACTTCTTTGCTCCACAATGCTTGCACTTTGGAGCGGAGGAAGCACGAGTTTCCACCGCCGCGATTAGTCCCGAAAGGTTTGTTCCCTTATGTGGCGAAACAATCTGACGCCAATGCTTATTGATATTGATGTAAACGGACGAAACGGAAGGTTGCGAAACAATCTTTTGCGTGTTCTTATCAATCCCGGAATCAACGACAATCCGAACGAACTTTTCCGTTGGATGCTTCCGCGAGAAGATTAGCGTGTTTCCGATCGGGTTCTTCTTGTGTTGCCGAAAGTTCTGTGCCTTTAGGGTTGCCTTGATAAGAGTAACGCTCATTATTGTTCTCCCGGGATTAACTGAATCTCGCTAAAGTATTCTACCGTTTCTTTTGGCCCGGCCTTGAACCAATCAAACCAATGAATCTTCGCACAGGTTCGTCCATCGAAAGACTTTGACCATCCAATAATGGTTCCGACGAATCGTCCATTATCCTCAAGATATGAGTCGTCGACGAATTCAAATTCGTTGACGAAATCATCTTCGTAACAAACCAAATCACCAATGCGAAAGGTTTTCATCATAGTTATTCGTGATTCTTCCAAAGCTCGTCGACGAACTCTTTAACAGACCTCAACGAAGCAACATCATCCTTATTAACAGAACGCGGCTTCGACGGCGCGGCCCTTTCCCACTCACGAAGAATCTTGATAAACTGAATCTTCGCGAACTTTCGTTTGTATCCTCCGAGCCCATACTTTTTGTCGTATTCATTGACCAACCTTCGCATAATCGCGATTGAGTTCTGCAAATCCTCATAGTTGTCAGTATCGTACACCACAACCATCTTCATTTCTTCTAACCTCGGAGAGAAACCAAATCGGCTTCGGTCAACCCAAGCGTTTCGAGCATCTTCTGACGATCCGACTTCTTTGCCTTCTTCACAACCTTCTTTGGCTTCGGCTGAACAGGCTTGGAAGCGGTCTTTTCTTCTTCCCATTGCGCGAAAAGAATTGCGTTGCCGGGATGCATAGGCGCCTTATTTCGAGCGCGAAATCGAGCAATACGAGAACGCCGAGCAGCCCCTGGAATACCGTTAGCGAAAGCATCATCTTTTGCGTTTGCGCGAGCAATGTTGTTTGCTCCACCGTGACGCTCGCAATACCAAATCTTGCCGACGCGAACATTTGGATCAAATTCGCGACAACCACCAACATGGGAGCAAGAAACGCCGTGAGTGTGATTAGACGCCGTGCGAGCATTGTTTGCGATGATGAAAGCATTTCGGACGTTGTTGCGCTTACCCATTCTTTGATTGCTCCTTTAGCGGAAGGCTTCAAACCTTCCCTCACTGTGCTTATATAATAGCAGACGGAGGGGCGCTTGTCAAGGCAAAAATTACCGCGAAGTTGCGCCTTCGCGCTTTGTGAGCTCCGCGACCTTCATCAATGCCGATTGCTTGACTCGACCCCATTGCCGACTCCACCGGAGCTTATCCTCGGGAATCTTCATCGTGGAGATTCGGAGCGCAAGGTTAAGCGTGCAATTTGGATGATCTACAAAGCGACGAATGAGGTGATACTCTGCGCCGCCCTTTGTTACATCTGCATACATCTCTTCAAGCAAAGCACCGTGGGTGCGATTTTTGATATTTCCCCTCCACCAACTGTATCCACCAAGGAAAGCCTGATACATTCGCCACTTTCGAAAGTGGCGACCCTTGAAAGTGGTTCGGTAGAATTGGGTCAGTTCCTCCTCTGAAATCTCCTTCTTTCCGTTCTCCAAAAGACAGCACTTGAGGACGTAACCCTTTCGGTCCCAAAGAATATCAGCAGCCTTTGGCGAAACATCAGGGTTTGACGCAAGGTATTGCCTTGCGAGAGCATAATGATGCTTCGCAATCGCGATTTGCGTTTCTTCGTCAGTAAAACGATTCTTTGCGAGGGAAACAATCTCGGAATTGTTCATTCTACCAATGTTGGCAGCATAAGGGGACTTGTATTCACTCATTTTCTAAAACTCCAACCCTCTCAAATCGAAGGGATCAACTTTGATTTGTTCGCCTTCGCCCACCGCATCGGCAACGGACGTATTGAATCGGTGCAGTTTTTCCCACACACTTTTGCTCAGGTTATTTACTTTATCAATCCTCTCAAGGATTGGTGCCTCGTTTTCCACAAACGCAGACTTGTATTGTGCATACAACTCGTCTTCAAGCCTATTGAGAGCATCCACAATCATCTCAACTTGTTCGGGAGTAAGTTTGAGATCAATCACTCTGGAAAAACCGAGTTCTCGAAAACGGTTGGGTGCATAACGTGGTCAGCCCTCCATCGCACCTTTCCAACGTGGCAGGAAGTCGTCATCGACCGAAAGTCGCCACCAGGGGAAGTGTAATCGGCTGCGACCGTTGTACCTGACTTCGCACGATAGCCAATCCGAAGATTGTAGGAAAACAGGTTGACTCCATCGGAGCGAAGATTGCCATTGTGGGAACAAGCCTTTTCGCCACGCACCCAAGCCTCGACAACCTCATCGTTTCGCTTACCGCTCATTTTCTTCCTCCTCATCTTCATCTTCAAAAACTGGCGGGTCATACTTCTCATCAAATCCGTATCGAAGGGAGTAGCAAAACTCCCAGGTGTTTTCATCTTCCATTTTAGTGCAGGCTCCATTCGACGCCAAGGGCAACAAAGCCAATAAACAGAATCAGTTGCATAGCAAGTTCAATCATAATCTCCCTTTCTCTTTTTGTGTTTGGTTTTGCGGGAACGTCCCTTTGAAACGTCCCGACTTCTATTATGATGTTTGCCGGCACCACCTCTTTGAAAGGCTGCGACGGCAATCCAATTTCGAGTTTTACTCTTCCCGGACATTCAGGGCACCCCTTCACTGTCTTTATATTATACAGGAAGGGGCACCCGTTGTCAAGAAGAAAAAACTACCTTTCGGTAGGAACGATAATCATTCGTTCGGGCTTCGGGTTGAAGTAAGGACGCTTGCCGTTGTACTCATCGGTAATCCAGAGCCGCTGGACATTGCAGCGAACCGGCTTCGGTGCTTCCATATCCGTGCAAATGATGAGCCCGTCAAATCCACCCTTCTCATTCACGAACTTCGTCGGAGCGTTGAAGCAAGTTCCACCGTGCATCACACGTTCGCGCTTACGCTTCATTCCCTTCTTCCAAACATAGTTCTGGTTCTCATCCACACGAGTATCGAAAGGAATGACCGTGAACTCTGCAATCTTCGCGAGCGAGTTGAGTTCCGCGAAGAACGCAGCGAGCATCTGATCGGAAACCGAACCGGACTGATCAATCGCAATTGCAATCTTTGCAGTTCGCGAGGACTTCTTACCCGGATGCTGGTAAGGATACCGCTTGTTAATCTTGCGAACAGTCGAACGCTTGTTTGCCTTCTGACTTTGCTTCACAAAGTAACGGAGCACCTTGCGCCAGTCAACCTTGGTGGTAATCCCATCCATGATTTCCTTGCGACAGTCCGCAGGAACGGAGCCCCATCCACGGGAAGAAGAGTTTGCCTCTTCAACCGCATCCTTGATAAACTCCTTTACACGCTCCTCGGCAATCTGCTTTGCCTGCTCAGAGGCTTCGCCCCATCCATCGTGGTCATCAAAGGAGTCAACGTTGTCCAGAGGATTTCCCTGACCTTCGCCGGGAGTTCCGCCTCCGCCTCCACCGGGCGGATCATTCTGCATCTTACGCAGTTCAGACAAATACCATTCAGCGGACTTGCCAGCGGGCAAATGTGCAAACGGACCCTTTCCAGGGAAGCAAGCCATCTCGGGAAGATTAGGAAGGTGCCCATTGATGGAAAGGTCCATCGCAATGTTGTGCAACTTCCTTTCCTGTGGGTCCATATCTCGGAATGCCGCGAACCGTCCACCAGTAACGTGCTGATAAACGATGTGATAGAACTCGTGCTTAAGCACATCCTTCTTTCCGGCATCCTCCAGACCCGCGAAGAACTTTGGATTGTAAACCATCTCCAACTTGCCTTCTTCCGTAACCATCACACCAGCAGTCGGGATAGCGTTGGAAGCCTTCTTATCCATACGACGCGAAAGCGCCGCAAAGAAAGGCTCGTCCATAAGGAGACGATGGACATGCAAACCAAGGTCAAAGGCGAGAACCTCAGATTCCTTGATTTCCACAGTTTCAGAATTCATTGGCTCAGTCATAACTTCTTTCCTCACTGTCCTTGTATAATAGCAGTTCAGGGGCTCCCCGTCAAGGGGAATCTTCTTCAATTCTTGGAGTATACAGAATGTGAAGTAATAGGGGCGTCATCGACAAAGCAATGTCGATGAGCCCCGCATACTCCATTGTTACACCGTGTCGCCGGTCAGAATCTCAACGAGGTAAGTTCCAACCTTGCGACCGTTCGCATCTTCCGCCGAGTGAAGGGCGATTGCATTCTCCTGGCAAGCGTTACCGACAATCGTCCACAGCTTCATCGCAGGCTCGGAGGCAAGCGAAGTGAAGTAAGTCGCGAGGTGGGTAATCTCGGTATCGTTCAGAGTCGAAGCCATCCGATCGGACGCGCCCAGCTTATCAATCAGAGCGCAGTGAGCGTTAAGATCGATATCCGGGGTCATACCCTTGTCGAGAATGTCCGAGACGGTCACAACCTTGCTGTAGTTCGCAACGAAATCGTTGAAAGCGACAGCCGCCTCAAAGCCGAGGTAAGCCGATGCAAGCGAGAAAACAGCCGGGTTGGACTGTCCAGCTTCCAGAAGATTACCGCGCGACACCGTATCGGAGAAACGCGACCACGAACGACGCGACGGGTAAACCTTGTTCGGCTCCGGGTCGTCATTGTGCTCAAGGTGCTCGACGTTGTTACGGATGAAGTCCGTCACGAGGGGATCGCAGTTCGTCTTTGCCCAGGAAAGCCAATCGTCCACGGACGGCTCAACATCGAAAACCGTGTAACGGTCAAGCTCGGCGGGGTCCATCTCGCCAACCTGATAGGAAGCCGCGCCCGCGTGGGTGCCACCGTTGACCGCTGCGAAAATCAGCGTATCCGGGTGAAGCGCGTGACCCGCGAGCTTGCGGGAATCGCAAAGCTCAAAGATGCCCTGGCGAACTTCGAGCGTTGCACGGTCAACCTCATCGAGGAAAAGCACCACACCGTTATCGCAAGCAGTCGCGAACCAATCGGGAGGACAAAAGGACGTTACACCCTCGTCCACAGTCGGCAAACCGAGAAGGTCGCCTTCGGTCATCTGCGAAGCACGACGCTCCACAACCGGCATTCCGAGGGACGCGGCATACTGATAAACCACGGAGGACTTACCGATACCGTGGCGACCACGGAGAAGAACAGGATGCCCCGCGTCAGTAACGAGGGGAAGGACGGTCAGAAGATTCTTGAAGTCGATTGCCATGTTTTCTTTCTTTCCTTTTCCAGTCAGTTGAGCACTATTGCTCTGTCCACTGTCTATATAGTACCACACCAGGGGCTCGGAGTCAAGCCCCAAAAACATCTCTTTCTTTACTAACTACCTTCTACCAAAGGATCTGGATCAGACATTTCCGAAAGTTCAATCTGACCCGACACATACCTGCGAAGTTGATCGCGCTCGGCGGCACTGAAAGTAACAAACTGGTATTCCTCAACACCGTCGGGGCCCTTGAAATGCTCCTTTGTAGCGTTCTTCACAGTTGCCTTGCTCGCCCAAGCAGAATCAAAATCCTTTACAGCAGGCGAAACGATCTCCCAGTTGATAGTTTCTCCGGCGTAATCGTTCCTATCATACTTTGTAATATCGCCATAGAAGTTCTTCCGCGCTACAAAGCGAGGAACAATACCGGGAATACAAGGCAACCCAACACCGATATTAGAGTGGTATCCACGTTCGTCCTCGCATCCGAGGGCTTGATAAAATCCAACATCAATGTTGTTGGAAGACGACCACTCTAACGATGTTCCGATACCCGCATGATGAATCATAAAAGCATTCGGCATCTTGTTCATTACCAATCCCGCCGGAGGAGCATAACCCTCCTCGTTAGGATACAACCACCTATTATTCTTTCGGTAAACAATGTTCTTTGAGCGAACCATAGCACCGATGCCCAGACCGATATCCTTTGCCCACTTTAGAACAGCCTTTCGCCACAAAGTCAGGTCATCCTGAAACTGCACCTTGTGCTGCTTCATAGTCTTACAACCTGCGCGGGTGTGACCTTCCGTCTTACAGTAAGAGCAAGTCTTTGGCTTCTTCTTGCGTGCCTGGATTTCCGCCCACTGACGACCGTAATAAGAGTTGGGATCTTCTTCCCAACTCTTCTTTAGTTCAGGACAACCAGTTCTGTTGTGTCCCTTTCCGCCACAAAAACTGCATCGAACGGTTCCAGAATAACTCATTTTTTTCTCCCGTGTTCGGGGTTTTCTCTCAACTTCTGACTTTATTCTACCAGCCTCGGAGGTGGCTGTCAACCTTTATTTCTCAAACAAGGGGGGCAATCACTTTTCAGGGATTGCTGCCTAGACAACTTTCAACTTATTTTGCGCGCACATCTAACATTGTATGCTGACTCTCACCGCGCCGGGATTCAGGATTGTCATTGAATCCCTAAATAATAATATTCACCCCAATTCTATGTCACTTGCGCTTCTTTACCTTCTTGAGAAAGCGCTCTTCCGTCCAGACCGGCTGCGCTTGCCCAATCACAAGAACCTGAACCGGCTTTGCTCCCTTTGCGTGGGACTTAACCCTTTCTACATCGCCATACTTGAGAATAACACAAGTCTTGCCCGCGCGGCGACCCAGCGCGCTTGCGCGGAAAACAGCAGCACCACCAACAGCAAACTTCGGCTCCTCTTTCAAGTTGCGAATGACAGCCGACGCATACTTGTTTTCTACAATCTTGTTGTATTCCTTCATCGAAGGAATGCCCTTAACGCTACGCTCGCCTGCCTCGTTAATGGCGAGATACTTGCCCACAAGATTGCTGTAGAATCCAGTCCGCCGGTAGTAACGAAGAGCAATAAGGAACTTTTCTTCCTTCTCATCATTCCAATCTTGATTCCACGACATTCGGGCTTTCATAGCCTCATCGGACCAGCGACCCTGAATCTGCTGAATAGTTGCTTCCTGCCTCTGGGAAAGAGTATAGCCCTTGTTCAACTGGTTTGAAATAGACTCAAGGAATCCATAATCCCAAGAAGTCTCATCGCCAGCAATGAGGATTCGTCCCATAAGGTTATTTACTTGCTTAAGCATCGTGGTTCCTTCGCTCATCGTGTATATATACTAGCACACCCGGCGGCGCCTGTCAAGTGGAAAACTCATTTGGGTAAAAGCAAAGCATATGCTTTCGCTGTTCGTCATTGGCTTGTTTGAAGACTTCCAGGGCGGTTGTTTTATTATCGTTTAGGAACCATACTTTGTCGCCGTTTGCCCATTCAACAGCAGGACCATCTTCGCGGTGAAGTTTGCCGTTTAAGAACCATTCTTTCTCGCCGTTTGACCATTCAAGGGCAGGACCATCTTCACGATGTCTTTTACCGTTCAGCCACCATTCTTTGTCGCCGTTTGCACATTCAACAGCAGGACCATCTTCACGGTGAAGTTTGCCGTTTAGGAACCATTCTTTGGCGCCGTCTGCCCATTCAACAGCAGGACCATCTTCGCGGTGAAGTATGCCGTTTAGGAACCAGCGCTTATCCCCGTTTAGGGAAGTCGTACAAGTAGGTTTGTTATCGCTCATTGTGCTTACAACTTATCACAGACCGGCGCCGCTGTCAAGCAGAAAGTAGAGTTTGCAGATTAGTGATGTGCTTGCACTTTCCACGAAACTGAAACCCTGAACATTCACACTTCCACTTGTCGCCTTGCTTTGTAACTTTGTAGGTATTGCCCTTTGAGCCCTTTACTTCAATTACCTTTTCAGGTTCATCAGAGTAATTGGAATCCCAATACTTGCGAGCTTCCGCGCCCCAACAAAACAATTCTTTGGCATCTTCCAAAGTTGTATCGTCGGGAACTTCAATCCAAGTGGCACCAGAAACAGCATAATACTTGCCGTGTTGGCCTTGCATTATTGTTGGATGATAGAAGACAATGTGTCTTCCGTCAGGCGTCAGTTTGCGGCGCATATTCGGCAGCCAATCGCTTGTAGGTTTCGGCCTGAAAAGTATCAATGTTGAAGTATTCCTCTTCAATCATATCCCAATACACACCCACAGCATTTAGCATTTCTTCAACTTCTTCGTCTAGCGAACCGGACTGACGCCTATCTTCCGTTAGTCGCTCCAAAGCCTTTTGTTCGAGATTCATAATACTGCCCAAAGTCATTTCGTCCTCGCTCATGTAATCGCTCATTGTTCCTATACTATAGCACAGAATCGTCAGTGTGTCAAGTCATATTCTGGAATGCCGTCTTGTAGGGAGTTCACATATTGCGTGATTGTTTGGTCGGCAATAAATACCGTGCTTGTCGGAAGCAAAAGCATCGCAAACCCCTCAGACGGGTGCGCCTTCAAATCATAGACGCGAGCATACAAGTCGCCATACCAGACTCCCAAATAACGCTCCTTTTGAACCATTACTAATTCAGTATCGTCCACAACTTCCAAGATTGCTTCTGCGGACCATCTCAAGTTTGGAATATACATACGACGAGAGGATTGTCAAGTTCTCTTCGTCGACGAGAGGATTGTCAAGTTCTCTTCGTCAATCCAGCATTCGTCGCCGTGTTCAAAATGAACCCAATAGCAAGGGATATAAAGACGCTTCCACTTCTCCAGTATAATACCGACTTTGCCGGCCAAGTTTTTGCCGTTGATTGCATAGGCACCCAAAGTTTCCTTATTGACTTTTACCATATCGCCAACTTTATACATTATTAATCGCCCGAAGGTAGTGTCCTCTTACCCAAAAGATTTTGCCGCCAGACAATACCTTTGCCGCGTAAAGTGATCCATCGACATCCCCATCGCAAAGAATAATCAAGCCTATCTCGCCGTATGGACTTACTCTTTCATCAATCCTTACGAGATCACCGGGTCGCATCAGTCATTACCATTCTTTGAGAGGCACGGAACTTCCGCATTTTACACAAGAATGTGCGGGGGCATTCCTATGGTGCCCGCAAAACCTACAATACCAAATGGTCTTTGCTTTCTTCATACGCTGATAATCTCCAACTTTTGCTGAAACAGACTTTCTTCAATCTCTGGCCACTCAAAAGCGTTTTCCAGCTTTGTGACGGACCACCAAATATCAACTCCCCAATCTTCCTCTTTTGTCACAAGACCAATATCATCAACATCTTGTGAGTTTCCAGAGGTTTCGTCGCCCCACCAGCGAACCAACGAACCAACTTTCAGATCATAAGTTAGATTATACATCAGTCACCCATCTGAAGGATTTCAAAGTCATCCAAAGGACGCCACATCGTAGGACCATCGCCCGCAAATCGGATATACTCTCCCCTTGCGTCAGCCATATATGCTGTAACGATCTTCACAGCCTTTGAAGCATCGCGCACGAGCGCACCAACCATAGGCTTACCACGGGTCATTTCGTCTCCCAACTAATCCCAAGAAAGTTCCAGATGTAAATGGCACAAGCGACACCAATGAGAAAGTGAAGCATTCTATCTCCTTACCAATTAATAGAAGTTACGGGACCAATATCCCAAAAGCCATTCCCGCGAACCGTAATATCGTCGTTATCTTCCCCGACCCTTACAAAGCGAACAAGGTCGGAAGAATAAACTTTATTTCCATCGTCGTCCGTGATGCTGTATTCATCACATTCCGCCTCAGTCACAAACTGCTCAATGGCGCCAACATCGGGATAACTTTCATACCACTTGATACTATCCCAATGAAGAAGCCACGACTTATCACCACCATAATCACGGTCAAACTTATCAGCGTGCTGAAACACCAATGCTTCCGCTTCCTTGTTGTTTGAAGTGGCGAGCATCAGAAAAGGGATTAGTTCCTTGCTGATAGCCAACACAACTTGCGAGCGATATCCCATACACCTGTTCTCCCATCGTGCTTACAGCATACCACGCCGAGCACGGGTTGTCAAGCACTAATCTGAAAACCTTAAATCGTATGGCTGGTGCGGAATGATGAACAGCGAGTGTGACATTTCCCACGAATCTCGTTCGGGTGCTTTGTCATCTTCCTACTGAACGCACATTTGCTGAAAGTCAGACCCCATGCTATAAACTGAATCAATTACAGTTCCCACAGAACCCGTGTTAAAATGCTGAGTTCTATTTTCCGATTTCTGCCGGTTCTACATGTTTCCACGAGTCCGGCCACATCCAAAGCGTCTGTCCGTCAATCAGAATTTGTCTAACTTTCTGATACCCGCCATAATAAGTTCCCCCCGGAACTTCCTTTTGCCCGAGATAGATAATCAAAGGATCTACCGTATTCGTGGTCCGAATAAAGTTAAGCCAAAGGTGATTGTTGTGATCACGCATATGCCTAATACCCATTGGTTCTTTGAACCGCAGAAGCATTCCAGGCTTTAGTTCAGAGACTTTCATTCGCTGCTTTGTTCTCCCACTGTAACTACACTACCACAGGGGCAGGAGCCTGTCAAGCAGAAAACTCATTTGGGTAAAAGATGAGCATATGCTTTCGCTGTTCGTCATTGGCTTGTTTGAAGACTTCCAGGGCGGTTGTTTTTTTGCCGTTTAGCCACCATACTTTGTCGCCGTTTGCCCTTTCAACAGCAGGACCATCTTCACGATGTCTTTTGCCGTTTAGGTACCATACTTTGGCGCCGCTTGCCTTTTCAAGGGCAGGGCCATCTTCACGATGTCTTTTGCCGTTTAGCCACCATTCTTTGTCGCCGTTTGCCCTTTCAATAGCAGGACCATCTTCACGGTGAAATTTGCCGTTTAAGACCCATTCTTTGTCGCCGTTTGCACATTCAACAGCAGGGCCATCTTCACGGTGAAGTTTACCGTTTAGCCACCATTCTTTGTCGCCGTTTGCCCTTTCAACAGCAGGACCATCAACAGCAGGACCATCTTCACGGTGAAGTTTGCCGTTTAGGAACCATACTTTGGCGCCGTTTGCCTTTTCAACAGCAGGACCATCTTCGCGATGTCTTTTGCCGTTTAGGAGCCATTCTTTGTCACCGTTTTCATAAATCGTATAAGTAGGCTTGTTATCGTTCATAATGCTTACAACTTATCACAGGGGGCAAGTGCCCGTCAAGCAGAAAACTCATTTGGGTAAAAGCAAAGCATATGCTTTCGCTGTTCGTCATTGGCTTGTTTGAAGACTTCCAGGGCGGTTGTTTTATTATCGTTTAGCCACCATTCTTTCTCGCCGTTTGCCCTTTCAACAGCAGGACCATCTTCACGGTGAAGTTTGTCGTTTAGCCACCATTGTTTGTGGCCGTTTCTCCATTCGGCAGCAGGGCCATCTTCACGGTGATATTTGCCGTTTAGGTGCCATTCTTTGGTGCCGTTTGCCCATTCAACAGCAGGTCCATCTTCACGGTGAAGTTTGCCGTTTAGGAACCATTCTTTGGTGCCGTTTGGATATTCTTTGCAAGTGGGCTTGCTATCGCTCATCGTGCTTACAACTTACCACAGGGGCAGGCGCCTGTCAAGTCAAAAGTTGTCGCATTTTGATTGCGTGTAATGAACTACTGGCTTTGTTTCTTCCCACGTCGAGAGCGCAAGTGCGAGCGCATCTTGTTCTCCAAGATTGCCGTCACAAAACTTGTAGTAACAATAGCCAAAGAAAACAGAAATAAAGATTTGTCAGAACACTTGCTCATAAATCTATCAATATAAGATCTTTTGTTATTCATTGTGCTTCCATAAGAAGTTCTCTCATCTTGAAGAGACCAAGCTCTTTCGCCTTGCACTCCAACATACAATCAACGTCCAAACCGTAAGTGTTTACGGGCTCCCAAAAGGAATCAGAATGTGCGTTTGGTTTGATTTTGTTGTCGTTGTACTCAACACAGCGGGACTGGGAATAATGGATTACGGGTCTCACATCGCCCCAAGTTGAAGCTGCAAGTCGCATAGCTTCCTCCTCTGTCTCACCGTCATTCCTAAACTTGTGATGATGCACGTCAAAGACAATCGGAATGCCAATCTTCTTGTAGACCCCTTCATATAGTTCATGTGTAGAATACAAAGATGGGCGATCATCTGCCTCAACTGTCAAACGTGTCTTTACAGCATCCGATAGTCTCTCAAAGTTTCTATTGAAGTTTCCAAGCGCCATTGGCTTGTTCCCATAAGCAGCGCCAACATGAATGTTGATTTTTGCTTGGGGAGTTCTTGGTTGCTTCAACAAATCCAACATCTTGCCGTGGATCTCCAAGTCAGCAATCGTCGCAAGGACAACTCTTTCCTTTGGAGAAGCCAACTTGTTGAATGGACCCGGATGTGTTGTTAGTCTCTGACCATATTTATTGGCTAAATCTCCTGCTTCTCCCATAATCCGAGCGATATTCTCAAAGTCTGGAAGGTCTTCAATGTTATACTCTGATGCCCACGGAAACATTTCAGAAGATAAACGATAAAACTTGATGTTATGATCTTCGTTCCACTGAATAATCTTCTTTAGATCTCGGACATTCGCCAAAGCCAACTCGGAAGCATACTTGATGCCCTTTTGTTGGAAGGTGCGCTTGATCATTGAACGATTGGTGGTGATGCGTTTGGATTTTGGAACATCTTCCGATAGTGACTTGACGATACAGGCGAAACCTAAATTAATCATTTATCTTCTCCAAAGATCCCTCTAAATACCAATCAGTTTGTCCTGTCCCAAACCACAGGACCTTCCGATCTTGCCTTTCCCGGATGGGGTCGCGGTGAATTTCTATAATCGTACCGATCAAACCGATTGGCGCGAGAGAGGGGTAGGCTTTCAGCCTCACCAAATCACCGACTTTCACTTATGACCTCGCACCATTTAGAGTTGACCGGATCTTCCATCATTAGCATTTCATTATTCCACGAACAGTGAAACATAACATAGACAAATTTACCTCTGACCCTAAACATTTTTGTTACAACACAAGGAGGAGCATCGGATCTAACATAAACATCCTCTCCCCACTGTGCTCCTTTATAGCAATGATAAGGACTGGGACGAATCAAATCACCGACTTTCACTGATGATCTCCAACTCATTCGGGCTACGATATTGATCGTATTTGCATTGGTTACCGAGCCATTGAACTTTTATGAGATCCCCATTATGGAGCCGGATGACGGGTTGCTGATCAATATCTACAATCAAGCCGATTGACGCGCGAAATAGGGGATCTTTCAACCTCACCAAGTCACCGACTTTCATTTATGACCTCCAACTCATTCATATTACGATATTGACCATAGTTTCCGTCAAGCCATTGAACTTTTACTGGTGCCGCATTGCGCGGGTGATGATCAATACTTACAATCAAGCCGATTGGCGCATTCCGAAATCTGCTTTTTATTCTCACCAAGTCACCGACTTTCATTGATGACCTCCAAGTAAGAAACACCAAGAGACTGACGGTTTGGTCCGCGATCGTGCATCACAAGAACTTCATATACCGTAGGGTTTGCCTCACGAATAATGATGCCCAAAGGTGTATAAATGCCACCCAGCATCTTGCAACGAACCAAATCACCGGGGCTGAACATCTGCTTTGCTCTCAATCTTAATGCGAAAATCGTCAGTACGTACTGTCGTTTGATTTAGCTTGCCGTTGCGAGGGTCAATCCAAACCACGACGGCATACTCAACGTCATACTGAATGAAGCCGGGTAGAATCTTCTTAACAACGCCAACCCACTTTTCGTCAAGGTCTTGATAGCTTACCAAGTCACCGACTTTCATTCTACTCTCTCTGCATAAGTAACTTCGTATCGTTTTCTTTCGGGAAAATCTGTATCAGAAGGATTCATTTCTGAAAACTCTGTTACAAAATAAGCAGGATACTTTCCTGCCCTATAAGAATTGTATTCAGCCATAGTTGGAGCTATTTTGGAAAAATCATCAAATACACCATACCGATGAACTCCAAGCGAAGGATCACCATAGCGTATTATTTCAACAAGATAAATCATTCTTCGTTCCTAATCCTTCTGTAAGCTCCGACTGTTTCGGGGATCAAATCACCGACTTTCACTGATGATCTTCATATTTCTAAGAACCGTTGCCGTTACTCTCTTGCTACCACGGTTCCAAACCACATTTGCTGAGGGTTCAAACAGTTGGAAATCCAACGATGGAAATCCAACGATCACTCCAAGCCAAGAACCATACATATCATCATCTTCTTCACCATCAGGAGCAAACTTGACAAGATCACCTTTTTTGAAAACCATACGGCTTCTCCCTCATCGTGCTTACAGCATACCATAGCGTGCACGGGCTGTCAAGCGCCAATCAGAAATATGATGATAGGCAACCCAACCTATCTGCAAAATAAACCAACAGGGTTTTACCTGCGATGCTGCTTCTTCCCAAGCGTCTCATTACCACAGCCCGTCGTATATGCATAGGCTTTCGCCCCTTTACTGCTTGGTAGAACGGTGCCTAAAAATCCGGCTTTGGTTTCTTTTGCCCACCTGTTACAAACAGGGTATCTTCATTTTGGTGATTATAGTTTTCTCAAATGAGGTTCACTTACCAATTCGTAAGAATGATAATCGTGTTCGGTCTTTTCTCCGACAACATGATAATCAGAGTATTCATCATCAATGAGTTCCAATGCCTTTATTCTAAAGTTTTGATACTCATCCGGTGAGCATCTAAACTGAACATCAGCAATCTCATATTGACCGCCGAACTCCCCGAGCAAAATAAATGTAATGTTGTGAGTACGGTTCTTCTTCTTTTTCAAACTCATTCTTTATTCTCCAACCAACTTTGTAATGTCGTCGCAGAACTTTAAAATCATTTCTGCTCCCTTATCATCTTCTGCGAGGTCGGCAAACTCTATCGCTGCTCTTGTGTCGTCTTCCAACTTGTTTATGCGAGAAAGAACACCTTCGTAAAGTGAGCGAAGATCATAATAATCTTTCTTATAGTTGTCGCAAAGAGTTCTTTCGTAATCCCTTTCCCTTACAGCAACTTTGTGAAGAGACTGAGCAACTTCCAGTTCTTTTTTGAGTTCTTCTACTTGCTTTTTGAGTTCTTTGATTTCGTCAGTCATTCTTTACTCTCCTTATCAAATAAACCACAGTTGCACGAATGCCAATCTTTATGCCAAGGGCATTCAGGTGGATGTTCTTCTTTCTGAAAGTATTTCTTTACATTCTTCTCAACCTCTTCATCCGTCATATTACCAATCTCTTTGGCAATACGGTCGTGAAGTATCTCTTCATTGTCTTGCTTCATAACATCGTTTATTGTTGAGAGAATATGATAAATCTCTTCAAGAGCATCTTCAAGAACCTCATCGTTTTTGTATTCTTTCCAAAGATCAATGCGACCAACAAGGTATTCCAAGTCTCTATCAAGATCAATCATTTATCTTCTCCAAACATTTCTCTAAAACCCAATCAGTTCGTCCTGTCCCAAACCACAGAATCTTCCGATCTTGCCTTTCCCGGATGGGGTCGCGGCGTGTTTCTATAATCGTACCGGTCATACGAGGAAGCGGTCCCGAACGATATCGAACCAAGTCACCGACTTTCACTTACAACCTCCAGCGACTTTACCCGGAAAACCATTGTGCCCTCAATACCAATCCACTGAACTACAGCGGTTGGTCCACGAAGTTCCACCACAATACCCAAGCGTCCCCACCACGTGGTACTATCGTCACCGGTCTTGAGTTTTACCAAATCACCGGGATTGGACATCTATCCTTGCCTCTATCCTAAAACGAGGATCGCCAGAGTTTACAGACGAATGATCCAGCTTTCCTTCATAAGGATCAATCCAACATACAACGACACGCTTAGCAGTGCCGGGTATAATCTTCTCAACAACACCAAGCCACTTAGCGCTAAAATCTTGATAACTTACCAGATCACCGATTTTCAGAGACACGCTTCTTCCTCTTTACAGGGGTTTATGGTACGGGCGGCAGGGATCGAACCTGCATGTGTCCAGTTACCCTTTCTCCAGCTTAGAAGGCTGAGGGGATACGCCCGCATATATTGTAATCATATAGGAGATAAAAATGATTGTACAATTGTACAATCATTTACAGATTGACGATGTTCCTCCGCGTTAGTGCTTGTTCCTTCCATCATCTATATACTACCACGCGACGGCGTGGTTGTCAAGATAAGATCACGAAAGTTTCGTTTTCCTTAGCTTGCCTTCTTTATTAAACCAGTAGACATTCTTCACGCCCTTGCGGCGGAGAAGCTTCATACATCCACGACAAGGCTTAGAGGACGCAAGACCACCGTTCGGTTGAACACGAACACAAAGCAACTCTGAATTGTATATAGAGTCCGCACGCAAACCCTTCAAGCAATCGCGCTCCGAATGAATAGAAAAGCGGCGCTTATCATTATCATTTGGCGGGGCCACTGGATAGTTATATCCTGTCCCAAGAATGGTCTTGCCTTTCCAAATCACAGCGCCGTGCCGATAGTTCATCGGTGACTTATGCGCTTGCGTTACGGCAAGTTGTAGAATGTTGTCGTCAATCTTCATAGCTTCGAAGCCCGAATAGGAATAACACCCGGAGGCACTTCACCTGAAACCATACCACCGTGCTTTACAATAACATTTGTAACAAGCTCTACGGGAACAAAAGGATAGACGGTTCCTGTGGGATCCTCCGGGGTTTCAGCGTAAGGCATTAGCATTGACTCCTCAGACGTTGGAAACCCAACTTCCACAAGATCATACTTAGGTGCGTCTGACACTCGCGGGTCACAGTAGTTGTGAACACCTGCCTGTACAGACATTTTAAAACCATCGGCGCATACAACTGTATAGTAATGCTTTCTAGCCATTTGTCCCTCTTTTTTCTTTTACAGGTTTTGTTTATTTGTCCTGTTACTCAACGAGGAGCTAACACTCGTCAAAGGCTCAAAAGCCAGTTTAAAATGGTACGGCGGGCGGGAATTGCACCCGCATAGACTGCTTTATAAGAACAGGGCATTTACTGTTATGCTACCGCCGCATTTGTTCAACAGTAAATGTTTGTCATTTCCCAACTTAGGTTCGTAAGTCAGTCTATCAGCTTATGTATCTACTATAGCAGCCGAAGGGGCTCCTGTCAAGGTCAAAATGATATTTGGTGATTTGGCGGGGCCTTACCATCATCAATCATCATGCTCATACTATATCAAACTAAAATTAGTCGTCTTGATCGTAAGTGTCAAGTCCTTTGTTGATCTCTACAACTGCGAGAATCCCAAGCAAAAGAAAAATAATAAAGCCTAAGATATAACACATCTCACTCCTCCAATGAACGCCGAAGGAGCGGGTCAGACGCGACCTGCTGCGCGGCGGCGCACTCCACAATCGCGTCTGAGATCAGCTCCATCAAATGCTCAAAGTCGTCGTCGTCCTCAATCAGATAGCAAACGACTTTATCGTCAGCCAACTTATCACGAATCATATCTTCTAGCGTATCAATGTTTTCTCTGCTCATCGTCTCCTCCTTATTCTAATTTGGTAGGACAGGTGGGATTCGAACCCACAAGCTCATAAGAGCGAAGCATTTTAAGTGCTTTCCGTAGACCAGTTCCGGCACTGTCCCATAAGTCTTGTGAAATCGTCTCTTTCTCTCACTATGCACACAGTATATCAGAGAGCGAACTGCGCGTCAAGCCTTATTAATCTTTATATTTGTTTTTCCCTTACTCTTGTAATGTAATGTAACCCGACGATCGCAGTCTGTCAAGTGGTTTTTTTGTGGAACTTTCCGAACCAGCAACTACTTATTATAGTTCGTCATAAAAAGGAGTTTACCATTATGTTTGATAGAACCTCTTACACCGAAGAAGACTTCGTAAATGCTGTAAAGAACAACTATTCAGTTAGGTCTTGTCTTCTTGCTCTCGGGCTAAAAGCCACTGGTGGAAACTATGCTCTTTTCAAGCGTCGAGTCAAGGCTTTGGGTCTTGATACTTCTCATTTTACAGGACAAGGGCACTTAAAGAATCGCACTCACAATTGGAGCAAAAAGAAGACTCTCGAAGAAATCTTGGTTGCTGAATCAGATTACACAAATCGTAGTCAGATCAAGAAAAGGTTACTTTCCAAAGGCTTACTCGCTTATGAGTGTAGTTGCTGTGGGATTGCTGATTGGCAGGGTCAGCCCCTATCCCTTCACTTAGATCACATTAACGGAGTCAACAACGATCATAGATTAGAGAATCTTCGCCTCTTGTGTCCCAACTGCCATAGCCAAACAAGCACTTACGCAGGTAAGAACAAGCCAAGGAAGCCGAGAAAAAAGGAATCAACCCCAAAGCCAAGGAAGCCGAGAAAAAAGGAATCAACCCCAAAGCCAAGAGTAAAAAAACAAAACTTCTGTGTTGATTGTGGAGTGGCTATTAGCCGCAAAGCGCAACGCTGTAAGAGTTGCCAAGGCAAGTTTAGTCAGCCCACAAAAACAGAATGGCCTTCTGTTGACGAACTTATAGTAATGGTTGAAAGAACGAGTTATTCTGCTGTTGGCAGACAACTTGGTGTTAGTGATAATGCCGTCAGAAAGAGAATCCGAAGACATAAAGTTTGAAGTGGTAGGAGCAGCCGGGTTCGAACCGGCACGCCATTTGATTGTATGGTAGCGCGGGTGGGATTCGAACCCACAAGCTCATAAGAGCGGAGCATTTTGAGTGCTCTCCGTAGACCAATTCCGGCACCGCGCCATATCTTCATCGTGACTACAGTCTATCACGTCCTGACTGTCTTGTCAACCCTTTTCTTAACTTTGACCTTTATTTTGAGATGGTGAACCCCCTGGGACTCGAACCCAGAACCTGCGGATTAACCTACCACACTAATTTTCACTAGCCAAGCAACAATTCGTCACCTGTTGTGGTCTGGACTATATCATCACCCTCAACATTACTTGTTAGGGTGTTTGGCGTGTAGTCTCTGAGGATCCTTTCAAGGGTATAATCTTTAGGATATCTTATCATTTTCTTTTGTCCGTTTTTCGGCTCTGCAAGACGAAATGTGAGCCCCGATTTCATAGCACACAGTTCTTTTGCCGATACGTAAAACAACTCATCCTTATCCAGAATATACACAGCAAATATATCAACATCTCCCTCAGTATAGTGAAAATTATAGTTTGGTCCTGCTTTTTTACTATACAAGACTACTTTATTGTCTTTCGATGTATAGGACTTTACTTGTATTTTTAGAAGTTGGTTATTTTTTTCAACAATCAAATCAATTCTTGAAAGATCCCCAAATTCCGTAAATACGCGAAATCCGTTTTGAAGAAAGTGTTGTATTGCTTTCGCTTCACCAATCGTCCCTTTTGCTTTACTATGCATTATAAGTTTATCTCCTCTATAATAAATAGTCAAGCGTCGGATTAGTGACCTGTTAGTTTCCTGCTGATTGCCCAATCTTTTGAATTGTCACCAAGATAATGGTACCAAAAGCTCTAAGGGTGTTCCAGCATACAGCCAAATTCTACTTTATATATCTCTATATAAGCACTCCTATTTTTCTTTCTTGAAGTCCGATGCTCTACCTGTTGAGCTAGAGGTCCGTTCTCTCATCGTGACTACAGTCTATCACACTCAGCCTGTCTTGTCAACCCTTTTCTTAACTTTCACCTTTATTTTGAGATGGTGAACCCCCTGGTGGGACACGAACCAATCTCACATGCTTCCGCGAGAACTTCCGCCGCGTCCTCCCAAGCATTAGCAGCAGCATAAGCAGCATAAGCTGCAGCATCATCATCATGAGTAGCAGTATAAGCAGTATAAGCAGCATTAGCAGCAGCATCAGCTTCAGCAGCATCATCATAAGTAGCAGCAGCAGCATAAGCAGCAGCACGAGCAGCAGTCTGCTCATCCACGATCTCGGGCAACGCCCGAAGGGCCGCCGCTTCCTTGGTGAACCCTGCCGCTTCCAACGCCTTCGGCGCAAAGAGCCGCACCGCCCGGTCAGCGAAGTAGAGTGCCCGCTTCCGCTCGACCCCAGGGGTCGAACGAGTCCCCACCAACTTCGTGGTAAGGGGCAGGAGGTGCTTCTCCCGAAGGGTATCACCCTCTGCCCCCTCACCCATACGATCGTTCAGGGCTCTCGCATACGCCCCGAGAATGGGGCAAGCGCACATGGGACGATCTGAGTGCGCCTCACCCGCCAAGAATGCGACGGCCTCCATGAGACATGTCCCCTCTTCGCGGGATTGGTGGGAACCGTGGGTAAGAGTCAAGTTCATCAGGTTTTCGGTGGTCATGTTTCCTCCATTTCAAGTCGTGCCATCTCGTCGCAGGTCGAGATCAGGCTTCATCTCGGGCGGCGGCTCTTGAGGATTGGTCGGCAAATAGGAGCGGTTGTCCACATCCAGACTCCGATCGAAACACATAGTGTAGGTTAAACCAATCGTTGATTGCCTTGACAGTGTAAGGAATGGCGGGGTCGTCACTGACATCACCCATCAAAAGCTCCTTAATCTCGTCTAGAACATGAATCTGCGGGATTGGAAAGGCTCCATCCAAACGATCTGCATCGTTCCAGACCGTGTAGCACTTGAAGGAATCTCCACATACGCGAGCGTATGTGTCTCCATTCTTCCATTGCCACTTGAATCCTAATCTCCAAAGAGCAGTCCAAATATCGTTCCAATCTCTAAGTGCATCCTCGCTCCAAGTAAAATTGCTTAGTAGGCTGCGAGTCTTATACTCTGACCAATCAAACTCTGACCAATCCTCAATCACCACCGTAAACCTCCATCGTTGCCATAGTATACCCTCTGAACAGCACGTTGTCAACGTTTATTTCAGATTCTCTAATTTCTCTCTCAAGACGTAGCTCTCTAATGCGGTTCCTTGTGTATCTTTCGATATCAGGGTCCATAGGATGAACAGAGGATGCCCCTCCTCTGATCTCCCTCATTCTTCGCCTTGCATACTTCTCAATCCTTTGATACTCGCTCAAGATAATCTCCATGAAATGTTATTGTTCTTCCGAACTTACTAAAATAAACATCATACTTTTTTTGCGCTGGTCCTGTTTGTGAACGATCCCACCTTTCTCCCATTGTAGGAGGAAGGTCATCATCAACTACAACTCCAATCCCATAACTGTTGTCGGTTTGGTTTAATTTGTCGCGAACTAAGTCGCCTACTTTAAATTCATTCATTAACGTTTTACTACCACCACATCAGGTGCCCTACGCGGCTTTCTCTTGCGTTTTGGTGCCTTATGCATCTTACTCCCTTCTGCTTGTCTTACACAGCGTCCACAAGCCACACGGTTCTTCATGGGACCGTCTTTGGATCGCTTAAACGCTGGCGCGTATCCACAACTCTCACAAGTTAGTTTTGATTGTTCTTTGGCAGCTTCAATGAGATTTAAGACTGCCGGTGTAAGATTGCGTGCCTCAACATAAAGTGACCCGTCTTCGTTCCGAGAAACTTCTGTAATCGCTGGTGCAAACTCGTCGTCTGACGATAACGCAGCAATCCTCTTAGACATTTTGTGAAGAATATCATACCAACCATCATCACATTGAAAACCCCAGCCCATCTTTGAGCTTTCTAGCGGAGCCAATCTCTCTCTGTATAAGTGCGGGAACCTTTCATAAAGTTCGTTTGTCTTTTGACTATCCATAATAGCCTCCTACACTCATATAGTAGCACAGGAGGAAACCGAAGTCAAGGTTCAAATGTTAGTTTTTGGCTTTCTCACTTCCAAAACACCTGAATACAGACCAAAAGAACTGCAAGGAGAAGACTGACGCCAGTCTTCACACTGACGCCTTCACCCATTATAAGATATGAAAGTGCGGCAAAGGAAATCATGCCTGATGCAAATCCGATAAAGCGACCGGGCCACAGTAAGCCATCAAAGTGATTCACAACAAATCCGGTTGCTTTAATGAACATATAAGATATTGGAATACTGAATATGCAGGACATTAAGAAAGGATGTTCCTTTGCCCACTCATTAAAGAACTGCGCATTGGTTTGGAACCATATTAGTACTTGTCCTACAAAGAAAAGTAGGAAGCCGTAAATCAAATCTCTCATCTTATCCCCTTTCTACCAATTCAAAATCTCCGATTGGCAATGCGCGTTCTTTGCCGTCAATGTAAACTTTGCAACACCACCAAGAGTCACCACTTAGGTGTTTCACCTTATAAACATCTGTGACAATACCCACGCCACCTATTCATTTGGTTTTTGATCTCACAAGATCACCAACTCTTATGTTACTAGGACAAGGGAGATTTCTTGACTCCCAATTATCTAACGCTTCTTCGTAGTCTCCGTGAAAAACCATCGCTGTCTCCCACTGTCTATACACTATAGCAGAAAGAACCCCTAGCGTCAAGTTCTAACTGCCTAATGCGCAATCTATTTGTCGCCACTTTCAGCGATAGAGCCTGCATACCCTCGACTACCTTCGGGGCCGAACAAGAATAGACCAACGTCCGCAACGACCAAATCACCATTTGGACGTTGCATCAGATTGTGGGAATGAACATCGCCATACTGAGCGTCGTATTTTTCCAGCTTTTTAAGGCGAGTGTAAAAGTTTTTGGCTACCTGTGATTTTATCTCGGAAGGAGGGAGCATAGATGCTCCTAGCGCTGAGGATTTCCCGATAGTCTTTGGATCATATTGAGATAGGCGCATATTGGAGTCTAACTGCTTTCCAAGTATCTGCGGGTAGCGCAGCATAGTGTTGAGTGTCCGGAGAGCCTCGGGATCATCTATATACTTCGCGAAAGCGTCTTTTACATATTTCGAAATCTCCCTTTTCATGTCTTGGATAGCAAAGTAATCATTTTCAGGATCGGAACGTAAGTATGCCTTCTTGAGAGGAAGCAACTTTTTCTCTATCTCTCGAAATATGGGGAAGGCTCTCTCGTCCTTAATCGGCAAAGCCTGCTCTGTTACAGGCCCGGGGTCCGCTCCTCGACGCATGGCGGCTCTCTCAGGAGACTCCAAGGTGCTAAGTATTTTCTCTAATGTGTCTTCTCCTATCACTTTTTCTAATGCGGAGTAGATATTATCAATAGCCAGATAGTTATCGACAAACCGCTTACGCACTTCGGGCTCGGGTTTGCCTGTAGGGTCTGCCCCAAAAACGTCTGACCTTGTTGCGGGGTCAAGCTTTTCAAGCAACTCCATCTGAATCACAAAGACTTTATATTTCTGACCGCCTTGTTTCTCGATGAATTTCCCGCGACGAATAGTTCCTTCGGGTCCGACTGGAGGGGACGGTAAAACACTAATGTCTAGTATCTCAGGTAGGACGTTGCCGGCCTGTGGGTCACGCGTTTCTAGACCATCCTTAAGCTTTTTGATGTTCCGATATGCGTTTATTTCCCGGCCGGATAACGTCATCTTTACCGCAACAGGGCCCCACTCGGGATTCTCTCCCTTATAAACAATTCCAAATTCTCCCGAGCCGAGGGGTTTAGGGTCAATGGAGATCCCCTCCTTGTTGGAGTAGGCTAGCAAAAGCTTATCTTGCACATCTTTCGAGAAGTCTGTGATAGTAAGTCGCTCTGGGTCCCGCAGTGAGAGCTCAGGGGCCTGTATAACTTCCCGTTCTTTATCCAGAGCGGCTTGTCGGGCTGGGCTTAGTTTTGCTGTTTTGTCAGGGTCAGAGGCAGCCCTGGGAGCATCAGGCATCTGTGTGGTGTCGGGCTCTTCCAGATCTCGTGCCCCTCGTGTGCCAAAAAACTTCTTCAGAGCCTCACGCTCTTTGGCGCGCTCACGTCGGCGTTCAACGTCGCCGACATAAACGGTCGGGTCTACTGACTGTTCAGCAAGAATGTTCTGTAACTCTTCTGTGATGATTCGCTTAAGCTTGGACTTCGTTATTTTCATTTGACTTTTCCTCTTCTGTAAGTAGTCCGTATCGCTCTTGCTCACCATCGTCGTATGTAATAATGGTGCGATTGCCGGGGTGTGGCTTGATATGAACTGTGATGAAATCATTCATTGAATCGAAAATAGCAATGGAACCCTTTGGTCGCGGATATAACCAATGTGCGATACATTGCCCTGTCGCCAACACAACACCTTCAATAACAACGCCCTCGCCAGAGACGCCTGTTTCGTCTGCTTGTCGCGCAACCGTAAAAGTTTGAATGCCGCGAGGGCACAAACGAGATGGCTTCTTTGGGATTAGTTCCTCTGCCGTAGATCGTTCTTCAACTTGAAGTTCGTCTTCGTTAGTCGTTTGTTCGCTCATTTTTCAAAATCCAATCAAATATCTCAACGATTCGTGGCGTTGTATCGTACTGTTCTACATCAGCGCGAGACACCCATTCATAATCGTCGTGTTCAAAATCAATTTGAACATCCCCATCATAATCGGCTGTGTAGAACAAGTCAACCCACTTATTACTAAAATCTTTTAGGTAAGTTAGGTTCCGAATATTCAGACTTGTTTCTTCTTTTGTTTCTCGGATGGCTGCTTCTACCGGTTCTTCACCGCTCTCAACCTTGCCACCTGGGAGTCCCCACTTTTTAGGCATCCAATGAGACTTCCCTGAACGCAGCAACAATAGCATATTGCTATCGTCGTCCAATACTACAACAGCCGATCCTTTCATTTTCTTACCAATCCTTATTTTAATCATTGGTCAAGACTTAAAGCCTGATCGTATGCTTTGATGTATACGTCGTGTAACTTACTAAGTGCTTCCGACCTTCTGAGCATCTTAAAGGCAAGATTCTCTGGCGAGAACACACCGGCTTTCTCTAAGCCTGCTTGGCGCATTGTCTTGATCTTCTCTTTCAAGTAGGCTGCCTTGTCGAGTGCAGCTTCATGATTACCATCATACAGGACAGAAGCCACCTTGTCAACCTCTCTTTCAATATCAGCTGCTTTTTTCTTGGCAGTTTTCTTATCAATGAAAGGCTTGACTTTGTTTGGTTTCACAAGCCACTTGTCGTTCATTAAAGAATAAACTCCTGTTGAAACGTGGGGCTCATTTTCATCCTGAACATAAAGCTCAACTTCATGTCCCTTAACTTTTATGTCGTGGGTCTTATTCCAGTTGGAACGAACAGCATCAAAGAAGCGCTTGACCAACTCTTCGTTGTCATTTACCTCCTTGAAGTCAATAATGACATGCAAATCAATATCAGAGAACTTTGACCAGTTGTAGTTCGCCAAAGATCCAGTCATAATAATATCTTTGATCTCAGCATCTAAATCAAGTCGCTCTATAAACTCATCAACAATATCCATTAGAGCCGCTTTGACTCCTGGGCGGATCTTCTCATCGCCATCCCAAATCTTTTGCTGGAACTGAGGTTGCATTTCAAATGTAGCAAGATCGTTCTCATCACCGATAGTAACAAGTATATCCTCACGCAAACGATTGAAGCGACTAAGGTCTTTCTCTTTGTATCGCGACTTGCGTTTGGCTGGTGGGGGAGTAAAAATATCAACAATCTTGTTTAGATCTTGTAGTTCTTTTGTTGTTGATCTGTTCTTCTTACGATAAACCTGCGCAAGGTGCTCGTTCTCTCCTGGCTTGGCTGCTCTATCTCTCGGCATTACAGTATGGTACTGATCTATATCCATAACCAACAGTTTGCCTTGAACGTCATCACGTTGAGTATCGTAAAACTTCCAAACTGCCGACGCATCATCAGAGATAGATTTAATATCTGGTTTTAGCCCTGCTTTGCCTACTGTTTCAAGGGCAACATCATACAATAGCGGACCATAGCCGTCAGCGGCTTTGACAGACTCTACAACGTAGTTTCCCTCGTAAGGGAAGTCTCTACCCAACTGAATAGACAAAACGCCGTAGACGCCATCACCGGCTTTCAACGGGGAGCGTAGATCTTGTTGTAGCGCATAGTAAATCTTGTAATAGTTTGGTGCGTTCTGTTTATCAACAACGACAACAATATCTTCTGGAAGGTCTGCTGCTGTCTTCATTGCTTCGTCAAGTAGTGCCTCTTCTAAACCACCAGGGGCTCCTGGGGGTGCGGACTTGAAGTCAGGCGAGTCACTTACATTTTTGTAGCCGCCTTTCTTTTGTGGTCCCTTGGTTGTGAGATCCTTGAAGTCTTTTTTGAGGTCAGCCATATGCTTTGAGGACTGCCAGTATTCACTCTCACTGACGTTCTGAACTCTCTTGGTGTATGACCCTGGTCCGTAGAAGGCTTTTCTTCTTTGCTTTGGCTTACGCTCCTTGTAGCGAAGAACCGAAACGCCTTTCAGTCTCGCGATCTGCTTTACAACACGCTTCATCATTAGTTCTTTGGATGTACCGCGAGGTCTACGAACGTGGATCTTCAGAGTAGAAAGATAAGTGTTGCCTAGATCTTTCTGGACACCACCCTTTTCCTTCTCGATAAGAGTAACGGTTAGAACCTCTGGTAGTGCGCGAATATCATTTTTAGTTTCATCGCGAGAACCACCACGGTTCTTATCCATTGAAATTAGAACTGTGAAGTTAAATGTATCTTGGAAGTATGCTGGGTCTTTTGCTTCCTCAATAAACTCTTTAAATATTTGTAGTTGGCGTTTCATCTATATAAATAGTTTGCTATTGCTTCTTAAGCATTGCCTTGAACTTTGGTGTTTCTCAAAAGAATCTCTGCGATTTCTTTATTATAATCTTCTGCATTCTTCGCAAAGATCTGTTCCATTTCTCTTTGCTCGTCAAGCATTTGCCAAAGAGCGTCGTTCTCATTGACAATCTTATCAAGCTTTTTAATCTTTGTCTCGATTTTATTTATCGCGCTTTCAATTCTTTCCAAGCGGCTAAGCACGGTATCGAATGATGTTGCCGCTTGGAGTATTTTCTGTATTAAAGATAACATTGATTAACTCCTGTCTAGTAATTATGCCAGACTTGCGGTTATAAATCAACTCTGCAAGAGAAAGAGATTACGCATTTTCTTAGTCCCTCAACCCGCCTCTTCTCGGAGCAGCTGCGCCAGGAATAGACTTCATTTCCTTCTCTGGCACATCAGATGTTGTGATTCTTGCTTTTAAAAGCTCCTGATCAATTTGGCTGATTGGCGCGACCCAAACAATGTTCTCTAGCGGAATTATAACTCCCTGACCAAGTCGGCCAACATCTAGTCCAGATACACAGCCAAGATACCTACCTGACTGATCAAACACCCCGGAACCAGACGACCCGAACCACCCGAACATATTGGAAACAATCATATTGTTTTCTAAGCCCGCGATGTAACCACGAATTGTAAGAAGATCGTGGTGTGAAGGAAAGCCAGTATAAGTTAGACTTTTGCCAACTAGTCTCTCGTCATACTTTGATTCTGGTCTGTAACGGATGGCTGTTCTGGTTTCAATCTCAGGGACAACCAAAAAAGCAAGATCAACTTTGTGATCCACAAAAACAACCTTGCCTATGACCACCTCACCGTCGCGACCTTCTATAAGCATAGTGCTCTCGTTCCGGACGACGTGAGCAGCCGTTGCGACAACTCGACGGCCATAGGCCATCATGTAAGTGCCAGAGCCGTGACCGCCATATAAAAGTGAACGCACCTTGACAGCAGCCTGTCTGGTTCTTTTCTCTGTTAATGCAATATTAATCGCATCAATGACTTCCAAGACTGCTCCGTGAGAGTCTCGAACTTCAACTGTGCGTTGTGTTTGAATGAAATCCGGACTTAGATTAGAGTTAGATTCTGGTAAGACCGGTCCGGTACAACTTACCAAAAGTAAAGAAGCTATTATTATAAAGTTTTTAATCCACCCAGACACGAAAAACCCTCCGTGCAATAGGTTACTTTATCACTATCACCTCACCGTATATTTACCTGCAAACTCCTTACGGGATGCTAAATTTTGCATACAACCTGAGTCCTTTCTAACCCGTTTATGTCCATTAGTAATTATGAGGCTTGTTACCATTAGAGGAAAATTATTTTATTATTTTTGCCCAACGATCAAATGTGATACTTTCTTGTAGCATCTCCTCGTCATCAGAAGGCTGGAGCCCTAGACTATCGAATCATAGCAACTACTTCAAGAGGCAATTGCCTCTTGAAGCAGATACTCTTTCCATTTATTAGATTGACGTAAATACATCAACTATAAATAGTTTTAAATATTACTTAATGTCAATCTGAATGGAGTTGTTGGCAGGGGTCTCGCGGGGAACGAAGACAGAAAGGATGCCCTGCTTATACTCGGCACGGACGGAGGCAGCGTCAGCGTCGGAAGGAAGCTTCCAATAACGAGTAAATGAACGATAACGAACTAACTCCGACTTATCAGTGTTCTCGCTGTCGTAAGAAATATAAATATAGTTGTTCTCAACCTTGACACCCATATCGTCCTTGTCTAGTCCGGGAGCCACCACATCAATGCGGTATTCCTCGTTGTTGGACGCTACATTAGTTCTCACTGCATAGTCGTCAATAGTGCTGGTGTTTTCAAGGTTGAAAAACTCGTCACCTAGAAAGGTGTCGAATAGGGTGCGCTGGTTTCGCGCTCTCTTAAGAATGGGGTACATAATAATCTCCTTGTGTGGTAGGGCTCTCACCTACTCACACATTATAACACCCACTAGGGGGGTGTCAAGAGACTACTTTCCGCTTGCTTTAATCTCTGTCGGCAGATCTGTAATCCGACGATAATCGTCTTCCAATCTTACCACGTCAAAAATATCTGATGTACTTACCTCGACCAAGCGAACATCTGTCTCTTCTGCACAGAAACGATGGATAGTTCCCGGGAGAACGTGGAAGATTTCGCCTGGACCCATAATGTGTCGCTTGATCTCGCCACCTACTTCTGTGGGTCCTTCCTCGCAGACCAAAGTTCCTTCAAGAACCATAATCGTTTCTTCTTTTACTTTGTGATACTGTCGGGACAGTCGATGTCCCTTGTTAATAACCAAAATCTTTCCTGCATAGCGAGAAGACTGTGCCCAGATCTCTTCACGACCCCAGGGCTTATGAATAATAGCTGCTTTCTTTAGCATTTCCTAGCCTTTCAATAGTTGTGATCGGTCGCGCGAAAGCTTCCTGGCAACCGACTCAGGGTCTCCTACCACAGTATGAACCGTGGAAGTGCTACCTTCGTTTAATATAATTGTTGTAAACCTATGGTTTTGATCAAGTTCAACACCTAGTCTACCTTCTCTCAATAGGTTATTGTAGCCTACGTGCTCTCTGACATTAACTACATACTTTTCATTAATCCAAACTTCGCCCAACTCAAACTGTGGTGTCGCTACTCTCTCCATACGGGGGTTCTTATCAGTCTTATTTATGACCTCTACAAAACGTATCATCTACAACTCCTTTAAAGTAAAAACGTCTTCTTCTCTAACGGACCATTCTTTGCCGTTCCATATAATCTGAACATATCCTTCTGCCCAATCCACTCCACTAACTAGAGCTACCTTTGGTTCGTCTAAACGTATTGTATCCCAAGGTATAGATGCTTGCTTGCTATTGGGACTAAAATATAATAAACGACTAGCTTGGGGGATATGAACTAGATCTCCTACTTTTGCTTTAAGCACTAATAATCCTTATGGGAATAATACTGACCAAGCTGTCTTAACTAATAAACCAGCGACAGAACCGACGACAAGCCACATAACCTTTGAGTTGGCTGCTTTCCAAGTTTCAAGTTGGATAATGCGAATATCCAACTCTTTCAATCTTGCATATAAACCAGAGTCCGGGTTGTAGACTGCATCCTTGATCTTGCTTACATTCTCCGCTAATTCTTCCTGTTTGTCAAGCACAGTTTGAATTTTGCCTGAGAGCTCTACTAACATTACAGTTAGTTTCTGCTGTTCGTCGCCAGTCATAATACCACACCTCCGGTCTCCACTAAATAGAGTTATACCTCCACAATAGCATGAGAAGTTGTGATTAATGTTCCAGCAGCAGAAGCAGCATTTTGAAGGGCAGTTCTCGTAACCTTGACCGGATCAATAACGCCTTCCTCTAACATATCGACCATTTCGTCTGTTCGGAAGTTGTAACCAAAGTTACCTTCGGCATCCTCTACCTTGGCTAGAACCAAATCAGGGGACAACCCACAGTTCTGAGCCATTTGACGTAGCGGAGCCTTTACAGCATCACGGACGATTTCAATACCAAACATCTGATCTTCGTTCTCGGCTTCAAGCATTAGAAGATTGTTTGATACACGAACTAGGGCAACACCACCGCCAGGAACAATACCTTCTTGCTGTGCTGACTTGACTGCTTCTAGCGCATCCTCAATGCGATGCTTCTTTTCAATCATCTCTACTTCTGTTGCCGCACCAACCTTGATAACAGCAACACCAGAAGCCAACTTTGTAATGCGCTCTTGGATCTTATCACACTCGCGCATATCATCTGTTTGTAGAAGTTCAGTCTTGAGAAGCTCAATACGACGATCAATCTCCTCAAAGTTGCCCTTGCCGCCAATAACAGTTGTTCCGATCTTTGTGATATCCACTGATCGGCACTGACCAAAGTGTTGTAGTTTGATATCCTTTAGACGCACTGTACCGTCCGTAGAGATGAACTCGGCACCTGTTGAGAGTGCTAGGTCGGATAGAATGTTACGGCGCCTCTCACCGTAGAAGGGAGCCTTTACAGCAGCAATCTTCATAGAGCCGCGAACTGTATTCATAATCAAAGCCGCGAGAGCCTGACCTTCAATCTCCTCCGCAACAATAACAAGCGGACGACCATCGCGAGATATAATCTCCAACGCTGGAAGGATTTGATCTACTGAATCAATCCGATTATCAGTTACAAGAAGAAGCGGGGAATCGTAATGAACAGCACCACGTCGCTCATCAGTTACAAAAGCAGACGCAGCATATCCGGCTTCTACTCGGAAACCTTCAATAACATCCAAGGAAGTCTCAACAGACTTGGCGTCCTCGATTGTAATAGAACCATCCTTGCCTGCCTTGTCAACAGCAGTCGCGATTAGCTTGCCAATAGTTCTATCGTTGTTGGCTGAAATAGTTGCGATGTTCTCTACATCATCAAGAGTTTCGATGTGTTGTGCGTTCTTTTGTAGTTCTCGGACCAAGGCATCTACAGCCAAGTCAATGCCTCGCTTCAACTCAACAGGAGAAGCACCAGCAGTAATGTATCGCTGTGCCTTGTTAAGAATAGCACGAGAAAGCACAGTTGCCGTTGTGGTTCCGTCACCAGCCATAGTGTTGGTCTGGGAGGTTGCCTGCTTTAGAATCTGTGCGGCAGCGTTTTCAAACTCATCATCCAGATGAACGAAAGCGGCGCACGTTACTCCGTCTTTTGTTACGAAGGGTGTCTTACCCTTCTCCTGTAGAATGACATTACGACCCTTCGGGCCTAGAGTTGCCGCAACATTATCGGCAAGCTTATTAACTCCGTCCAGAACCTTTTGGTTGAGGCTCTGTCGGTCTTCAAATACACACTTGGGCATTGAGAAACCTCTCTTTCTATCTTGGTATTATAGCATACCTATTGCGTGTGTCAAGTATTATTTTTCACCTTTTAGTTCGGTTGTCTTCTTTTCAATGTCCTGAGCACTTTCAATCGCGGTCGCCGCTTTCCTGTCATCAGCCAAACCACCGGCGAAGAAGCCATTAAGATTGTCTGATAGTTCTTTGAGAGATGAGAAAACAGCAAAAATCTCTTGATTCAAAATCTCAGACACTTGTGTAAGCATTTGTTCTACATACGCGCCGCCAATCTGTAACTCTCCAAGGTACTTTGCGTTTACGGGATAATCTTCATTTATGGCTTGCTGGGCATTAAGCCCCCACTGCGTAATTCCCCCGGCGCCGCCGACGACCATACCATATGTGTTTTTAAGCGCCTCTATCTTTCCAGCCTCATCAAGTCCGTTATAATAATCACTAATCTCTTTACGACTTGCCGTTCGTTGAGCAACGATATCTTCTTTACCTTTCTTCTTCTTTGGATCGCGGACTCGCATCCAATCTACATTCTTAAGGGCATCGGCGCGCGCTCTTGCGACCTCAGAAGAGCCAAAACTGGCAACAATGCTGTTATGCGCGGCTCTTATAGCACGAGCTAAATGTACTAAGAAAGAAGTCACGCGGTTTTGACCCGTCTTGGTCTTAATTGACTGCCACGCAGAGGTTTGCCCATACTTTGGAAGAAATACATAATTCAGAAGATAGTTATACAATGGCTTAATAGTCCTCATATCCATTTTAGTATACGCAAGCCCTTTCCAGGGTTTACTATACTGAGCCATTAGGGCATCGTTGGGGGGAGTGGAAGCGTATTTCATTGTCTGGAAAACGCCATCTTGACCGTTAACAAAGCTGGACAAGTTAAATTGTGGGTCAATTTGCTTCATTGTGGCATCAACTTCAATATCCCCCAACTGTGCATGTACCAAATCAGTAAGTCTTTTTTCTAAGTCTTCATTGGGAGGAACACGATCGGCACTAGGAATTTTATCGGCTATTCCCTCCCCTCCGGCCACCATAGAAGCCGGCATGGTTACAATATCCGGATGCATAGAGTTGAGCATCATATCTACAACATTATCAAGAGTAATATCAAACTGATATAATTTAATTTCACCCTTCTGCTTAAGGCCCTCACCGCTCAAAACCTTAATGCCCGAGATGTATCGCATCGCTCTACCTTTGGGGTGTTTAAATTTAGGATTTATAAGGTCTCCGACAAGGTCGCGCCATGAACCGCCGACATGCAATTTAGTATATAACTTCAAAGAGACTGGAATTCCATCGCCTGTTATAAAGTCTGCGATTGTTCCTGTATTTGCAGGAACCTGCTTTCCGTTCAACAGCACGGCCAAAAAGGACTCAAAACTGAAGCCTGCTGACGAAGCATTAAAGTTGGTTACAACTTTTGTGAGTGTTTTGTAAAACACCAAATATGAAATTAGCTGTGAGATAGCCTCAGAGTTATTCGCAGCACTCTTCGTCACCATAAGCGGTCCCCGAGGACCGTAGAACTCTTGGAGAGATTTAATCTGCTCTTCAAAAGACGCGCCAGGAGATCCAATGTTCTTCAAATACTGCTGTAGTAGTGCTCTTTGTTCGCTCGGGATCTCTACTCCCTCTTCTGTCGTGGAGACATCGGACCAACCAATCTCAGAGATCGGAATGTCCGGAATCATGGACCAATTGAAGGTAGCACTTGGTGGCATCCCTGGTGCTTGCTCAATCAGAAGCTTCAAAACCTCATTAATAAGGCTTTCAGTCTCATCTTTTTTGGAGTAGAAACTCTCCACCAGTGTATCAATATTCATTGTAAATCCTCGGGAACTAATAGTAATTAGATGATTTCGTCGGCAAGACCCATTTCAATTGCTTCCTGCGCAGAGAAATATTCATCTGTGTTCTTTGAGAACATGTTGTGGATCTCACCCACAGATAACTTTGAGTTCTCAGCGATAACTTGAACCATCTGATCTTCCATTAGACGCATCTCATCGTGGCTTGCCTTGATATCAGCGGTAGTACCCATGTTGGCTGTCGAACAACGATGCATCATAATGCGAGCATTGCGAGTAACAAAACGCTTGCCTCTCGTACCCGAAGCCAATATTGGAACACCGGCTGAAAAGATCTTGCCGGTTCCCAATGTTGAAATATCTCGGCGTCTCTTTACAATACTCATCATATCAATAATGCCGAACATTTCACAAATAGCACCTCCACCAGTTGAGATAAGAAAGTGAAGATCCTCTGGCTTCTCTTCTCCTTCCTCTACGGGATTAGGGAAAATAGAACCTCCGTTTAGTTGAAGAAGGCCGTGATAAATCTGTTGGGCTGCTTCCTCGTTTATGTCTCCAACCAAACCAATAGTGTTGGACTCTGGTCCTGCCTGGGCACCAGCCACTGCTGCCATAATCATAGCAGCCTGATGCTCGCTGACCTCCTCTTCCTCATCGGTCTGAGTGTCGTTGTTGAAAATAACCATTGTTTTTCCTATTCTCCCTTTAGGGTATTGTTTAAGAACTTCATAGCACTGTTCCAATCGTGGAACGGTAGCATCGTTTTAAAGTGTCGTGGGGATCTGTTCACTATGGAGATGATAGCATTGTCCTTCCAGTTTGTCAAGAACTGGTCGTCAACTTTTTGAAACTCACGAATCTGTTCCTTTGTAAAGCCTGACTCACGCATCTGCTTTAGTTTCAATTCTTGAAGGAAAGAAATATCTTCTACCATCTTTGTTAACATCCAGATGATAGATACAACCGACTCTTGTACTATTCTCCAAGTATGCACAATCTCAAAAAACCGAGATAAAAAGATACTCGCGAATACGCCGGCAAAGAAGGCCATCGCTGCGATGGCGGTTAAATCATCTGTTGTTAGTTCTATCATTGTTTATCCAAATAAAAAGACTGTGAGGGTTGCTCACAGTCTTTAATATACGTTAGGAGTTGGAGTTTGTCAACTACTTCTTTGCGCTAAGAGCCTCCATAAGAATTCTCTTTGCGACTCGCTTTGTGATGGTCTCCATTAGAGCTTCCTCATCACCCATCTCATCAGCATCCTCTGGCTCGTCAGCCATATCATCCATAGCATCTGCTGGCTCATCATCAGCAACCTCTTCATCATCAATCTCAACTTCCTCACCCGTTACGTCCTCAAGGGCACGCTCAAGGGCAGAAAGGAAATCATCAACAGAAACCATCTTGCCTGCGTCTGCGGCTGGGGCTTCTACTGGTGCCTCTGCCTCGGCATCCATCTCTGCATCCATCTCCATCTCGTCTCCGGCAGCATCTTCCATTTCAGCTGCGTCTACTTCCATCTCTTCCTGTTCCTCTAGACCGTCTGCATCGCCTGTTCCACGACCGTGACCTCTCTTTCGTCTCGTAAGATCGTAGTCTGGACCCAACCCTGTTCTAACCTCATCCATTTCATCTTCGTCGCGCATCATAGCATCGCCGCCCATGCGCTCTTCGAGTTCATCCTCGGCGCGCATCTTCTTCTTCTTACCGCGACCCTCATCAAGATCGTCGGCGCTCTCTGTGAGACCCTGAACAAAGCCTGGGGTCAAAGGCTCTAGCTTAGCTAGCTTCATAAAAGAACGAATCTGTGACTCGTTTAAAAGTGTTTTCTTGGACATTCTGCAAAACTCCTAACAATTATTCGCGAATATGCTGTTTTAAATAGTACTTTTTTCTGATAATGTCTTATTTAATTTAAGCAGAGCCTCATCTACTAGCTGCTTCGCCCTTACGATACTTATCCCGTGGCGATCCGCGATCTGTTGCAAGGTCATTTCGCCGTGTTTATAAACTGCTATCTCCGTGCAATTTAAATCTTTCT
>Ga0180438_10001913_pt1 | contig 35480 bp, 36 predicted proteins | sample SS_ome_12_FD_132455 | JGI IMG/M metagenome (GOLD analysis project Ga0180438, IMG submission 132455) | Hypersaline lake sediment archaeal communities from the Salton Sea, California, USA - SS_3_D_2 metaG | ecosystem: Environmental > Aquatic > Non-marine Saline and Alkaline > Hypersaline >... | reverse complement strand
ATGAGAATGAATAGAGTATTGAAGATTTTTTTAATGCTATTCACCAGCATACTGTATGGATACACCATGAATAAAACAGTGAATGAAGGGGAGAAACTGCAACGTATAATGGATTATTCAGATGAAATAACCATCAGACATCTGTTGTCCAATACCTCTGGCTTACCCGACTATTTTGAACAGAAGGGAGAGAACGGACGAAGCCTGAAAGACGAGCTGATTTCTGGAAAAGACGAAAAATGGAGATTTGAAGACGCGATTACCATTTCAAAGAATATGACCCCGCATTTTCGACCCGGACAAAAAAACAAAGCGTATCACTCGGACACGAATTTTCAATTACTCGGTAAAATCATTGAATCAGTCACCGGCATGACCTTTTCGAAAGCCTTGGAAAAGCATATATTTCAGCCCTTGAAGTTGGAAAAAACGTATCTCGACCGGGATAGTGCTGATACATTTCCAGAGATAATGTATTATAAAAGCAAGCCACTGCCAATTCCCATGGCAATGAGCTCCTTTGGTCCTGATGGGGGGATTGTTTCCACGGCGGATGAATCCATGATCTTTTTAAAGGCGTTTTTTGATGAAACCTTGTTTCCAAAAGAATATCTCGATGAAATGAAAGAATGGAATAAAATATTTGTTCCGCTTCAATATGGCACTGGCATTTTGAATACACTTTGCGAATGGCACGAGTCGGTTTCGCCGGGCGTTCGCTTCTGTTGCAGGCAGGAGTGTCAAATGTATCAAGAGATGAGGTGAGAATGATGAGAGAAATCACTCGGAATGTGTATCTGCTTGAAGGTCTGCGCGCGAGCAACGTCTATTTGCTGGTATCAGGTGCTGAGCTGACATTGGTAGATACTGGGCTGGCTGGTGATGTGAATCGTATCATTGCACAGCTCGAGAAAAAGGGATATTCCCTGAAAGAGTTACACTCGATCATACTGACCCACGCTCACAGCGATCATGTGGGGGGAGCTTTCAGGTTGCTCAGTCGGTGTAATGCCGAGGTGGTTGCTCACCGGGCGGAGGTACCCTACATTGAAGGGAGAGACAGCCTGCCGGCAGGTTCGATGTTGCAGAAGATGATGCTTTGGCTTGATGAAAAAATGGCGAGAAGAGGTCGTGGTATTCGAGTGGCAAGAGGCCTGGAAAATGGGGATGTGCTGGACATCCTGGGTGGGTTGAAGGTGCTCCATACACCGGGGCATACCCCTGGGAGTATGTGTCTGTACCAGGAAGAGAGAGGGATTCTGTTCTGCGGGGATTTATTGTTCAATGGGCATCCGCTGACCGGAAGAGGAGGGTTACAATATGCCCCTCGTCTGTTCAGTGTGGATCCAGAGGAGGCTGATAGATCGGCACGGGGGCTGTTCGGTTTGGCGATCGACGTGTTATGTGTTGGGCATGGAGAACCGATTGTAGAAGATGCAAGGATAAGAATGGAGGCATTGCTTGGAAATCCACATGCCTGACGAATCGCCTACGCGTACGAGGGTCTCACGAATGTGTGGAAGAATGACATGAATCACGACAAAGAAGTCATGAAAGCCTGGCGACTCGCGTCGCAGCAGATGAACCCCCGGCGATTGCAAAGGCCGAGAGAGGTGGTCGAATGGCTTTGCGGGGTACAGGCACAAGATTTTGGATGGGCAAAATGGTCAGTTGGACTACGCATTGATGGATGCACCGATGCGGCGGTGGAAAAGGCAATCCAGGACCGCCGGATCGTACGAACATGGATGTTCCGTGGCACTCTGCATTTTGTGGTTGCTGAAGACCTCGTATGGCTTACATCGCTTTTGGCTCCGCATATAATCAAGGGCAATGCGCGGAGATACCAACAACTGGAGCTCGATGATGGAGGCTTCCTTAGAAGTCAGAACGTACTCCAGCGTGTCCTCGAAAAGAATGGTTCTCTTACCCGTTCGGAGATCAAGACACATTTTGAGAAAAAGGGAGTACCGGCCCAAGGACAGCAGGTTCCGTACCTGCTTCAACGCGCTGCACTTGATAGACTGATCTGTCATGGCCTGCAACGCGGGAATGAGCCGACTTATGTCCTCCTATCAGAGTGGATTGGCACACAACGGACGCTTGATGAGACTGAGGCTTTGGGGCTTCTCGCAGCCCGGTACTTCTCAAGCCATGGTCCTGCCACGCAACAGGATTTTGGGTGGTGGTCAGGTCTCACTGCACAGGAAGTACGAAGGGCCTTAGATCATGCGCATGAGGTTTTTACGGTGGAACTGAACAGTGTTCGATACTGGGCAACGGCTGATCCACCCCCCACTGTAGGGAAGGAAATCGGATACCTGCTCCCACCCTTCGACGAATACCTGCTTGGCTATAACGATCGGTCTCTGGTGCTTGATTCCAACCATGTGAAAAGGGTGAATGCAGGCGGCGGCATACTCAAGCCCACGGTGATGGTAAACGGGAACATTCTCGGCATCTGGATCTATAAATTCGAGAGTAAAGAAATGATTGTTTCCATCCAGCTGTTTCGAGATCTTGAACCACATGAGCGCGGGGTGATTGATCGAGCGTTCTGTCAATTCAGGAGCTTCAACTCTGTACAGGCCGCCCTTCGCTTCAGCCCAGTCCACGCGAATTAGAGGAGAGGTCAAGGAATTGAACAAATCTATCATCAATTGTAAGATTAGAATCTGTAAGAAATAGAAAATAGGATTGATGAGATGAAACGTGTCTTTCTGGTTCTCGATTGGATTTTTGGCGTTCTTTTTTTTCTTTTGTTTCTGCTCAGTGTGTTTTCTCAACACTATCTCCCTTCGATTTTCGTGCTCATCATTTCTGATTTCCTCTTTCCGCCTGTGCGACAATGGATGAGTGATGCCACAGGGGGCTCTTTTCCCTTGTGGTTGCGCAGTGTGGGAAAATCTATGTTATCATCAGTGGTGCAGAAGAAGCACCGCCCATTCTTCTTTTACATGCCTTGTCTCTGGCGAGCTGGTCGTGGATGTATAACATCGGTAGATTTATCTCAACGAACATGGCTCTGTATGCCCCTGAACGAGTCGAGAAGATAGTATTGTGCGGACCAATGGGATATACGGGTCCAAATATATCAGTATTGAGAATACTACTCACGGCGATGTTTCCTGTGAAACCAGTGCAGAAGAGTGCGATTCGTTGGGCTTTTGGAAATGATCCTGAAGTGAATGAAGCAGTTGGAGAGTGGTTTCGTTTCATACTGGAGGGTGTCATTTCTCGGCAGGCTCGTCCTCAGCCGTTCACTGAGAAGCAGTTGCAGAGTATCATGATGCCTGTTTTATTGCTACTGGGTGCAAGAGACGGGCTGGTAGGTAATCCTGAAAATACCGGACAGCTTTCGCAAAATATCTCTGATGTTCAGGTAGAGATACTTGATACAGGGCATCTCATACGTGCTGAGAAACCGGATCGATTCAATACACTTGTCGCTGATTTTATTGGCCATGGGGGAGATTAATACACGAAAACAGTATGAGACCAAGCTGCATCCGAAAAGAAATGCGTTCAGAACCATGGAAAAGTTTTTATTTTTTTAACGTCTTAAAAAGTGTCAACGCTTGGTGGACTATGTGATCTACTATTCCAATGAAAATCATACACAAACCTTTTAAAAAAGTGTTGGTTGGGAAGGGATTTGATGTTGTTGCGGATTTCTATTGTAAAGGTTTTATGAACCATGGTTTTACGAAATATATATTTGGTGGTTTCAATAAGAAAAGACCGGAAAGAAAGGATTTGAACAAAGCAAGAGAGTTTGCTATGAAGCGAAAGAGAAGTAGTGACTGACCGGTGATTTTCCCATGCAACATTCTGGAAAGATTACAGCAATACGTGATATGAGAACAGGAAATAGGCATTTTACGAAATGAATGATGATAAAACAATACAATGGCTTCTGGAAGGTGACGTTTCGATACAGTATCAAGTGCATCGTGATTTGTTTGGATCAGAACAAAATGCCTTACGACAAAGGATTGCAGAGGAAGGGTGGGGTGCAGAATTTCTTTCGCGCAGGTTGGAGAATGGACATTGGGGACGTGGGTTTTATCAGCCGAAATGGACATCGACACACTACACATTGTTGGATTTGAAGAACTTGGGTATATCACAAGACAATCCAGAGGCCAGGCAGACAGTGCATATGATTCTCAAGAACGAGAAAGGACAGGACGGCGGGATAAATCCGAGTAGAACTATCAGAAACAGCGATGTGTGTGTGAATGGAATGGTTCTCAATTATGCATCATATTTTGACGTTCATGAAGGAGAATTAACATCAATCGTTGATTTCCTGATTTCACAACATATGAAGGATGGCGGCTTCAACTGCCATTCCAACAGATATGGGGCAGTTCATAGTTCGCTCCATACGACGATGTCAGTTGCGGAAGGTATCCTGGAATATTCAAAAAACGGATACAACTATAGAATACGCGAATTGCAAAAAGCAGAACATGGTTGCAGAGAGTTTATACTTCAGCACAGATTGTTTAAATCAGATAGAACGGGAGAAATCATAGACAGGAAAATGTTGATGCTTTCATATCCTTCTCGGTGGCGATATGATCTCTTGAGAGCTTTAGACTATTTCCAATTTGCGGCGGTTGATTATGACAGGCGAATGGACGATGCAGTTGCAGTGCTGTTGAAAAAGCGCAGAGATGATGGAACGTGGCCCCTGCACGCAAGGCATCCAGGTCAAACGCATTTTGATATGGAGAAAACCGGAGAACCGAGTCGGTGGAATACATTGAGAGCGTTACGGGTATTGAAACGTTTTCAAATACCAGAATAATCGGAAAACGACAGCTCTTAAAAATTTGCCACATTTCATTGGAGCTGGAAGAATCAGGAGATGAGCAAAGAATACATTCGAGAAGTTCTTTCTTCTGACCCGCTTGCATTGAAGCGATTTGTGACGCTTGTGCATGAAGTAATGGCTTCGCATCCACTTTTTTATTCGGAATTGGACTCAGATGTTCTGAGGCAACTATCTGGGAAATCATCCTTTTTCCGGGATATGCGGTACGCGTTGTTCATTGCATCAAATGGGGCGCATGATGTTGCGCGCTGTGCAGCCCTGATCAATCCTCAATATCAGCATGCAAAGAATGAGCCGGTCGGGTTCATCGGTTATTTCGCAGCAGCGCCTGGTTATGAACCTCAGGTGGAGATGATGCTTGAGAACGCAGAGGCGTGGCTTTCAAACAGGGGCGTGACTCGTATCATCGCTCCATACAATGGGTCTGTTTTCCTTGGCTCTTTGGGTCTGCGAACCAACGCGTTTGATGAGGAGCCCGCATATCCGTTCGGATGGCATCCACCGTACTATGCTGATTATTTCAAAGATTCTGGGTACACCCCCACATACCCTTTACTGAGCTATGTCATCGATTTCTCTTCAGAAAGGTATCACTCCATGGTGCAGAGGGCGTTTGACACTACCCAGGTGCGAGTACGGGCGATTGAGAAGAGAACCTGGAATAATGACCTGGAAACGGTCCGCTGGCTATTAAACGAAACATTCACAGAAGAATGGGAACATTGTCCAACAACGAGTGATCAGTTTCACGAAATACTGGACTCGTTGAAGCCCATACTCGATACCCGTCAAACATTGATTGCAGAAGTTGACGATAATCCAGCAGGCTTCTGCTGGGGCATGCCCGATTGGGCACCCCTGTTCCGACCCTTGAAAGGAAAACTGGGACCCCGCCAGAGAATAAAGCTCCTGCTGGGCTCGGGACATTACCTGAGAGCTGGATTGATCATGATAGGGGTATTGCCGGATCAACGGGGTAAGGGAGTTGCACGGAAACTCGCCGCCGCACTATTTCGCAGATATGAGCAGAAGGGTCTTGAGAAGTCATTGTATCATCTTGTAAACGAGAACAATACAGTTTCACGACTGTTTGCTGAATCCATGGGCGGTAAGGGGCGCGTGATATATCATGTGTATGACAAAAAGCTCAATTGACCTCCAGAGAAATGCATCAAAATGCTCAGTCCAACTGGGGTACTAAGCATGCTTGCACCGAATTGAAGCCGATGGTGCTCGCTTCACTCTACATCGCGCCTGAACCCGAAAGACGGACCATCAAAAAATGAAAGTGAAGATGGGAGGTTTTGTGGAGAATACATCCAAGGATTTCCAGGCGTTTCACATAGCGATTGCCGGGGCGATTTGTACCATAGCGGGCACTTTCTTTTCAGGTCCCCTGGCATTCATCGCTGTTTCGTCAATCCAGCCTCAGCCTGAATGGTCCGGCGCCCAGGTGTATGTAGCACACTATCATCCTGTTCAATCTCTGACATTCTACTTTGGATTAATTCTTCTATTCGGCAGCGTTCTGATGATCACATCTATTTACTTTTTAAACAGAAAGTCAATAAAGTCTTTATTGGCACTGATATTTACCGCAATTGCATGTGGGCTCATCTCATTCAACTATTTCATACAGGCTTCCTTGATCCCGGCATTGAAGTGGGTGCTTTCTAAAGCCGGACTCGCAACCTATGTCGGGTGGAATATACTCTATCTTTTTCTTGCGATTTTCTTTCTGATTGTTATTCTAAGGAGACGTGTGAAGTTATTGAGATTGAGCACTTAGAAGGAGGAATTGCCCATGTGGAAATATATACTTGCGTGGGCGCCCATGGTATTGATCGCCATTGTAAATGCGGCTCTCCGCGAGAACGTGTTTGCAAAGCGCCTCAGTGAATTGCAGGCGCATCAGGTTTCCACTGCAACCGGGGTGCTGTTGTTCGGTATCTACATCTGGGTGATAACTCGCATCTGGAGGCCTGAATCATCTGGTCAGGCGTTTGCCATCGGGCTCATATGGCTTGGGCTTACCATTGCGTTTGAGTTCCTCTTTGGACATTTCGTTATGGGGCATCCCTGGAGCAGGCTCTTTCACGATTACAACGTCTTTGCTGGACGGGTGTGGGGCATAATTCTCATTTGGGTTATGCTGGCACCATATGCCTTTTATCGATTACAGAAATAGCTGTTACGTATTGCGGTTTACCGTAGCCTTCTCGGGTGTGTTGGCACGTGACAGGGAATGTTCACGAGTACAACTGAATGAAAACGCGTTTGAACTATACGGAGAATACCGCGTTCGGAGAGGAGACGAGCGTTTGCAGCTATTTGAAATTCTTCGAGATGAATACTTCACGGCCCGGAGGAATATCAGGGTGACCAGAGATATGCTCTATGATATCAAGTAAGGCATCGGTTGCATGCATTCAGCGAGCAACTATATTTTTGAGAAGGTGGATTGATACGTTCAGCTGCGTGAATCGATCAGGTTCGTGGAATATGCAATAGTTGGAGAAGCTCTATGGCTTGGATGTATTGACAACCTGCCCCGCTGGCTTGATGAGGATCGCACGATGCAGGATGAGTATCCCATGATACACATATTTGAACAATATCCTCTATTGAAGGAGAGAATTCCTTATGTTCAATTGGGGGAGTTCCCAACACCAACTGTGCATCTGAAACATTTCGGAAAAGAAATCGGGACAGATTATCTATATTTAAAGAACGATGGAGTGAGCGGCCAGATATATGGGGGAAATAAAATACGCAAGCTGGAGTTCCTTCTCGGTGATGCCCTTCGGAAAGGAGCGAAAGAGCTCCTCACTTTTGGCTTTGCTGGATCAAACCACGCCCTCGCTACAGCGGTCTGTGCGCAGAAACTTGGCCTGAAGAGCATATCAATACTGCTGGCCCAACCGAATGCTCTGTATGTTCGTCGCAATCTACTATTGAGCCATGTGTGGTGTGCTGAGATTCATCATTTTAAAAATGAGAGGGCAGTTTATATCCCCACAAGCATTCTATTCCTTCGGAAAAAAGTGAAACAGGGCAAATTTCCTTATTCAATATGTCCTGGTGGATCGTCTCCCTTGGGCACAATCGGATATGTAAACGCCGGTTTTGAATTGAAAGAGCAAGTTGTCAGCGGCCTAGTACCCGAACCAGATAAGATTTTTGTCGCTTTCGGCACTATGGGAACCGCAGTGGGTTTAACAATTGGTCTCAAGGCTGCCGGGCTCAATTCTCGTGTTGTTTCTGTGCGTGTCGCTGACATTAAATACGGAAACAAAAAAATATTTGTGAAGCTTTTTAGAGAAACAATGGCCTTGATTCTTTCTTTTGATTCGTCCTTCCCACGTGTGGAAATAAACGATGACGAGGTTGATATCAGACATGATTTTTTTGGAGGACGGTATGCGAGGTTTACGGAGCAGGGAATCGCGGCAGTCAATCTTTTGGCAAAAACCGAAGGAATCCGCCTTGACGGCACGTATACTGGGAAAGCAATGGCAGCTCTTGTAGATCAAGTCAAAAGCCAAGGGAAAAGACATGAGGTAATTCTATTTTGGAACACCTATAACGCAAGAGACTTCTCCGATGTGATAAAGGGGATCGATTATCATCAGTTGCCCCGGCGTGTGCATCAGTACTTTGAAGAAGATGTGCAACCACTGGATCCGCAGTATTTTGAATGATATCGACAATAGGGACAGTAGTCATTGTACACTGGTATCTGCAGACAGTGTGAATAGGGTGGCCATCGATCTGGACGACCAGTTGGTGGATAGCACCTAACATGGGGCAATAATGGCGACAGGCTGAGTAATACAAAATTGAAGAGTTTTCCATGTTCTTCCGGAAAAGCAGGATGAAGGATAGAGATAAGAGCTTCAACCATCGATCCAGGAGGCGACGCGGCAAGCACGAATACGGCCAGTCCTGGATGTTGGCCTCCGCGTTGCTCGAGGGTCCTCGCACAATCGAAGAGCTCGAAGAATACTATCGCATCATGGGGCACCGCTTCGGTCTATTCGTCCATCACTTCGGAAGGAGTCCACAGGAACGTCAGACGGCAAAAGGAGAAAAGAAAGAGACAGCTCTGCAACTCAATCTGGAGCGCAGCCTTCAGGTCCTTTTGAAGCGGGGTTGGGCGATAGAAAAAAACGGGTATTATCACATCACCGATGAAGGCCGAGCTGAAGCACAGCTCATGCTGAAAGATCTTGAAAAGGGCGGCCGGATCATCGAGAAGGGCACCCGTCCTGAGACAGTATCGAAGATCACTCTCATCGTCCATTTTGTGCTTGCTGCTATCAAATTTCCTGCAGCCTTGCTGTCGGGAAGCGTCGGCCTCCTCAACGATTCCCTCGATACTCTTATGGACGGCATATCCAGCCTGTTTGTATTCTTTGGAGTGCGGTCCGGCCGCGAGCGGCTGGTCAGCTATGTTCTGCTCATGTTCATGACTGGTACTGGTGGGTATACCCTGTATGAAGCGCTGATCCGTTTTTTCCGTCCAGAGCCATTGAGCAGAGACTGGACTGCCTTTGTCGCAGTGGCTGTTTCGGCAGCCCTCTGCGCACTCCTCTTTTTCTATCAGAAGTACTCAGGTCTCAAACACCGCTGTGTTCCCCTTATTGCCCAGTCCATTGACTCCCGCAATCATGTCATAGTGGCCGGGGGAGTGGCCGCAGGATTGGTGGCTGCATACTTCAGCTTTCCCCTTCTGGATCAGATTGTTGGGATTGCGGTGGCAGTACTGATACTGAGAGGGGCTGTTGAGCTGCTGATCGACCTTCTCCGCAGCAGAGGCGATGAGGAGATTGATCTGAGCAAGTATGGATTCAGCAGAATTGAAAAGCATCGACACCGTCAGATGGTGCGCTGGTTTCTTTTTAAGATCGAGAAAGGCCGTATCACCACAAAAGAGGAGATGCTCAGGAAAGCCAGGGCTGCGACCGATTTCAGCAGAATTGTGTCACTGAGAGCTTTGGGGCTGGATAAACAGCCTGATCAGGAGGAGAAGATCGAAGGAGCGATTCGAGAACTATTCGCCAGAGGCTGGGCTGTCGAAGTCGGTGCACGAGAGGGAGACGACTCTGGGGAACAGGGAGCACGTCTTCAGCTCACCGATGCAGGAGAAGCTGAATTAAACCGGGCTCTTTCTAATACCTGGGATTTTTCCTCTGCGAGTCATCCGTTTGGGTCTCGCAGTAGGTTTCTCAGGGTATTGGCCTTCTGTTTGCGGTTTGTTTTTACCGCCGGTCTGTTCACGGGAATATATGTAGCTGGCCGCTGGGTGATCGAGCTTTTGCCTTCTCTTGACGTCTGGAGCACCGGCGGGTTTCTTCGCTGGGTTCTGGGCGCTGGAGAAATCACTGGAGGCGGTGCTGCGGGAACGTCCTGGCTGGTGTCACTTCTGGGAGACCTCAAAGCTGTCCTGCTGACACGGACCTACACGGCAGGTCCCTTTTCCCTGAGCGGTGCACAGTGTCTGTGCGCCGCGATTGGGCTGGCATTTCTGTATCAGGGCAGAATGCTGATGCACAGAGGTCGACATGCGATTCATCACACTCGGGAACGTGATTCGGATCGGCCATACTATCTCGTCACCGATGGCCCCTATTCTGTCCGCCGGCATCCTATGTATACGGGCTTCATCCTGGTCAACATGGGCATTGGAGTCGGGCTCCACTCGGTGTACACGCTCGCCTGGGCTGCTCTGGCTACGATACTCCAGCTGGTTGGCGCCGCCCTGGAAGAGCGAAAACTCGAAAAATGGTTTGGCCTGGAGTTCAGAGAATATGAAGCCCGTGTGAAACGGCGCTTTTTGCCCTGGTGGACCTGGACCCTGGTCATTGCTGTATATCTTGCGGCATGGATAGGGATGTAGTCTGTCCTCGCAACCGGAGCGCACACATCATGAGTGCGGCAAAGACCCGTGATTATCCGAGAAACTTCTTCACGGTCCCTGCGATCTGCTCAGGCTGGAGACCGTAGAGCCCCAGAAGCTCCTCGTAGGGGCCGTTGCTTGCGTACTGATCGTCAACGCCGATCATTCTCATGGGGCAGGGGTGCTCGCGTGCGAGAAGCTCGGCAACCGCGCCGCCGAGCCCTCCGATCAGATAGTGTTCCTCGACCGTGACGATCCTGCCAGTTTCCTTTGCCGCCTTTACGAGGAGATCCCGGTCGAGCGGTTTCAGGGTGTGGATATTTATCAGCCGGACGCTGATGCCGTCCTTTTCAAGGAGTTCGGAGGCGAAAAAGGCTTTTGAGAGAACCGTTCCTGTTCCGATCAGGGTCACGTCTGTTCCCTCTTGCATGACAACTCCCTTGCCGAGCTCGAAACCGTAATCCTCCCTGTTGAGGACGGGCATCTTCGGGCTTCCGATTTTCATGTATGCGGGTCCCCGGTGTGCAGCAAGCGCGTGGGTCACTTTTTTTATCTCAACCGGGTCGCCCGGATTGACCACCACCACACCCGGGATCGTGCGGATGATCGCGATATCCTCCAGGGACTGGTGGGTGGCGCCGAGGGTTGAGTAGGTCAGCCCGGCGCACCGGCCAACCACCTTCACGTTCTGTCGCATGTATCCCAGGTCGTTTCTGAACATCTCAAAGGGACGTGCGGTGACAAAGGGTGCGATGGCGACCACGAAGGGGATTTTTCCTGTGGTGGCAAGACCAGAAGCGTAGCCGATGATCCCCTGTTCCATGATTCCAAACTCCAGGTGCCGCGATGGAAACCGATTTTTGAAAGGGGTGAGCCCTGAGCCGCTCGAGCTGTCGGCGGAAATGGCGATGATGTCGGGGTTCTTTTCCCCTGCCTCGACGAGCGCTTCCCCGAAAGTTTTTCTCGGATCTTTTGCGTCACTCATTGTTTCAGCCCCCTTTCGATTTCTGCGAGATCCTTCTCAGCAATCTGTAGCTCTTCGGTTGTTGCCTTCCAGTAGTGATAATCAACCCTGTCTTCCGCAAAGGAGAGTCCTTTGGATTTCACCGTATTTGCAATGATCACCGAGGGTTTGTCCTTTTCGAAGGGAATGCCTGAGGCTCCTTCCACGATCTGCTTCAGGTCATGGCCGTTGATCTCTCTCGCGCTCCAGCCGAAGGATTCCCATCGCTTTAACAGCGGCTCGTAGCTCATCACCTCTACCGTTCTCCCGCTTATCTGCAGCGTATTCCTGTCCACGAATACGAGGAGGTTGTCGAGTTTGTGATGGCTCGCAGCAGCAGCAGCCTCCCAGTTCGAACCTTCTGCGAGCTCACCGTCGCCCATGACCACATAAACTTTCGCATCGAGCCCGTCCAATTTGAGACCGAGGGCCATGCCCCCGGAAATGCTGAGCCCGTGCCCGAGCGCACCTGTGTTGGTTTCGATTCCCGGGAGCTTGTACATGTCTGGATGACCAGGCAGCTTCGACCCGAGCGCACCGTAGGTGTCCAGGAGCTTTTCATCGAAAAACCCTTTTTCTGCCAGGACCGCGTAGAGGGCAAGGCACTTGTGGCCTGCTGAGAGCACGAAGCGGTCTCTCTCCCTCCAGGAAGGATTTCTCGGGTCCACTCGCATGATTTTGAAGTACAGGGCGGAAAGTATTTCTGCAATCGAAAGGGCGCCTCCCACATGTCCCGACTCACCGGCCCTAATCATGCGAACCACGTTTTTTCTGATTTTGAAGGCGATCCTTTTGAGCTCGAGCTCTTCATGCTCACTCAGACTGTGCATGGAATTTCTCTCCTGTATATATCGGATTTCCTCGAACCGCGAGAGGGATGATTCCTCTCATGACTGATTTTTTAAATGTAAGCGAATGCAAAAACACCGGAAGGCAGATGCCGTGGAAAACGGGTTCTCCCTTACTTCTCGTGCTCCTTCGCGTACTCAAAGATACGCTGCACCTTGGGTTCCGACCTTCCCCCTGGAGTGTACTCTGATTTCATCCAGATGGAGACGAGCGTTTTGGCAAGCTCGGGACCGACCACCTGGGCGCCCATGGTCATGATGTTGGCATTGTTGCTCTTCCTCGATCGCTCGGTGGAATACGGATCCTGGCAGAGCGCTGCATATGCTCCGGGGACCTTGTTGGCTGCAATGCTCATTCCGATTCCCGTGCCGCACAATAAGATTCCCCTGTCGTGCGTGCCCTTTGCAACCGCCTCAGCTACCCTGAATGCCACGTTTGCATAGATTGGATCATCACTCCCGTAGTCCTCATATTCATACCCGAGCTCTTTCAGGTGCTTTTTTATCGTTTCTTTCAATTCCGTTGCATTTGGATCCGCTCCGATTGCAACTTTCTTCATTGCATTTCCTCCGAAAAAACAAATATTTAACGAATGATACTGAGAAAATCTGTGCCGGTCAAGAGTGTTTTCTGTTTTGGGAGAGAAAAACGGATGTATTTCGGATATCTCCCGAACACAAACCGCTTTCCAGGAGCACTTTTCGAGTGCTATCATTTCAATATACAGGGCAGAGGGCTTACAGGGGAAGCGCTGTACCTCTGTGAGCTTTGAATAGAACGCTCACTATTCAGGACGCACGATATGGAAGAGTATGAGCCTGTTGAGATACCGATCGATGGGACCCTGGATCTTCACTACTTTGATCCCTCAGAAGTGAAGGAGTTGATTCAGGGGTATATTGATGAGTGCCGAAAGCGTGGAATTCTCCAGGTGCGCATCGTTCACGGAAAAGGGAGGGGGATTCTCAGGGAGAGGGTGCACTCGATTCTCAGGAAGCTCGGGTCAGTGGAATCCTTCAGGCTCGCTGACGTGGATGCGGGGGGATGGGGTGCCACGATCGTGGTGCTGAAGCCCGCTGAATCATAATGAAGCAATTACAGACCCACGAGAGAGTAGACGATGTCCTTGATGACCCTATCTTTCCCGAGCCTTTCCAGCACCGTGTCCAGCTCACTGGGAGATCCTGCGAGGAAAAATGTCCATCCGCCGGGATCGCTGTATACCTGCTCGCAGGTGAGGAATGAGTTTTCGCCGGCAACGTCTTTGGGAGTGAGCTTTCTCGTGGTCAACAGGATGGCGGATTTTCTCAATGACTGTGATTCGTAGGGCTTTTCCTCGAGCTCAATAACCTTGCTCAGCCGTTTCACCTTGCGGACCATCTTGTCTTTCTCTTCAGGTGTGCAGTTGAAGGTGAGCACGACGCTTCCATCGACATGGGTCCGCTCTTCAAATCCATGTCCCACGACCGTGTCTATGCTTATTCCTTCATTGCTGAAGGCAGAAGCGATACTGGTGAGGGCTCCTGCACGGTCCATTACGTGTGCGCGGAACACCCAGCTCTGTTTCGTCTGTCTGCTCATGTGTGTTTCTCCTTGCGCGAATGCCCAGCCTGTCTCTCCCAGGGAAGAGGGATTTCCCGGCCGCAGAGAATGTCGAGAGTCCTTGCGGCGAGTGCCTCGTGCTCAGGGTTTCCCCTCAAAACCAACACCGGCGCGAGCCTGCTCACTCTGCTCCGCAGGCTCGATCTGAACCGTCCGCTTTCAATGAGCGTGCCGGAGAGCACGATACTCTCCACGTCACCACCCGCAAGTACGAACATCCTTCCTATTTCACCTGCAGTCTCGTGCACAAGCATTTCGAAGTCACGCTGCTGGACAGGGTCTGCGCTGGCGGCCCATCTTTCAATATCCTCCGGTTTGAGGGTGTCTTGGGTGTGGCTCTGTTCGCAATACCCTGGCTCAGAAGGCTTTTTTGTCTTTTGCTCACTCTCTGCTTCAGCGTCCTGCGACGGGATTATATTGATTTTCGCATTCCCCGTCTTTCGTAGAAGAACCGCGCTGTGATGGTCAAAGAGCTCTCCCTTCACAACCGCGGCGACGCAGAGATGAGGGCCGAGCTGTGTAGCCACCACGTTCAGGTCGTGTTCAGGCCGAAGGGTCTGTCTTGCGACAATTGTGACAGCGTGCTGAATGCCGAGGATGGGCAGGGGTGTGTCGTCCTCCGCCAGCAGGAAAATCCCGCCCGATATGGATCGAGATTGGGAAGGATTCAGAAAGGAATGGGCAAAAAAGGCCCGTACGCCGTACCTGTTCGCAAGCTCTTCTGCGCAGAGAAGAAGTGATTTTTGCCCTTGCGTATCCGGTTTCACACCGTGCACGCCTCTTCCTGAAAGAATATCCGATAGGGAGTAGAGCCCCTTCAGGATCACCTGGGTGTGTCTTCGTGGGGAACAGCCGGCAGCAGCTGCCACTGCATCTATGCTTCCAGTCGGAGAATTTCTCTGTATCCAGCTCCGCAATTGCTCGATGAGCTCATTCAGGCTCATTTCTGCCTCTTTGTCCTGAAAAGACGGGAAGGGAAAGAGATTGCAGGAAACACTCCTGTCGTTCTCGAAGAGTGCGGCACTGATCAATCCTGCTCTTTCAGTGAGACAGAGAATCCTGAAGGGTTTCGATGCGCTGGCTTTTACGGTCTTTTTATTCTCAAGAAGCGTTCTCTGCGCGTAGATGCTGCACAGGGCGATCGATTCGAGCCGGGTGTCGAGGCTGTCTGCCCTGGAGAGAATGATGTAGGGGACAGGAAACCCGACAGTGATGCCTGCAATTGAGGCCTCACCGTATTTGCACATGGCGGAGATCGTTTTATAGAGAATGTTCGCAGAATCGATCCCCGGGCACACCAGGACGTCTGCCCGACCTGCGACTTCATTCGCACCATTCGTATGCGGAAGACCCTTGATCGCGACGGACTGCGGGTCTGTGGCAAGATCGAAAGAGAGAGGGCCGTAGACAACCGCGTTCTCCCACTTCCGCATTGAGAGCTTTTCGCCGATCCAGGTTGAAGAGAGGGAGGGTATCTGCTTCTCGTTGGCGGATAAAACTGCAACCCGCGGGCGAGCAACTCCCATCACCAAACGTGCAACTTCCACTGCATTCAGTATAAGATCAACCATCCGGCCGAAGTTGCATACGGTGGTCACTCCTGCATCTGTGAGAATCATTGGCCGGCCCCCTGCGATTGGCGCGGCATCAAAAATCGAAGCGAGACTCACAGTGGGGCGAACTGCAAGGGGAATCATGTGACGGTTGATCACAGGGGTGGAGATGTTTCCCTTCAGTACGATATTTACTGTCCCCATTTTCACGAGATCCACCGTAGCGGAAGCGACTTCTTCGTCATTCCGGGCGTTGATCACGTCCTGTCCAGGAATATGAATTCCAAGTGCGTCTACCGCCCCTCTGATGCGCTCTGTTCTGCCGATCAGAATGATCCTGTTAATGATTCCATGGTCACGCGCTGACTCCACAAGCTTCAGATCGTCCTTTCTGTCGCCCCCAGCGATGACGACGGTGGACGAATCCATCCGGCCGGCAATCTCAACCAGTTCAGAGACCCTTTGAAGACGCTCCCACCCGAGATGCTGTTCAGCTGGCTGTGTATTCATGGACACGCTCTTCTCCCGCGCCTGTGCATTCACTCTCCAGGATGAGCGGCTGCCTGTTCAATTTCATCTATTTATAGCATCACCGATACTATTTGTAAAGGGTTAGTGCAGGAGGGTTCAACCAATGGGTGATGTGCTTGAAGCAGGGGTGCGCGAGATCAAGGACCTGCTCATCGGCGGGAGATTGGATCGGGTGCAGCAGATAGACAGATACAGTTATTTGTTGAACCTGTACAGTCTTGGAGAGAACTGGCAGCTGCTTGTCTCGCTGAAGAAAAGTGCGCCGCGATTCCATCTCCTTTTCGATGTGCTCCACAAATCCTACCTCTTCACCTCAGCTGAGACGGACATCATGAAAAAGTACTGTGTGGGACGAAGGATCAACGGCCTTATGCTGGAACGGCAGTCTGTTGAGCTCGTTTTCCCGCAGGTGTCTGTGGCGTTCAACTTCCTCTCCTGCAACTTCACGATCACCGACAGGACAGGTTCGCTCATCTACCGGACGGCATCCTCTGTGCGCGGACGGGAAGCAGTCCAACGCATTCCCCTGGAAAAATCAGCTCTTAAAGTCGTTCCCTCCCTCTCTTTGAACCGTTCCCTTTCTCAGGAGTTTTTCAGCGACAGACAGCAGTTGATGAGAAATATGCTCATACGACTGTTGAGGACAGAACAGAGAAAACAGAAGAGGCTCGGGGAAAAGCTCGCGCGTGAACGGGATGAGATGGCCCAGAAGGATAAGTATAAGCTTTTCGGCGAGCTGATAAAGTATAATCTTGCCAGTGTTCCAAAGGGGAAGAGTGCTGTGCTGCTTCGGGATTTTGAAGGTCGGGAGGTAAGGGTTGCCCTCAACCCTGCGCTTGACCCGAAGGAGAACATGAGCGCATATTTCCGGAAGTACAGGAAGCTCAAAAAGAGGGAAGAAATCATCGGTGAGAGGATTGCCGAGCAGGAGCGAAAGCTCGGAATGGTGAAGAGTCTCATGGATGAGCTCGAGAGGCCCGGGAGAATCGATCTCAGACAGCCTGCGGGTACCATTCTGGGTTCAATTGAGGATGGAGCTCTGGGAAGGAGGGTCTTGAGGAGGATCAGGGACCTTTCCGAGGGGAAGAGAGGGGAACAGAGCAGAACCGGATTTCTGAAATGTGATTCTCGAAGCGGCAAAGGAATTCTTGTGGGGAGAAACGCCAGAGAGAATGATGAGCTTACCCTCAGGATCGCACGCGGGAATGATCTGTGGTTTCATGCGGAATCGGTTCCAGGGAGCCATGTGATACTCAAGTATGAAAAAGTGGGACAGTTTCTCGAAGAAGATATCGAGGATGCAGCGCAGCTCGCACTCCATTTCAGTGCGCTCCGGAGAGAAGGGAACGGGAATATCATCTATACCAGACGAAAGTATGTGAACAAGCCAAAAGGAGCGTCCGCCGGGGTTGTCGTCTACCGAAACGAAAAGTCACGGTGGGTGTCCCTTGATAGTGAGCTGGTTTCGCGACTCCTCGCACGTGCCGAGTGATACACCAACCGCAAATTTCTACTGGGCCATGTCTGCTTTTCAACAGTTGGGTTTCGGCGTTTCGAATAATCGCTTGACGGGTAGAATACGGCGAGAGTACTATAACCCTACATTATCCCGCCTTGGAGATTTCGATGAAAAAGGTTGCCCTTGCATTTTCAGGAGGTCTTGATACCTCTTTCTGTGCAGTCTACCTCAGGGAGGAGCTGGGGTACGAGGTAATCTCCGTAACTGTTGATACCGGCGGTTTTACGCAAGAGGAGTTGAAAAGAATCGAAGCGAGGGCGGGGGAGCTCGGGGTCCGCTCGCACCATACCGTAGATGCACGGCAGTTTGTCTATGAAAAGTTCATTTCATATATAATAAAGGGAAATGCGCTTCGAGGGAGCAGTTATCCGCTCTCGGTGGGAGCAGAGCGCGTTGCCCAGGCAATCGAGGTTGCAAGAATCGCTGTCAAGGAAAAGGCGGAGGCGCTGGCGCACGGTTCAACAGGTGCGGGAAACGATCAGATACGGTTCGATGTGGCCTTTTCAGTACTGCTGCCGGACTGCAAAATCATCGCTCCCATTCGGAATCTGGGCTGGAGCAGAAGTGAGGAGGCAGCCTGGCTCAAGGACAGGGGATTTTCAGTGCTTCTTGAGGAAAAGGATTACTCAATCAATGAGGGTCTGTGGGGTACAACCATCGGCGGAAAGGAGACCCATAACTCGTGGGATTTTCCCCCGGAGAGTGTATTCAGGAGCACCCGAGCGATCGAGAATACACCGGATACGGCTGAGTTTTTGGTAGTAGATTTCGAAAAGGGCGTGCCTCAGGCTCTTGACGGAAAGAAAAAGAGGGGGATCCACATCGTTGCCGAGCTCAACAGGCGGGCGGCTATACATGGAATCGGCCGGGGCGTGCACCTGGGGGATACGATCATGGGAATCAAAGGGCGGATTGTCTTCGAAGCCCCTGCGCCTATCATTATAGTGTCCGCCCACCGGGAGCTTGAAAAGCTCGTGCTCTCGAAAAATCAGCGGTTCTGGAAGGATCATCTAGGGCAGGTATACGGGAACATGCTTCACGAGGGGCAGTACTTTGATCCGGTGATGCGGGACATAGAAGCGATGATCGACTCTTCCCAGTCCAGGGTGAGCGGGTCTGCGAAGATAAAAATGCACAAGGGCAACTTCATGGTGCAGGGTGTCAAGAGCCCGCATTCACTCATGAAGTCCGACCTGGCAACCTACGGTGAGGTGCAGAAGCTCTGGGACTCGAGGGATGCAGAGGGATTCTGTAAGATATACGGCATTCCATCCAGGCTCCACAGCATGGTGGATAGAGAGAAGTGGCTCTAGCAGATGGCAGAGGAAAAAAAGATCAGAGTTGACAAGCTCGCGTCCGTGACGGTCAATCTTCAGCTCGAAAAGGAAATCGAGATCACCGAAAAGCTGACTGCGCGGGCAGGGAACGTCTGTGTGGTGCGGGCACTCGAAGAAAAACGGGTCTATGACAGGCTCGAGCTCGTCACAGGGCGGATGGCAAAGATTTCAAAGGGAGACATCATCGCTGGAGCCCTGGGTGAACGACGGGCACTCCAGGGGTTTGCAGGTGTCGTGCCAGAGGATGTCAAAAAGGGAGATGTGCTTCATGTGCTCAACATTGGGGGCATCATCGGGAAAGCGGTTTCCTTCAGCCGCGATTATGGGCAGCCTCTGAAGGTGGAAGTGCTCGGGATGGCGGTAAAGGGGGGGCGGATACTCAACATCAGGGATGGGGCATACGCGGTCGCCCGGGCGCTCGATCGCAGCGTTCCGCTGGTGGTCGTGTGCGGGACATCGATGAACAGCGGGAAAACCGAAGCGCTTGCCAGGATCATTCAGGTTCTTGCCTGGAACGGCATGCGGGTATGTGCTGCAAAAGCGACCGGCATCTCCGCGCTGAAGGACACGCTGAACATGGAGGATCATGGTGCTGTTGAGGCGCTCTCCTTCATCGATTTCGGCTACCCTTCAACCGTCGGTATAAAGGAGGTACCCCTCATTGCGAAGGGAATCATCAATGAGCTCGCACGGATTGGGCCTGAAGCGATCATGATAGAGCTGGGCGATGGCCTGCTAGGAGAGTACGGGGTGCGTGATTTTTTTCAGGACGATGAGCTCCGCTCATGTATTGCCTGCACCATTGCGTGCGCGATTGATCCGGTGGGTGCGTGGGGTATGAAGGAAATCATGCAGAAAGATGGGATTCCCATACATGTGGTGTCTGGCCCTGTGACGGACAACACGGTGGGGATCGATTTTTTAAAAAAAACGCTCGGTCTTGTTGGTTTGAATGCCCTCTCCCAGCAGGAGGAGCTCGGAGCATATGTCGAAAGGAAGATTTCTGAGGCGAAAACGGGAGCAGCAGGAGAATGATCTTTCAATCGAAAAAGAAAATCAAGGTCGGCATCATCGGTGGAGCGGGGTATGGAGGAACCGAGCTCATCAAGCTTCTTCTCTTCCATCCGAAGGTGGTTCTAAGTTTCGTTACTTCACGAAAACATACCGGAGTAAAAATCTCCCAGGTGCACAGATTTTTACGGGGGACAACAGAGCTTTCCTTTATCGAACCGAATATAGAGACACTTCCTCAAGAGACAGATCTGGTGTTTCTTGCAACTCCCCATGGGACATCGATGAATCTTGTTCCCAGGCTAATGGAGCGGATGCCGAAGGCTCGGATCATCGATCTGAGCGGTGATTTCCGACTTGAGGATCCAGAACTGTACCGCCAATACTACGGCAAGGAGCACAGCGCTCCGGATCTGCTTGAGAAATTTGTATACGGTCTCACCGAGCTCAACCGATCTGCCGTATCACATGCGCGGTACGTGGCGAATCCAGGATGCTTTGCCACGGGTATCATCTTTCCACTCTTTCCTCTGCTCAGGGCTGATGCGGTGAAGGAATCTGTATCCGTGGTTGCGGTGACTGGTTCTTCAGGTTCGGGTGAGCTCCCGAAGGAGGCTACCCACCATCCTGTGAGGGCAAAGAACTTCAAGTCCTACAAGATACTGGAGCATCAGCACATTCCGGAAATCGAGCGCTTCATCCGGGACAGCTTTTTCAAGCAGAAGGAATCCCATTCAAATACCCAGGGGAATGCGGCCGTAGAAAACAGACAACACCAGCGGCAGGGCAACGGACCGGGTCCTCGAATCGGTTTTGTACCCCAATCCGGCCCCTTTGTGCGGGGTATTTACACCACTGTGATGGTGTACAACCCGGAAATCGATGAGGAAGAGATCAGAGCCGCCTTCGAAATGCTCTACAAGAAGGAAAAGTTTGTGCGGATAGTCGATGGGTCTCCTGAAGTCACAATGGTGTACGGCACCAATTTTGTCGAGGTGGCCTGGGCGTGCAGGCGTGGTTTCGTGGTCAGCATGAGCGCGATAGACAACCTGGTAAAGGGCGCAAGCGGGCAGGCTGTTCAGAACATGAACGTGATGTTCGGGTTTGCAGAGGACGAGGGAATCCGGTTTCCTGGGATGCTGCCGTGAAAGACGATAAAGCGGTCCAATTCTTGTACAGGGGGAACCCCATTGGCCTATAGCTTTGAACAGATCAGGCAAAAAGAAGAACAGTTTCAGCTGAATACCTATAAGAAGCTGCCGATATCCATCGAGCGTGGTGAGGGGGTATACGTCTTTGATTCTGAGGGAAAGCGATACCTGGACCTGTACGGAGGGCACGCGGTGGCGTTGACCGGACACTGCCATCCGGAAATCGTGGCTGCGGTGCAGGAGCAGGCCTCGAGGCTTGTGTTCTACTCGAACGTCGTCTACTCTTCGGTGAGGGCGGAGGCATCGGAAGCGATTGTGTCGATCTCGCCACAGGGGATGGACAAGGTATTTTTCTGCAACTCCGGAGCAGAGGCGAATGAAACGGCAATGAAGATCTGCAGAAGATTTACCGGCAGGAACACGATCATCGCAATGGAGGGCGGATTTCACGGTCGTACCACCGGTGCGCTGAGTGCAACCGGTCTCGGAGATTACCGCACGCAGTTCAGCCCGATACTCCAGAATCATGTGTTCGCCGAATTCGGCAACATCGATGCGATCCGGCACGCATTGAACGATGATGTGGCCGGGATCATTCTAGAACCGATACAGTCCATGGCAGGGGTCGAGATGGCAGAAGATGAGTACTACATCGAGCTCAGGAAAATCTGCTCTGAGCACGGGATCGTGCTGATTTTCGACGAGGTGCAGACCGGTTTCGGCAGGACAGGAAGCTTTTTCTTTGGTGACAAAATCGGCGTGAGTCCGGACATCATCACTCTCGCGAAAGGGATCGGCGGGGGCATACCGGTGGGCGGGGTGATCATCTCAGAGCACATCTCAAAGACGATCGGCCACGGTGAGCACGGTTCCACCTTCGGAGGTGGTCCTGTGGCCTGCGCGGCGATACAGGCGAACATTTCCATCATCCGGAGAGAAGGGCTCGTGGAGAATGCCCGCAGGATGGGAGCTCGCATCGAAGAAGAGCTGAGGGAGGTCTCTTTCGTGAAGAGGTTGAAGGGAAGGGGTCTCCTTCTCGGTGTTGAAATAGATAATGAGGCGACGATGCTGAGGGACTTTCTCCTCGAAAGAGGAATCATCACCGGCACTGCCGCCAAAAAAAATGTGCTCCGCTTGCTCCCGCCGCTCATATTGCAGGAGCAGGAGGTCGACACTTTTATAAAGGAGATGAAGGCCTTCGCATAGAGGCTCTTCTCTCCCACTACGGGACAGGTGGCATAGCATGACGCATTTCATTACTGTTACTGATTATTCTCTCGAAGAGCTGAACCGGATGATCGATTTGGCCCTCGAGCTCAAAAGCGGGAAAAAGAGCCTGAGCTTGAAGGGGAAAAACCTCATACTTCTCTTCTTCAATCCATCGCTCAGAACGAGGACCTCCTTCGAGCTCGCGATGACGCAGCTCGGGGGCAATGTGGTCACACTGAATGCAGGTGAGGATACCTGGAAGCTCGAGACCCGGGATGGGGTGGTAATGGACGGCGTGGCAGCGGAGCACATCAAGGATGCGGCGAGGGTGCTTGGGCGCTATGCGGATGCAATCGGGATACGCGCTTTTGCGGAGGGGAAGAGCTGGGACAGGGATAGAGAGGACCCCATTATCGGCGCCTTCACGCAGCATGCGGGGGTTCCCATTATCAATATGGAATCCTCCCTCTATCACCCGAACCAGGTGCTCGCCGATATCATGACCATGCAGGAACGCTACGGGCGCAATCTGAGAGGAGTGCCGGTCACCATTACCTGGGCGAATCACCCCAATCCGCTCCCTATGGCTGTTCCAAACTCAATCCTTCTCGCCTGCTCCCTCTTCGGCATGGATGTGCGGTTCGTGCGGCCAACAGGGTATGACCTGGATGCGGAAATCATGAAACGGGCGAAGGAGCTTTCGAAAAAATCAGGCGGGAACATCACGGTTTGGGAAAATCCTCATAACGGATACGAGGGATCGAAACTGGTCTACGCAAAGAGCTGGGGGAGCATACGGTTCTACGGAGAGAAGGAGAAGGAACGGGAGGCGAGGAGATCCCTCAGGGGGTGGATCGTGGACGACGAAAAAATGCACCTCACTGACAACGCCGTGTTCATGCACTGTCTTCCTGTACGGCGGGGTGTTGTGGTTTCCGACTCAGTGATTGACAGCACGCGGTCGATCGTGTATGACGAAGCAGAGAACAGGCTCCATGCACAGAAAGCGGTGCTGGGATTTCTGCTCGGAGGATATAAAAGAACATAATTTCACGGGGAAACTGGAAAAGATGGAGAACATTCACATACTTCGGCAGGCCCTTCCCTATATCAGAAGATACAAGAACCAGACGTTTGTGATCAAGCTGGGCGGAGAGCTGGTGCAGAATGCGGCGGTGATGGACGATATCGCGCAGGACATTTCCCTCCTGTACCAGATCGGGATAAAGATCATACTCGTTCACGGGGGCGGTCCTCAGGCCACCGAACTGTCCGAGAAGCTTGGGATCTCCCCAAAAATCATCGAAGGCCGGAGGGTAACCGATGAGGCGGTGCTCGAGGTTGCCAAGATGGTCTTTGCAGGAAAGATTAATCACGAGATACTCACCATGCTGAGAAAACACGGTGCAAAGTCGGTGGGGCTCTCAGGCATCGACGGAGACATCATCATTGCCAGGAGGAGGGCGCCGGTTGAACTGATCGACGAGAGGACCGGCAAAAGGGACAACGTCGACTACGGCCACGTAGGGGATATCGTCTCGATCAATACTGAGCTCCTGGAAGTGCTTCTCGCTCAGCAGTACATTCCAGTGATCGCGTCCCTGGCAGACGATGGTGAAGGGAACATCCTGAACATCAACGCAGATACTGTTGCAGCACACATTGCAGGGGCGATGAAAGCCTACAAGTACATCACCATGACCAATGTGGGAGGAATTCTCAAGGATGTGAGCGATCCTAAAAGCAGGATCTCCTACATCTCTCAGAAGGATGCCCGCACACTGATAAAAGAGGGAGTGATCACAGGAGGGATGATTCCCAAGATTAGGGAGTGCATACGGGCGGTGGAAAACCACGTCCGGCGTGTCCACATCCTGAACGGGTTTGAAAAGAACTCCCTGCTGCTCGAAGTGTTCACAAAGGGAGGAAATGGAACCATGATCCTGAGCGACAGTGAGATAGAGGAGTATCTCAAGACAGGTTTTTGATACAAATCCTGCCGGCATGGAAGCCGCTGGCATGGGTGTTTCCGGTGCGAAGGCCGCAGCCAGGGATGCCGCTGGAATGGGTGTTGCCGGCGTGGATGCTGCAGTACTCAAACGACGGAGGGGGAACACCGGGTGACCATACGGGACGGGAGATTCGAGGGGCAACTCAACAGGGCCTTCGAAAAGATGAATGCATCCATCGATGTGGACAGGAGGCTTTACAGGGAGGATATCAAGGGGTCAGTTGCCTATGCGCGTGCTCTGTACAAGCGCGGTTTTCTGAGCCCTGCAGAGCAGCAAGCCATAGTGAGGGGGCTCAGATCGATAGAGAGAGAGATCGAGGAAGGGAGCTTCGATTTCCGGCAGGAAGATGAAGATATACACATAAACATCGAAAGGCGGCTGGTCGAGCTGATCGGAGAGACCGCCTATAAGCTGCATACTGGACGCAGCAGAAACGAGCAGGTGGTCCTCGATGAGCGGATCTATCTTTCAGGGGAAGCGGAGAAGTTAGAAAAATGCATCCTCAGACTCTCCGTCGCCCTGTTTGAAAAGGCGAAGATCAATCTGAAGACAATTATTCCATCCTACACGCACTTCAGGCAGGCCCAGCCCATCAGCCTCGCACATCTCTTCCTCGCCTATTATGAGGCGCTCTCAAGGGATGGAGAACGGCTCAGGGATTACCGGAAGCGGCTGCGAGTGATGCCCCTCGGGTCCGGGGCGGCAGCCGGGTCTTCTGTCGGGATCGACAGGGAATATCTCAGAGAGGAGCTCCAGTTCGAAACCCTGTCCCGCAACTCTATCGACGCGGTGTCCACAAGGGATTTTCTCTTCGAGTTCGAGTTTGTCTGCTCGTCACTCCTTGTTACACTCTCACGGATGTCCGAGGATATCATCCTCTTCTCCTCCGATGAAATAGGTTTTTTCGACATCCCCGACGACCTGTGCACCACTTCGTCCCTCATGCCGCAGAAGAAAAACCCGGATTCTCTCGAGCTCATACGTGCAAAGTCTGCGCGGGTCTTCGGAAATCTGATCGCCGCGCTCACACTGATGAAGGGGATTCCCTACACCTACAATCGCGATCTGCAGGAAGATAAGGCAGGGTTGTTCGATACCGCGGACACCGCAATTATTGCGCTCGACGTGATGCACGAAGTGATACGCGGTCTTGAGGTGAATAAAGAACGGATACGGACCCTGCTCGAGGATTCCGGTGGTTTCCTCTTTGCCACCGATCTTGCAGACTATCTGGTACAAAGAGGGGTGTTTTTCCGGAAGGCGCACAAAATCGTGGGAAGCATCGTGAAGTATGCGCTCGAGCAGAAAAAAAAGCTGAAAGATTTGAGTCTCGAGGAGCTCAGGCGTTTTCACGGTTCCTTTGAAGAGGATGTATCCGACATATTCGACCTTGAGCGGTCCGTGAACTGCCATGATGTGCCGGGCGGTACTGCATTTCACAGGATTGAAGAAGAACTCTCAAGGATTGAAAAAGAGCTGAAGCGGCAGATATGATGCTCATCTTTTGCCGCTCTGTTCAAGAAACTGCTTCCTGACGATGAATAGTGGTTCACTCAACCGCCAGGGATCATGTGAGACCGGCTCCAAAAACCCAAAAGCCGGGGAAATCCTGCCAGTTGCCAGCGAGTAGTCCCGCCCTTTGATGATCAATCGGGTCGATTTGCCCTGAAAAATGGGAATTATGTCCTATACTGGTTTATACAGGTCCGGGGAATATCGAAAGTGGCGGGACATACCCGGCTTTTTCGCTTGAGAACAGCGCATGCATAGTACAGGGACCTGCACCAATGGGAGAGCCAGATGAAAAGATACGGTATCACCGGCTCACGCTTCCTCTCTGCAGCGCTCATCCTGTGCCTTTTACTGTTGAGCTCATCCTGTGCCTTTCTGAACGGGGTTCTTGACGATCTCGTGGGTGGACGCGGTGCACAGTACACCCTGACGATTTACTACGACTACTACGGCGCATATTTTGCTCCCGGTTATTCCCGGATCATTCTCTGGGTAATGCCGCTCGATTCGGATGGCGAGGTAATGGAGGACCCGGGTGATCCGGAAGGACCGCCCCTGCGAAAGGAGATCCATGTGTACGAGAGATACGGGAGCGTGTCCTCAGAGCTTCAGAGCAGGGATTATGCGCTCCTCGCTTTCTGTGATGAGAATATGGACGGCTTTCTGAACCTCTTGGAGTCTTACACGATTTATGAGGGTGAGTCTCTCGCATCCGGTGTGATGGACAGGATAGAGCTCGACCGCAGCCTTCAGGTGAATGTGAGCTTCGGTGACGAGCACGAATGGCACGCGGTGGTGATCAGATACCCCGCAGAGGGGCAGACGATAAACGGGTATTTTACTGCAGAGGGGGGGTTCATCACGGACGAGATAGTGCGAATAGACATGAATGTGGACGGATCCAAACAGGGTGAAGCCTTACTCTATCATGACTACAATTATTGGGAGTACCCGGTGAACGTGTACACGCTCGATCCTGGTGCATATCACACCCTCGGGGCCGTCGCCTTTGACCAGTATTCCAACGAAGTTGATCAGTACATGACCAGCTTCTACCTCCAGAGCAGGTGAACGGGTGAGGAGCAGCTGCCTGGATGCGGTGAAAGAAAGGAAAAAGTGAAAGAAGTGAACTATACTGTATATGGGTGGGAGTATGGCTCTTTTATTTTTTCTTTTCTCAAGCATAGCGGGCTCAGGTTTTTTCAAACATGTCGCGGACAGGATCAAAACCGCTGTTCGTTCGGGGGATGGGCGAAAGAGTCCCGTGACGTATCTCTCTGGGAAAAACCGCCGTGTGAGCACGGTTTTTGTGGTGGTGATCCTACTGCTTCTGTGCCTCACGGTCTCCTCCTGCGGTGCGCTCATCTATGATATCATAGAAGGGGGAGACAGGACTCCCCAGGAGTATTCTCTCACGGTTGTCTACGATTATACTGGGTCTTATTCCGGCAGTTACATCTACATTGCAGTGTTCGGCTCCCAATTCAGCGGGAACGAGCCTGACCTGGTGTATATGAGTGATCCGCTCACCTCATACAGCGGAAGCCACATTTTCTATGAACTCGACGAGATGTCCTACGGTGTGCTCGTGTTCATCGACCACGATGCAGATGGCGAGCCGAGCAGCGGGGACCCCTACGAGTTCTACGACAATATGCAGGATAACCCGTCGGAAATCTACCTGGCGTCCAACATGTCGGTGTATGTATCTTTCGATGATTCCTACTCATGGACCGATGGGTTTTACGAGAATTTCGACGATGGAATTGCGGATAACTGGATCGATGACGGCTCCGGTATGTGGCGGGTAAGCGGGTACACATACAATATGCAGGGCAACAGGACCGATTCCTATACCTACAGCTACTATAACGACGAGTTCGACGACTTTACCTACGAGGTCTCGGTGGAGCAGAACAACGGAGATCTCGCAAGCAAGAGAGGAGTCTTTTTCAGGGCCCAAAATCCTGCAGGGATCAAAAATTACACCCTGGAAGGGTATGTGCTCTGGATCGACTCAGAACAGAACTGGGGATTCGAGAGGATATCCGGGGGTTATGCTTATACGCTCACGAGTGGATATGCCCCCACTCTTCTTTACGGACTCGGAAACAGCAATACCATCATGGTGAATTGCGTCGGATCCGGATTTGAGATCTACTTCAACGGGAGCTATGTAACCTCTCTGTTCGACAACCAGTTTTCATACGGAAAGGTAGGCCTTTACTGTTACGATGGCACCGGTGTTTCTTTTCCTGATGAGTTCTGGTTCGATAATGTGGTGCTCTACTGAACTGATTTGCAGCTCACACCTCTTCATTAAGAATTGACATTCGCCTCCCCATTGTATATTATTCCTTTCTCGAACAGTTGTTGCAGTCACGATCTCTCACAGGGGGATTCTCATGCTCGATAGCCTTGCACAGCTCCACCCGGTGCTCCAGGCTCTCCTCGGAACGCTCTTTACCTGGTTTCTCACCGCCTGCGGTGCTGCGGCTGTTTTCTTTACCAGAAGTGTGAACAGGAAACTGCTTGATACGATGCTCGGGTTTGCCGCTGGTGTCATGATTGCAGCAAGCTTCTGGTCGCTTCTCGCACCTGCCATTGAAATGGCAGAGGGTAAGGCGCTGCCTGCCTATGTGCCCGCGGTGATCGGCTTTCTTGCCGGGGGAATATTCCTGCGTATCGTTGACAGGATCCTCCCCCACCTGCATCTGGGCCTCCCCATGTCTGAGGCAGAAGGGATCAAAACGAGCCTCCAGCGGAGTATTCTTCTGGTCCTTGCCATTACGCTTCACAACATACCCGAAGGCCTTGCGGTCGGGGTTGCCTTCGGCGCGGTGGCCTACAACCTTCCTTCCGCAACGCTCACCGCCGCAATCGCCCTTGCCTTCGGAATCGGTATACAGAACTTTCCAGAGGGTATGGCTGTTTCCATGCCTCTGAGGCGGGAGGGGCTTTCCAGGGGCAAGAGCTTCTGGTACGGCCAGCTCTCAGGGGTCGTCGAGCCTGTTGCCGGAGTGCTGGGAGCAGCAGCAGTGCTCATTGCACGGCCAGTACTTCCCTACGCTCTCTCCTTTGCTGCAGGAGCCATGATCTATGTGGTCGTGGAGGAGCTCATCCCCGAAGCGCAGCAGGAGGGGCACGGAGACATCGCCACCATGGGAGCCATGTTCGGATTTGCGGTTATGATGCTCCTTGACGTTGCCCTTGGATGAGGGCCGTCTTTTGAGTATCCCTCTGTCTCCCAGGAGCACTCACCGGAACAGAAGCAGCGCGAATTCTTTCGACCGGTTCAATTCACCTCGATGGAGGTGATCCATTTCACCCATGCGCCACCCAGTATGTCCTCGGCAACGAGCCGGACGGGGAAACCGTGCTCCTCGGGAAGGACCTCGCCATTCACCCGGAGGGCGAGAAAGAGGAGCTTTCCCTTTATTTCATCCCTGTCGAGCCCGGTGCGGAAACCGTCCGCAGCCTTGAAATAGATCCTGTTGTAGTTCTTCCTCACCCGGGCCTGTTTCAGGATGTCTGAAACCAGCACTCCTTCCCATTCAGCGTAATCGTAGAATATGGACGGGCAGATGAGAAGCAGTTTTTTCTCCACCATATTCATCCCCAAAAGCTCGTCGTAGCTCAGGGAAATAGGGTTTCTCACTTTTTCACCGAACACTTCGAGACGCCAAGTTTCGATATCGATCTTGGGTGGAACTCCTGTGGTGTGTATCTTCTCGATCGGTGTGACCGGGAGCAGGGAAGGATCCACCTGATCCGGACTCATCCGCACGATTTCGCTCGCCGTCGAATCGGGGGTAAGCGTGATCCTCTGCTTTGAAAGCAGGGCCGCTGGGATCAGCAGCACACAGAGCCCAATCAAAAGAAGCGTTATTTTTCTTTTCACCGAAAACCTCCTCGGTTTTGTTTTCCATAATAAGACGATAATATTCCTGTTCCCGCCGGATAACAGCTTTATTTGATGTTGGTTTTTCCCTCTGTCAGCAGTACCCTATAGTCACGGTTTTGTCTGAGAGGGGAGCGCATGGTTCGTTTCGAGGGTGTGGAGGTACGCTACGGAGGGAAAGCGATCCTCCAGAATGTCTCCTTCGACATTGGGGAAGGGGAAAAGGTGGTATTCTACGGAAAGTCCGGCTCTGGAAAGACTACCATTCTCACCACCATTCTGGGGGCGCACATCCCGTCGAGGGGAAGACTGTATTTCGATGGAAGGGTCGTGAACGCGAAGAACATCATAGATGTGCGCCGGGCTGTTTCCTACATCGGCCAGGAACCGGTGCTCGGAGCCGAGAGGATTATTGATGCGATTTTCCTCCCCTATTCCTTCAAGGTGCACAGGGCAACTGTCCCCTCAGAAGAGACGATCACAGGGCTCCTCGAGCTTCTCCATCTCTCCCGGGATATCCTGAACAAGGACGCGGCGGTGGTGTCAGGCGGGGAGAAACAGCGGGTCGCAATTGTGAGAGAGCTCCTTCAGAACAAGGAGCTTTTTCTCGTGGATGAGCTCACCTCCGCCCTCGACAGAGAGAGCAAAGGAGCGGTTCTTGATCTTTTCCGGAACAGCGGATACACTCTCATCTCTGTCTCCCATGACCCTGACTGGTATAAGATCTGCACTCGATTCATGAAGGTGGAGGGAGGCAGGATAGTGCTGAGTTCCGACCATCCTGAACTGTAGACAAGCGGTGTGAAGAATGGAAACCATGGACATCAGTCTATTTTCAATGATCATCATTTACGGGCTTCTTGCAATTCCGGTTGCCTTGAGCCTGTTCTTCAAGCTCGGAAACGTCAGGGCGATCGGCGTGGCAGTGCTGCGCATGACCGGCCAGCTCGCAGTGATGGGGTTCTACCTGGACTTCATGTTCCGCCTGCAGAATGCCTGGGTAAACTTCGGATGGGTGATCCTGATGATCGCGATTGCCAATTTCACGGTGAACAAGAATGCCGGACTGAAAACGAAGCGGTTCTATGGGGTCATTTTTACCGGTATGACGGTCGGATCTATCTCCGTACTCGCGGTTTTCGTGTTCGTGGCTGTTCGTCCTGAACCTTTGTATGATGCACGCTACCTCATTCCGATTTCTGGTATGATTATTGGAAACTGCATGCGCGCCAACGTGATCTCTCTTGAGAGGTTCTACTCGTCGATAAAGAAAAACGAGAAGGAGTATCTGACCTACCTTCTCATGGGAGCCACTCTGCGGGAGGCAACCTCGCCCTACCTTCGAGAAGCGATCAAACCGGCGCTCGCACCGACGATTGCGACCATGACTACTCTCGGTCTCGTATCTCTCCCTGGTATGATGACGGGACAGATCCTGGGCGGATCCTCCCCCATGGTCGCAATAAAGTATCAGATCGCGGTGATGATCGCAATTTTTACCGGCATAATCATCTCCTGCATCATCAACATCTATCTCAGCACGAGGATTGCTTTCAACGAATATCAGGTGCTGAAGAGGGACCTTTTCAGAGGGAAGTAAAACTTCGCTCAAGGTGATGAGTGATTCGGTGCTCCGGGAGTAGGCTGGGTTTCCACATCCCAGTCTGAGGCCTGCATGCTGCGCAGGTAGCTTCCGTTCTCGTCCATCCTGCGTGACGCATGCTTGGAGCGGATCGGCTCACCCGTCCATCCGTAATCGAGCATCGCGTCTCTGTCATCGAACTGCGCTTCCACGGTTGAACAGTAGCAGATCCCGTCGAGGAACTCTTCCCCACGAAGCAGCACGAGCTCGTCCTTCGTGCCAGTCGGATTCACATCCGGAATATAGAAAATATTTCCGTCACGGGAAAAGGTACTGCTCCAGATGACCTGGACGTACTCACCGGCACCTATGACGCAGTCCAGCCCACCGGTGATCGAAGAATCCGAGTCACCATCCAGGTCGGTAAGGACGAAATTTTTCAGGTTCCCTTCATGGATAATGAAAAGCTCCGCCCAGTCCTCCACAGCACCATCGTTCACATCGATAAAGAATTCGGTGATGAGTGCGTTCGCCCCCTGTTCTCCTGATGAGCCTGTATCGGACAGGTCACTGTTTGGAGCGCCCGGAGTGCCGCAGGTCCCGTCACTCAAGTTTACACTGGTGCCCTCGGTGTACCATGACTCGGGGTTCCATTCCCGATCTATAGAGGAGGTAAATCTGGCCATGGAGGCTCTCATAACGGCATCGTTCTTCCCATGGCGGTAGGTGCCTCCATCCCCTACCGTGTCGAATATTTCGCCGCAGTGGTTTTTAAGAATGTAGGGTCCCGCTTGTGAGTTAGGAAGAGAGAGGCTTGCCTCTGTACAGTCGACCCTGCAGGTTATCGCGCTCTTCTCACTTGATTCCGGATAGTTGGCGATGAGGAAAAGGGAACTGGGTTGAAGCTTTCCGGAAAATGTGAGCGGATTTCCTGCCCCTGCTGCATTTTCGATTTTCCAGTTGTTGAGATAGAAAGTTCTGTCTGTCTTATTGGCGATTTCTATGTATTCGTCGTAGACGCTTGTGCGTGTTCCTGGCCAGGCGATCTCATTGATCAGTACATCGCCAGGAACAGGGGGCGGCCCTTCGTCAATGATCCGAATTTCGATGCGAACGCTCGACCCGCGTGAATCAGAGGCAATGATACTGATGAAAAGCTCTTCTCCCACATCCGGAGGCGTGAACAGGACAAGGTCCCCCTGCGCAGGCTGAAAGCATCCTTCAAAAGGCGGTTCGGTGCTCCAGCTCACCGTTCCTTCACCTCCGCTTGACTTGAGCCTGAGAGGCTCTGTATCGAGAATTTCGAAACCATCCGGAGTTATTGAGATGGACTGATCACCACTCGATTCCGGTCGAACCGGTGTTTCGATCTTTGTACAGCCGGCGCCATTCAGGAAAAATGAGAAGCCGATGAGAAGAATAAAAAGAAAGGGGATTTTCATGCCGGCATCCTTTTATCTCTCTCAATAATGAAACACGCCGCAGAAAAAAAAAATTCTCGCTTTCACCCGGAAAATAAGTCTGTAAAGGGATTCACGTGTGCACTCGGGATTTCTTCTAAAACGGCTGAATGATACAGTTCTGAAACGTCGAGAGATCAGCCGTGCTTCAGCATTTGGAGTAGCCGCAGGAATGGCAGATGACGCAGCCGCTTTCGTGCTCGAGAACACCACCGCACTCCGGGCACATGCCTGCAATATTCTTTGTCGGTGTGCCTGCATTGAAGTTGAAGTCGAGCTGCTCGTGGCGGTACACTTCATCTTCCTCGTTCTCTTCCATGTTCCTGTGGCCGCCTCTGTTCTCATAAAAGTCTTCCAGATACTGCTCGAGCACCTTTGCGAGCGCATCAGAGCAGGAGAGAACCCTCCCGCCCTTCTGTGGAAGAAGTGAGGGTGATGGGCATCTCAGCCCCTTGAGTTGTTTGACAATAGAGTAAGGATCGACGTTTGATCTGAGCGCCATGGATATGAGGCGCGCCTGGGCATCTATCTGGGCAGCAGCGCACCCACCTGCCTTGCCCATGCTCGCAAACACCTCACAGGGACCGTAGTCGTCTTCGTTGATGGTCACATAGAGCTTCCCGCATCCTGTTTCCACCTTGACCGTGATCCCACTGGTGATAACCGGACGCTCTCGCGGGGCCTGCTTCACCCCCTCCTGTTCTTTCTTGAGCTTTCCTTTTGTGAGAACCTGCACGTCACGGGAACCATCGCGGTACACAGTGATTCCCTTGCACTTCAGTCTGTGGGCCTCAAGATAGACCTTTTTTACCTCATCCACGGTTGCGGAATGGGGAAAGTTGACGGTTTTAGAGACTGCGTTGTCCGTGTGCTCCTGGAATGCTGCCTGCATTTTTACGTGATCGAGGGACGAGATATCGTGAGCGGTAACGAAGATATTCTGGTACTTGACAGGAACCCCCTTTATTCCCTTCACGCTGCCGTTCCCTGCGATTTCACGGACTGTGTCGTCTGAGTAAAAACCCTCACGCACCGCGATTTCCAGAAAGAGTGGGTTGGTTTCTGGAAGCTTCGTGTTGTCGAGCACGTTCCTCATGAAGGAGACCGCGAAGAGAGGCTCGATGCCGGAAGAGCAGCCGGCAATGATGCTGATGGTGCCTGTGGGAGCAATTGTCGTTCTAGTGGCGTTTCTGAATTTAATCCCGCTGTTTTCATAGATCGATTTATCCCAGTTCGGAAATACACCACGTCTTTCTGCAAGTGTAATCGATGCCCTGTCCGCTTCCTCCTTGATGGTCAACATGAGCTTTTTTCCGGTTTCCAATGCCTCGGGAGAGTTGTAGGGTATCTCAAGTTTAATGAGCATATCGGCGAATCCCATGACTCCAAGCCCTATCTTCCTGTTTGCATGGACGAGCGCATCGATCTGCTCGAGGGGGAACCTGCTCATATCGATCACGTTGTCGAGGAAGTGGACCGCCCTGTGCACGGTATCTTTCAGCTTTTCCCAGTTGATCTGCCCCCCTTCGACCATGTTCTTCAGGTTGATGGAGCCGAGATTGCACGCCTCGTAGGGGAGAAGTGGCTGCTCGCCGCAGGGGTTCGTGGATTCGATTCTTCCCAGAGCGGGGGTCGGGTTTGACCTGTTTATTTCATCGATGAACACAAGACCAGGGTCGCCGTATTGCCATGCACGCTCAGCGATCAGATCGAAGACCTGCCTGGCATTGAGCGTACCAGTTACATTGCCGGTGCGCGGGTTGATGAGCTCATAATCGCTGTCAGAAAGCACCGCTTCCATGAACTGATCGGTTGCAGCAACGGATATGTTGAAATTGTTGAGTATGTGCTGTGTTGATTTTGAGTTGATGAAATCCAGGATGTCAGGGTGGTGAACGCTGAGAATACCCATGTTCGCACCACGCCTGGTACCTCCCTGCACGATTGTCTCTGTCGCAGTGTCAAAGATTGTCATGAAGGATACGGGGCCGCTGGAAATACCCTTTGTCGACTTCACCACATCGTTCTTCGGCCGTAGACTGGAAAAAGAAAAGCCGGTGCCCCCGCCACTCTTGTGGATGAGCGCCGTGTGCTTGACTGCATCGAATATGCTTTCGATAGAATCTTCAACCGGCAGAACGAAGCAAGCTGATAATTGTTGGAGCTCTCTTCCGGCGTTCATAAGGGTAGGCGAGTTGGGGAGAAAGTCGAGGCTCACCATGAGGTTGTAGAACTCTTCTTCCGTCCTCGATGGTGAGCTTGATCCATCATAGAGCCGGTCTGCTTCCGCGATATTTTTTGCAACCCGCTCGAACAGGTCTTCCGCTGTCTCTACGGGAGTTCCCTTATCGTCTTTCTTGAGGTACCTTTTCTTTAATACGGTGAGTGCGTTTTCGCTGAGTTGGAGCTTTACTCGTGTGCTGGTTGGCGACATCTATGGTCCCCCTCCTGAGCGTTGGCCGGCTTCTTTAACATAATACTATATATCATGAGAGAGAATTTTTTT
>Ga0180438_10001912_pt1 | contig 35482 bp, 25 predicted proteins | sample SS_ome_12_FD_132455 | JGI IMG/M metagenome (GOLD analysis project Ga0180438, IMG submission 132455) | Hypersaline lake sediment archaeal communities from the Salton Sea, California, USA - SS_3_D_2 metaG | ecosystem: Environmental > Aquatic > Non-marine Saline and Alkaline > Hypersaline >... | reverse complement strand
CGCAGTAGATTCAGCAGGATGGCATCACAGGCGCGCATGGTTATCGGCGCAATTCAGGTAGAAGTGGAAAAGGAAGCTTCGCAAAGTTTACCCGCACGGGAGCCTCCGGCGGAATCCATGGCGCAAGAGGAAGCTCTTGAAGTCCAAGAGGAAGCATCCGAAGAAGAGAAGTGGGTGCCGCCCGCAGTACAGGCGAGGGAAATCCCGGTTATACCCGAACCTGCTGTTGAAGAAGAGACCATCGAGGAGGAGGTCGCAGAGGAAGAGGTTTCAGAGGAGGAAGTTTCAGAGGAAGAGGCTCCAGAGGAAGAGGTTTCAGAGGAGGTGGCTAGAGAGAAATGGGTTTCAGAGGAGGTGGAAGAAACGGGCAGGACTTTGGAAGAACCGCCTCCGACTATTCCAACAGAGGTTGAAATAGCAGGCATGGAGGAAAAGCTCAAGTCAAATCCCATTCTTTATCTGATGGATGCAAAGCAGTCCCTTTTCAGGAAGGAAAACCTTTCTCTGGATTTTCTCCAGGCGGTGAGCTACAACTATAACTCAAAGAGCTCCGAAGGGAGCTATCTTCTCTATCAAGCTGGTGACAACCTGCACTTCTACGCAATTTTCTCTTATCCGGATGTTAATCCGGTCTTTGCGACTGACCAGCTGAGTTTGATTGCGGAATATTTCCGCTCTGCCATTGGGGTGGAGCCTCAGAGCAGACATCTCTTTAAAACCTTGAATCTCTACTGTTTAGAAAATAATCTGCACTTGGATCTCTCTTCAGTGCTGATCAGAGCTGATGAGAGAAAGATGGAATACTCTTCCTGTGGAAAAGGACAGGCAATCTACCTCAAAAATAAAGAGAATGTGGTCAAGAGCTTGAATCTGGATATCGATGCATTAGGTATTATTTCGGATGCAGAGCTCGAAGAAGCCTTCTCCTATGCTGAGATTGAATTCGGTTCGGGTGACCTCTTCGTACTCCTTCCTCAGAATGTCGATGAAGTGCACATCGAGGGGGAGAGCATGCAAAATCTCATCAAAAGGATGCTGCTTGATTCAGGGCAACTCGGAGCCGAAGAGATCGCATCCATGATCACCGAACAGATCGAGCAATACAGGAAGAAGGATCGGAAGTTTCCGCAGACAGGATTTGTACTATTTAAATTTCTTTAATTCTCTTGACTCTTGGTGTTTCAAGTAGTAATATTACTATAACTCTTTATATCGCTCGATTTTTTTGCTTGAAGAGTCGCACAGCCGACTCTTTTTTTATTGGAGTTAGTGAAATTCGTTCCATGGAAATTCTTGAAAAAACATTGAGAGCAGAACTTGAGAAAGTCTGCGATCCCCTCGATCTGGATATCGTAGAGCTCTTCGTAAAGAGGGGGAAAAACGGTTTGCACATAAAGGTGATCATCTACCGGGGGAGCGGGGTGACAATACGAGACTGTGAAAAAGTATCAAATCTTTTTAACAGCAGACTAAGCATGCTCGGTCAATTTGATAATGAAAACTACAACCTGCAGGTCTCCTCGCCAGGTCTGTATAGGGAGCTCAGGGATACATGCGAATATTCGCTGTTTCTCACACGCCCAGTGAAGCTGATACTCAAGGAGCCGGACCCGAGCCTTGGGAATGCAGTGTGCCTTACGGGAATTTTGGAGGCATATAAAGACGATACTGTGGTTCTCAACGAAAACGGGAAACTGCATCGAATTCCGCTTTCGAGAATCAAGAAAACAAAACTGAACGGTTAATTTTCACTGAATTTGGAGGGAATATGTCAATCGAGTTTTCTGAAGCCGTGAAACAGCTGGTGTCGGATAAGGGGATCTCGGAAGACCTGATACTGAAGACGATCGAAATGGCGCTTCTTGCGGCCTACAAGAAGAAGTTTGGAACGACATCGAATGCAGAGACCTATCTTGACGAGGAAAATCATCTGGTGAAAATTTATTCTAAAAAGGAAATAGTCGATAAGGTTGAAAACCCGGTCTTCGAGATAAACCTCTCTGAGGCAAAAAAGCTTCATAAGGGGGCTGAGATCGGTGACGAGCTCCTCATAGAGATAAAACCCGAGGATTTTGGAAGAATCGCAGCGCAGACTGCGAAACAGGTGGTGAGACAGAGGTTGAAAGAGATTGAAAAGGATGTGGTGTACAATGAGTACAAGCAGAGAGAAGGAGAGATGATTGTCGGGTATTTCCAGAGAGAGCGCGCTGGGACCATCTTCGTGAATCTCGGAAAGGCCGAAGGCATCATGCCCAAGAGCCAGCAGTCTCCCCGGGAGCATTATGGTGTGGGTGACAGGATAAAAGCACTTCTCCTGGAGGTCAGGAAAGACACGAAAGGTCCACAGATAATTCTTACCAGGAGTCATCCGGCATTCGTGAAGAAGATATTCGAACTCGAAGTGCCGGAGATTGCCGATGGAACGATAGTGATAAAGGACATTGTACGGGATCCTGGATACCGGACGAAAGTTGCGGTGTATTCTCCCAGGGATGAGATAGATCCGGTTGGCGCCTGTGTGGGGCTCAAAGGAATCAGAATTCAGGCAATCGTCGGGGAACTCGAAGGGGAGAAAATCGACATCATAAAATGGGATGGAGATCTGAGAAAATACATTGCGAATGCGATGAACCCGGTGAAGATCAACAGGATCTTTTTTACAGACCAAGAAAAGAAAGAAGCACTGGTGGTTGTGCCAGAGACACAGCTTGCAATCGCAATCGGACGTCAGGGACAGAACATCCGGCTGATTTCCAAACTCGTTGAAACAAGGCTCGATGTGATAACAGAGCAGGATTTCGAGAAGTCGGAATACGCTGAATACGCAAGGAAGGCCGCAGATGAGCTTTTTGGAGGTGGTGAAGAGGCTGAAGCAGAGGTGACGTCCTTGAAGGATATACCCGGATTGGATGTGAAGACTCTCAATGTGCTGGGAAAAGCTGGTTATACAAACATAGAGGACATCATAGATAAAAACGCTGAAACGCTGGCGGAGATCGAAGGAATGGACGAAGAGATGGCCCAGCAAGTAGTGAAGACAATATCAGAAAATGTGGAGGTCGTGGAAGAAGAGGTGGTGAAAACCGGGCAGGGAGAGGCGAAACCCGAAGAATCTGAGCAAGTTGAGTACTACGAGTGTCCGAACTGTGGAGGAAATATCACCGAGGACATGGATCGGTGTCCCTCCTGCGGAGTGGAACTCGAGTTCAAGGAAGAAGAGGAGGAATAATTTTTGGTTGTTTTGTGCGTAGAAAATGAATATTTTCAATTGGACACGACCATTATTCATCCAGTTTGTTGTATGAGGTAATCAATGAAGATTAGTGAACTTGCAAAAGACCAGGATCTATCCACCGATGAAGTAATGAAGGTGCTGGATTCACTTGGTATTAAGAATAAAAAATCTTCGAGCAAGCTCAATGAGAAGGAGCTTGAGGAGGTGCGTCAGTACATCGAAGAGAACATCATGAAAAAACCCGAAGTCGCCCTCATCAAGAAAAAAACGAAGGCTGAGGAGGAAGAGCATAAGAAGATCGTCATCAAGAAGAAGAAAGTGATTATTTTAAAGAAGCCTCATAAGGCCGAAACCGCCGAAAAGGAACAGGTGCAGGCCGAGAAGCCTGCGATAAGGGTAACGGAAAAGGAGACAAAGACAGCTGCGGGCAGGGCGGTGAGAGAGGGGAGACGCGCGGTACCCGAGAGACGGGAAAAGGCGAAGACAAAAGAAGAGAAGAAGCCCGTTTTCAGGCTAAAGGATAAGAAGCCTGCTGGAGCCGAAGAAAAGGAAGCTGCTGGAAAGAAACCAACCAGAGAGAGACGAAGGTTCGATTTCAGGAAAGAGAGAAAGCTGCAGGAAGAGGAAGAGATCAACCTCGACAAGATTCTCCAGCAGAAGAGGAAGGACGGCAGACTCCAGCCTGTCAGTGCGATTCCCAAGCAAATTGAAATACTCGAGACAATTACTGTCGGCGAGCTCGCCAGAAAGATGAACCTCAAAGCAAGTGATCTCATCTCAAAACTCATATCTCTCGGGGTCATGGCGCGGATAAACGACCAGATCGATGCGGAGACAGCGACTCTCGTCGCGTCTGAATACGGCTGTGAAACAAAGGTAATTTCTCTTTATGAAGAGACAGTCATTGAAGATATTGAAGACAATCCCGAGGATCTCAAGCCGCGTCCTCCGGTGGTTACCATAATGGGTCATGTGGACCATGGGAAAACGAAACTTCTTGATGCGATACGAAATACGAACGTCGTTGACACTGAAACCGGTGGTATTACTCAGCACATCGGCGCATACAAGGTATCGCTTAGAGAAAGGGAAATTGTATTTCTTGATACACCGGGGCATGAAGCTTTCACAATGATGAGGGCCAGGGGTGCGAAGGTAACGGATGTCGTGGTGCTCGTAGTGGCTGCAGATGACGGGGTCATGCCGCAGACGGTTGAGGCGATAAGTCACGCTAAAGAAGCCGGCGTTCCGATTGTCGTGGCAATCAACAAAATAGATGTACACGGAGCAAATCCGGACAAGGTGCGGAACGAGTTGGCAGAACGCGGTCTTGTTCCCGAGGAATGGGGCGGTGACGTTCTTATGGTGGAGGTATCGGCCTTAAAAAAACTCGGGATAGACACCCTGCTCGAGGCGATCATTCTCCAATCTGATATGCTGGAACTCAAGGCAAATCCGGACAGGCCTGCGCAGGGGACTATTATCGAATCGAAGATAGACACGGGTAGGGGCATCGTCGCAACGGTTCTCATAAAAAAGGGAACCCTCAGCCTGCAAGACCCCTTCGTAGCTGGTATATACCCTGGAAGGGTGAGGGCCATGTTCGACGAGAACGGGAATCAGCTCAATGAGGCATTACCTTCAGAGCCGGTTGAAGTCGTTGGATTCGCCGGGCTCCCCACCGCCGGTGATCCTTTCCAGGTCCCTGAAACTGAAAAGGTTGCAAAACAAATTGGTCAGAAGAGGCAGGAGCTCAAGCGGCTTGAAGAGTCGAGGAGTGTAAAAAAAGTCACTCTCGAGAATCTTTATGAGCAGATCAGAGAGGGAGAAATACAAGAGCTGAAGGTCATCATCAAGGCCGATGTTCAGGGATCTGTGGAAGCGCTGAAGGATTCGCTTGAAAAGCTTTCCACTTCCCAGGTACGGCTTAACTGCATTCACGAAGGAGTGGGAGCGATAAATAAGCCTGATGTGGTGCTCGCCTCCGCATCGAATGCAATAATAATCGGATTCCGCGTCAGACCGAACGCGACCGCTGCTGCTCTGGCAAAGAAGGAAAAGGTTGACATCAGGCGGTATGGAATCATCTATGACGTGATCGAAGATGTAAGGTCCGCAATGGAAGGATTGCTCGCCCCAGAGTTGAGAGAAGAGATCGTGGGGAACGCAGAGGTAAGAAAGATATTCAGGGTCCCGAAGATCGGTACTATTGCAGGGTGCTTCGTGAACAGCGGTAGGATGATACGGGGCGACAATATACGAATCATCAGGGACGGGATTGAAACGTATACGGGAAAGATCGCGGGACTCAAGCGATTCAAGGATGATGTGAAAGAAGTTGCATCGGGTTTCGAGTGTGGAATGAAGATCGAAAACTTTGATGATCTCAAAGAAGGTGATGTGATAGAGGCATTCATCATTCATGAGATTGCACAGAAGCTGGATGCAAAGGCATGAGATTGGGGATACGATGTGGAAATCAAATCCAGAAGACTGGAAGAACTTATAAAAGTAAAGTTGTCCCTTCTGCTCCTGAAAGGGTTGAAAGACCCCAGGCTGATTGATTCCTTTATTACGATTCTCGATGTGAAGCTGTCCAAAGACGGAAGAAGTGCGAAAGTTTTTGTTTCGGTGATTGGCTCAGACAAAGAAAAGGACGGCGTATTACGTGGCCTCGAGAGCGCCCGGGGGTTTATCCAGATGAAGCTGGGAAAGGAGCTGAGGGTGAAATATATCCCCCATCTCATTTTCCAGCTCGACGATGAAACGGAAGATCGGGTACGTCTCGTTCACAGACTCATAGAATTGGAGAGAGGTGAGGAGTAATTCATCCCATTCGTCGCTGGTCGTCACATGCCAATTAAAGGAAAGCCAGATGCTGTCTGGAAGCAGATTATGGAAGCAGAAACCATTGTCCTCACCACTCACGTTCGCCCCGATGGTGACGGTATTGCAGCAGAGCTCGCCCTGAGCAGGATACTCAAATCGCTCGAAAAGAAGGTCTACGTACTCAACCAGGACAGAACGCCCGATATGTATCGCTGGTTGCCTGGTGGTGAGGAGATCCTGACCCTCGAAGAACGACCCTCTACAGGGGAACGCCCCCTGATTCCAAACTCCATTGATCTTGCGATTCTTCTTGATTGCTCGAGCATGGACAGAATCGGAGAAGTCTATACGTACCTGGGGAAAGCAAAACGTATCATGAGTCTGGACCATCACGAGCAATCAGAATGCCTCGTGCACGACTGCTTTATTGATCCAGATGTCTCGAGTATCGGCGAGCTATTGTATTCAATCATACCGAACATACACGAATATCTGGACAAGGATGTTGCTACCTGTTTGTACGTATCCATATTGACGGATACCGGTTCTTTTGCATTTTCTAACACCACAAAAAGGGTGTTCGAGATCGTCAGCTCACTTATGGATTATGGTGTGGAACCAGATTTTACTCACCGGATGATATACAATAGGAGAAGCATTCAGCATTTTCGTCTTCTCGGAAAAGCGCTCGAGCGGATGAAGATAGATGAAACAGGACAAATCGTTCACGTAATACTGCCGCTGTCCGTGTACAGGGAAACAGGTGCGGATAATGAGGACAATGAGGGAATCATCGAGGTGATCAGGGGGGTAAAAGACTGTAAGCTCATTATCATGCTTCGGCAGCTTGATGAAGAACGTCTGAAGGGGAGCCTTCGGTCCACTGACAGCATAAATTGTGTTCACCTCGCGAGGATTTTTGGGGGAGGTGGTCATTTCAAAGCGAGCGGATTTGTGGCCACTGGGACGGTAAACGAGATTGGACCGTATATCGTGCAGAGAATTCTTGCGGAAGTAAGGGAAATGAGATGGATCTAGACGGGATTCTCCTCCTCGACAAAGACGAGGGGATGACCTCTTTTGAAGCAGTGCGTAAGGTGAAGAAAATTCTGCGGGTGAAGAAGGCGGGACACAGCGGTACACTCGACAAGGCGGCCTCAGGGCTGCTCATCGTCTGCCTCGAAAGAGCGACATCAGTACAGAACCTATTCATGAGCAGGTTCAAGCGATATCGTGCAATACTGACTCTTGGGCAACAAACCGATACACTCGACAGGTACGGGATTGTGGTGAAGAATGCGGAAATACCTCTGCTCACAGAAGACACAGTGAGGGAGGTGTTTCGCGGATTCATGGGAAAGACTCTGCAGGTTCCTCCACTCTATTCTGCCATCCATCGGAACGGAGAGAGGCTCTACAGGAGGGCGCTGAGCGGTGAGCGGCCCGAAGTTCCCCCAAGGGAGGTGGAAATAAGAGAGCTCAGTCTTCTGATGTTGGAACCCAGACGAATCAGCTTTGAAGTGCTCGCCTCGAAAGGTACCTACATTCGCTCTCTCGGACGGGACATAGCAGGCGCACTTGGAACCTGCGGGTATCTTACATATCTCCGAAGGCTCGAAATCGGTCCTTTTCGAGTAGAGGATGCAGTACGAATTGAAGAGATCGATGAGCGGGTGAGGATACTCTCCCTCGATGAAGCACTATCCGATCTGCCACAGATCTCTCTCGATTCCGAGAAGCTCATGCTGGTGTACAACGGTATACCGCCTTCCATGCTGCTCCCAGAAGAGCAACAGCAAAAGTTAGATTCAGGACTGTACCGAATGGTCTGTCAGGGTATGCTCGTTGCGATTGTCGAGAAGGATACACAGCTCGAATACTTTCGAGTGTTTCGCAATGCGATGAATTGAACATGCACATTGTAGAAAAAATCCATCGAATCGAAGAGTTTTATGGGAGGCTCGGACTCACCATCGGGAATTTCGAAGGATTTCATCGGGGACACCTGAAGATCATTCAGAGTCTCATCAGCGAATGCAGGGGGAGGGGGCTCTCCAGTGCGGTGATTACTTTCAAAGATCATCCTCTGAAAGTATTGAGCGGGTATGAACCGGAAAAGCTCTGTGCTGCTGCTGATAAGATCCGGTGTTTCAAGAAATCGGGAATAGATCTGCTCTTCTATGTAGATTTTTCTCCATCCCTTGCCGCAACTTCTCCAAACAGATTCATCCTGGAGCTGCACAAAAAACTCTATCTAAAATTGCTGTGCCTCGGAAAAGGATTCAGATTCGGGAAGGACAATAAGGGTGATATTCCCTTTCTTGAGACATGCTCATCAAATCTCGGGTTTACTCTTGTCCCAGTTGAGGAAGCGATTTACCGAAATCAACCGATCTCAAGCACCAGGATACGAGCTGCGATCAAGGATGGAAGATTCACACAGGTCTATGATATGCTCGGAAGAGAGTACTCTGTATACCTCGAATTGGATGAGGGGAGCAAAGCCCTTCGTCCATTTATCGCACACATGGCGTTTCCTGAGTCGGGACTTTTTTCAGGGTTGATTGAGCATGTGGGAACAGGGGAGCGATATCCGGAAAAAATCCGTATCGAGCATGGGCTGTTTGTACCTGTGCAGCACCACGATTACCTGAACACGCAGCTCTACAGGTTCTCTTTTGATCCGCTGGATGGGTGAGAAAAATGATTTTGATATTTTGTTTGAAGGCAGTATATTACACAGCACGAGGGAAAGGAGTAGGAAATGGCGCTTACAAAAGAGAAAAAAAAGGACCTGATCGAGTCCCATAAAAAGCATGAGGCCGATACCGGTTCACCCGAGGTACAGATCGCGATCCTCACCGAAAGGATCAATATGCTGACCGAGCACTTCAAGATTCACAAGAAGGATCACCATTCGAGGCGTGGCCTTCTGAAGCTCGTGGGTCAGCGTCGGAGGCTGCTCGATTATCTGAAAAACAAGAACATCGAGCGCTACAGAAACATAATTGCAAAATTAGGGATAAGAAAGTAGGTATAATACGAAATGACAGAAAAGGTAGAATTGAAGATTGGAAATGGTACCTTTGTTTTTGAGACAGGCAAGATTGCACGTCAGGCAAATGGGAGCGCGCTCGTGACCTATGAAGGGTCAGTAGTCCTTGCCACTGCGTGCAGCTCGAAAGAAGACGTGAAAGGAATTGATTACCTTCCCCTCACTGTCCATTACATGGAAAAATATTACGCTGCGGGAAAGATACCCGGAGGCTTTATCAAGAGAGAAGGCAGACCAAAGGACAAAGAAATCGTCGTGGCGCGTCTCATTGATCGGCCGATACGCCCTCTGATTCCGAAAGAGTTCAGGAGGGACATACAGATCATCACCACGACCATATCTGCGGATCAGATAAACCCTCCGGATATTCTTGCGATGAATGCGGCGTCAATCGCTCTCGCACTCTCAGATATTCCTTTCAAGAAACTCGTCGGCGCGGTACGGGTCGGGATGAAGGACGGGCAGTATACCATTAATCCCTCCTTTCTTCAGATCCAGGAGGGAGATATGGATCTGGTCGTGGCAGGAATCGAGGAAGCGATCGTTATGGTGGAAGGCGGTACAAACGAGGTATCCGAAGAGCAGGTCATCGAAGGAATCTCATTTGCGGAACCGTATATCAAGGAAATCATCGAAGTTCAGAAAGAAATCGTGGCAAGGGCGGGAAAAGAAAAGCTTGTGGTAAAGACAGAATCCGTGCCGGAAGATTTCACAGAAGCGGTGCAGAATATGGCATACCCTCTGTACAGAGAAGCAGCCTTCGTTCCAGGCAAGATTGCAAGACAGGCTGCATTGGAGAAGGCGGCCGATTCAATTATCGAAGAAATAAAGGAGAAATTCGGCGAAGAGCATCTGTCCTCCATATATGATATTCTGGAGAACGTTGAGCGGGAAATTGTTCGAAAATCGATTCTGGAAGAGAAAAAAAGAACAGACGGACGCGGGTTGAAGGATATTCGCTCGATAAGCATAGACCTGAACGTGCTGCCGAGGACCCACGGGTGTGCGCTCTTTACCAGAGGAGAGACTCAGAGCCTCGCAATAACGAGCCTCGGTACGGTAAGTGATGAGCAGCGGTTCGACGACATCGAGGGTGAGGGAACCAAGAACTTCATGCTCCACTACAACTTTCCTCCCTTCTCCGTCGGTGAGACAGGTCCGATGGGGACGGGAAGAAGGGAAATCGGCCACGGTCACCTCGCCGAGCGAGCCATTGCCTCTGTCATGCCGAATAAGGAGGAGTTTCCCTACACGGTGCGTGTCGTGTCGGAGATAACTGAATCCAACGGTTCCTCCTCGATGGCTTCCGTATGCGCGGGTACACTTTCACTCCTTACCGCGGGTGTTCCGCTGAAAGACTCGGTAGCCGGTGTTGCCATGGGTCTCGTATACGAAGGCGGCGATTATGCGATACTGACTGACATTCTCGGCTCCGAGGACCACCTCGGAGATATGGATTTCAAGGTCGCCGGGACAAAAAAGGGAATAACCGCACTGCAGATGGATATAAAGATCAGCGGCATCTCAAAAGACATAATGATGGAGGCGCTCCTGCAGGCCCGTGAGGGGAGGGTGTCGATCCTCGAAACGATGGCAGAGGCGATCAACGCACCCGCTCAGAATATATCCGCCTATGCCCCCAAGATCCTGACAATGAAGGTGCCCAAGGAAAAGATCGGGGTAATCATCGGCCCCGGTGGGGTCATGATACGGTCGATTATAGAAAAAACCGGATCCGATGTGGACATCGATGATGACGGTGTGGTGACGCTTACCAGCAAGGATGAAGAAGCGGTGAAGAAGGCGGCCGATATGATCCAAACACTCACCGAGGAAGTGAAAGTTGGCAAGATTTATCAGGGACGTGTAAAGCGGATCATGGATTTTGGAGCATTCATCGAGATCCTTCCCGGGAAAGAGGGGCTCTGTCACATCTCCCAGCTCGACTTTCACCGGGTGAATAAAGTCAGTGATGTTCTCAGTGTTGGAGACACCGTTGCAGTGAAAGTAAGAGACATCGACAACCAGGGGAGAATAAATCTCAGCCGCAAGGACGCTCTCCCGAAAAAACAAACCTGGAATCAACACTGATAACCGGCCAGATCGCTTTGTCCGAAAGACTTTCATGAATGGCACCGCTTGAGGGAATATTTTATTTCAAACCTCCTCAGTCGTCGCAAGTGAAGAAGTACGGGTACCATTCGCACTCTCATCTCTCTTGTCGCTTCATGAATGGTCTGGGGTTCGGACCTACATAGAGGCTCTTCGGCCTGAAAATACGGTTATCTTCCCTCTGCTCGAGTATGTGCGCAAGCCACCCTGCAACGCGAGCCATCGCAAATAGAGGAGTGAAAAGCACCGTATGAATGCCGAGAAGACGATACACAGCACCGGAGAAGAAGTCAACGTTCGGATAAATCGGTTTCCCTTTTTCCTCCATCTTGTCCCTGAACACCTGTTCTACTTCTTTGAGAATCTCGTAGTACCGGAAATCATTTTTCATCTCTGAGAGCTGCTTCAGGTAATGTTCCATGATGATGGAGCGGGGGTCCTTTGCCTTGTACACGCGATGACCCATTCCCATCACTTTCTGTTTTTTCTCCAGCGCTCTTTCGATCCAGCTTCTTACGTTCTCCTTGTTTCCAATTTCCTCCACCATTTCCATCACCTTCTCATTTGCACCACCATGGAGAGATCCGTACAGAGCTCCTATGGCTGCTGAGATGCTGCAGTAGCAGGTGGAGAGAGTGGAAGCAACGACCCGGGAGGTGAAGGTTGAAGCATTGAAGCCGTGCTCCGCGTGCAGCAGGAGACATTTATCCATGATCTCTCCTTCAAGAGGTTCCGGCTCGCGACCACGGAGCATGTAGAGGAAGTTCGCACCGTGGGAGAGGTCCATTCGCGGTTTCACGTACTCCTTTCCATTTCGGTAACGTTCATAGGTCGCGACAACGGTTGCCATCTGCACCACCTGATGAAGAGTATCCCTGCAGTTGCAGTAGAGGGAATGTTTGATTTTATGCTCTATATAACTGCTCAAATAGGAAACAACCGACTGGAGAAGCTCCATGGGATGGGCACCGGTTGGGAAGGTGTGGATCATGGTCTTGATCGGTTCGGAGATCTCACGGCTCGCCCTCATTTTTTTTGAGAAGACATCCAGCTGCTCCGCTGTGGGGAGGTCATTGTACAGCAGCAGGTACGTTACCTCTTCGTAGGTGCAATGCTCCGCAAGATCTTCGATCGAATATCCTCTATAGTAGAGCTTACCATTATTTCCGTCGATCTGACAGATTTTACTCTCTGCCGCAATGATCCCTTCCAATCCTTTTGCGTAGGCTTGTTGCTCCATGTGCTTCCTCCAATAAGTATATGGTTTATGTCGAGTATTCTCCTGCACACCACCCATTCATTCAAACAGATTGGATGTGCCAGATACAATCCGTTTTTTTATCCATGCCGGATTCGATCGGCCGGGTGCATCAGTCTTCAGGATGCTGGCAGGGCATGTATGGGACGATTATCCACCGCGAGTGCCGCTTCACGAATCGCCTCTGAGAGCGTGGGGTGGGCGTGTACGGTTCGTGCGATGTCCTCTGCGCTCCCGCCGAACTCCATCACGGCCACTGCCTCACCTATGAGCTCAGAGGCAAAGGGACCGATTATATGGACTCCAACCAGCTCATCGGTGTTCCTGTCAGCAAGGACCTTGACGAAGCCTTCCTGTTTTCCCATCGTGAGAGCCCTGCTGTTCGCACGATAGTTGAATCTACCGATCCTGCAATCAAGTCCTTTCTCTGATGCTTCCTGCTCCGTTATTCCCACTGAGGCAACCTCTGGTGCGGTGTACATTACTTTGGGTATCGTGAGGTAATTCATGTATCCGGGACCACCCGCGAGCTTTTCCACGCAGGCAATTCCCTCTTCTCCTGCTTTGTGGGCAAGCATCGGTCCTTCCACAAGATCGCCGATGGCGAAAATGCCATTCATGCTGGTCTGATAGTTTTTGTCAATAGCAATGATTTTCTTTTTTTCGTCGATTTTCACACCGAGTTTTGCAAGACCGAGCCCTTCATAGAAGGGGGTTCTGCCCACTGCAACGAGTATCTTGTCACCCGTGAAATCAAGACCTTTCCCTGAAGAATCTTCCGCGGTGAGGTGTACCAATCCTTTTTCCACTGCGTACCCGTTGATCTTTGTGGAAAGTGAGAAGCTCATTCCCTGTCTTTTCAAAAACATCGCCATGAACCTGGAAATTTCCATGTCCATGCCCGGAAGTATCTGCGGCATCAGCTCGATGACATGGACTTCCGCTCCGAGGCGAAGCCAAACGCTCCCGAGTTCCAGACCCACATATCCAGCGCCCACCACCAGGAGCCTTCTGGGCGTATTTTGAAAAGAAAGGGCCTCAGTTGAGCTTACAATGTACTCTCCGTCAAAGGGGAGAAATGGAAGCTGCACTGCTTTGCTTCCAGTGGCGAGGAGTATCCACCGCGCATTCAACCGCGTGGTCTGATCTGCCGTGAGTTCAACTTCGCCTTTCCCTCGAAGCGTTCCCATTCCTTGGTAGAGGGTGATATGGTTGTTGCGCAGGAGCAGGGATATTCCGTCGGTGAGCTGCTTGACGATCCTGCGCTTCCTTTCCATCATTTTGCCCAGGTCCATCTGGGGGTTTTTAACCGTTATGCCATGATCCTGGGCATGGCTCTTTATCAGAGAAAACAGCTCGCTGGATTCGAGGAGCGCCTTACTCGGTACGCAGCCGATATTCAGACAGGTTCCTCCTACAGTCTGCATCTTTTCCACCACCGCAACCCTCATTCCAAGCTGTGCCGCCCTGATCGCTGCCACGTATCCTCCTGGCCCCGAGCCTACCACGATCAGATCGTACTTCTCAGACGAACTCTCCATTTCCGAGATGACCTCTCTTACACGGGATTTGGATCCATTATAGATCCAGCAGGAGACGCTGGGGATCCTCCAACTGATTCTTCACTTTCATGAGAAAGCTCACTGCTTCCCGTCCGTCTATGAGTCGGTGGTCATAGGTAAGCGCCACGTACATCATCGGTCGTATGACGATCTGGTCCTCCGCGACTACCGCTCTCTTCTGGATGGCATGCATGCCAAGTATCGCTGTCTGCGGGGGATTAGGTATGGGTGTTGAGAGAAGCGAGCCGAACACCCCTCCGTTGGTAATGGTGAAGGTTCCGCCTGAAAGTTCATCGACAGAAAGCTTCTTGTTCTTGGCCCTGCTCGCGAAGTCACGGATTGCAGACTCGATTGCGCCAAAGCTCATTTTATCCGCATCCCTCAGCACGGGTACGAGAATCCCCCTTTCGGTTGAGACAGCAATACCGATATTGTAGAAGTGGTTGTAAACGATGTCCTCGCCCTCTATGTATGCGTTTACTGCCGGGAAATCAGCCAGCGCACTGCAGCAGGCCTTCACGAAAAAGGACATAAAACCCAAACGAACCCCGTGCTTCTTTTCGAAGCTCTCTCTGTAAAGATCGCGGATCCGGATAATCGTCTGCATGTCCACTTCATTGAAGGTGGTCAGGTGTGCAGCAGCCTGCTTTGCGGTGACAAGACGTTCGGCAGTTTTTCTGCGGATGGTCGTCATCTTCACCCTTTTCTGGCTCCCGGGCACGGAGACGGAAGTCTCCATGGACGGAGGCTGCGCAGAAGGTTCCTTTATGCTCTGCCGCCTGAACTCTTCAAGAACATCGCTTTTTGTGATTCTTCCGTCCTTTCCGCTTCCCTCGATTGTACTCGTATCAAGATCGAGCTCACCGACGAGCCGTCGAACAGCAGGGGATAGGGGCATCTGACGAGGAGTATCCGCAACCTCTTCGATCTTCTCCCCACTTATTCCTATAGTAGGTTTTTGTGAAGGCAGGGATTCGGACCTCTGTAAAGCTTCTTTCTTTTTTCCCTCAACAGAACTGAGTTCCGCAACAATCTGTCCCACATTCACATCACTTCCATCAGGAATCCTGATGGATAGGATGCCGGAGCCTGGCGACGGAATAGCGAGCGTTGCCTTATCGGTCTCCAGTTCGAACAAATCTTCGCCTTCAGAAACAAAGTCACCCTCTTTTTTCAGCCACCCGGTGATCGTGCCCTGGGTGACCGATTCACCCACTTCCGGTACAGCCACTTCTAATTTCATTGGCGTGTCGCCCCCTTCCGCGCGATAATCAATGAGCAACGCGCTCTTTTTTTTCTGACCTTCGAGTGGTTCCATCCGGTGCCTGATTCTGGATTGTTTTGAACACACTCTCGATGATTGCTTCCTGCTCGATTTTGTGCTTTCTGTGCGACCCGGTTGCGGGGCTTGCGCTCTGGACCCTTCCGATATACTTGAGAGACCCAGAGAAGGAGGTCTTGGAAAATTTATCCTGAATGTAGGTCCATGCACCTCGATTTTTCGGCTCTTCCTGCACCCATATCAGCTCTTTCTGTCGCGGGTATCTTTTCAGTGCTGCCTCGATCTCCTCCAAAGGAAAAGGAGAAAGCTGCTCGATTCTGATGATAGCCGGGTCTACTCGCTTGAGTTCGGACTTTCGAGCAGAGAGCTCATAGTAGATCTTTCCTGCACAGAAGCAGAGCACCGAAGCACTTTTACGCCCATCAGGATCATCGATGACACTGGAAAACTCTCCATTCGTAAACTCTTCGATCTGTGAGACCGCAGTTTTTGCTCGCAGGAGGCTTTTCGGTGTGAATATGATGAGCGGCTTTTTCGTTCTCTGTTTTGCCTGGCGGCGTAGCAGATGAAAATACTGTGCAGGTGTCGACACGATGCACACATACATGTTTTCATCAGCGCTCAACTGGAGGAATCTTTCCATGTGTGCGCTGGAATGTTCCGGCCCCTGACCCTCATATCCATGAGGGAGGAGCATCACGAGATTGCATGCCGCCTGCCATTTCTTCTCGCCGGCAGCGATGTAATTGTCAATGATCACCTGAGCGCCGTTGCAGAAATCTCCGAACTGCGCTTCCCAGAGCACCAGAGAATCAGGCCGGGCGAGTGCAAATCCGTACTCGAAACCCAGAACCGAGAATTCCGAGAGAGGGCTGTCGTATACCACAAACTGCGCCTGATCGACCGAGAGGCGGTTCAGTGGGGTGTGGGAATAGGGCCGTGAGCTTTCCGTGTCCCACCAGACAGTATGCCGCTGAGAGAAGGTGCCACGAGCGCTGTCCTCACCGCTCAGGCGGACAGGTATTCCTTCCAGGAGAAGCGAACCGAAGGCGAGGGATTCAGCAAGGGAAAAATCGATGGATTTCCCCTCCATGAACCGTTTCTCCCTTTCTTTTACGATTCTTTCCAGCTTGTTGTGAATGTTGAATCCTTCGGGTATGGATGATATGCGCTGGGTGATCATTTTCAGTGTATCGAACATTACTGCAGTTGCGTTTTCTTCCTCGTCCTCTCTGGAGCCCCCTGAGGCTGTTTTTGCCCGGTAACCAGATTTGGTGCGGTCGAGCGCCTGCTTCAGCGCTGCACGCTCCTCTTCCTCGATTTTCCTGATCCGCTCCTCTGTCAGAAGATTCTGCTCGACCAGCTTTTTACTGTAGATTTTCGCGACACTGTCATGATATTTGATGTGGTGATACATCCGTGGATGAGTGAAGGAAGGTTCGTCTCCCTCGTTGTGACCGTGCCGTCGATAACAGAATATATCGATGATGATGTCGCTCTTAAACCGCTCCCTGAACTGAAATGCGAGATCGGTGACGAAAATGACCGCTTCCGGATCGTCTCCGTTCACATGAAAGATGGGGATAGGAAGCATTTTCCCCACATCGGTTGGGAAGAAAGTCGACCGTGCGTCTTTTGTGGATGTCGTGAAGCCGATCTGGTTGTTCATCACGATGTGAATGCTCCCGCCCGTAGTATATCCGTTGAGCTGGGAGAGATTCAGCGTTTCGGCTACGACTCCCTGTCCTGAAAAAGCTGCATCTCCATGAATGAGAAGGGGAATGACCTTTGAACGGCCCAAAGCGCCTTTTTTAAGCTGAATGCCGCGCGCCATGCCCTCTACCACCGGATCGACTGACTCCAGATGGCTCGGATTCGGCACCAGAGTGATGCCAATGCGTTTTCCGTCTTCATGCACATGATCGACCCGGTATCCCTTGTGGTACTTCACGTCACCGCTCCCGCCGTAGAGTTCAGGGTCGACGATGTCCTCGAACTCGGAAAATATTTCGTCTGCCGGTTTATTAAGAATCCTGGAGAGCACATTAAGCCTTCCTCTGTGGCTCATTCCTATGACAATTTCCTCGATGTCCGCTTCGACTGCCGTATCGACGAGGGAGTGCAGTGCAGATATTAACACCTCGGAGCCTTCCAGAGAAAACCGCTTCTGGCCGATGAAGGTGGTATGCAGGAAGCGTTCCAGCACCTCAGCCCTGAGCAGGTCCGAGAGGATACGAAGCCTCTGGCTCGCATCGAGCCGATTCTTCCCCCTGGAAGTCTCCATTTTTTCGATTATCCAGGACCGCATCGGTTTGTTCTGGATGTGAAGGAACTCAACCCCGATCGAAGAACAGTAGGTTTCCCTCAGCATGGTGATGATTTCCCTGAGGGTTGCGCGTCTTGGTTCAAAGTAGCGGCCAGTAGAGAACTCAGCCTCCAGCTCTTCTTCACCCAGATCGAATTCACGCAGTGTGAGGCGCTCGTAGAGCCCCTCCTCCTGTTTGTGAAGGTAGAGGAGATCAGCTGCCAGATACCCGACAAGCGGATTGAGCCGGGCATAGAGGTATCCCACATCCCTGTACCCCCAGATAAGACTGTGTACGCGCCCCTGCTTTGGATGGAGTGCATGGCCAGCGGCTGTCCGGGTTTGGGGGGGAGGGGTGTGAACTGTGGGAATATCGAGCGCTTCGAAATATTCTTTCCAATCCTGTGGAACCGAGTGTGGCTCCCGCTTCCAGGAAGAATACAGCTCTTCTGCATACGCTTCATTGCCGAAAGACAGGTTTTTTTCAGTCACTCCCTCGCGCCTCTGCATCCAAATTGTTTAAGAGGGCTGCATTTACGAGCTCCCTCTCTTGAGAGTAAAATCAAAATTAATATACTGTTACACCCGGAACAGGACAAGGGGCATTCGAAAGTGAGTCTCTATTCTTTCTTCAGCCGTTTTTTCAAGAGATAGGGGACTTCGTCCGGCCGGGACGCAACTGGAATGCCCGCTTTTTCGAAGGCATCGATCTTGGCCTGGGCTGTACCTTTTCCTCCGGAGATGATTGCCCCTGCATGTCCCATCCTCTTGCCGGAAGGTGCGGTTCTCCCTGAAATGAACGATACCACCGGCTTCGTCATGTGCTTGGAAAAATAATCCGCGGCTCTTTCTTCCTCTTCCCCGCCGATTTCGCCTATGAGCGCAACACCGGCAGTCTGCCCGTCTTTTTCGAACATCCGGAGCAGCTCAACAAACCCTGTGCCGATTATGGGATCACCGCCTATCCCTATGCAGGTAGACTGTCCGAACCCGGAGTTGGTGAGACTGTACACAATTTCATAGGTGAGGGTGCCGCTTCGCGAGATGACGCCGATCTCTCCCTCCCGATGAATTCTGCCTGGCATTATGCCAACCTTACTCTTACCAGGTGATATCACACCAGGACAGTTCGGTCCTATTAAAACTGTCTTTCTCTCTCTGGCATAATGGTAGGTCTGAAGCATTTCGAGCACCGGTATGCCTTCAGTGATGCATACGATCAAGGCAATAGCTGTGTCAGCAGCCTCCTGAATTGCTCCTGCGGCAAACCTGGCAGGCACAAAAATGACGCTGCAGTTCGCTCCAGTATCACGTACTGCCTCATGGACGTTGTTGAACACGGGAAGACCGTGCAGTTTCTGTCCCCCTTTTCCGGGGGTGACACCTCCCACCACATTGGTACCGTACTCCATCATCGATGCAGTGTGAAAGGCGCCGTCGTGCCCAGTTATCCCCTGCACCAAAACCCTGGTTTTGCCGTCTATCAGTATGCTCATTCTCCCTCCGGCTCACGCATATTTCACCACTTCCTTCACCGCGGATACCAGGTCCTCGTGTGCGGCAATACCCGCCTCCTGAAGCATTTTTCTCCCTTCCTTTTCATTTGTGCCGATCAGTCGTATTACCAGCGGGAACCTGAGCTCGATTTTTTCTTTTGCCCAGAGGATGCCGCGTGCAACGTCATCGCAGCGGGTGATGCCACCGAAAATGTTGATGAGTACTGCTCTGATCTTCGTGTTCCTGGTGAGAATATCAAAGGCGTGAACCACCTTGTCTGGGCTTGAGCTTCCACCCACATCCAGAAAATTGGCAGGGGCTCCGCCGAAGAGCTTGATAAGATCCATGGTCGCCATTGCGAGCCCTGCACCGTTTACGATGCAGCCAATGGTCCCTTCAAGTCCAACAAAGCTGAGTCCGTACTGTTTTGCCTCTATTTCGTCGGCGCTGTATTCCTCATCGTTTCTCATCGCTTCCATTTCAGGGTGCCTGAAGAGCGCGTTGTCATCAATGATGATTTTCGCATCAAGGGCCAGAAGTGTAAAATCTGAGGTGAGGGCAAATGGATTGATCTCCACAAGAGAGCAGTCTTTTTCAATGAAGAGTTTGTACATTCGGCTCACAACGTCTTGTGCCTGTTCACTGCGGTTTTTTTCCGTGAATACCTGCCCGAGAAAGCCTTCGAGTTCTTTTTCCGCGAGTCCGGTATTGGGATCGATCTCGAGCATCTGTATCTTCTCGAGACTGTGTGCTGCGAGCTCCTCTATGTCCACTCCTCCTTCTGCGCTGATAATGAGCACGGTCATTTTCCGTGTTCGGTCTATGGTGAAGCTCATGTAGAACTCCTTCAGGATATCGACAGCCTTCGCGATGAGAACGCGCTTTACCGGTGTGGACTTTATTCGCATGGAGAAAAGCTCCCTGGCGGCATCAGCAGCTGCTTCAGGAGAATCGACAAGCCGTATTCCGCCTGCTTTTCCCCTGCCTCCCACCAAGAGCTGTGCTTTGACCGCCACCCTCCCACCGATCCGCCTGGCTACCTCGGCCGCTTCTTCGGGATTCCGAACCACATCGCTCTCAACGGTCGGCACACCGTACTGTTCGAAGAGCTGTTTTGCCTGGTATTCATACAGTTTCATAGAGGGCCCTCTGTCAGGGTGAGATCAGGAACCGTCGTTCACCGTCTCACTGCGTTCCTTCCTGAATTTTTTTATTTTCTGTTTCGTCAGATTGATGAGTTTTGTGACCTTGATGCCCCGCGGGCATACCTGTGTGCACTTGAAGTGATTTTCACAGGGCCACACTCCATCAGGGGTGTCGAGCGTCTGAAGCCGTATCTCAAACCCCCTGTCCCTGCTGTCGTCGAGGAATCTTGATGCCTGCACGATTGCAGCGGGACCGAGGAAACCGGGATTCTTCTCCTGCAGCACCGGACACGCTGAGTAGCACGCCTCACAGAGGATGCATTTTGTGGCATCGTCGATTCTGTGCCTCTGTTCAGGAGACTGGATTCTCTCCTTTTCCCTCACCGCCTCTTCGTTTATCAAATAGGGCTTCACCAATCTGTACTTTTCGAAAAATCGTTCCTGCCGTACCATCAGGTCGCGTTCAACAGGCAGTCCCCTGAGCGGCTGAAGGGTGATCCGATCACCGGTCTTCTTCACCACGTCCTGTACAAGTGTCTTGCATGCAAGACGCTCTATGCCGTTTATCCGCATTGCATCCGAGCCGCATACTCCGTGCGCACAGCTCTTCCGGAAAGCGATCGAGCCGTCCTGAAACCGTTTCACATTTATGAGAAGATCCAGGACTCGGTCCATCGGTTCAGCCTCAAGGCGGTATTCCTGGAAGTAAGGTTTTTGATCGCTTGATGGATCAAATCGCTCGATTCGAAGAAGTACTTTCATACACACCACCTCGATACATAAGAGATGTTGAACTCTGCTGAATCAATAGGTTCGGGGTTTCGGTTTCCATCTGGTAATGTCAACAGACCGGTAGTCAATGGTGATTTTATCCCCTTCGAGCCAGGCCAGGGTGTGCTTGAGCCAGTGCTCGTCATCACGATCTGGATAGTCTTCCCTCGAGTGAGCGCCCCTGCTCTCGGTTCTGTTGAGAGCGCAAAATGCCGTGACATAGGCGAGGTCGAGGAGATTTCCAAGCTCGAGTATTTCGAGCAGATCGGTGTTATAGGCCTTCCTCCTGTCCTGCACTCTCACCATAGCGAACCTCTCCCTCAGCCCGCGCAATGCGCCCACAGCTTCCCGCATTTCGTTTTCTTTCCGATATATCCCGACCTTCTCCATCATCAGCTCTTCCATTTCCTCCCGTATTTTCCCTCCGTGGAGCTCTCCATGGGTCACGGTCTTGCCTTTCGCAGGGAAGAGGGCCTCGATTCGTGCAGCGGTCCCAGCATCTGCATCTTTGGGTACCTGCACAGTGTCTGAGCCTTTGATATATTCACTCATGTGTGTTCCTGCGATCCGACCGAACACGACCAGATCCACGAGACTGTTGGTTCCAAGCCGGTTGGCCCCGTGTACGGATACGCATGCACACTCGCCTGCTGCATACAGCCCAGCATACACGTTCCCTCTTGTGTCTGCAATCACCCTCCCGTGAATGTCGGTGGGGATGCCACCCATGGCATAGTGCGCTGTCGGTTGCACAGGTATCGGCTTCTCTGCAGGATCTATCCCGAGATAGGTTCTGCAAAACTCGGCAATATCCGGTAGCTTCGTCTCGATAAGCGCCTTTCCCAGGTGTGTTGCGTCCAGGTGGAGGTAATCGTCCACCGACCGGGTTCCGAGGATCCCTCTGCCTTCCCGTATTTCTGTGACCATTGCCCGAGCTACCATGTCCCTGGGAGCAAGGTCCAGGAGAGTGGGGGTGTATTCCTCCATGAATCTCTTGCCTGCACTGTTTCTCAGGATTCCACCCTCGCCCCGGACACCCTCGGTTATGAGGATCCCCATGCCTTTTATTCCTGTGGGATGAAACTGGAAGAACTCCATGTCCTGAAGGGGAATGCCTCTTCGTGCGGCAACTGCGGGTCCGTCCCCGGTATTTGCATACGCGTTCGAAGTAACGCGAAACATACGACCAAAGCCGCCTGTTGCGAGCAGCACCGCTTTTGCGTGAAAGGTATGGAGCTCGCCACTCGAAAGCTCAAGGGCCACTATTCCTGCACACCTGTTCCCTTCGAGAAGGATGTCCAGGAGATGGAACTCGTCGAAGAAGGCGACTTCGTTTTTTATACACTGCTGATACAGTGTTTGAAGAATCATGTGACCGGTACGGTCAGCAGCATAACAGGACCTGCGCACCGGCGCTTCACCGAAGTTACGGGTGTGACCCCCGAATCGTCTCTGGTCGATTTTTCCATCAGGTGTGCGGTTGAACGGGAGCCCACGATTCTCCAGGTCATATACCGCCTGTACCGCCTGCTCGGCAAGAGTCTCCGCCGCGGTTTGATCGACCAGATAGTCTCCTCCCTTTATCGTGTCGAAGGCGTGCCATTCTGGTCTGTCTTCCTCCACGTTTCCAAGCGCGGCTCCTATGCCTCCCTGAGCTGCACCGGTGTGGCTCCTCATGGGGTAGAGCTTGGAGATGACTGCCGTTCTTGCAGTTTTACTGGCCTCAAGTGCAGCATAGAGGCCTGCACCTCCCGCTCCCACGATCACCGCTTCGTAGGTGTGATTCACAAGAGTCCCCTTCCTTCAGGATATAATTCAAAACAATAAACTATGAGAGATGAATTGTCAAGATAAGGGATTCTTCAGGGTACCCTTGGGAAAATTTTAAGAATGAAATGCGCTGCAAGGACTGTCCATAAATCTCTTATCATGATATATTTGAGTAGAGTGAAACTTGAGATGAAGTATTGCACTGCCGCTGATGACAAAATTCGACTGACGGTGGTCTAAATTGCCGGTAATCCGTATAGATATTCTTGCGGAGGTCTATGCACGTTACAATTTTTCGACACATGAAGAAGAACGTCATCACATTCTTGAGGATGGAATAGAGAGCATCTTTCTCCGGCTGAAGAGGTATCGGAGATATCCTGATAAGTATGCTGAAAAATCCAGGCAGGCAATGAAAGAACTCGAGGCAGTGCTCGAGAGATTTTACTATCAGGATAAAGGATTCACGAAACTCATCCACGCAAAAGCAAATATCTTTATACAGAAGTGGGGAGGATTCTCAGGAGATCACGAAGCAAAATAGGAGACAGATCTGTTTCATTCTTCGGAGGTTCGGCTCTAGAGACACGGAAGGGACCAGCTCAGGTACGTCGCCGATCGGGTTTTCCGCCAGTACCCTCTAAAGCGCATCGTTTTGATGGGGGAAATTGACTTCACCTTGTTTGGTCCCTGCGTGCAGGAGGAAAGGGCAAATCGCACCGGGAGCAGGTTTTTTGTAACGCCCGATATTTCCCTCACGGATGTCGGCTTAATCCTCGGGCGGTAAAGGTCTACTCCTTCCAAAAACCGAGGGAAAAACCTGACGCTGAGTCGGCACCCGAAGGTGCCGTCAACCGGGTATTGATTGAATTAGACCCTTTGAGCTTCCTCCTAAATATTCTCAATGCCGAAGCATTAAGAATCTTTTCAAAGAACAGCAGTCTCATATTGATCATTATACAACGATTTCACGGAATGACAATAGATTTTTTTTGAGGAATTGACCCATGGATCCAAGAAGCCTTCCGGTTTACGAACACAAGAGCAGAATAGTTGATGCAATCAAGACGAGCCAGGTGATCGTTGTGGAAAGCCCTACAGGTACAGGAAAAACGACGCAGATCCCGAAGATACTCTACGACGCAGGTTTCGCGAAAGATGGAAGAATAGGGGTAACCCAGCCGAGAAGGATCGCAGCCCTTTCGGTTTCCAGCTACATTGCTCGTCAGTATGAAGATCGGATGCCAGGGCTGGTGGGGTATAAAATGAGATTCGTGGATGAGACGGTTCCTGAAACCAAGATTGTGATCATGACCGATGGAATACTCCTGCAGGAGCTCAAATCAGACCCTCTGCTTGAGACCTACAGCATAATAATGGTAGACGAGGCTCACGAGCGGAGTCTCAACATTGACTTCATTCTCGGGCTTCTGAAGGCCATCACTCATGAGAGAAGGGACCTCAAGATCATTGTTTCCTCTGCAACAATCAACGCCAGAGTGTTTTCTGAATATTTCGATGAATGCCCGGTCATTTCCATCGATGCGCAGATGTACCCTGTTGAATTACGCTACCTGCCACCTGAGAGGACCTATGATTTCGAGTCCATTCTCCAAAAGATCCTCGAGAACGTCGAGGAGATTGAAAAGAAGGGTGAACAGGGGGATGTGCTCATCTTTCTCTCCGGGGAGGGCCAGATCAAAGAGTGCATCACTGCACTCACTGAGATGGACAGGAAGAAGAGCATGATTCTTTTGCCCCTTTATGCCCGACTCTCCCAGGAGGAGCAGGAGAGAGTGTTTTTCGAATTTCCAGGAAGTCGAAAAGTCATCGTCGCCACAAATATCGCGGAAACGAGCGTGACCATCGACGGAATCCGTCACGTGATCGATCCAGGCTTCAGCAAGCTCAACTATTACAACACGAAAAACTTCACCTCCTCCCTGGTGGAGGTTCCAATCTCACGAGCGTCATGCAACCAGAGGAAGGGAAGGGCAGGAAGAACTGCCCCCGGGGTGTGCTACAGGCTCTACACAGAAGAGGACTTCGAGAACAGACCACTCTTTACCGAGGAAGAGATCCACCGGCGCGACCTTTCAGAGGTTGTTCTCAGGATGGCGGAGCTCGGAATAAGTGACTTTGAACGCTTCGAGTTCATTTCGAACCCAGGATACAGGAACATCAAGGGGGCGATTCACGTGCTCAGGCTTCTCGAAGCAATCAACGAGCGGCGTGATCTGACAGCAATCGGAAAGATGATGGTTCGGTTTCCCATCATCCCTCAGCTTTCCAGGATGATCGTGGCTTCCATAATGGAATATCCACACGTGCTCGATGAGGTGCTCATTGCGGCAGCCTTTCTGAATGACAGGACACCTTTCCTCCTCCCCCACGGGCTTGAGCTCGAGGCTCGTAAGGCGCATCACTCCTTCAGGCACAAACTGGGAGATTTTGTATCCTACCTGAAGATATTTCGGGCATACAGAAAGTCAGAAAACCGCGCAGATTTCTGTGATCGGTACTTTCTGGATCGGAAGGGGATGGACGAAATATTCAACGTGAAACGCCAGCTCGGAGAGATATGTACTGAGATGGGCATTCCCATACTGTCAGGAGGAGACCTCTCGGACTATCTCTGCGTGGTATCCAAGGGATTGGTCCAGTTCGTGTGCAAGCGTTCGAGTAAATCCCAATACAGCAGTCTTACCGCGTACGGCATCAAAATACATCCGGGTTCGGTGATGTACAGGCAGAGACCCGATTTCATCGTGGCAGGCGAAATCATGAAGACCTCTCAGATGTATGCCCGTTCGGTATCTCCCCTGACAAAGGAAATGCTCAAATGCATATCAACAGACATCTTCCAGTCCTTTATGGGGAAGAAGTTAGGGACGAAGGAGAGGGCAAAGGAGAGAGATTATACCAGCTTCGTAAAGATCGGCAGTGAGAAGTTCGAAATACAGCTGGACAACAAGAAGAGAAAAATGGTCGTTCTCCCGCTTGAGAAGATTCAACATGCACTCTCCGGAGCTGACATTCTCTCGATCCAGTACTTCCGAGGGCTCAGGGGCAAGGTTATGATAAATGAGAGCGATCTTCTCGACGGTATGAGCCTGAGTAGAATTCTTTCCATCATACCCAAGATACAGACCACCCGCATCCTCGAGGATTGGCCCAGAGGAGCGCATTTCGAATATGTGCGGGACTCCTTTCACATCATGCGTTATATTTCACATCTCCTGGAGCCTTGCAGGAAAAAAAAGAACGGCAAGAAACTTGGATTTTTTACCCTGCTGACTGATGGAGAGGGGGGCTACTGGTTCAGTGCGTACAGAGATTTCCTGCAATCGCTCGAGGAGTCTGTTTCGAGCCTCGAGGCGCTCATTGACGAGCAGGTGAGTGTGCTCAGCAGGGAGCAGGAAGAAATCCTCAACCGAACCTATAGAAGGGTAGTTGAATTGCTCGAGGATTGAGTTTTTGGATAATTGCGCTGTTTGCTTTCATTTCAAGTTTTGGTTGGAGAAATCAGTTGACACACATACCCGTTCCTCTTAGAATTGCACTCGATTGTAGAGCGGTCAATGTAAGTGAGAAAAGGGCAGGGATACTATACAGATGCACCGAGCACCCAGAATAACCGTGGTGGGAAGCAACATGATCGATCTCATCACCAATATTGAACGGATGCCAAAAAAGGGGGAAACTGTCGAAGCTCCGCATTTCGACATGGGTTTTGGCGGGAAAGGAGCAAATCAGGCCGTTGCAGCTGCACTGCTCGGTGCAGAGGTGGCAATGGTTACGAAGGTAGGAGATGACATGTTCGGGAGGGAGGTGATCAGAAATCTTGAATCCTTCGGAATAGATAGTTCCTTCGTGAATGTTCAGAAAGATACATCCAACGGTGTTGCTCCGATCTTTGTTGACCCGGACGGGAGCAACAGTATTTTAATCGTGAAGGGGGCGAATAGCCATGTCGCAAGAGAGGATGTTGAAAAGGCGCGTACTGTCATCGCCCACAGTGATCTGGCACTGCTTCAGCTTGAGATTCCCCTTGACACGGTGTACTACACGATCAAACTGTGTGAACAAATTGGAGTGCCTGTCCTCTTGAATCCGGCGCCCGGCTGCATGCTTGATTTCACCTCCATACAAAAGGTCCTGTTTTTCGTTCCAAATGAGACTGAGCTGGAAATTATCACTGGAATGCCCGTGTCCACCCCGGACGAGATCAGTGCTGCAGCAGCGTGGCTTCTCGAAAAGGAAGTAAAGCGGATCATTGTTACGCTTGGAGACAAGGGTTCTCTTCTTGTGAGCGGGGAGGGTGAAGAGCTGGTCCCTGCCGTCAAGGTACAGCCAAAAGACACCACAGGTGCGGGGGACGCTTTTATCGGAAGCTTCGCGTACTACTACCTGATTACCGGCGATACCAGAACAGCAATGGAGCGGGCGAATCTCTATGCGGCATTTTCCACTCTCAGAACAGGCACCCAGAAATCCTTCTACAGGAGGGATGAGTTCGAAGAGTTGGGAAAAGGTCGATTTGAGCTGAATCAGTAAGATCGTAATAAATTTCAGGATGGAGAAAAAGGATGAAAGCACATGAAATGAATAACAGGTTGCAGGGCAGATTACCGAAAATCGGCATTCGCCCGACCATAGACGGCAGGAGAAAGGGAGTACGCGAGTCCCTTGAGAAACAGACAATGGATATGGCCAAGTCCCTCAAGAAATTCCTGAGTGAAAACCTGAGGCATTCGAACGGTCAGTCCGTTGAGTGCATCATCTCTGAGAGCTGCATTGGGGGGGTTCAAGAGGCAGCACGGGCACAGGAAAAGTTTGAGATGGAGAGGGTTGGAGTAACCATCACCGTGACTCCATGCTGGTGTTACGGGGCGGAAACCATGGATATGGATCCGCATACTCAAAAAGCGGTGTGGGGGTTTAACGGCACCGAACGCCCTGGTGCGGTATATCTTGCGGCAGTGCTCGCAGCCAACGCCCAGAAGGGGCTTCCCGCATTCAGCGTGTACGGGAGGGACGTGCAGGATGCTGATGACAGTTCCATACCAGAGGATGTGCAGCAGAAGCTTTTGCAGTTTGCAAGGTCAGGAATCGCGGTGACCACGATGCGGGGAAGGTCATACCTCGCTATGGGTGGGGTCTCTATGGGAATCGCAGGTTCAATCATCGATCCGGGCTTTCTGGAGGAATATCTCGGTATGTATTACGAGATGGTGGACATGTCTGAGTTTGTGAGGAGGATGGATGAGGAGATCTACGATGTGAAGGAGTACGAGAAAGCTTTGCACTGGGTGAAGGAGAGCTGTATCGAAGGCCCGGATTTGAACAAGCCGCACTACAGGTTTACGGAGGAGAAAAAGAAACAAGACTGGGAAACGGTTGTGAAGATGACCCTCATCGCGAGAGACCTCATGGTCGGTAACCCCCGGCTTGCAGACCTGGATTTTGGCGAGGAAGCGCTCGGTCACAATGCGATTGCAGGAGGTTTCCAGGGTCAGCGCCACTGGACGGACCATTTTCCCAACGGCGATTTTCTTGAAACAGTGTTGAACTCTTCTTTTGACTGGAACGGGATACGCGAGCCCTTCATCGTGGCAACCGAGAACGACTATATGAATGGCATCTCCATGCTGTTCGGTCATCTGCTCACACATACTGCCCAGATCTTTTCCGATGTGAGGACCTACTGGAGCCCTGAAGCGATCAGAAGAGTAACTGGCTATTCACCGGAAGGGATTTTAGAGAACGGAGTCATCCACCTCATCAATTCCGGCTCCACAACCATGGATGGAACGGGTCAGCAGCGAAGGGACGGGGAACCGGCAATGAAACCCTTCTGGGAGATCAACCAGCAGGAGGCAGATGCCTGCCTCGAAGCGACCAGGTTCTGCCCTGCGGACAGGGAGTATTTCCGAGGTGGTGGTTTTTCCACCAACTTTCTGACTGTGGGAAACATGCCAGTCACAATGTGTAGGCTGAATATGGTCGCCGGGCTCGGTCCGGTGATGCAGATCGCAGAGGGAGCAACAGTGACGCTGCCAGAGAAGGTGGGAACGGTTCTCATGGAGAGAACAAATCCCACATGGCCCACCACCTGGTTCGTTCCAAGCCTCACTGGGAAGGGACCCTTTACCGATGTGTACTCTGTCATGGAAAATTGGGGTGCGAACCACGGCGCGGTCAGTTACGGGCACATCGGGGGGGAGCTGATCACCCTGGCGTCCATGCTTAGAATACCGGTTGCCATGCACAACGTCCCGCCTGGGCGGATTTTCAGACCGAAGGTGTGGGCCTCCTTCGGTGACATTGATACACAGGGCGCAGATTATAGAGCGTGCGGGAGCTTCGGTCCCCTCTACGGAACGACGAGGTAGATAACACCAGAGAAACTCGACTCGTCGTGGTGACTCAGTGAGAACCCTTGGAGATTTCGTCATTGTAAACGAAATCCATTCTGTATTCCCAGGGCGGTTCCAGGTATATATCACCTGATTTCCGTGGAGTGCAGTTATTTCCTCCCCTTAACAAAAAAATATTTTCGAATTTATTGACTTAAATCAAGGTCATGAGCGGAGAAACAGGTCACATTTACTCCAGAATATTTTTCAGATGGAGAACCGATCATGACGAGAGAGATTATAAGGATTGATGAAGAGAAGTGCACGGGATGTGGTGAGTGCATACCGAACTGCCCTGAGGGAGCGATTCAGCTCATCGATGGGAAGGCCAGGCTCATCAGTGATCTTTTCTGTGACGGGCTCGGCGCCTGTATCGGACACTGTCCTGAAGGGGCGATAGAAGTTGAGAGGAGAGAGGCTGAGCCCTACAAGGAGAAAAAAGTGATGGAGAATATCGTGCGGGGAGGAGAAAACGTCATACTCGCACACCTCACGCATCTCCGAGAACACGGGGAAGAACGGTATCTCAGGGAGGCAATTGAGTATCTTCAGGAGAAGAACATACACCTTTCATCCCCTCAAGATGAGAGAGCAAAGGCAACGGGCGGCTGTCCGGGGGCACGCTCCATGAGCTTTTCGCCTGAGGATGCGTCGGAGAGCGGTAAGAACAGGGATGACCGATCCGAGCTCAGCCACTGGCCTGTGCAGCTGCACCTCATCGCACCGCAGGCATCTCAATTTCAGGGAAGAGATGTGCTCCTGGCTGCGGACTGTGCTGCCTATGCCCTCGGTGATTTTCATGCCCGTTATCTGAAAGGGAAGGCCCTTGCAATTGCCTGTCCGAAGCTGGATCAAGGGCAGGAGATCTACCTTGAGAAGCTTATCGCGCTCATAGACCAGGCAAAGATAAACACTCTCACCGTATTGATCATGGAAGTGCCCTGCTGCAGCGGTCTCTTGAATCTTTCGCGGGAAGCCTTGGCACGGGCACACAGAAAGGTCCCTCTGAAAAGAGTTGTGGTGAGCATAAAAGGAGAAGCTCTGAAAGAAGAGTGGGTGTAGAAATTCTTTCTTGACCTCTCCCCAATGCCGAATTTAATGTTAGAGCAGTACATGAGGAGTGCCCAATGTCAAAATATTACCAGGACAACAGCCTGAGCATCGGAAAGACACCACTTGTAAAGCTGAACAGGATCACCGATGGGGGAAGCGCACTGGTGCTGGTGAAGGTTGAGGGGAGAAACCCTGCGTACTCTGTCAAGTGCAGAATCGGTGCGTCCATGATCTGGGATGCCGAACAGCGTGGGCTATTGAAACCAGGAATGGAGCTTGTAGAGCCCACAAGCGGGAACACAGGCATCGCACTGGCCTATGTCGCCGCAGCAAGGGGGTATGGTCTCACCTTGACGATGCCAGAGACCATGAGTGTCGAGCGGCGCAAGATCCTGAAAGCCTTTGGAGCCAATCTCATCCTTACCGAAGGAACCAAAGGAATGAAGGGTGCGGTGGAAACAGCCGAGGAGCTCTCCATGTCTGACCGGAAACGGTACCTGCTGCTCCAGCAGTTTAAAAACCCTGCAAACCCCGCCATCCACGAGACTACCACAGGGCCCGAAATATGGGAGGATACGGAGGGAAGAATTGATGTGCTCGTTGCGGGTGTGGGTACTGGTGGTACCATGACCGGCATATCGCGGTTCATCAAGCCGAAAAAGAAGATCCTCTCCGTGGCGGTGGAGCCTCAGGCGAGCCCTGTAATAACCCAGAAGCTGCGGGGTGAAGCGCTCGTGCCTGGGTCCCATAAAATACAGGGAATCGGGGCTGGTTTCATACCCGAAGTGCTTGACCTTTCACTCATCGATCGAGTTGAACAGGTGTCAAACGAGGAGGCAATCGAATTTTCCAGAAGGCTTGCGCGGGAAGAAGGGATACTTTCCGGCATCTCTTCCGGCGCAGCAGCAGCTGTTGCGGTCCGGCTTGGGAAACAGAGGGAATTTAAGGAGAAATGCATCGTTGCCATCCTCCCTGACTCAGGTGAGCGTTATCTTTCCAGTGTGCTCTTTGAAGGGATGTTTGACAGTGCAACGGGGATGTAGCGCTGGATACAACGGGCGCATCTCATCTTGGTCATGCTTTCAGGGTACCTGTTGATGGAGAAAAACGATGGTATTTGGAATCAAAAGTGTTCGGTTTTTTTCTCAGCCATGAGAAGGCGGATCTTTCCTCCTGCGAAGAGCAGTTCCCTCGTATTCTGAAAACCGGTTTGCGACAGCACCTGCCCGAAATTCATTGCAACAAAATCATGAGCCTCCGGGCACTCGATCTTCTTCATGAAAAATCTGAAAATCAACCCCTGTTCTTCCAGCTTCATTTCGTTCCAGTCGAGGATGTAGAGGGTTCCTCCAGGTTTCAGGGCGCCGAATGCATTTGAAAGGATTTTCTGTTGCTGCTCCTGCTGAAAACCATGAATTACAAAGGAGAGCAGCACCTTGTCGAATTCCTGTGTAAAGGGAAGCGCCGTCTCGATCCTTATGTTCCAGAGGTTGACGTTGGGGTATTGCCGACACTTTTTCTGAAACTGTCGCTGCATCTGTTTCCCTATCTCGAGCGCCACGATGTTCCCGTCGGTAGAGAGGTTTTTTCTCATCATGCATGCGTTTTTTCCTGTTCCCGCACCCAGATCGAGAATCCTGGAATTCGGCTCGATTTCCATTTCCTCGATCGTCCTTTTCAGGATTCTCTGATAAAGGCCTGCCGTGCCGATGAAGACAAGAAGATCGTAGAAGCGTGCAACAGGTCCTGTGATCTCGATGTGCGGCCTATTCACCTACCCATTCCTCCTTTGTAACAAGGTTCGCACTGTGTGTTCCAATTTTTCTGTAAACGTGTCCTGGGTATCCCCTTCTTCGAAGATCATCGGTTTTCCAAAGGACACTTCAATTCGATTGCTCCGCGGCCACCTTCTCCCCGGAGGCAGAACTTCGTGCATGCCTGAAATAGCCACCGGGTAGACTGGTGCTTTTGTCTTCTCAGCAATATGTGCAACTCCGCCTCGGAACGACTGAAGTTCTCCAGTATTACTCACCGTCCCTTCCGGAAAAATGAGTATCCAGCATTCTCTGTCCAGAAGCTCGCCGATGTACTCAAAACTCGATCTGAGGGCGGTTCCCTGGGGAAATGGGAAGGTCTGAAAGAGAAAGGTGATGACCAGGTAGGCAAAGCCGTAGAGGGCGCTGCGCAGAGATCCCTGAAGAAATCTTTTGCCTTCGATCCGCCTTTCTTCCGCGCTCACATTCCCATAGTTTCTGAAATGAGGGTGAAACCTGTTCAGTCCCAGTGCAGGTGCGACCAGGCGCCTCATCCGGTAGGGAAGGGCAAGAAGCACCGCAACCGGGTCCAGGTCCGATGTGTGGTTTGCCGCAAGGATTCCATGATGTTCGGCTTTTGATACATTTTCCAGACTTTTTGCCTTCACTCTGCAGATACATCGAAAGACCGGAAAGAGAAATGAGACTCTCACAGCACTCCGGAACAGCCTGGTCACCGGCCAGCGCGCCCATCGTGGCATAGGTAACTGCCTGGCCGTTTGAGGGTGGGAGGCGAGCTCTTTAATCTGCCCGACAGTGACATCCGGGCCAAGCATCGTCTCGTCGATGCTGATGTGATATTTTTTTTCGATCTCTCCGATGGTTTGGACAAGATCCAGAGAGCTCATGCCGAGATCACTGACTCGCAGTGAGTCATCTGCTTCTGTACCTGCAGTGAGGTGAGCAAAGGGGCTCTTCGCCTCGGGAGTAATTTTTTTCTCACCCTGGATCCTTCTCAGAATCTCGATCTTACGCACCTTCTGAGTGGATGTGCGGGGAAAATCCGATTCTTCCCAGATCGTGTACCCCTTTATTTTCTGGTAGGGGAGAAGCTTCTCGTTGGCCAGACGCACCGTGCGAGCAGGGTCGGTCCCTGGTTCCAGGATAAGGACTGCATGAACCTGTTCCTGCCCTCCTTCAGGAAGCCCTACCACAGCAGCTTCCTTCACCCCCTCTGTTCTGTTCAAAACACTCTCAACATCACCTGCATACACATTGTGTCCGTCCGCAGTGACGATCATGTCCTTCTTTCGGCCCTTTATGTACAGATGACCCTCATCGTCGATCTCTCCAATGTCCCCGGTTTGCAGCCACCCATCCTGCAGAACGGATGCGGATGCCTCAGGGTCGTCCCAGTAGCCAGCCATTACATTCTCACCCTTTATCAGGATTTCTCCATCTGTCCCGATTTTAACTTCCTGACCTGGAAACAGCTTTCCCACCGACGTTCTGCTGTGCCGAAAGGGATTGAACATGGAGACCATGGGTGCGGTCTCGGTCAAACCGTACCCCTGGAATACGGAATATACGAGCCGTCGCCAGAATTCATGGGTATCCTGGTCGAGGGCTGCACCTCCCACGATGAATGACCAGAAATGGAGCCCCAGCATTCGATGCACATCGAGGAAGAACAGCACGCGAAGCGGGTAGGGAAGCTTTACCCACCTCTCCCAGCGATGCTCGAAATGCTTCAGCCTGCCCCGGGCACTGAGCTCTGATTTCACGTGGTCCGCCAGGAGCTTGAGAATCCGGGGCACTGCAATGAGCGTGAGAATCCGGTTTCTGCGAATCGCTCTGATGAGCGCCGCCGGACCAGTGTCCTGTGCGAAGTACACCGTGCTCCCAATAAGGATGGGGAGAAAAATTCCCGTGGCCTGGCCGAACATGTGGCTGAACGGGACTGTGCAGAGGAGTCTGAAGGGGGTGAGAAATCGAACCAGCCCGATTCTCTTCTGGATTCCCTCTTCGATTGGTGAGAGGTTTGCCAGAATGTTTCGGTGATTGAGCACGACGCCTTTGGGCTGGGAGGTTGTGCCTGATGTGAAAACAATTTCTGCAACGTCATCGAGAGAGGTCGGGACAGGCCCGGCGGACTTTGGGAATCCTGCGGATTCTGCGAATCCGGCAGACTCTCCCAATCCGGTGGACTCATAAGTCCCAGTAGAGGATTTGAGGTTGTGGTTCTCGCGTGTATCATCGATAATTGCCAAATTCAAGGTCTCTACCCCTGTGAACTCCATAGGCATATCACTGATGATCATGATCGGAGAAGTTCTCTGTACGATGCTCGAGACGAGATCGGCTGGAGTACCCGGGTCAAGAGGTACCACGACCGCTCCACAGTACAGTATTGCGAAAAAGGCGACGACCCATTCCGGGGAACTCTTTCCGAACAGAATAACCCTCTTTCCTTTATGTACCCCTGCCTCCATGAGCTGTCTGCTCAATATCAGGATTCTCTCATGAACCTCTCCATAGGACCATCGCCTCTGCCTGTACCCTTGAAAGCCGACCAGATACACTCTGTTTTTCCACCGGTTCATGTGATCTACATACTCCTGCAGTCCTGACTTCTGCATGCAAAATCCCCTTTTGACCATAGCACCCGGTAAAACTGAGCTGTCAGAGAAATGCCTTGAGGGCTCTCATTCCCTTTGTCTGTATCCGGTAGGAACCGATTGGCCTTGGAATGAGAACAGTTTCTCCCATGCACACCGGTGTGGGTCCGGAGGTGTGGATAATTTCACCGCTCCCCGCGATCATGATGAGTGCGTGAAAATGTTCTTTCCCGAAGTTGAGTGTGAACTCCCTCTGATAATTCAGATGTTCGACATTGAAATTGCGGTTCTTCAAAAGAAGCTGAGTACGGTTGACAGATCGACTGTCAGATTCGAAAACGAGCTTTTCGAGCTCATGTTCAAACTCATCTGGTGAGGGAAAATGAATGACGTCAAGCGCCTTTGCGATGTGAAGAGGACGCGGCTTACCATCTGCCCCTGTCCTTTCCCAGTCATAGAGCCGGTAGGTGGTATCCGAGTTCTGGAGTATCTCGCATACCATCGTCCCTTCCAGCAGTGCGTGAACCGTTCCGGTTTTGATGAAGAGGAAGTCTCCCGACTTGATTTGAAGACGATTGAGCCCGTCCTCAACTCTGCCTCCCTCCACAAGGTTCTGAAATTCCTGTTTCGTAATCCCTTTCTTGATCCCGAATATGAGCTCGGCACCGGGCGGTGCGTCCAGGATGTACCAGCACTCGTTCTTCCCGAGCTCGGTGGGACTCTCGTGTGTTCTGGCGTATTCATCGTCAGGGTGCACCTGTACAGAGAGCCGTTTGTTTGCATCCAGAAACTTGATGATGATGGGAAATCGGCCATT
>Ga0180438_10001909_pt1 | contig 35521 bp, 20 predicted proteins | sample SS_ome_12_FD_132455 | JGI IMG/M metagenome (GOLD analysis project Ga0180438, IMG submission 132455) | Hypersaline lake sediment archaeal communities from the Salton Sea, California, USA - SS_3_D_2 metaG | ecosystem: Environmental > Aquatic > Non-marine Saline and Alkaline > Hypersaline >... | reverse complement strand
GAGAAGGTCCTGTGGGACTGCGGGGGGAGACGTGAGGCCCGGCGGGAGAAACTTGGGCACATTCTGGGTAGCGCGCTACCCACAAACCGGCGCGCCGCCGCTCGCGACGACTCACGGATGATATGCGTTTCGGCTCGTGTTTACAGGGGTTTGGCGCCCGTTGCCGCCCGGTCGCTCACGTTGACTCCGCTGGGGATTATCGATTTTAAGTCCCCAGCGTCTGCCAATTCCGCCACCGGGCCGTCTCTGTCTGAGAACAACCTATGTCAATTCACCGTGCTACGCAATCGCCCGTGAGGAGGTTTTGGGTGGGCAGCGTGCGGCCTGCCCCTCGGTCACGATCGGCTCGGCCTTCTGTGGCGTCCGGGCGTCAGACTGCCCTCGGCGCCGCGCAGACAGAAGGCCGAGACGGCCCGCGGTAGCGCCGTCCCGGCCTGACCTGCACGTTCGGTCGCCTATCGGCGCCGTCTCCGTATCAGCGCCAGCCCGCCCAGCGCCAGGAGTGAGAGGGCGGCAGGCTCGGGGGTCACGTTGAGGTATGAGTCGGTGCCGCGGAAGCAGCCGGTGAAGAAGGGCACGCCCTGTATGGTGCCCTCGGCGGCGTCGACCGTGCCGGTGGCTTCGACGACGAACTCGGCCTGCACGCGATACCCGCCCTCGAGGAGGTCATCGGGCGGCGTATAGGCCATCTCGTCGGCGAAAACGTCCAGCCAGACATCATCTTCTCGGTCGTCCGGGCCATAGTGATCGCTCTCGATCTCGAATTCGCAGAAGCTGACGTCCGGGTCAGTTGGTTCGGACCACGTGAGCGTTGGCCGGGTCTCGGCGGTCTCAAAGCCCGGTGGCTGATCGAAGACGGGCCGATCGGAGGGGATCTCGCCGGCCAGCTCCACGGAATAGGTCTGGACGATTCCGTCGGTGCCCCACACCTTCATGACGTACGTCCCGTTCTCGAACTCCGCCAACTGCACCGGGTCCGTCGACTCGATCTCCAGGCACAACTCGACGGGATCGGCCGGCTCGTCGCCCTCCTGTCCGTTCGGCAGGTCAAGTTCCATTTCGTAGGTCTGGTTTCCGGGTGTCGTGATCGTGCCCCGCGAAAAGCGGGAGCCCTCAACCCCGCAATCGAAACCGAAGACATCCGGGCCGGTCGCGGAAGTCGACTGCGTCTTCTCGATCCAGATCTCCGTCGGCGCGGCAGGCCCGACGGCCAGGGCCGCCGGTTCGACGGCCACCGCATCGAGCAGAAGCCCCGTCACGTCGTACGTCCGCCGGCTAAGGAAACGGGCGGTCTGCGATGTCTGGAGAGTCGCCGACATCCCGCCGCCCAGGTCGTGAGTCACTTCCGTGCCGCTGGACTGCGTCCAGGGCGTTCGGCGCTCGCAGGACAGCTTCACCATCGGCTTGCAGTAGAGGTCGCCCATCTGCGCCTGGCTCAGTGCCCCGCTCCGCGTCAGCTTCACGTCGAGTTCGAATGAGTACGTGCCGGCCAGGGCGCCCGGGTCCACTCTTGACTGGAACCAGCCGCCGCCCCCGGAAAAGGCCGTGTCGTCCTGCGTGCTGCCGAGTACCTCCATCGTGAGCCCTTCGGCCCGGTACCAGTCGGGCACCTCGATCCACAGCATGTCGTAGCCGCTCAGTGACCCGGCGGGGATGTCAAGCGTCACGGCCATCGTCTGTGTCTGAACGTCGGCGGTGAGGAGCGGATCGGAGACGGCGCGCGTCAGCTTGAGGGGGCCTGCATAGGCGGCCCGTGAAGGCGGCTCGCCGTAGCAGAAGTTCCAGATCTGGCCGGGCATGTGCTCGCTGACGGGTCGCTGAGCAAACACCTTCGTACTTCCGTCCCAGTGGAAATACGCCGGGTTCTCGCCCTGCCAGTCCACCAGCCCGTCGGGCATCACGACCCGACTGGACAGGGCAACCGGAGCGTCGAAGACGTTCCCGAACCACGCGAGGTCCGAGTGGCCTTGAATCCCCGATGACGCGTCGAGCGTGTCGGCAGACGTGATGAACTCCCGCCACCGAGAGCTTTGGACGTAGACCTCGGGCGTCTGGGCCGATGCCCTGGATGCCGCCAGTGAGATCATCCCACCCAAGACACACGCGGCCAGGCAGCCGCCGGCCGAAACCCTATGCTGAGCGTGCATGACAAATTCCTCCTGGTTTCCTGCGTCACCCGTTGAGCGCGGGCATTTACCGACAGTTGAACTGCCGACGTTCTGGGATCCCAAAAAACGCCGCGAGCGCCCTCGCAGTGTGGTAGGGTCCGAGCGGCACGCATTCTACGGCTGCCCCCTGACTCGCGCCAAGAGGAATCTGGAGGCTCTCCCCTGGCCCGGTGCCGCTTGCGTGTCCCCGGTCGTTGGTGGACAATAGGGCTGAAGCCGGCGGCGGGATGCCGACAAACGGCACGTCGAGGATCGAGCGATGGGCACAGCCAAGAGGATTGCCATTCTGTCGATCAAGGCGGGCGCGGGGCACTTGCGCGCGGCGGCGGCTCTGGTAGAGGCCTTTCACGAGGCGTATCCGAGCGTCGAGGTCCGCCACATCGAGACGCTTGAATACGCCAGTGCCGCATTCCGCAAGAGCTTCACGGGCACCTACGAGAGGCTGGTCAAGCACCTGCCATCGGTCTGGCGGATGATCTACGAGAAGCTCGAGGCCAAGCCGGCCAGCAGCAAGACCAAGAAGCTCACGGCGCTGTTCGACCGGATCGACTCGCGGCGGATTCTCAAGGAAGTGGAGGCCTTCGACCCGGATCGGGTGATCTGCACGCATTACTTCCCCGCGGAGATCCTGGCGGCCCGCCGGCGCAAGGGCAAGCTCCGCGGGCCTGTCGCCGTGACGCTCACCGACTACGACATCCACATCATGTGGATCCAGGAGGGCGTCGATCGCTACTTCGTGGCCACCGATGAGATGGCCTACGTTCTCCGGGCGAAGGGGATTGGCCAGGCGACCGTCGGCGCGACCGGCATCCCGATCATGCCCGCTTTCGCAAAGCGATCGCCCGGCAAGAAGAGGATGCGGCAGAAGCTCGGCCTCCGCCCGACGCCACCGACGATGCTGGTCGCGGCCGGCGGCTTCGGCCTCAGCGGGATCGATCAGACGGCGGCAGCGCTTGCAGACGCGACGGATGACGTGCAGTTGCTGGCCATTGCGGGCAGGAACGAGAAGCTCCGCAAGGCGCTGGAGAAGGTCGCCCGGACACGCCCGGGGAAGATCGTGCCCTTCGGCTTCGTGGACAACATGCACGAGCTGATGGCGGCGAGCGACTTCGCGGTGACGAAGTGCGGCGGGCTGACGAGCAGCGAGTGCATGGCGATGGGCCTGCCGATGGTCATTGTCAGCCCGGTCCCCGGCCAGGAGGAGCGCAACGCCGATTTCCTGCTCGAGAACGGCGTCGGCGTCCGCGCCAATTCGCCCGCTCACCTTCTCTTCAAGGTCCGCGAACTCATCGGAGACACTGCTCGGGTCGCGCGGATGCGGGCCGCAGCGAGGCGCGTCGCGAAGCCGCGCGCCGCCTACCACATCGCGGCCGAGGTGATGCGGCTGGATGGGGCGTGAAGGAAACGCCGCATCAGAGCGCTTGTCAAGGCAATGTGAAGATGGGCTCAGGTCTTCCTTCTGCGGGGAGAGCGGCTTGCGTCCTGGCAGGTCGGGCGTTGACGCCCGGCCGCCACCCCCAGCCGGGACCGCTACAGGTCTCCTATCCACCTGTCTGCCGCAGATCGGCCCGGGCGGCGTACCGGGCGAGGAGGCGGAGGTTGCGGGCGAAGGTCCCGGGGCTGATGACGTGTGTCGTCGAGTCGGTCTTGGGCCAGTAGCGCATCCGGCCGGGCTGCACCCACGCCCCGCGGGCGTCGAGGGCGTCGATGATGCCGCGGACGGCGGACGCCGACGGGCGGGACGGGGCGGCGCCCGGCGCCGGCGGGCGCCACGGGCGGGCGGTCAGGGCGGCGAGGCGCTTCTCGATGCTCTCGAGCCGCGAGGAAACCTTGAACGAATAGTGCGTCGGGACGTCGGCGTCGTCGTAGGTCAGGCGGTAGTCACGGGTGAAGTACAGCGGGCGGTTGGTCTTCATCTCGTAGAACCGCGCCAGCCGCCCGTCGGCCAGCCGCGACCGCTTGAGGTACGCCAGGGCGCGGGCGACGGCGTCGGCGTACTTTCGCCGGCCGGTTCGCTCGTAGATGTCCAGCAGCGTTCCCATGACGGTCTGCGACTCACCGCCGCAGATCGCCGGCGGCTCGAACTTCCGGGCCCACGCCGGGCACATGTCGCGTCCGTACTGCTGGGCCCACGCCGGCTGGGGGGCGGGCATCTGGGCGAGCAGCAGGAAGTCCGCGGCCCGCATGGCGGCCTGGGGGCAGCGGTCGTCGCGGTAGACCTCGGCCGCCAGCAGGAGCGTGTCGATCACGTCGGACATGAGGTTGTCGTTCAGCGTGGGCAGGTCCCAGTAGGCCTTGACACGCTCGGACGGGCCGCCCTGCGGGTAGCCGGCGGGTTTCGCCGGCCAGGCGTCGGCGTCGGCGGGGCCCTTGTAGACCTGCGGCCAGCCGCCGTTGGGGAACTGGGCGGCCAGCAGGCAGTCGAGCGCGGCGCGGGCGGCCTGGTGGACGTCGCGCCGGGCGAGCTTCGTCGCCCGGTCGTACCGCATGAGGAATCGCAGGGCCGACTGCGTCTTGTCGTCGTCGAGGGAGGAGTAGTTGCGGGCCTTGCGGCCGGGCTTGCCGTCGACGCGGTAGGCGTGGCGTCGCCGTGCGGCCGGGTCGAGCTCCACGCGGTCGCCCCAGCCCCCGGAGTGCATCTGCCCGCGGAGCAGCACTTCGGCGGCGGCCCGCGCGGCGTCGAGGCAGCACTTCTCGCCCGTCTGCTCGTAGGCTTCGACGAACGCCTCGCCCACAAACGGCGTGCCGGGCGGCTGGACCCAGACCGTCGTCAGGCCGACCTTCCCCTCGCCCTCGCGGCGGGACAGGTCCGCGCTGTACTGCCAGACGTACCCGCCCCCGACGGCCACCTTCCCGTGGAAGAACGCCACGGCCTTGCGGATCGCGGCCAGCGCGTCGGCCCGCGAGGGCGCCTCCTCAGCGGCTGCACCGACGCCCGGGCCGCAAAGCATCGTGGCAAGCGTCGCAGTACAGGCCAGGGCACGCAGCACGGTCGTTCTCCCGGGTGTCGGCACGTACGAGGATTCCAGGCCGGCGTCTCCCGGACGCTCTTCGGCCGACATCCGCCGTCGGCCTTCCCGACGATCCTATCGCCGATCCCGACATCCGCAAGCGCCCATTCTGCTGGACGGCGGCGGAATCGGGCCGTTCCCTGTCGATGGTCTTCGAGGGACGGCGTCAGGTCTTCGTTGTTAGCTCCTCGCGCAGAGTGATCTTCCGACTTGACAGATTCGGATCCCGTGGTAGGATGTTGGGCGCTTCGACCCGCCCACGCTCAAGCCAAAAGCCAGTGGCGGGCCGTTCTGCTCGCAGCCAAGGTGGAAGGCGTCGCTCGCACACTCGTGCGCTTCGGCCCGGGCGGCTCGACGGAGTTGCCGCGTGGCGGGGCCTTTCCGCGAGGCCACGCGGGGAGTGGAGTTGCCGGGGCGATGCAGCGCTCGCTGTGTCGTCGTCTCGCCGGCAAGCGGGGAGAAGCTCGAGTACAGGAGGTCTACAGCATGGCGAAGGTGATGGGCCCGACGGGAGCCGTGTGCTTGTCCGTCTTGGCGATGGCAGTCCATGGCCTAGGCAATCCCGCTCGATCAGCCGAGCTCGAGGTTTCGCTGATCGGCGTTCCGTCGGCGGACTCTGCCGGGCAGCCGCCTGCAAAGCTCAATGACGACGTCTATCCGCCACTGCCCTATGTGGCGAATCCCCCCTGGATCTACCCTTCACCCACGGGCGAATCGGGGCAATACACGGCCATGAGCTTCTTCACCGACCACGGCAGCGCGGCTCGCTGGATCGCGTATGACCTCGGTGCGGAATACGACGTAACGAGATGCGTGCTGTTGCCCTATGTGAGCACGACCGGCTTGGCGCACTACTATCCGATCGACTACGAAATCCAGAAGTCAGACGACGGAGTGGATTGGGAGACGATCGTCGGTGTGCAGGGCAACAGCCATCCGCTGATCGAGCATGCTTTTGCGTCGCCTGTCCGTACGGCGCATGTCAGGCTTTACGTGACAAGCGCGGCCCGGTGGGGTGGCGGGTTCCGGCTGGGCGCGACCGAGTTCCAGGTCTACGCGGTTCCAGAACCCGCCGCGATGTGGCTGCTGGCGCTGGGCGGGTTGGGGCTGATTCGGCGGCGCCGCCGGTAGGGACCGAGGGCAGGAAGGAAGACGTGGCCCTGTGGGTCTGGATTTCCCAATCGCTCACCGAAAGAAGAAAGGAGATTCCCATGATTCGGGCCAACTGGTTGATCTTCGCGGCCTGCGTGATGGCGGTGTGTGTGTGTCTTACCACGGCTGCACCGGCCGACACATGGGACATCACCGGCGGCTACTCAGGTACCCGGAACCCCAACGGCTCGTGGTCGGCGGGCCGCAAGTGGTCGCCTGACGGCGCGTCCTTCGATCTCTTCACGCATCAGTGGGGCCCACACAACGGCTGGTACATGGGCAATGTAGGGCACGGTGGGCCGTCGATGCAGGCGCCGCCGGTCATCATGTGGGCCAAGAACAACACGAACGGCTTGCCCGCCATGCGATGGACCTGCCCCGAGTCGGATCTGTACACCATCGACTGCACGTTCACCGGCTGGGACAGCCGCGGCGTGGGCGTCAACGTCTTTGTGGTCGTCAACAACAGCACGCTGTTCACGGACAACATCGACGCCCATCTCGAAACCGCATCGTACCAGTCAGCCGATCTGGACCTTGCGGCCGGAGATGTGGTCGACTTCATGATCCAGTGGGACGGGAGCGTCTACTACGAGACCAGTTGGACGAAGCTGCACGGCAGCATCGAGACGGTCCCCGAACCCGCCACGATGGGCCTGCTGGCGCTGGGCGGGCTGGCGCTGATGCGGCGGCGGCGCCGATAGACAACCACACGTGGAGGTCAGGCCAGGGCGGGTCCGTGGATGTTCCGACTTGACAGATTCGGATTCCGTGGTAGGATGTTCGGCGCTTCGGTTCGACTTGTGAGGTGTCGGCCGGCTTTGAGTGTGGCGGCAGGGCTGGAGCAAGCTCTTGCTCACATTGTCTGCCGCTGGCCGCACGTATCGTGCGGGTCACGAGGAGGCGCACTGCGCTTGCGCAGGCTGAGCCGCCTGCGAGGGGAAGCGCTCTTCGAGTTGCTCTTCCTAACCACGTAAGGCGTCCAAGTGCGCCGAGAGGACGGACTATGAACGAGACGATGAGGGCAGTGATGGCGGGCTTGGCGACGGTTCTTCTGGCCGCGGGCGCGGGCGTGGCAGAGATCATCATCGAGACCGGCGGCGCAGGAGATTCGGGTAACACCTGTGAGCTTTCCGGGTCGGGCGCCGTCACGTACGAGAACCCGGTAGGGTCGCCCGGCGGCGGCAGCAGCGGCATAGCCAACGACCAGTACCTTGGCGCCCGGTTCGAGTTTACCGAAGAGGTGGAGGTCGAATCCGTCGGTGGCGAATTCAAGAACATGCTTGGGTCGTTCTTTGCGGCCATCGTTCCAATCCATTCGATGGCCGCGTTGCCGCAAGGTGACCCGAGCCAGGGAATCCCGTTCAACCCGGGAGAGGTCCTGACCTACGAGACGTTCTCTGTCTCGCCGTACCCGAACCCGGCACAGATCCGCACCATTCCCCTGTCTATCACACTGGATCCGGGGGTATATGGGGTCGTGTTCGGGTCGGGCCTGTACGGAACATCCTGCAACCCCGTCTCCTGCATGCCGAGATACCAATCCGTACCTGACAGTGCCGGCTTCTTCTGGTCCAGTCAGCCTTGGAGGTGGAGCAACGCCTTCAGCCAACAGAGCCGCATCCAGATAACCCTTGTCCCCGAACCCGCCACGCTGTCGCTGCTGGCGCTGGGCGGGCTGGCGCTGATACGACGGCGGCGCCGGTAGGCACTCAGCCCTCGAGCGGACGGCCGCGCGGCCCGGAATCGGTCGGAGACCGGACCGCGCGGCTTGGTCGCGCCGGGGCTGCCGAACACCTGACTGCCGGGGCAGCCTCCCCCGGTGCTGCGCCGCCTTCGGGTGTGGGGGCATGTTCGCCTCCACCAAGTCGGCGTCGCCCTCGGCCCGGGCCTCTTCCAGCCTGGCGATGAACGGTTCACCGTGCTGACAGGTTGCCGATGTTCCACTGCACGATCCCGCTCCCGGCAGAGCTGTGGCAGGCGGTGAAGGCACGCGGCCAGCAGGACAAGAAGGCGATCCGCTGGGTGATCGACGACGCTCAGGACCCCGAGCTGGTGCAGTTGATCGACACGCTGCGCGGGCTGGGCTTGCGGGGCGAGCGGAAGGCGGACAAGCTCGTGCGGGCCCCGCTGGACGACAACGTGCTCGGCCGGGTCAACCACGGCCGGCGGCAGACGGGCCTGCCCGCGGTGCTGCTGCTGAAGGTCAGCCCGGATCGGCAGCGGACGCCTCTACGCGGGCCGCTCGGGACGAGACCGTGGCCCAACAGCGGCCGGAGGGTCTCTCCGTCGAGCAAGAGGAGTCCTGGCCGATCTCGCGAACGGCGGTAGAATCGTTGGGAAGGCCGACGGTGGTCATCGGCCGAACGCTATCCGGGACATCCCGGATTGAATCTCCTATCAGCAGGGAATCAAATGGCGCTCAAGCAAAGCACCGCGATGGAATACCGCAGACGCGTATGCCTCGCCATGAATTACATCAGCGCGAATCTGCACGCCGAGCTGTCGCTGGAGCAGATCGCCAAGGCCGCCTCCTTCTCGATGTTCCACTTCCACCGAATCTTCAGGGCCATGGTCGGCGAGACCGTCTCGGAGTTCACGCGGCGGGTTCGCCTCGAGTGCGCCGCCAACCATCTGCTGGTCCGTCGCGAGGACGATATCACGCGCGTCGCAATGGACTGCGGGTTCTCCAGCTCGCAGAATTTCGCCACCGCCTTCCGCAGGCACTTCGGCATGACGCCGTCGGCGTTTCGCAATAGCAAGCCGGCAAACACGATGAGCAAGCCGCAAGACGCCCTGTCGCTGAGGGCCACGTACAATCCGGACACGGCATTCGTGGACCTCACAGCAGAAAGGGCGCAACACATGAACGCGGAAGTCAGAGACATGCCGGAGTACAACGTCGCCTACGTTCGCAAGATGGGGCCGTACGGCAAGGAGACGTGCAGCCAGGCCTTCGGCGAGCTGGCCCAGTGGGCCGGGCCCAGAGGCTATCTCGCTTCGGGCACGATGCTGGGGGTCTACTGGGACAACCCGGAAGTGACCCCGCCCGAGAAGTGCCGCGTCGACGCGTGCGTAAGCGTCCCCGACGACACGGCGCCGGAAGGCCAGGTCGGCGTCCAGCGCATCAGCGGCGGACCGTATGCGGTCTGCCACTTCGAGATCCAGGCCGACAGCTTCCAGCAGATCTGGGACGACGCCTTCGCCTGGCTCGTGAGCAACGGATACGAGTGCGACGACAAGCCCTGCTACGAGCGCTACCACTCCACCCCCGAGCAGCACCCCGAAGGCAAGTGGGTCCTCGACATCTGCATCCCCCTGAAGCAGCAGTGACAGGAAACAGGGGCTCACGGAAGAAGCTGCGGCAGAGGCCCTCGACGAACGGATCGAAGCCGCGGGCGCCGAGAAGTTCGTTGAGTTCCCGGCAGAACGGATGCGCCGGGCTGCGGGGCATCTCGCAGGAAGATACCTTCCCGGCCGCGCAAGACCCATCCGGACAGCCGCAGATCAGCGGGGGCTCGCTGCTGTCCCGGACGCTCTCGACGCCGCCGCCGTCAGCCTTCTTGAGAGCGGCCGAGCAACTGCCCCTTCAAGACCGTGACGGCTTGCCCGGCCAGCTTCACCCGTTCGCCGGCCACAGTCACCCTCACGATGCCTCCTCGGGCCGAGACCTGATGGCTGACCATCGCGGCCTTGCTCAGGCGCCGGCCCCAGAACGGCCCCAGAACGCAGTGGGCCGCGCCGGTCACGGGATCCTCGTTGACGCCCACCACCGGGGCGAAGAACCGGCAGACGAAGTCGCAGTCGGGGTCGTCGGATGGCGCGGTGACGATCGCGCTGCCGTGCGGCGGCTCCATCGCCGCAAAGTCGGGCGAGACGGCGCGAACGGAGTCCTCATCGGCGAGTTCGACCAGCCACGTCCAACCGGCCCGATGCACGCTCACCGGCCGAACGCCCAAGGCATCCGTCAGCGCCGGCGGGGCCTCCGCCGTCTGCGCGCCTTGGGCAGGGAAGTCCATCTCAATCCACTGGCCCTCTCGACGGGCGGTGAGTATCCCGCTGAGCGTGTGGAACCGCGCTTGGGCATCCTGGTTGAGAAGCCCAAGCTCCCAGAGCGCGTGCGCGGCCGCCAGCGTGGCGTGTCCGCAGAGCTTGACCTCAACGGTCGGCGTGAACCATCGCAGTCGCCAATCGTCGCCCTGGGGCAGCAGAAACGCTGTCTCCGACAGGTTCATCTCGGCGGCGACGCTCCCCAGCCAGCGGTCCGGCGGCATCTTGTCGAGGATACAGACGGCGGCAGGGTTGCCGCGGAACGGGTCGTCGGTGAAGGAGTCAATCTGGAGCATCGTCAAGTACATCCCTGCGCTCCTTCCCATGCTTGGTTGCGTCGTATCCCGATTGTAAGGCAGGGCCGAGGCGGGGTCCGACCCGACTGGGCAGACGTCCCGCGCGGTCACGGCCTCTTGCCGACCCCCGCGGTCATCAGGGCCTTGAGTTCGGCGAGGTGCTCTCCATATACGCCGCGCGGTGTCGTGCCGTGCTTCTTGCACAGCGACGCCGCCATGCCCACGACCTCCCCCATCATGCCGCACGTTCGCATCACGCGAACCGTCCCCAGCGCTTCGTGCGTGACGGAGATATCGCGTCCGGCCATGAAGAGGTTCGCGACATTGCGCGAGTAGAGGCAGCGGTACGGCAGCCAGTACGGCCCTTTGAATCGCGTGTAGTGGGCCTTGGAGATAAACGCGTCGCCCTCGAAGCCCTTGAGGTACCTCTTGTCGGGCAGGTGCAGGTCGATCGACCAGGTGCAGGGCACACAGGCGTCGGGCCAGCTCTTTCCCCCCACCACGTGGCCCTTCGTCAGCACGATGTCGCCGAGCAGGCGGCGGCTCTCGCGGGGGCCCGCGACGTAAGCCGACCAGTTGAGCTTATGGTTCGGATAGGCCTTGTCGATGTTCTTCACGGCATCCCATGCGCCGTACATCGCCCGGAAGTTCCAGTCGCGGATATATTCGCCCTTGTCGAACGGGTCGTGGTCGAAGCCGCTCTCCCAGAACCACACGCCCAGGGACTTCAGGCCCGCCTCCGCGGACTGGCCCTTGGCCTTGGCACGCCCCGGGAAGGGCTTGTCGCTCAGGTCCAAGGCCCACGGGCACGGGGGGAAGGGCACCGGCTTGTCGGTCTTTACGACATTCCAGAGATTGCACCGGCCCATGTGGCCCTTGAGGGTCATGTCGTAATCCGCCCCGGCCAGGGCGCCGATCACGCCGTGCCCCGTGCAGTCTGCCACCGTGCTGCATCGCAGCCGAACGCGCCGGCCGCTGACGATGTGCTGCGCGATGACAGCCGTGATACCCCCGTCGCGCATCTCCACGCCATTGGCGCGGTGGCTCAGCAGCAGCGTGATGCTCTTCTCGGATCGGACGAGGGCCTCCTTGCGCTCGTCTTCGTAGAGGTCGGCCGTGTTGGCCGGGCCGTAGTGGGCGCGGCGCTTCTGGTCCAGCTGGCGCACCACGTCCCCGATCCGGGGATACGGTGGGAGATTCGTGTTCCCGTTGAGCCAGACGCGCACTTCGGAGCTGTTGTTCCCGCCCAGGACGGGCCGGTCCTGCACGAGCGCGACCTTCAGCCCCAGCCTCGCCCCCGAAATCGCCGCACAGGTGCCCGCAATGCCCCCGCCCGCAACCACCAAATCGTACGTTCCTCCATCCGGGGGTGTCGCGGGGACCCCGGTCAGCTTGCGCCGCCATGCCGTCAGAGCCTTCGATGTGCCCGGTGGCCGGAAAGTCTGATCGGCAGCGAATACCACCGCGTCACAGCGCCCCTCGAAGCCCGTCAGGTCGCGCAGGGCGACGGTCGCCTGCCTGCCTGTGATCTTCACGGACCCGCCATCCTGCCAGTGCCAATCCTCCCCCTCCGTCCCGAAGGTTGCTCTGGTGGCCCTGCCGCTGACGAGCACCTGGAACCTGCCCGGAGCGCCCGGCGCCTTCCAGGGAGCCACCCAGTCGCGCGTTCGCACCCACAGCCGGTACGTACCCTCCGCCGGAAACGCCACCGTCGTCTTCGCGTCCTTGACGGGCCGGCCCAGGCCGTGGGCCAGCAGGTATGGCGAGCCCATCTCGTCCATGAACTGCTGGTCGACCACCCAACCGCCGACATCGGCGAATGCCTCCGCCTCGACAAAGACAATCGGCGCGTCATCAGCGCCCGTCGCGGAGGGCGCAGCGCCCGCAAGCAACGCCGCCACCACTGTCAGTAGACCGTATCTCACGCGCACGCCCTCTGGCTGGGCTCCCACGGGTAACTTCTGGCTGACGACCTTCGTCGGCCTTTCCAGGGATTCTACCACCGGCTGCAGGACCGACAAGCGCAACCTACTCGGTGACTGTAGAGCCCAGCCGCCTCCGGGCCGTCGTGCAGCATGGGTGCGTCGAGCGCGGATCACTTCATCCGGGGTTTCCCGGATGGTCTTCGGCCGACGATGGGCAACCGATCCCCGGGAAGAGTGTTTATCTCCTTGAGTGGACTTCAGCGAATCGGTGACTCGAGGAGCCGGATGCGGGAGTCCCGCATGTTCGGATCCGTGGGAGACCCGGGCGGGTAACCACCCGGGCCCACTCGGCGGTGCAAGGAGCGTTTGACATGCGGACGGGATCATGGAGCATGTCCGTTGGGGCCCTCGCGACGATTGCCTCCCTCGCTTCCGCCGTTGGCCCGGCCGCGGCGGGGCCGGACTGGCCGCAGTTCCACGGGCCGAGGCGGGATAACAAGTCGACGGAGACCGGTCTGCTGAAGCGCTGGCCGGAGGGCGGGCCGCAACTGCTCTGGACGGCGGAGGGCATCGGCGAGGGGTTCTCGACCGTCGCGGTGGCGGGGCAGCGGGTGTACGTGACGGGCAACCTTCGCAACGGGACGGTCATCACGGCTCTGAGCCTGGACGGGACGGCGAAGTGGCGCGTACGGAACGGCCCGGCCTGCCGACATGAGCAGCCCGGGGCGCGCGGCACGCCAACGATCGACGGCGGGCGGCTGTACCACGAGAACGCTGACGGCGACGTCGCCTGCCTGGACGCGGAGACCGGCAAGCGGCACTGGACGCGGAACATCCTGCGGGAGTTCCGCGGCCGCAACATCCAGTGGGGCCTGTCCGAATCGCTGCTGATCGACGGCAACCACGTGATCTGCACGCCGGGCGGCGAGGACGCCGGCATCGTCGCGCTGGACAAGGCGACCGGCAAGACGGCCTGGGTCTGCCGCGAGACGAAGGACAAGCCGGGCTACTGCTCACCCATTGTCTTCGAGCACGGCGGGGTGCGGCAGATCGCGACCCTGATGGCCCGCTCCGCCGTCGGGGTGGACGCCAAGACGGGCAAGCTGCTGTGGAAGGTCCGGCATGTCACGCCGTTCGACGAGAACATCGGCACGTGCATCTTCCACGACGGGCGGCTGTTCTTCTCCACGCGGACCACCGGGTCGGTGCTGCTGAAGGTGAAGGTCGAAGGCGGCAGGGTGGGGGTCGATGAGGTCTGGCGCTGTGGCGAGTTGGACAACCAGCACGGCGGGGTCGTCCTGCTGGACGGCCACCTCTACGGCGACTGCCTCCGCGCCCGCGGCGGGGCCTGGGCGTGCCTTCAGCTCGCGACGGGGCGGCGGACGCTCGCCACGGCCCTCGTCGGCCGGGGCTCGCTGACCTACGCCGACGGGCTGTTCTACGTGATGAACCATCGCCGCACGGTCGCCCTCGTCCGCCCGAGCCCCGAATCCCTGGAGATCGTCAGCCGGTTCGAGCTGCCCAAGGTCGGCCGGGGCCCGAGTTGGGCCCACCCGGTCGTCTGTGGCGGGCGGCTGTACCTCCGCTACAGCGACCGGCTGTACTGCCACGACATCCGACGTACCCGCAAGTAGGAGAATGCGCATGCGAGGCGAGAGGCGATCTGTGGGGCGCCGACACGGCGATGGCCGCTCCGGGGGCGAGCGCCCCATCTTCGGAACGGCCCGATTCGCCGGCGTGAAAGCGCTCGTCCTGTCCGCAGCCGCCGTCGCCCTGGCCGGCGCGCGATGGACCTCGGCCGCGCCCAAGAACCCGCCGAGGCCCAAGCGGTCCGCCAAGCCCGCGCCGAGGCCCGTCGGTGCCGGCCGGCCCGGGCCGATGCTCAAGAAGTTCCTCGCCGGGCCGATGCGCGACGTCGACGAGATCGTCTTCGCCGTCCGCGTGCCCGGGCGCGACCATTGGTATGTCACCTTCGGCAACTACGCCGATCATTCCAGAGACCCGAAGGCACGCGGCTTCCGGTTCGAGGAGGGTGTGTACTGGGGCTACGCCGACTGCGGCCGGCTGTGCAAGCTCAACCTGCGCACAGGCAGGATGACGGTCCTGCTGGACGACCCCAAGGGCGGCGTGCGCGACCCGCAGGTGCACTACAGCGGTGAGAGGATCCTGTTCTCCTATCGCAAAGGCGGCACGCGGACGTTTCACCTGTACGAGATCAACGTCGACGGTACAGGGCTGAGGCAGCTTACGCGCGGCGAGGACGACGACATCGAGCCGACCTACCTGCCCGACGGCAGCATCCTGTTCTGCTCCAGCCGCTGCAAACGGTTCGTCAACTGCTGGTTCACCCGCGTCGCCGTGCTGTACCGCTGCGACGCCGACGGGCAGAACGTCCGCATGCTCTCGAGCAATCTCGACCACGACAACACCCCGTGGGTCCTGCCCGACGGCCGCGTGCTCTACATGCGGTGGGAGTACGTCGACCGCAGCCAGGTGCACTACCACCACCTCTGGACCACCAACCCCGACGGGACGAACCAGACGGTCTTCTACGGCAATCTGCATCCCGGGATCGCGATGCTCGACGCCAAGCCGATCCCCGGGACGGTGAAGGTCGTCGCGTCGTTCTCGCCCGGCCACGGACGGCCGGAGCATCTGGGCCACGTCACCGTCGTCGACCCCAGGGGCGGGCCCGACGACCTCGGGCGCGCCAAGCGCATCAGCAAGCAATCGCACTGGAAGGACCCGTACGCGTTCAGCGAGGAGTGTTTCCTGGCGGCCAGTCGCGGCGGCATCTACGCGATGGACGGCGCGGGCAGGCAGGAACTGGTCTACGCCCTGCCGGCGAACCAGTCCAGAAACCGAGAGGGCCTGCGGCTGGAGTGTCACGAGCCGCGCCCGATCCGCCCGAGACCGGTCGAGCCGGTCATCGCCTCCCGCGTGGATCTCGCCGAGCCGACCGGGAGGATGTTCCTCCAGGACATCTACGCCGGCCGGAATATGGCCGGCGTGAAGCGCGGCGAGATCAAGAAGCTGCTCGTGCTCGAGCAGGTGCCCAAGCCGGTGAACTTCTCGGGCGGAATGCAGCCGCTGACGATCGGCGGGTCGTTCACGATCGCGCGGATCGTCGGCACCGTGCCCGTCGAGCCGGACGGCTCGTGCTTCATGGAAGTGCCCGCGCTGCGGTCGCTGTTCTTCGTCGCGCTGGACAAGAAGGACCTTTCCGTCAAGCGGATGCACAGCTTCGTGACAGTTCAGCCGGGCGAGACGATCGGCTGTGTAGGCTGCCACGAGAAGCGCGTCGAGGCGCCCAGGCCGGATCTGCGCTTGCTCGCCGGGGCGGGCGGGCAGCCTCGGAAGGTGGAGATGATCGAGAACGTCCCGCACGTGATCGACTTCCCGCGCGACGTTCAGCCGATCCTCGACCGCCACTGCGTCAAGTGCCACAATGCCGAGAAGTACGCCGCGAAGATGGACCTTTCGGGTCACCACACGCCGACGTACTCGATCAGCTACTGGGCCATGAACCGTCGGGGTCTGTTCAAGGACAACCGCAATCGCCCCGTCAGCAACCTCCCCCCGCGCTCGGTCGGCTCTTCGGCCAGCAAGCTGATGCGAATCGTGGACGGCCACCACAACAAGGTGCAGCTGTCGGCCGACGAGCGGCGGATCATCCGGCTGTGGATCGACACGAGCGCGACGTACCCGGGCACGTACGCGGCGTTGGGGTGCGGCTCGTACCCGGTGGCCCCGCCGGCGTTGGGCAAGCGATGCGGCTCGTGCCACAAGCGGCGCTTCGGCCAGTACGGGCACATCGGGGCGATCTGCAACCTGGACGTCCCCGAGAAGTCGCTGCTGCTTCGCGCCCCCCTGGCCCGGAAGGCCGGCGGGCTGCAATTGTGCAAGAAACCGATCTTCGCCAGCCGCAAGGACCCCGACTATCGCGCGATGCTGGCCGCGCTGCAAGGCGGCCATCGACGGCTGCAAGCCGGCAAGCGGTTCGACATGCCGGGCTTCCGGCCCAACCGGCACTACATTCGGGAGATGCAGCGATTCGGCATCCTCCCGGCGGACCTGCCCGGCGACGTCCCCGTCGATCCGTACAAGACCGACGCGGCGTATTGGAAGTCGTTCTGGTGGATGCCCCAGAAACAGGTCGGCGCCCGGTAGAGCAGTCGCCTCGGGCGGGCATCCTCGCCGGCGTTCGCAGCGTGGCACGCGGCGGCTTGGCCGAGCGGATCACCGGCTGGGCGTGCACGTGGCGCGAGTACCTGCTGGAGCCGGAAGAGGCTGAACCGGTGGTCGCCATGCGTCAGCGCGAGAACACCGGCCGTCCGCCGGGCGATCGAGACTTCGTCCAGCGTCTCGGCGCCCTCCTCGGCCGCCACCTGCTGCCCAAGAAGCCCGGCCCCAAGGGCCCGAGACGATAGACGCCGTAACCAAGTATCGTGTCCCTTGATTCTGATTCGAAGCCCTACGCCGCATGCTACGCCGGGCTGTGCTGCCACTTGGGAGGGACCAGCAGCAGGTCGACGATCTGGCCGGCCGCGTCCACGCCGTCCCCGCCGGGTCCCTCTGGAAGCACCTGCACTGCCGAGGCGGTTGTCCCGCGCGCGGCGCCTGGCCAAGTGAGGGCTGCGCACAAGCCGGCCGGCACGCCGCGGCCACGCCGGATGAACGCAGGAAGGGCGCGCCGCTGGTCGACGGGGTGGGCGCCTGCCAGGGCGCCGACCGCCTCGGGCCGACGGCGCTGCTGCGATCGGTCGCGCGACTGAACCACGCCGACCACTGGACGGCGGGCAACACGTGTAACGTCAAGTTCTCGCGGGCGAGCATCGGCGGCCGGGAGGGCATCGAGCGATTGAAGGCCCTGACGGCGAGCTTCATGGAGATGGGCGGCATGCAGCTCCAGGTCATCGTTCCGGACGCCCAAACGCTCCGGTCGGCCCGGGCCGACCCCCGACCCCATGCCGACCTCATCGTCCGCGTGGCGGCGTTCAGCGCGTACTTCACCCAGCTCTGCCGAGACGTGCAGGAGCAGATCATCTCCCGCAACGCCCGCGGCGTCTGACAGCGGGACGACCGTGCCCGTGACGGCCGAGCCGAAGTTCCGCTTCAACGCCAGGTAATCCAGGTGGTCCGTGTTCGTGTTGCCGTCATAGTCGCCCTTCCGCCAGGTGGCTGCCCCCACCAGCCCGAAGCCGTCCCTCGACAGCTCGTAGTCGTCGTGGTCCACCTCGCCGTCGCAGTCGGCGTCGCCAGGTATGGTCGGCCGAAAGGTGAGGTCGAAGTCGCCGTCCAGCGGGCGGCCGCTTGTGTCGGTGATGCTGTCGTACAGCCGCAGCGTGTACGTGTCCGGCGGCAGGGCGGGGTAGGTGATCGCCAAGCTCGAATCCCCGGCATCGTAGCTCCAGGCGTCGGGCACCACACCTCCGATGACGGCGCCGCTGAGCTTGAAGTCCCCCGCCTCGATAGGCGCTTGGGCCTGTTCGTTGAACCGCGCGGTGACCGTCATGCCCGTCGGCGGGACGAAGCCCCCGTCCGGCACGGACCACGAGACGACCTGAAGTGCCAGGTCAAAATCCGCCTCCACGGTATATCCGCCACCGGATGGATGGTCCGCAAATCGGTAGGCAAAGACGCACGCGTGATACGTTTCGCCCGGCGTCAGCGATGGGTAGATGTGCGAAGCCGGCTGCCCGTCGGCCGGGCTGCCGTAGCGCGAGCCCACCGGATCACCCGACGAATCGAACAACTGGAACTCCAGCCGGAAAGCTGCATCCGGATCGACCGTCAGGGCCAGCGGTCCCAGCGCATTGTCGGGGGCGGTCAGCACGTGGTAATCCGTCTCGGCCCGTGTCGGATCGGTTCCATATGCGAGCTGGCCCCGGCTGGAGCCCCGGCCGGCCTCGTCGAGCGCAAGGGTGCTGTACGACGCTGTCGGCGCGTCGATAGCCACGTCCACGTTGCCGATGGCGTCGCGTTCGGCGTCCTGTACAAGGATGGTGTAGATCGCGCGGGCGCCGAGGCTGTAGGTGAGCGTCTCGGTGGTTCCCGACGAGTTCTCCGCCATCGCGAGCATGTTGCCCGCGGCGTCGTAGAGGACCAGCAGCGGATTGATCCCGGCCGCCGCCGTGGCGGTGAAGGTCGTCGCGCCGCCGCTGCGACTGGCGAAGCGCCAGCTATCGCGATCGGAAGTAAAGTTGATGTGGACCTCGGTGATGTCGCGGTCGCCCCGGACGCTCAGAGGCCCGTAGTACTCCAGCGGCGGGGCCGTCAGCGGCACGTCGTACAGGTCGAACTGAACGGTCAGGTCGTACCGGCCGCTGCTGTACCAGTTTCCTCCGGCGCCAAGGACGTAGGTATGGCCCGGGGTGACGTTGGTGTAGGTGAACTGGGCGGCCCCCGAGGCCGCATCGTCGGCGGCCAGCCGCACGCCGGCGGCGTCGTACAGCCGCACGAACGGCTTCAGCGTCGATCCGGCATCCGGTGTCATCGTGACCGTCAGGCTCTTCGCGTGGAGCGGGGCGTCGAGGTAGAAATAGTCCTGGTCGGACCGGGGGCTGACCTGGGCGGACGTGTAGCTGCCGGCGCCGGTGCCCGGATCAACGGTCAGGGCCGTGCTGATCGGGAAGCCCGGCGCGTCGATGTCGAGGTCGTAGTTGCCGCTCTGCGCGGGGCTGAGGCTGCTCGAGTAGATGTAGTAGATCGTTGCGGCCGAACCGGCGTGGTTGATGCTCGCCGTCGCCCCGCCGGTGGCGATGTCGAAGGCTACTCGGCTGCCCGATGCGTCGTAGAGCCCGAGCACCATGTCGTCGACGGTGTCGCAGCTCATTTCGAGCACGATCGGTCCGGTCCGTTCCGGCCGAATCTCCATGACGGACGGATCGCCCGCGCCGAAGGGGTGCAGGCCCGTCTGGTCGCCGAACTGGTTGACACGGCTCCAGGCGAAGTCGGCCTCGACGGCCGGATCGATGGCGGTCGGCAGGGCCAGACCGAAGTCGGCGTGCACCTCGAACGTGCCGCTCGTCGCGTAGTTCCTGCTCAGCACGCTGAGGAAGTACTGCCCACCCGGCATCAGGCCGGTCAGGGTCAGGACGTCCTGCGAGCCGGCGCCGGCGGCGAAGGCCTGTCCGATTGGGTGGCCCGACACGTCGAAGGCCGTCACGGCCGTGTCGAGCGACGCGGTGACCGGCACGACGCGGACGGTCAGGTCGCCGTTGGTGTCGGCCGGGGCGGTCAGGCGGTAGAAGTCGGTGTCCTCGACGTGGTTGAGAACCTGACCGGTCCTGCTTCCGTCGCCGTCGGCGTCGAGGCCGATCTCGGTGGTGAAGCCCGTGTGCGGCGTGGTGATGAGGATGTCGATGTTGCCGGTCTGCGTGCCGGTCGCGTCGGCGACGGCGACGATGTAGCGTGTCAGCTCGTCGAGGGTCAGGCTGACCCGGGCGGCGTTGCCCTTGCCGGAGTCGTCGTCGAAGGCGAGTTGCTCGCCGGTGGCGGCGTCGTAGACGGCGAGCACAGGGTCGACGTCGCTGCCGGCGGCGTCGGCGGTCAGCGTGTAGGTGCCCGTCCAGCCGGTGTCGCCGGCGAAGGTGTAGCTGTCGACGTCGCCGGCCTGGTTCATGTACGCGCCGAAACTCAGCGAGTCGTCCGCCGTCCCGTCGCGGTGGAAGGCCGCGAACCCCTCCGCGGAGGTCAGCTCGCCCGGCAGGGCCGTCGAGAAGTCCACGTCGAGCTGGAAGTCGCCCGTCCCCGCGAAGTCGTGGTCGCTGACGGAGACCCAGAACGCCTCGCCCGGCTGGACCCCGGTCAGCGTGGCCTCCTCCAACCCGTTCTCGTTGAAACGGACGGCTTCGGGCTTGTCGTCGCCGTCCTCGGCCCAGACCTGCATCCGCGTCCGGACGTCGCCGGACGTCTCGTTGACCGTCACGGTCAGCGTGCCGCTGGCCTGGGCCGGCGCGACGAGGCGGAAGTAGTCCGTGTCGTTATCGCTGTCGATGGTCCCCGTCACCGACGCGTCGCCGGCGTCGTCGAAGGCGAGGTTCCCATAGCCGCTCAGCCCCGTCCCGTCGATGCTGACGTCCAGCTCGCCGGTGGAGTCCTCCTCGGTGTCCCAGACCTCCACGAGATAGCTGTTCCAGTTGCCGCTGTTGGGCAGGGAGATCCGCGCCTCGCTGCCGCTGCCGGAGTCGCTGTCGATGTAGAGCATCTCGCGCGTGGCGTAGTCGTAGACGGCCACCGCCGGATTGACCTGCGAGCCCTGCCGGTCGGTGGAGATGACGAAGCTGCCGTCGTACTGCTCCTCGTTGAACACGAACGTGTCGTGATCGCCCGCCCAGTGGACGTACGAGGCCTCGTGGGTGTAGTCGCTGTCGCGCATCAGGCTGCGGAAGGCCTCGACGGTCACGGCGTTTCTCGCGGACCAGACGGCGATGTCGTCGACGTACCAGCCCTCGTGGTCGTTGAAGAGGGCGTTGATCGAATCGAAGCCGAACCGCAGGCGGACGTTCTTGCCGCGGAAGGCCCCCAGGTCGACCGCGGCCTGGTGCCAGTTCCCTTCCGTGTTGGCCACCAGCCCCGCGCCCTTCTCCAGGACGTACGCGTACGCGCCGATTTCGGGATCGTAGACCTGAACGTACATCTTGTCGAAGAACAGCGACGCCTCGACGTCGGCGAAGTAGTTGAACGTCAGCAGGATCGGCTTGTCGGGAAGCTCGATCCGCTTGGTGGTGAACACGCCGGCCGAGTCCCCCACGTCGTATTCCCAGTCCCCCTCGACGGGGTCCTTCCGGCCGTAGTAGAGGCTGTTCGGCCCGGAGTGGCCGGCGTCCGATGCCCGGTGCGTCTCGGTGTGCCACAGCCCGTCGACCGGTACGTCGGGCGTGTCGTTGTCGACGTCCATCGCCCCGTCGCCGTGCTCGAAGTCGGCGAAGAAGATCTTCCGCCCGTAGGTCGCCTCCGCCTTGTCCAGGCCGAAGCCGACGTTCCGGTTGTTGGTTTCGTCGGCCTCGTTGACCGTCCCCGTGGCGTCGATCACCATGCCGATCGTGTACGTGCCGTTGCCGCCGAACGGGTCGGTGCTGCCCGGCTCGAGGTCGACCGTGCCGGTGTAGCTCTCCCCCGGCTGCAGGGCGGCGACCCATTGGCGCTCGAGGAACGTGTCGATCGTCGATACGGTGGTGTTCTTCGAGAGGTAGAAGTCCACGTAGAAGTTGCGGACGGTCGGGGCGCGGCTGGCATTGGTGACGGTGAAGGTGGCCTCGACCTCGCCGCCGTTCAGCACGCCGAAGTCCAGCGAGAAGCCCGTGCCGACCAGGTCGGGCTCGCCGGAGACCCTGACCTGGTCGTAGTCCTTGCCGATGCCGAGATTCCGGTTGTTGCCCTCGGAGCCCTCGCCGACCTCGTTGGCCGTGTCGGTCACCATGCCGATATAGACAGTGTCTTCCCAGGTGAACCCCGCCGGCGGCGAGGCCGGCAGCGTCAGGTTCCTCGATCCCCGGACGACCGCCCCGTCGGGCAGGGACGAGATGTAGGTGTTGTCCAGTTCGACGTCGCCGCCGACGCCGATGTCGGGGTCGTTGGACAGGAAAAACCGCACGCGGAAGCCCCCGGCGTCGCCGCCGCCGTAGTTCTTGATCCGGTAGTCATAGGTGAAGCTGTCGCCCCAGAGCAGCGCCGTGCGGTCGACGACGTCGGCGTGGGTGCCCGCCAGGTCGGGGTAGCTGCCGGCCGGGATGAAGAACGTCCCGTACTTGATGCCCCAGACGTTGTCGTGGGCGCCGTTCCAATTGAACCAGTGCACGCCCGGGTCCTCCGGCCAGGTCGTGTAGGCGGCCCACTGCTGCTGGGGCTCGGTCCGGTAGCCGATGACGGGGACGTAGTGCTCGGTATCGCCGTCGCCGTCGAGGTCGACGAGGAACATGGCGGGCCGACCCGCGTCGATGTTCAGGCGCAGGTACTCCCAGAGGACCACCCCGGCGGCGGGCGGGAGCCCGAAGGGGATGGTGAAGGCCTCTCCCGCGCCGTAGCCGACCATGTCGCTGTACTTGCTGAAGGCGTCGTCGGCGTACTCGATCTTCGACCAGCCGTGCTCCTGCGCGCGGGAGGTCTTGAAGAAGTCGGCGATGCAGTCGTCGGTGTGGTAGTCCGGCGGCGGCTGGCGGTCGGGGGAGGGCACCCAGTCGAGGATGTGGCCGGCGCTGGCGATGCCGTCGTCCACCGCGCTGGTCTGCGTGGACGCGTCGCCCGTGAAGAAGTCCGGGTAGGCCAACGAGTCCCAGTAGCCCAGGACCATGCCCACCGCCGTCGGCCCGCAGCCGTGGTACCAGAAGTACTCCGGCACGCTGCTGAGCAGCCTGGCGGTCCCGGCGGCCGACAGGGCCTCGTCTGGCGGGTCGTACTCGTAGCCCGGCGGGGGGGCCGACAAGCCGCCGGCGGCCGGGTCGAGTGCCTCGAGGGCTGACGCCGCCCCGTCGAGCAGCAGCCGAGCCTCCAGGCGCTCGAGGACGCACGGGTCCCGATGCTTCGTCTTGCGGTCGGTCACACGAACACCTCACGATCTCAGGAGCAGGCCAAGCGCGCCACGCGCTTCGGCGGGAGTCCTCCAGGGGACACCGGAACAACGGTGCAGGGCGCGACGCACCCGGACAGAAGTGGCGACAGCAGACTCATGTCGTACAAATTGTACCACATAACGCCATAAGCCCAAAGTGCCTCTTTCCCGCTTCATCAAAGGGGCAGTCCGGCCGCGCCGGCGTTGGACGGGCCGTGCCGCGCTTCCCGCTTGGGGATCCCTTTGGCGAACCTGGCTGGAAGGCCGAGGCAGACAGGCAGGCTGCGGACCAGCAGGCACGCAACATAACTTACCTGAGCCCGCTTAGAACCAGCCTTCCTCCGGCCGCCAGGTGATGGTGCAGAAGTCCTCGTTGAGGGCGGCGATTCGGGCCATGTCCTCGTCGGCAAGCTCGAAGTCGAACACGTCGGCGTTCTGGCGGATGCGATCGGGATGCCGGCTCTTGGGGATCACGACGATTCGCCGCTGGAGCTGCCAGCGGATCATGATCTGCGCCACGGACTTGCCGTACTTGGCGGCCAGCTCGTTGAGGGTCACATCGTCCATGCGTTCGGCGCGGGCGAGGGGGGAGTAGGCTTCCGGCTGGATGCCCTTGTCGCGGCAGTAGGCGACGACGTCGGCGCGGTTCCAGAACGGGTGCAGCTCGATCTGATCGACGGCCGGGACGACGTCGGTGGCGGCGAAGAACTGCTCCTCGAACCGCCGGACCGTGAAGTTGCTCACGCCGATCGAGCGGATCTTCCCCTCGTCGCGAAGCTGCTGCATCGTCTCCCACGTCTCGGCGAGGCCCTCCCGGACGGGCCAGTGGATCAGGTACAGGTCCACGTAGTCCATGGCGAGCTTGCGGAGGCTCTCCTCGCAGGCCGTGCGGGCCTCCTCCCGACCGAAGCTGTGGGGGAAGATCTTCGTCGTCACGAAGAGGTCCTCGCGCCCCGCGCCGCTGTCGGCGATCGCCCTGCCGACCGACTGCTCGTTGCCGTAGACCGCCGCCGTGTCGATGTGCGTATAGCCGGCATCGATCGCCTCTCGGACGGCGCGCTCGCAGATCGGCCCGTCCTCGATCTGAAAGACGCCGAAACCCAGCAGGGGCATCGGATGGCCGCTGTTGAGCTCGACCGTATCGGTGATCTGAAGCATGAATGTCTCTCCTCGCCGTCGAATGCGGGGCCCGTCACCTGGTTTCCGCGATTCTAGCGACTGAACGGCCGGCCGCAAGACGCTGGATGACACCGCGCCCCCGCCAGCCACGCGGCCCGCGGTCCGGTCCTCGCGACGCGCTTGTCGATCGTCGCAAGCGTGATAGACTATAGGCATGCCCACCATGCACCCATGGGGCGCAGTGGCGGTCTCGTCGCCCGGAGGAAGCAGCTTGATTGTCCGCGCCTCGAACACGGGAAGGGAGAAGGGCATGAGCGGAGCGACGCGGGATCAACAGGCCGGGCGGCCTTGGGTCGAGCAGTTAGAGCAGCGCGTTCTGCTCAGTGGGCAGGCCGCCGCCCTGCCGCAGCAGGTGGTTGACGCCGATCTCGGCGGGTCGGCGGCCGTGACCCGCTCCGCCGACGGTGTCGTGGACGTCTACGCCCTCATCGTCAGCGGGACGGGGAGTTCCTCGCTCGACCCGATGGTGGAGTTCTACGAAATCCTCACGGCCGACCACGGCGCCGATCCGGACAAGATCACCTACCTGGTCGTCAGCGAGACCATCCCCGCCGGCCACGAGGAGATCATCGACGGGATCGCCACGACGGAGAACTTCCTCAGCGCCCTCGGGGATCTGGGTGGACGAGTCGACCTGGACGATCAACTGATCGTCAACCTCGAGTGCCACGGCCGCGGGTACCTCGGCGACGTGCCGGAGAAGTCCTACAACGCCTCCTACCACGGATACTGCGACGTGCCGCCCGTGCTGAACCACACCGACGGCGCCGATCAGTTCGACCTGCTGGAATCGGAGTATGAGCTGTCGGTCTTCTGCGGCTACGGCGGCCGGGGTCCCGGCGAGCAGCCGTTCTGGGACTTCCATCGCGGGCTCGGGCAGTGGCTGACCGACTGGTATTGGAACTGCGCGACGCTCAAGCGATGGATGCACCTGAGCCACTATGAGAACGTCTATGTCGAGGGCGTCGGCGATCTGAGCGACAGCGATGAGGACATCGACAAGTTCATCGATTACGCGTTGGGCGATCTGAACCGGGACGGCCGGATCGACCCGGACGCCGGCGAGGTGGCCGACTTCGACGGGGACGGCATCCCGCCATACGACCGCTACACGGACGTCTTCGACGAGGACGACTGGGGCCCGATCGACGAGTTCGAGGACGACTACCGCCGAACGCACTCGCCGCTGATCGGCATCCCCTACCGCGTCTTTGATGACGGGCTGGACGATCGGATCGATATCGACGTCTACCCGAGCGACAGCGGCCCGCTGGAGGTCGACGGGACGGACCTGGACAACAACGGGTGCATCGACGGCATCGACCTGAACGACGACGGGGACATGACCGATTGGGTCGCCCTGAACGAAACGGTGTGCCTCTGGCGAGGGGAGTTGACCGACGACGAGGTCGCCGGGGCCTTCAATCCGATCCAGTGCGGGGCGAAGGTGTTCATCACCAACACGTGCCACGGCGGCGGCTTCATCGACGACCTGAGCGGGCCGAACACCGTCCTCATCGCCGGCGGGCCGGAGCTCAGCGTCGCCTCGGCGGGATTCATGCCCCGCCTGCTCAACGAGGCGCTGTCGGACCGCCTCGACGAGGCCGACGTCGACGGCAACGGGCGGGTATCGATGATGGAGGCCTTCAACCACGCCTCGCTGCATCCCCACATGGGCTGCTCGAGCGGCATGGACCTGTTCCACTACGACGACAACGGGGACCGGACGCCCCACGAGGACCCTCTGCCGGCCGGGGGCGACGGCGCGTTCGGGGCCACGGTGTTCCTGCCGGAGAAGGCCCCGCCGACTGTCACGTCGCTCGTCGTGTCGAGCACGAGCTGGAGCCCCGGCTTCCTGGACCACCTGATGGTGGAGGGGCTCGGATCGGGCGGCTACGCCGTCCCGGTCGGCGCGGCGGCCCAACTCGATCCGCTGCCGTGGGTCAACATCGACAAGGTGGAGATCACCTTCAGCGAAGAGATGGACGTGTCGGCGACGGACATCACTGTCCGCGGTGTGGCCGTGCCCCTCTACGTGGCCGATGCGTTCGCATACGATGGCGAACTGCACCAAGTCACCTTGACGTTTGCGGCACCGCTGGAGGCCGATCGCCTGCTGATCGAGGTGGCCGACGGCGCGTCGAGCGCGGAGGGCACGGCGCTGGACGGTGAATGGTCCGACGGCCTCAGCGAGTACCCCTCCGGCGACGGCGTGGCCGGGGGGGACTTCCGGTTCACCATCAACGTCCTGCCGGGCGACGTGGACGGCACGGGCGAGACGCGAAGCAGCGACGTGATCAAGCTGCGCAGAAAGACGAACACGCAGATGGGCGATCCGGGCTACTCGATCTTTCACGACGTCGACGGCGACGGCCAGATCCGCAGCAGCGACGTGATCAAGGCGCGTCGGCGAACCAACACCGAGCTGCCGCCCGAGCCGCCGCCCCTTCCGCCGTCCGCTGCCGACCTGCTGCGGGCCTGCGGCGTCCTGGCGGAGGCCGATGCGGATCCCGCCGAAGGCCCTGTCCCCCTGCGCGAGACCGCGCCCGCTCCCGGAAGCTCGGATGCGCATGCTCGGATCCTCTGGGTGCGACCCGAGCCGGCTGTGGCAATGGCCTCTCGGCGACAGAGCGCCCCCGGTGACGTCCGCTCCCCGCGACGGCTCGGCGAGCAAAGGCATCGGGCTGGCCGCCATGGGCAATCGGGGCCGGCTGCCCCCACCGGCCTTGCCACGAACCTTGCCGCCGATGCGTTGTGGCTGGCGGGGATCATCCCGGCGGCAATCTGAGGCCGGCTCGCAGGCGAGGCAGGCGGATCACGAAAAGAGGACGGGAGCCTTTCCCGTGCCGCCCTTTCGGGTCGGTAAGGAAGACTCCCGTCCGGTTTTGGTTCGGCCTGCCTGCCCTCGTCGGGGAAGGCTGTCACAGCGGCTCAGGCGAGGCGGCGCTTGCGGAGGTAGCCGCCGAGGCCCGCGATGCCGGCAAAGAGCGCCATCGCCGTCAGCGGTTCGGGGATCAACTTGCTGATCGGGGCGCCCAGATTGGCGACCCAGGCCTCCTCGTGGCCCTGGGGGTTGATGCCCCAGCCAGTGATGATCGTGCCGTCGTCGGACAAGCCCGTGGCGTCTTTCAGCGACCACCCGGCGATGTCCTGGCCGAGGCCGGTGTTGATCAGCAGTTGGCGCAGGGGAGCCATCGTGCCGCCCATCCAGACGAACGCCTGGTCGCTGGCCGCCGAAGAGCTGCCGCCCACGACGATCGAGCCGTCCGCGGAGACCGCGTTGGCGTGGCTGAGGATGCTCCCGCCCGGCAGGTCGCCGAGCCCGACCATCCCGCCGCCGGCCGTCCAGATGAATGCCTCATCGCCCGCAGCGGTCCGGCCGGTTCCGACGACGACCTGGCCGTCGTCGGAGACGTCAGCGGCGGCACTGCGGAACATCCCGCCCGGCAGGTCGCCGAGGGCCGTCATCCCGCCGCCAGGGCTCCACAGGAACGCCTCGCCGAGGAAGCCGGAGGCCGAGGAGCTGTACCCCACGACGGCCGACCCGTCGGTGTTGACGCCCGTGGCGAAGCTCAGGAAGAACCCGCCCGGCAGGTCGCCGAGGCCCTGCATCCCGCCACCGCCGGTCCAGACGAAGCCGAAGCCCTCGGTGCCCGAGCCGGAGCGGCTGGTTCCGACGACGACCTGGCCGTCGCTGGAGATGTCGGCGGCGGAGCTGTCGAACGTCTGGCCCGGCAGGTCGCCGAGGCCGACCATCCCGCCGCCGGACGTCCATGCGAACGCCTCGGGGCCCGAGGTCGAGTTGCTGCCGCCGACGACGACGGACCCGTCGCCGGAGACGCCGTTGCCGGCGCTGACGGTCTGCCCGCCCGGCAGGTCGCCGAGGCCGACCATCCCGCCGCCGGACGTCCAGAGAAACGCCTGGTCGCCCGCGGCCGAAGCGCTCGTGCCCACCACAGCGGTGCCGTCGGCTGAGATGTCCAACGCACGGGAGATCACCTGGCCGCCGGGCAGATCACCCAGCGAGACGAAGCTGGCCGCCTGGGCAGCAACGGAAAGGCCCAACACCATGAGGAAAGCGATGCGAATTCCCCGTACCATGACTTTCTCCTTTTGCCGACCCCTCCAGCGGCAACTACTTGCCGCCTGCCGGGCCGCGCTCCTTTTACAGGCACCGGTAGCGACCGAGATCGGCCGACTATCGGGCCACTTTCCCAATCCGTTCCAAAGAGACCAGACGGCAATGGCCTACGCACGACCGCCCGCCTGGTTGCCTCAACAATGCCTCCACGGAATACGTCAACAACATCCAAATGATACCACGTATGCAGCCCATGTCAAGGCCAAATCACATGATTATGTCGGATTAGAAGAAGACCGAAAAGTGGTGCGGGCCATCCTTGATACTTCGCTCGACGACAGGACCCCCAAGTATGACCGGATAGAGGCCGCGCCCGGCAGGAGCGGATCGCGCGGGCGAAAACGGGCGGCCTCTCGCCGACCGAACGCCCCCCTGCTGTAGGCGGAGGCGTGCCGCTCACGCGAGCACCCGTCTTCGGGCGTACCGGCCGAGCAGGGTCAGGCCGGCCAGGGCGGTCAGGACCGTCAGCGGCTCGGGGACGGCCGGGGCCGGCATGCCGGGGCGTTGGGCGAGGGCCTGAACGCCACCGATGTGGTACGTGCCGGTCTCGCTGTGGCCGCTGCGGCCGTAGAAATCCTGAAGATACCACTCGCCGTGGAATTCGACCTCGTAGTACCGCAGGCGGTCGGGGGGGTCGGTCCGCCCCTTGTCGTCGTCGGAATCGGTCACCCAGATGCCGAGGTATTGCACCGGATCGCCGGGCAGATAGTTGACGCCCCAGACCGTGATGGCGTGCCCGCTGGCCTCGCCGAGGTAGACGCCGATGCCCACCCCGCAGCCGGCCCGCAGGTACTCGTCGATCCGCCGCATCGCGTTGGCCGGCTCCCAGTCCTGTTGAAAGTGCTGCATGAACGGCTCGCCCGGGAAGAACCCGCCGCCGAGCACGTCCACCTGGGCCCAGTCGTCCAGGCCCTGCGAGTCGTTCGTGCCGTCGAACCACCAGTCCCACCCGTACGACATGATCCCGCCGGCGTTGGACCAGTGGTCCTGGAAGTAGCGAAAGGCCTCGTCGGCGTCGTCGATCCCGTCGACGAGCCCCCAGCCGGTCCACATCAGCACGTTGGCGGTCGTGGCCGCCCAGCACATCAGATCGTCTTCGGCCCGCAGGGGGGCCTTCTCGGCGTCGAACCACTGTCCGCCATACTGCTCGACCAGCAGAAAGCCCTCCCCCGCCGGCACACCGTCGCCCAGCGGCATCGGGCCGCTCGAGCCGACGGAGTTGGCCCTCGCGGCCGGGCAGAGGGTGAGCGCGAACACGACACAACCTGCGCAAAGAGCAGCCCTCATGAGTCTCCTCCGTTCCTCCTGCCCTCTCGAGCAGTCGGCCGGCCCCGAGTCGGGGCGTCGCGGCCGGCCGGTTAAAGCCACACGCGGGCCCCGGTGGACCCGCAGGCTACATTCTACCACAAGCCGCCATTTCGTCAAGGTTTGAGATGGCCCGCGCCGGGTCGTTGCGTGCGTGGGGCTTCGTGGCAGGAATCGGAAGAATCCGTGATCTGCCCGCAGGGCCGGGCCGCAATGGGCCCCAGGCGGGGCCCGCGAGGCGGTCTCCGCGCCGCGGCGCAGGTCTGCCGGCTCAGAACCGGCTCTGCCGCTCGGCGAGGAACTCGATGAGGGCCTTGTCGAACGTCATCGCGTTGTGGACGGTGACGAAGTCCGCGCGGACGGACTGGCATTGGCGCTTGTACTCACCGATGAAGGCGCGGATCTCCTCGAGGTAGGCCGCCCGGATCGATCGTGGGTTGGTCGCCACGGTCTGGCCGGTCTCCGGATCCTCGAACCGCACCTGCCCGTCGAACTCGAAGGCGACCTCGCTGTAGTCGAGCACCTGGAAGATGATGATGTCGTGTCCGCGGAACCGCAGGTGGTGCAGCGCGTCGACGACGTCGCCCTGCTCGTCGAGCAGGTCGGAAACGAGGATCATCAGCCCGCGTTTCTTGATCCGTCCGGCCACGTCGTGGATCGCCGCCGACAGCCTCGTCCGGCCGAACGGCCTGGTCCGCGCGAGCGTCGATAGGATGTTCGTCAGGTGCGTCCGCTTGGACTTCGGCGGCAGGAAGCTGCGGACCTTCTCGTCGAACGTGAACAGCCCCACCGAGTCCTGCTGGTTGATCATCAGGTAGCCCAGCGCGGCGGCCAGGCAGATCGCGTAGTCCATCTTCGTCAGTCGCCCGCCCAGCGAGAAGTCCATGCTGCCGGAGCAGTCGACCAGCAGGTAGGCGTCGAGGTTCGTCTCGGCCTCGTACTTCTTGATGTAGAAGCGGTCGGTCTTGCCGTAGACGCTCCAGTCGATCCGGCGGATGTCGTCGCCCGCCGTGTACTTGCGGTGCTCGGAGAACTCCACGCTGAATCCGTGGAACGGCGAGCCGTGCAGCCCGGACATGAATCCCTCGATGATGAACCGCGCTTTCAGGTCCAGCCGCTTGACCTGCTGGATCACGTCCGGGCGGAGATACTGCTCCGGCGTCAGGGCCATCACGCCTCCTTGTCCCTCGTCCGCCCGGAAAGCAGCAGCACGTCGCGGAGGTGCTCGACGTCGCCGGCCGCGAGCCACCGGTCGGTGAAGCCGGACTCCTGCACGGTATGCGCGATGGCCATGAGGGCTCGGAGGTGGTAGTTCCGCTCGTCGCGCGAGCCGACGAGAATGAAGGCGGTCTTCACCGGCACGCCCGTGCCGAAGTCGATGCCCTCTCGGCAGCGGACCGGCAGGATGTCGAACCGCTGCTTGCCCTCGACGATGACGTGGGGGATCGCCAGGCCCGGCTCGACGACGGTGCTGGAGTCGGCCTCGCGGGCCTTGAACTTCTCCAGCAGGACGCCCTCGTCGGCGGGCAGGCGTTCGGCGAGAATGCCGGCCGCTTGCGTGAACATCTCGTGAGCCGACGTGGCGGCGGGCAGGTCGAGGATCACGCAGTCGTTCACCAGTCGGTCGAAGCGGTCCTGCACGATCCCGTCGCGGTCGAAGGCGATCTCGCGCAGCTCCTCCTCCAGCCGGCTGCGGCGGATCTCCTTGGCCACGACGCGCCGGACCATGTAGACCAGGGCGCTTTCGCGGTGCGACCGCGGGCCGACGTAGAAGAGATACCACAGCAGCCCGGCCAGCACGAATCCGCCGGCGGTCAGCAGCGGCACGAGCCCGAGCTTCGCCGCCAGGATGCCGATCAGCACGGCGTAGACGCCGATCCCCGCCAACTGCATCCACGGGAACAGCGGGCTGCGAAACAGCGGGCGGTAGTTCTGGATGCGGCTCTTGCGCATGATCAGCACGGCCACGTTGACCAGCAGGTAGAGGATCAGCATCATCGTGCTGGCGACCTTGATCAGGTCGCTGATCCGCAGCACGGCGATCATGACGATCATGAACGCGGCGGTGACGAGCACGCTGACGTAGGGCGTGCCGAAACGGGGGGAGACCCTCTGGAAGCTCGCGGGCAGAAGCCCGTCGCGGCTCATCGCCATCGGGCTTCGGGACGCCGACAGGATCCCGCTGTTGCCCGTGGTCACGAAGGCCAGGATCGCCGCGCCGCTGAGCAGCAGCACGCCGCCGCGCCCGAGGAACCCGCCGGCGGCCAGGCTCAACGGGGTCATGCTGCCGTACGGCCCGCCGCGAAGCTGCTCGGCATCGGTCACGCCGACGACGACGAACACCGCGGCGACGTAGAGCAGCGAGACCAGCCCGCAGGCCAGGAGCATCGCCCGGGGGATGTTCCGCCCGGGATGGTGGACCTCCTCGGCGATGCTGGCGACCTTCGTCAGCCCGCCGAACGACACGAACACGAGGGCCGCCGTGGCAAACGTGCTGCCCCACCCCTCGGCCATGAAGTTGTCGAAGTTCGGGTGCTGCCTGACGCTGCCTGCCCCCACGGAGACGAAGAGGCCCAGCACGACCAGCAGGGCGGCCACCAGCACGACCTGCACGCGCCCGGCCACCTTCACGCTGAGGATGTTCAGCACGGCGAAGCAGAGGCAGCCGGCGACCGCCACGCCCTTGATCAGCCACTCCCACTGCGTCTCGGTCCAGTCCGCGTCCGGCCAGATCAGCTTGGCGAACGCCCCGATGCCTATCATCGCGAACGCGCTCTTCAGGGCGATCGACAGCCAGGTCGCCAGCCCCGCCAGCGTGCCCGGCAGGGCGCCCATGGACCGCTCGACGAAGAAGTAGTCCCCGCCGCTCTTGGGCATGGCGGTGGCCAGCTCCGCCTTCGACAGCAGGGCCGGGATCACCATCAACGCCGCCAACGCATACGCGACGACCACCGCCGCCCCGCAGACCTTGAACGCCTGGCCCGGCAGGACGAACAGGCCGCTGCTGATCATCGCGCCGGTCGCGATGCAGAAGACGTCGAGGAAACCGAGTTTTCGCTTCAGCCTTGCCAAGCGGCGCCCCGCGACGCGACCGGGCCCACGGACATGTCGTCTGTATTGTACGCCCCCCGCGGGGCGGCCGCGAGGGGGTAGACCGCGAGGAGTCTGAGGCTGATTCCCCGCCGAAGCCCTTCGGGCTGTGGTCATACAGACACTGCTCACAAGCAGCCCGTGCCACTCGGCCGTCCGTCTGCTATAATAGCGCGGCGCATTTTCGGACCCCGCGTGGAGGACCGTCACGATGACGAAGATCCCGAGCGTCTTGATCCTGTCGATCGCCGCCGCCGTCGCCATCCCGGCCGTCGGGCTCGGCGCGAGTGCCGCCGAGGGCGCGGCCCCGCGCCTCGAGGCGGAGTGGCGGCGGCAACTCCAGGCGAAGCTGACGGTGCGGCCCCAGGCGCGGATCTCGACACGATCCGACGCCCGCGGCGGGAACAACGGGCGGACCACGGGGGGGTTCGAGTTCCACACGGACCAGCAGAAGAAGCCGTGGTGGCACGTCGACCTGGAGGCCGTCGTCGCCATCGACCGCGTCGAGGTCTACAACCGCTGCACCGTCAGTGAGCGGGCGGCGCGGCTGCAACTGCTGCTCAGCGACAACGGGAGGAAGTGGAGGACCGTCTACCGCCACGACGGGACGCTCTTCTACGGCCACACCGACAAGAAACCGCTCGTCGTGCCCCTTGACGGGGCGAGGGGGCGTTTCGTCCGCGTGCAGTTGCCCGGTCGGACGTGGCTGCACCTGGACGAGATCGAGGTGTACGGCTCGGCCGATCCGAAGAAGAACATCGCCCTGAACAAGCCGGCCGATCAGTCCAGCGCCAGCACGTGGTCCACCGGCAAGCCGACCCCCGCCGCCGCGGCCGTCGCCCTGCCGCAGAAGCCCTACATCGACGCCGTCGCCGACGTTCTCCGGGCCGGGCGGATGCTGGCGGCGGACCTGGCGGCCGGCGGGACCGACACGGCCGCGTTCGGCCGCGAGGCCGCCGAGATCGCCGCCGCCCTCAAGGCCCTCCCCGCCGAGCGGGGCGCAGACAGCGACGAGCTGAAGACCCACAGCCTCTACTTCCGCGCCCGGCGGGCGGTTCGGAAGCTCGCGTTGAGCAACCCGCTGCTGGGCTTCGAGAAGCTGCTGCTGGTCCGCCGGGGCTCGAAGAACCTCGCCCTGCCGGCCAACTGGCAGAGCAACTCCTCGCTCCGCCCGACCGGCTACGACAATGATATCGCCGTGCTGACCGGCTTCCGCGGCGAGGCGAAGCTGACGACGCTCTATCGGCCGGAGGCCAAACGGTTCGTCGGCGACGTCGACCTGCACTTCGACGGCGGGAAGATGCTCTTCTCGATGCCCAACGACAAGAACCAGTGGCGCGTCTTCGAGCTCAACGCCGACGGCACGGGCCTCCACGAGCTTCCGCTGATCGACCAGCCGGACGTGGGCAACTACGACGCCTGCTACCTGCCCAACGGCAACGTGATCTTCTCCTCGACCGCCCCGTTCATCGGCGTGCCCTGCGTTCGGGGCAACTCGAAGGTGACCAACCTGTACCTGTGGGAGCGGGCCGCCGGGCGGATCCGGCGGCTGACGTTCGACCAGGACCACGACTGGTGCCCCACCGTCCTGAACAGCGGGCGCGTCGGCTACCTCCGATGGGAGTACACCGACCTGCCGCACTCGAACTCGCGGATCCTCTTCCACATGAACCCCGACGGGACGGGACAGATGGAGCTGTACGGCAGCAACTCGTACTGGCCCAACAGCCTCTTCTACGCCCGGGCGATCCCCGGGCACCCGAGCCAGGTCGTGGGGATCGTCACGGGCCATCACGGCGTCAGGCGGATGGGCGAGCTGGTCCTGTTCGACCCGGCCCGCGGGCAGCGGGAGGCCGACGGGGCGGTTCAGCGGATCCCCGGCTACGGGCGAAAGGTCGAGCCGATCATCCGCGACCGGCTCGTAGACCCGTCCTGGCCGAAGTTCCTCCACCCCTACCCGCTGAGCGAGCGTCACTTCCTCGTCTCGGCCAAGCCGACCCCGCGAAGCGAGTGGGGGCTGTACCTGGCCGACATCTACGACAACATGGTCCTGCTGGCCGAGCAGCCGGGCTATGCGATGCTCGAGCCGGTCCCGCTTCGGCCCACGCCGCGGGCGCCGATCCTCGCCGACAAGGTGGACACGAAACGGACCGACGCGATCGTCTACCTCGCCGACATCTACCAGGGCGGCGGGCTGAAGGGGATGCCCCGCGGCTCGGTGAAGAAGCTGCGGCTGCTGAGCTACCACTTCAGCTACCACGGCATCGGCGGGCTGCTGGGCGTCGTCGGGTCCGACGGGCCCTGGGACGTCAAGCGCATCCTCGGGACGGTCCCGGTCGAGCCGGACGGGTCGGCCGCCTTCCGTATCCCCGCCAACACGCCCATCGCCGTCCAGCCGCTCGACGAGAAGGGGCAGGCGATGCAGATCATGCGGAGCTGGCTGGTCGGCATGCCGGGCGAGAACGTCTCGTGCGTCGGCTGCCACGAGCGGCACCGCGAGGCGGCACCGGTGCGGACGTCGGCTGCGATGCACCGCCCGCCGTCGGAGATCGAGCCGTGGCGCGGGCCGGCGCGGGGGTTCAGCTACGCCCGGGAGGTCCAGCCGGTGATCGACCGCTACTGCCTCGGCTGCCACGACCCGTCGGGCGACCG
>Ga0180438_10001908_pt1 | contig 35526 bp, 35 predicted proteins | sample SS_ome_12_FD_132455 | JGI IMG/M metagenome (GOLD analysis project Ga0180438, IMG submission 132455) | Hypersaline lake sediment archaeal communities from the Salton Sea, California, USA - SS_3_D_2 metaG | ecosystem: Environmental > Aquatic > Non-marine Saline and Alkaline > Hypersaline >... | reverse complement strand
GTAGATTCTGGAACCCTGACCACGCTCGAAGAAGAGGGGGGGAGGCTGCTTGCCTGCCCGCACATTGCTGCTCACCCCACCCGCCAGGGACTGGCGAGACCTCTCCAGCATCTCCCTTGAATGCTGCCTCACGCTCATTAAAAAATCCTCCTCTTGCACGCAAATTTACGGGAGAGTCGTCTCCCTCGGCAGTGCTGTTGATGCTTCCCATTGACACCTTATAGCGCTATGCTACGACCAGGTTGGCCGTTCGGATCCATGAGACCCATCTCGGCGCACGATACCTGTAGCCCACTGCCCTCCTTCTGGGGCATGGGCCTACAAGGCACAATCGACCACTCGTCCTGTCTCTGCTGACTCGACGATAGCACAGACGACCTGTGTCTGTCTGAGGCCATCGATGCCAGTGGGCAACGGCCCGTATTCAGTCCAAGACGAGGGCGTGAGGGTGTCCTCCAACACCGCGTCAACAAAGCTTCGTGCCAGTCGCCACCAATTGCTGGGTGCTGCAAAAGCCTCCAGGCCTTTTTTGAGCGTCCCACTGTCCTTCATCCACGGCGATGAGGTGCCGGGCCGGTGCAAGAGCGCCCGCACGTTGCTTCCCTGTTTCCGCAGCCGTTCCTGGTGGGCCAACAGCTCTTCAGGCGTGACCCGATCGCTCACGTTGGCCCGCCAGCCCTCCACTTGGCCGAAGCCAGGCAGTTTGGTGTAGTCAAGCGTTCCCTCCGAGCCAGAGAAGGAAAGAGTGAACTCGACCAGCCGATCCACGCGTTTGATCCACCCGCCTTTTACCCTGAACTTGGCCCTGTTGTCGAAGGTCAGAAAGGCATCGTAGAGATCCAGCGTGTACCCCAGCACCTTTTGCTGTGAGATAGCGCACACTTTGGTGACCTCGGCCGGTGACAGGACCCAACGCAAGAAATCCACCACGTGACTGAGCAAAAAGTGCGCGCTTGACGAGCCAGCGGCCCACTCGCGGCTCCTGCCATCCCACATGCGGGTGGGAACGGAAATGTTGTCGTCCACCCTGCTGGCCAATCTCCTGCGCTCTTTCAGTACGGATATCGGCCACGGCCATCACCTCCACCTGATGCATTCTCTCGTTTGCCAGAGGTCTCTGGCCAACGCGCCGTGGACTCTCAGGAGCCCACCGCCCAACCCAAGAGGAGTACAGACACAATTAACCGCATCACTAGGCGTTAAGCCAGCTCTCGAACTCCTCTGAGTTGAGGATCCAAGAAATCCCGGATGTTGTCACCCAGCAGGTTTAACCCTAGCACCGTAACAAAGATGGTCAACCCAGGCGCAGTTGTGATCCACCAATGATCTATGAGGTGAATCCGTCCCTGGGCGATCATGGATCCCAATTCTGGCGTGGGCGGTTGAGCCCCCAGACCGATGAAGCTCAGAGCAGCGGTGGCCAGGATGGTCACGCCCACGTCCATGGAGACCAGCACCAAGATGGGGGACAGGCAATTGGGCAAGATATGACGTACCAGGATGCGCCCATTGCCCGCGCCGATTGCCCTGGCAGCATCGACGTACGCATTCTCCTTAATGCTGAGTACCTGACCCCGGACCAGGCGCGCATAGGAAGGCCACCACACGGTGGCCACAGCCAGCATGGCGTGCATGAGACTGGCGCCCAAGGCTGCCCCCACGGCCATGGCCAGCACATAAGCCGGAAAGGCCAGGAATATGTCAACTACCCGCATGATGAGATTGTCGACGGCCGGGTTGACATAGCCCGCTGTGGCGCCCACGACAATACCCAAGGGTACAGCAATGACAAGAACAATCACCCCCGTCGTCAAGGAGATCCGGATGCCATGAAGAACCCGGCTCAGCATGTCTCTGCCCATGGGATCCGTACCCAGAGGATATTTCGCCGACGGAGGCAAAAACTTTTGGCTCAGATCAACCTCGTACGGGTCATGAGGAGCCAATTGCTCGCAGAAAATCCCAGCGAATAGCACCACTAAAACGATGACCAGGCCTATGACTCCCAGGGGGCTCGATAAAAAGTCTCGTATTGCTCGGCGCATCTCCACTAGCTCCTCGACTCGTAGGTGATTCGGGGATCGAAAAACGCATATAGAAAGTCGACCACCAGATTCACCAGTAAGAAAATAGTAGCCACGAACAAGGTCACGCCCATGACGGAGGAGTAGTCCATGCCCAACATGGACTTGATAGCATAGAAGCCCATGCCTGGCCAGGAAAAGATCACCTCTACCAAGAACGCCCCGCCCAACAGGCGACCGGCCTGCAAACCCAATAGGGTGACCACCGGAATCAGTGCGTTCTTTAAGACATGGTGCACGACGATGGCTCTTTCGGTCAGTCCCTTTGCCCTGGCGGTGACGATGTAGGGTTGGCGGATAATGTCCAACACACTCGATCGGGTCATCCGGGTGATGATGGTCATGGAGGGAAAAGCGAGGGTGATGGCGGGCAAGATGAGATGCTTCAGACTGTCCCTAAAAGCAAGCGTGTTCCCGGTCAGTAGACTGTCAACCGTATACAAGCCGGTGATATGTTGGGGAGGATCTATACCGATGGAGATACGCCCATCTATGGGCAACAGGTACAGATTGGCGTAGAAGATGAGCTGCAACAACACGCCCAGCCAGAAAACCGGCATAGAGACACCGCTCAGGGCGATAAACCTGGACACGTGGTCTACGAAGGTGTCTCTGCGCAGGGCAGACAGTGTCCCCAGAGGGATGGCTATCAAGATAACCAGAAGGACAGCAGTGATGGTCAACTCGGCGGTGGGGGGAAAATACATCTTTAGGTCATCCATTACCGGCCGGCGAGTTCGAATGGAAACACCCAGATCAAGATGGAGCATATTACGAACATAGATAAGATATTGCTCATGCAGCGGCTTGTCCAGTCCCAATCGATGTATCTCTCGTTCATAGGTCCCGTCGGTGGTGAGATAGCCCACCAAGGCCCCAACAGGATCGGCAGGAACCATGTGAGACAGGACAAAGGTCATGAGGCTGAGTCCAAAGATGACGAAAACGGACCACAGCAACCGTTGTACTATAAACCTTCTCATACTAATTTTGCCTTGCTAGAAAGCAATTCCTAGTCCCTCTCCAAGCGATGATGATGGGTCCCTTCCAACAAGTGATTTCTTTCGCTCTTGCTCGCCTCGCTCAGACAGGAGTTTGCTCAATGATAAGATAGGCGCTAGAGAACGCTCTCAGTGAAGCGTCCTCTAGCGACAGAGACCAGATCAGGACATAATACCGCTACGGAGCCTCTTTGTGCAGATAGTAGGGACGGATGGTCGCCACATCGCCCGGTACGAGCTTGATGCCCTTGACGACCGTTCTGACCACGGCGATCTGTTTGGGCACAACCACCCAGATGCCAACCGCGTCCTCCTGCACGATCTGGGCCGCTTTCTGGATGTACTCCACCCGCTTGGCCGGGTCTAGCTCTACCATAGCATTCTCCACGGCCTCATCGAACTCGGGGCTAGCGTAGAAGGCGAAATTGGCCCCTTTAGGGACGAACCTGTCAGAATGGAACCACCCTTCCAAGAAACCAACTGGATCCGGACTATTGCAGCCACAAGGACCGCCCCACATGTGCATCGCCTTATCCGGGCCCGCAGACTGCATGGCCCGGGCTTCGGCAAAAGGCATCCCTTCCACGGTGAGATTGACGCCTATCTTTTTCAGGTCCGCCTGGAACATCTCTCCGATGCGCTGGAAGGCCTCGGTGCCCGACATGAACCGCCACCCTATCTCTTCTTCAATACCATCCGGATAACCGGCCTCGGCCAGAAGCGCCTTGGCCTTGTCCAGATCGTAATCGTAGGCGAAAGCGTTGGCGTCGTAACCTTGTTGGTGTGGCAACAGGGGGGTTGAGTAGGCGCTGCCATAGCCTGACATAATGTCACGGCCCACGGCCTCATAGTTGAAGGCATGGGCGAGGGCCTGCCTCACCTTCACGTTGTCCAAAGGCGGCTTCTGAGTGTTAAAAACCCACACCCAGCGTATGGCGACCGGCATCTCGACCAGCTCCAGGTCTGGTTCCTGCTTGAGAGCATCATAGTCCTCCACCGGAAGCTGCATCAAAGCCATATCGAGGTCACCCTTGGCAAGAAGCATCCTCTGCGTGGAAGCCTCGGGCAAGAACCGCGTGGTGACCTTTTCCAGGGACGGCTGATCGGCCGGCCTGTCCCAGCCTCCCCAGTAGTCGTCGAACTTTTCTATCACCAACTCAGCCTCATGGGTCCAACTGACGAATTTATAGGGACCCGTCCCGACGGCATTCCCACGGAACCAGTCGTAGGCCAGGTCGCCTGGCTCCGCCTCGTGTTCCTTGACCGCCGTGGGGCTGAGGATATGGGGGAACCAAAAGTTGGCCATCAGATCCAGATAGGCTGGGTTAGGTTTCTGCAGAACCAGTTTCACCGTATAGTCGTCCAGGACATCGATATGATCGACCCACATGGTGAGACGAGAGCCAACGCCTTCGCCTATCTCCATGGAACGCTCGTAACTGAACTTTACCGCCTCGGCGTTGAAGTCGGTGCCATCGTGGAATTTGACCCCCTGGCGCAGGTGGAAGGTAAACTCTATCGCATCGTCCGACATCTCCCAAGATTCGGCCAGGACCGGCTCGTACACGATCTCCTCGGTGCCACCCTTGAACGCATACCGCAGCAGGTTTTCATACATGGACACGTACGGCAGATCGCACTCCATGTAGTTGTAGCTCGCCGGGTCGATGTGCAGCGCCTCTGTATTGTAGCCACAGAGCAGTTCTTTTTGCCTGGCCGGTATCTCGGCCGCGGCCGGCGCGGCGGTTGCCGTCGGGGCAGCAGCCTGGGTGGCCACTGGGGGTTTAGTCTCCGCCGGTGCCTCCTCGGTGGGGGTTGCGCAGGCGCTCAACACGGTCCCTATGGTGGACAGCGACAAACCGAGTGCCATTGCCCTGGTGATGAACTCACGCCGACTGCATGCTCCCTGCAAGTAGCTCCTTGTCAGCTTTGTCAGATCTTCCCTTGACATGATTTTTCTCCTTATAGCAATTTGGCTGAACGTACCGTGATTCTGATCACCTTTGAACCTAGACAGTCTCCCTCGACACGGAAGGGGACGCCAACCGAAACCTTGCCATCACCTCCTTCCCTCACTGAAGAATCGCTTCCCTTGCTACTCAACCGCTTCCTTCAACACCAACACATAACTCAGCTCGCCAGCATATATTATCGGGGTGGTCCTGATCATCGTCACCCAGCCGTCATACTCGCATCGAATCTCCGCCAAGGTCTCCCCCAGCATACCGACCAGGGTGCCGAGCAGGTCCCCGGCTTTCACTTGATCGAGCAACCTCACTTTGGACACCAAGAATCCGGACAAGGGGGCCAATATCTGACAGCCGGGCCCCACCAGAACCTGCCCGGGCTCACGCCTGACCGGCTCTTCGGGCAGAACCGACAGATGTTCCATCACGTTGATGACGCCGTCGACGTAAAAAGAGACCACCTCTGGCCTCAGCCCTCCCCCTCCCGTCGACTCGGTATACAGGCAGGGGATGCCCCTCTTGCCCGCCTCCTCGACGGTGGTGCCACGGTTTACTCTCGTGACCCCAGGCCTGACGGTATGTCCGACCACCACATCGGCCCCTGCGGCGCCAAAGACCAATGCCGCCTCCCGGCTGTCCTCAGATTGCGGTGAGTCACGGTGACCGTAGCCACAGAAAAGGGGCATGGTATACTTGGCGCCTGCCGTATGGAGATCGATCATGAAATCAGCGGGGGCAATTATCCTCTCGGCCACGTGATAGGCGATCCTTTGAGATACGGTGCCATTGGCATCCCCAGGAAAAGTCCTCGCCATGTTCAAGCCATCTACAGGGCTGTTCCTGGTGCCAACCTGGACGGCTGGAGGGTTGATCACGGGGACACCGATGAAAGTGCCATGCACCACAGCGGGATCCAACTGGGCAAAGACTTCCCTGATAGCCTGGATCCCTTCAAACTCGTCGCCGTGAACGCCGGCCAGGACGGATATGACCGGACCGTCGCTCTCACCCCTGACTGCCAAAAGGGGAAGTCTGAGCATGCTTCCATCGGGCAAAGGTGTGATGTCCAAGAGATCCTTAACCTTTGACCCCCTTGCCAGGCTTCTAGCTTCGAACTTTTCAATATACATGCTTTACTTATTCCTCCCCAGCTGGAGACGTCACAACTCCCCGATTAGGTATCTAATCCTCAGCCCCTCGCCGTTGAGAGGGCAAAAACCAAGATCTATTGCCGGCACACTAGGTCAACAGCCAACCACCATCGACTGTCAGAGTTTGCCCCTGAATGTAACCAGCTTCGTCGGAGGCCAAAAAGAGCACCGCCGCGGCCAATTCCTCCACCTTCCCCTGCCTCCCCAAAGGGATCTTGTCCAAGCCACCACCCCCGTCCTCTACACTGCGCTCAGTAAAAATAGCCCCCGGCGCCACCGCGTTGACCAGGATATTATACGGAGAGAGATCCAGAGCCAGGCTCTTGGTCAACATGATGAGCCCGCCTTTGGCCGCACAATAATGTGCAGCATTCGACTGGGGCATGAAACTTGCCACGGAGCCGATGTTGATGATACGGCCATACTCTCTGCGAGCCATATGCCTAGCCACAGCCTGCGAACAGAGGAAAACCCCCGTGAGATTGACGTCAATAACTCTCTGCCAACTCTCTAATGACATCTCTAACACGGGCTCCCAACACCGGGTAATGCCCGCATTATTGACCAATATGTCTATCTGAGCAAACCTCTCCATGGTCTCCTGCACGAGGTGCTCCACATGCTCAGGAATGCTTACATCGGTGGGGATAAAGCTGGCCCTGCCACCAGAAGCTTCTATCTCGTGAACGAGTCTCTGAGCAGTTTCTGGGTCCCGCTGGGCGATGACGACCTGCGCTCCCTCCTGTGCGAACCTCTGGGAGATGCCCCGGCCGATGCCCTTACCCCCGCCAGTAATTATCGAGACCTTATCGTACAACCTCATCAATCTGTCCTCTCTACTTCATTGACTTTATCAGGGCGTTCTCGCAATGCAGGCGGAACGTAGAGCCTGAACTCTATCAATGTGAGTTCAAGTCTACTTCCCAAGGATGGCGATGGCAACTATTACTTTTGCGCCAAGAGATCACAACGGACCAACAAGAGCAACAGGAAGGGTCTTTTGGAGAAGGTATGCGATGGTCGAGAATCTGAACCTGTGAGAGTGAAACCTGATCTGCAAGCCGACGTGCGGTTCCAAAAGGACGGGTACACCGAACGGTGCTTCAGGTAAGAACGACAAATGAGGAGATCGGATGACAAGAAGATGATACAGTTTTTCAAGACCCTTCAATGCATCCACGATATGCAATCATGAACAGAGTTACGTCAAGCTATAGCCCGGAGCTCCCATGCCATAATCCTCAACGAATCGTTATCACGGGGCCGAATATCCGATTTTCCGTGAGATTTGGGCCGTAACTTCCAACACCGCGACGCCCATCTCCTGTGTCTCTTGACCAGAAGATCGAAAAGCAGGACCCGAGATACTGATGGCAGCAATGACATCTCCCCGACGGTCGAATATCGGTGCCCCTACACAGCGGGCTCCCTCTTCGTTTTCCCCGTTGTCCATGGCGTAGCCACGCTGGCGTATCATGGCTAGCTCTTCCTTCAATTGCGCGAGCAAAGTAATCGTCTTCTCCGTGCGCTTCGGCAGGCCGGTGACATCAATGATGCTGTCAACTTTTTTCTCTGGGAGAAAAGCAAGCATAGCCTTGCCAATGGAAGTCGCATGGGGAAAATCGCGTCCGCCAACTTGTGAAGACATTTTGAAGGACCTTGGACTCTCGAGGATCTCAATATATACGACCTCGTTATCTTCCAGGACACCAAGGTTGACCGTCTCTTTGAACCGATCCAGGAGTTCTTGCATGTAGGGCAGAGCAACTTCATGCACGGTCATGTTTCCTAGCACGCAGTTGCTCAACTCCAGGATCTTGAACCCAAGCCCATATTTGTCGTTCTCTGGGTTTTTTCTGACATACCCTCTTCTTTCGAGGGTCACCAGGTAACGGAATAGAGTGGCCTTGGGTATGTTAAGCGAGGTACTCAGTTCCCGCAATCCGGACTCTCGTCTCTGCCGACTGAGAAACTCCAGGATATCGAGAGCCTTGTCTACTGACGCTACCCTGTAATCCAGTTTCACATCTGCTTCCCTTCTTCCAAGAGTCGCGGGGCGTTTCATCTAATGAAACAATAGTCTCACTTGCTATTATACCATGAAAGGTATCTGTTTGTCAAGGATCATTTGAAAAATCAGACAAATTGAGATAGCTGAGGTCGTGATCAACGACGCCCAACGTCATGGCGTCCCGGTTCTCCACCCCGACGTCAACCGCAGCCAGGTGGCGTGCACGCTGGAGAGCAGCAACCCGGTCACGGCGGTTCGCCTGGGCCTGCGCTACGTCCACAGCCTGGGCGAGGCCTGGCAGACGCGGGTCGTCGAGCGACGGGGGAGCCGTTCTTTTCGGGATCTAGGCGACTTTTGCCAGCGCACGCGTCTGCCAAGGCCAGTCGTGGAGAACCTGATCCGGGCCGGGGCAACCGACGGCTTTGACCGGACGCGCCGGGACCTGTTGTGGAAACTCGGGGGGCTGGCCTATCGAGAGGAAGGACTGGACGTCGAGGTGCCGGTAGAGCCCGCCGTGCTACCCACCTTGAGCCAGGCGGAGCAGATGGGATGGGAATATGAACTCCTGGGAATGATGCCCGGCGATCACGTCATGGCGCTTTACCGGGAGAGGTTGCGGGCGAATGGCGTGCTGAGCAGCGGGGAACTTACCGCGCGGCGGGATGGCCAGACGGTGCGCGTGGCCGGGCGGGTCGTCGTCCGCCAGCGGCCGCCGTCGGCCAAGGGACACGTGTTCATCACCCTGGAGGACGAGGAGGGACTGGTGAACCTCATCGTGCGGCCCAGCGTATATGAGCGGTATCGAGACGCACTGCGGAACACACCGCTCTTGCTGGTCGAGGGGCGGCTGCAGCGAGAGGGCCGGGCAGTCAGCGTGCTGGTTCGCAGTGCTACATCGCTTGGATGGCCTACCTCTTGAGCGGGCTGGGTTGGACAAAGGTCTCCTGACCGGGTCCCTACCGCCTTGAGGGCTGGGTTGGGCAAAGGTCTCCTGACCGAATCCCTACCGCCTCGACCAGAGACCCTCGAAAAAGACAAAGCCTTAAACCGCAATTCGCAGGAAGGGAATCATGCTCGCGCGATGACAACCTCTTCCAGCGCCCTCCGGCCCGGAGGCATCGGCGTCTGAGCCGGGAAACCCAGGTCGAGATAGGTCACAATCTGGACCTGCTCGTCGAGTTCGAAATGCGCCCGCAACCGCTGTTTCATCTCACGGCGAAAAGTCAGCCACACTGCACCAAGCCCCAGGGCGTATGCCGTGAGTACCATGTTCTGCATCGCTGCACCACAATCTAGCACACGATTGTTCTCCAGCATCTCTGGGTTGGCCACGTAGCCAGGCTGGGCATAATAGGCCCGGCGGTCCTGGCAGGCGACAATGTGCACGGGACCACCCGGGACGTCGCTGCCCTTAAAGAGTCCTGGCAGGCTCTTTTCCCGGACGACCAGGAAGCGCAACGAACAGAGGTTGCAACCGTGCGCCGCCCACAACCCCGCCTGCAACACCTCATCGATCATCCAGTCTGGAACGTCTTCATCGGTCCAGTGACGCACTGACCGTCGCTCACGGATGAGCCGCCTGGCGACCGCCCGCTCGCCCTCGTCGAAAGGCTGCCAGGCGAAAGGCGAGAGATCCACACTTTCGCCCTTGCTCGCCTGCTCGGCCATGTCCAGCACAGCGTGCACCCAGGCCCAGTCAGGCGAATTCAAATCCATCGGCAGACCGCGTTCCTTCCATATGGCCAGCATCTCGCGCACCTGGTCCCCCCTACCCGGCGCCAGCCGTTTGCCCTTGGCCAGCGCCTCGTAGAGCTGAATCTCTACCGTGTGGTGGGTACGCTCGACGATCATGGCGCGCAGCGTTGTGGGATGCACCGTCATCAGGTTCTCCCGCGAGTAGTTGACTTCCATTTCCTGCCTCCATGTAGCAAATGTCACATGGGATCCCCCCACGAGACGCCCATGGCCTCCGAGACAGCGACGTTTTATCCTGTGGACGCCCGCCGTGTAGACCCACGGACACAGCGGTCGGTCCGGCTCTCTCACACCTCGTCGGCGTGCTCCTTCAACCGAACGTCGAATTCGCAGTACGGATCTCCATCCAGTAGGTTGCACACGTGAATCAGTTCAGCGTGCGGATTGAACGCCCTATACTTGGCCTGGTCTACGTAGCAGTACATGCGCCCCAACTCCTCGGCGCCCAGCTCTTTCCACACGGCAGCGAGCGGACAGTATAGGACGCGTTTCCGCGGACCGTGCTCGGTCTCGGCGACCAGTCCTTCCCATCCCACACTCGGCAAATCAGAGAATTCCCCAAAGTTCTCGATATCATTGGGCAGCCCCATCTCTTCGACGCCCTGACGCACCGTCCTGCCTACATGCTCGCCATAACGCCGTATCGCTTCCGAGGTGAGAGCCTTGGCTTCTTCCTCACCAAAATGCTCGACAAGTGTGGTGACAAAATAATGATACAACAGAGCGGTTCGCCTGGCCATGCGGCGAACGTCCTGCAAGCATTGTTCACGCGGCACAAATGGGTCGGATCGGCTCATGGTGTGTCCTCTCGTCCTCCAGATTTCTGTAACGCCTGTGGCGTCCATTCGAGGTTGGCTTCCGGTGACAGGTCGTTTATGGCCCTCGTATCGGCGCTCGGCTCGGGCTCGCTGGGCGGTCGCGTATGCCCCTTTTCTATTCGGTGCCGTATACCTCGAGCGACACCACTTTGGCATCCGGTGCGACAAGCCGGACATTCTCTTGAATGTCTTGCAGGTGCTCGTACACCACCCCTTCTCCGATCCCCGGGGGCGCATAGACCGTAAACAAGACCTGCCGGGTTTCAGGTGTGATGCGCGTGCGACGGTCAGGGCCATAGATCACACTGGACACGACGCCTTGAGCATCAGCGATCATCATGTCGCCTGGTCTGAGCACCTGCTCCTGGCCGTTGAGCCGGACGTAACGCTCATCGCCCGCTGACACATCCAGTCTGACCGGCATCTGCACAGCCTCCAGGTCGTGGCTGGCGGTCAAAAGCAGATTCTTGAGTTCAGCCATAAACATGGTTTCGACGAGCGTCGCGACGCGGGGAATCGGCTTGCCCTTGAGGGCGACTGACTCGAGCTGAAGTTGGACGTGATAGGTCTTTTTGAAACGCTTGTAGTAGGCGCTGTATGCTCGTAAGGTAGGGAGATCCTTGAGCGCAGCTCTGTCGTAACCAGAAAAACGGGACCGCAACTGGCTCTCCAATTCCTGTTTACGTTTGTCAAGCGCAGGGTGATGCTCCAAGTTGACAACGTCGCGCATGGCCAGTATTCCCACCGCTGCCCCAGGGTAAGCCGTCTTCCACGCCTCTGCTACCACGAGCATTTTCGACTTGACTCCTACGGTTATTCTTCCTCTTCAGCTTCCTCTGCCCTGCCCCTGGAGATAACCTCTACCTCATCGGCCGCAGCTTCCACAAAAGCTTCTACCGCCTCTTCTTCCTCTTCCTCGACTCGGCTGGCGAACGCCAGGCGACCAACGACCTCGTCCTCGTCGACCAGAATGATGATCCCTTCCGGCACAGAGATATTCTTTACCAGTAGAACGTCGTCCATCGTTTGCAGCGGACCGAGGTCGACGGTCAAAGAGGACACGAGGTCGCCCGGCAGACACTCTATCTCGACGTGGTCCATGAGGGTCAGCAATAGCGCCTGCCCTTGTGCGACCATGGGCGATTCACCGACGAATTCGATGGGGATATCCGTGGTGATCTTGTGAGTCATAGACACCCGATAGAGATCCACGTGAAGGAGCGCATCGGTCAGCACATCCCTCTGGACGTCGCGCACCAACGCACTGTAAGGTTCCTGCTGCCCTTCGGCCTGCAATGAGATGAGACTTGTCATGCCGGCTGCGGCCAGCACCCGCCTGGCTTCAAACGCCTTGACCTGGTAGAGTTCAGACTCGAAACCCGGCCCATACAGCACCAGGGGCACCCATCCCTCTCGCCGTATCTGCTTAACCTTCTTGCCGACGACCGTGCGCGGCACAACCTGAAGCGTAATCTTGTCCATCACTTTTTTGCCCTCCTTAACCAAAGTCACTGATTTCGCCGCACGAGCAAGGCTCGCGCCAGCGATAGCAAGCCCAACGCCAAACCCAATGCGACGCCTAACGTCAACGCGCCCCGTCCATCCAGCAAAGTTTCGACTGAACCATCCACTCGTTGTGCGAAAAGCAGTCCAGTTTGCACCCGCCCTGCCTGCACGGCCTGGCCGACCAGCACGCGGCTGCGGATCTGCTCTCCTGTGATCTGACCGCCCGCGATGAACAAGGCTCCGCTGTCTTTGACGGACACCCTTTCAGCGCGCAGGTTCACCGCGCCACTCTGGTGCATCGCAACCCGCTCGGCTTCTAGCAGTTGTGCGCCAGACTGGCGCATGTCGACGTGGCCGGCATGGATAGCCTGTGTGCCAGACTGCTGCATCTGGACATCGGCAGCTTTGATAGTGCCCGCACTGCTGTGCGTCATACGGACAGTGCTGGCATTCAATCCTTCGACGGCATCACCTTCCACCAGGGTGATCTCCCCCGGATCGCTTTCCTCCACCCCGATGACCTCACCGTCCTCAGCTTCGATGGCTTTGTGCTCCGGCGTTGGCGTCTCTTTCTTCTGTGTCATGATCGGTTGCACTCTCCGTTGCCAAACAAAAGAGCGTCGCCCTCCGTCAGTGCGAGGAGCTAGACGCCCTGGGCACCTGCAACGAGTTATTCTAACCGATTTTCACGATTTCGTCAAACGTCAGACCTCCGAGGCTTCGGAAAAACCTCGGAGGTCTCTGGATCCGCTCGGGAGAACTAGAAAAGAGAGCGCTCGCCCTTGCGGATGAGTTCCCCTATGTCAGCCACGTTGACCAGGTGCTGATCCAGTACTGCCCTGGCTTCGGTCACCACCTTTTCCGAAAGGTTGTTGTCAACGGGATGCACCTGGGCGGTGGCTACGAGTGGCTGATCGAGCGGCTTGCCGATCTGCGCCAGCACATAGACGGTGGCCGCCTTGACCCCTGTCACCTCTTCCACAATGGCCTGGGCGGCGCGCAAAGCCAAGACGTTGTAGATCTTGCCGACGTGTGAGATGGGGTTCTTGCCACAGGCCGCCTCGAGGCTGGCCGCGCGGAAAGGAGCGATGACGCCATTGACCCGGTTACCCCGGCCCACCGAGCCATCGTCGCCGCACTCGGCAGAGGTCCCGGTGAGGGTCAGGTAATAATCGCCTCGCTTCTCCTGATCGGCTGTGTTCACGTCCACGCGTACCTGGCGAGTGCATTTCGCGTCGGCATAACGTTGAATGGCTGCCCGTGCCGCGCCCTTGGCTTCGACGTATTCAGGCCCATCTTTGACCTCGGTGGCGATGAAGGGCATCGCCACGGTAAGGATGATCTCGCCGTCGGCGCGGTAACCCATGACCTTCACGTCTTCGCCCACCGGGAACTGGTTAATGAGGTCATAATTGATGAAATTGGCCGTGTCGTAGACAATGCTCTCCAAAGCGGAGCGCGGCCAGTGGGAGACGCCAAAGCTGGTGTCGTTGGCCGTCACCTGATCCACCACACTGACCAATTCTGCTGCGCCGCGGCCGGCATAGCTATCTATGACCATGTGCTTCACCGGGTCTAGATAGCGCATCGTCTCGCGGACGTGTGCCCGTGCCGCCTCGATGGCAATGGTATCCATCGGCACCTTGCGGCCGTTGTAGCTAGGCGTTCCCCGCCCGGCGATCTGGATGCGAATGGGCCGGATCATCTCGCCACCGCCAAAGTGCACGTCCACTTCGCCGGCCACGAGTTGCACCTTGTCAAAGTTGTGGTGCAACTGAACGCCCATGTTCTCCAGACACCAATTGGAATACTCGCGGGAGATGCGCTCAGCGATGCCGTCGCACAGACTATCGGGGTGTCCGATGCCCTTTCGCTCCACAATTTCTACTGGCAAGCTGTCAATGTACTCACCAGTGGCCTTGGTTATCACAATATTCCGTTCCGTCATGGTTACTCCCTCTCTTGTACTTTTGTGAAATGTCTAATAATTTCTGATAAGCCACTGGCTCTGCCCAATCGGCGAGCTACAGCAGCCCCTTGACGTATCCCCCGTCTACCGGGATCGCCGTACCAGTGATGTAGCCTGCCCGCTCGGAGGCGAGGAAAGCAATGAGTGCCGCCAGTTCCTGTGGCTGGCCCATACGACCCATGGGAATGTCCGCCGTCACTTGGCGCTCGACTTCCCGGACAGAGACGCCGTCTTCCCGAGCGCGGGTAGCGTTCAGTTCTACCACGCGATCGGTGAGCGTCCAGCCGGGGCAGACACTGTTGACGGTGACGCCGTCGCTGGCGAACTGGTTCGACAGTGTCTTCGCCAGGCCAACTACGCCAGCACGCAGGGCATTGGACAGCAGCAGGTTGTCCATGGGTTGCTTGACCGAAACCGAGGTGATGTTGACGATGCGTCCCCACCCGTTCTTCCGCATGTGCGGGATGGCTGCCCGGCAGAGACGCACGGTGCTCATCAACGTCAGTTCGACGGCAGCGTGCCAGGGCTCGTCGCCCAGGTCCAGAAAATAGCCCGGCGGCGGTCCCCCGGCGTTGGTCACCAGAATATCCAGCCGCCCGAAGCGATCCACGGTCGCCTGCACCAGTCTTTCGACGTCGTCGGCGTGGCTCACGTCAGCAACGACGGCCAGCACCTCGCTGCCGGTTGCCCGCTCGATCTCGGCCGCGGTAGCCCGAAGCGTCGCTTCCGTTCGCGCGCAGATGGCCACGGCCGCACCCTCGCGGGCCAGTTCTAGAGCGGCCGCCTTGCCCAGGCCCTTGCTGGCCGCCACCACCAGGGCCACCTTGCCTCTCAATCCCAAATCCATGTGCCCTCCCCGTCAGATGCCCACGTATTTTGAATACAACGTCCGCGCCACCGCCTCGTCGTTGGTGCCCTTGATAAAGGCCCGCGCGTCGGGGAAGAGGGTGATCTCATAGTCATCCACCTCTAGCCGCAGCAGGTAGTCATTAAAGCTCACCCGGCCCACTGTCTCCAGCCGCCGGGCCATCTCCGCCAGGTCGAGCGGCCTCGCGCCCGGCACGCTGATATGTACCGCCTCTCGCCCGCACAGCGACATGGCCTGGCTACCGATTTCGGCGTTCAGATACTCGAATTGGTTCAGGCCGCATGCAGGGCAGTTAGGACGGCGACCTGTCGACTCGAAAGTCTCGTAGGTGTGATCCCACACGTCTACGGCGATGAGGCCCTGGTTCAGCGTGCCCTGACCGGTGAGCAGCTTGATCCCCTCCATGGCGGCGATGGAAGCAATCACCTGCACCACCGGGCCCAGGATGCCGGCCGTCTCGCAGGTGGGCACGCTGCCAGGCGGCGGCATATCAGGGAAGAGGCAGCGCAGACAGGCCGTCTCGCCGGGAATGATCGTGGCCGTCATGCCGCTGCTGCCGATGACGGCGGCGTACACCCAGGGGATGCCCAGCTTGACGCAGACGTCGTTGATGAGATAGCGCACCTCAAAGTTGTCGTTGCCGTCCAGCACGACATCTGCGCCGCTCACCAGGCTTTCGATATTATAGGGGTTGACGTCCATCACGTGGGGCACGATCTCCACCTCGGAGTTGATGGCTCGCAGGCGCTCGGCGGCGGCAACGGCCTTGGGAAGGTTGCGCACCACGTGGGTCTCGTCGTACAGGCTCTGCCGTTGGAGGTTGTTCAGTTCGACAAAATCCCGGTCGGCGATGACCAATCGGCCTACTCCAGCCCGCACCATCAAGTTGGCCAAAGCCGAGCCTAATGCACCGCAGCCGATGAGGCTCACTGACGCGTTCAGCAGCGCGCGCTGGCCTGCCTCACCCATCCCCGGAAAGACGATCTGCCGGACGTATCTCTCGAGGTTTGTATGTTCATTGGCGGTCATAGACACTGCTTCCTTAACTCTAGCCGGGTCACCAGACCCAGGTGCAAGGCGGCGGATGGCCACATCCGCTGCACTTGTGAGCGTGACGCCTGTCACCACGGCCAAATAAATTCCCCCTCGTCCGTCAGCAGGCGAGGGGGCAGGGCAACATGATCAAAAACCCCCTTCCGGCAAGAGAAGGGGGTAAGCGTTATCACACAACACCCTCTCATCTCCCAGAAGTTCCTCTTCTGACGGAATTGGCACCTTTGGCCGCCTACACCAGCCGGCAACGTTGCTGATGTCACCACACGAGCGGCCTGGTTGCCGAGGTTTCACAGGGCCGGTCCCTCCACCTCTCTGGATGAGAGCGTCAACTCTCAGTATTCAACTATTAGATTGGATAATACCACAGGCTGGTGGTTTTGTCAAATTGTATAGGACTCACACCATTATGTAGACAGGAACGCCTCTTTCCATGGAAAAGGGCGTTTTCATAGCCCGGCGGCTGGAGCACTTGGTCTAGACAGCCTCCTCCAGCAACTCTTGTCGGCGTTCCATTTCCCTCATGGCCCCGCGTAGGGAAGTCAGGTTGAACGTCGGTCCAATGTCCACCTGGTTCGGCACGGCCACTGGCAGCGTGTAGGCCCGCCAGAACAGGCTAGAAGCGCAGGAAAAGATAGCCAGCCCTGCGCCACAGGTCAGAGAACCATTGTTCAGGTACATCTGGACGATTTCGATGTCCTCTTGGAGCATCTTCCGGCGTCGGTGGTCGGTCTTGTACGCCTCCGCCAATCGCTGGTTAGCCATCAACTTGAACTCGTTACTGGCAGACTTGCGCTTGTCAGCCGTCACGAGGTCCAGGTAAACACTCAGTACTGGCCGCTCCTCTGTTCTGAAGGCAGCCAATCTCTTTAGATCCTCCGGCGATGGGAGCACCTTTGCCTCCTAGCGTGAGATCATTGTAGCCCCGAGATTATACATGGGCCTGGTAACCTTGTCAAACCGAGTGAGCGTCAGTTTGACGCGCAGGCCGATCAATGTTATAATAGGGGCTATGATCTTTAGGGACCTGGATAGTTAGCAAGCCAACTCGGTTTCTACCTCTCAAGACATATACCTGGTTCCCTGCGTAATCAGGGAATTGCCTCAAAAGCACATCGCAGGTTGATCTTCCCGAGCATTATGAATTCATCTTCCGAAATCTACTTCCCTTGCCACGGGTGTTCTCGATTGCTGGTATCATGTTGACTTTGACCTCTTGCCTCTCATGAGACTCCAAAGATGCGGATTCGGAATTGATCTTCTCTGTTGATCGGGCACCATCACCCTGCCAGTTCAATGGGCCGGCTCTCCGAACGACTTGAGCGGCTGGGCATTGGCCTGGTGGCTAACTCAGTCACTGACGGTTTGGGCCAATGGTTCTCTCCAACGGACAGGCAACCCTACCATCATCCCAATCTCTTTGCAACCAAGGAGCAACGACTGTGAACATTGTAGAATTAGAACAAAAGACTCTCGACGAGCTGCGCGAAATGGCTCGAGAGATGGATGTCTCGGGCTATAGCCGACTGAAGAAAACGGACCTCGTCTTTCGACTTCTAAAGGCCCACGCAGAAGGACAGGGCTACATCTTTGGCGGCGGCGTACTGGATATCATTGACGACGGAATTGGCTTCCTCCGGTCTGAACGACGGATGTTGCAGGGGCCAGAAGACATCTATGTCTCTCAATCGCAGATTCGCCGTTTTGGCATGCGAACGGGCGACTTTGTCGTCGGTCAGGTGCGCCCACCCAAAGAGACCGAAAAGTACTACGGGCTGTTACGGGTCGAGGCCGTGAACGGCCTGGATCCAGAGGAAGCCAAGCGCCGGCCCATTTTCGAAAGACTTGTCCCCATCTTTCCCGAGCAACGCTGCAATCTCGTCACCACGTCAGACATCCTGGCCACTCGCCTGTTGAACATGTTGGCGCCCGTCGGACGAGGGCAGCGCGGACTGATCGTCTCTCCTCCCAAGGCCGGCAAGACCACCATCCTTAAACAGGTCGCCAACGGCATTTCTGCCAATCACAGCGATATCCACCTGATGGTGCTGCTCATCGGTGAGCGACCCGAGGAGGTGACAGACATGGATCGCTCAGTGGACGCTGAGGTGGTGGCCTCTACCTTTGACGAGCCGGTCAAGGATCACTGTCACGTGGCAGAGATGGCCCTGGATAGGGCCAAGCGGCTGGTGGAAGGAGGACGCGATGTCGCCATCTTGCTCGACTCTATCACCCGCCTGTCGCGCGCCTACAACCTGGTAGTGCCGCCTAGCGGCCGCACACTCTCCGGCGGCCTCGACCCGGCAGCGCTCTACCCACCCAAACGCTTCTTCGGCGCAGCGCGCAACATCGAGGAAGGCGGCAGCCTGACCATCATTGCGACCTGCCTGGTGGACACTGGCAGCCGCATGGACGACATGATCTACGAAGAGTTCAAGGGCACTGGCAACATGGAGTTGGTACTCAACCGCCGCCTGGCCGAGCGGCGCATCTTCCCTGCTTTTGACATCGAACGCTCCAGCACGCGCCGCGAAGAATTGCTGCTCTCCCGCGAAGAATTGGCCCGCGTCTGGACCATGCGCCGCATGTTCTCGCTCATGAAGAGCCCTCCTCCCACTGGCGCCGGCATGGACGCTCTTACCGCCACCGAGGCCGTCGTCAACCGTTTGGCACGCAGCAAGACGAACGAAGAATTTCTGGACACGCTGAACAGGGACGTGCGCTGAGAGCCTATCTGAAAAGTCGCCTCCGGCGAATTGCCAAGGGAGGGTTGGCGTATTTCGGATGGGCGAAAAGCCCTGTCTTTCTGTGTTCGCCCTTCTACCCGGCTGAGGGGTTACCCTGGCCGGGTTTTGCTTTTTGGCGTGGCTTGTGTTATCATTACATCAAGTCACAATTGACTCGGAGGTCCAAACTGTTGAACAAATCATGGGCTGTGGGCCTGGTGATAGTCCTGCTGGGACTGGTAAGCACCGCGCTGGGCGGTTGTGGGCAACGAGCGTTGTTGTATGACGTGCGCATCCAGCCGGAGCAGATCACACCCAACGCCGACGGCGTTACGGATGTGGCACGCATCGAATACCGTCTCCGCCACAGCGCCTACGTGTCCATCTTTTTCGAGGACGAAACAGGCCAGCGGTATTACTTTCGCCAAGAGCGGAGGCGCTCTCGATCCACCGGGCGACCGTATCGTGTAGACTTTGGTGGCGTGGTAGCGGTGGACGAGGTGAGAAACGCAGGCTACGTCAACTCCAGAGTGCTGCGAGATGGGGCGTATACCTTTGTCGTCGAGGCCACAGACGACGAGGGTTATACCGAGCGCGTTGAAATTCCCTTCGCTGTCGCCGCTGCCGACACCACCTTGCCCGAGTTGAAGGGCTTCTCTGTATCTCATCCTGTCTTCAGTCCCAATCGCGACGGCGTGCAGGACCGGATCAAGATCAACTACCAACTCACCAAGCAAGCCAACGTGCAGGTCTATCTGCTGGACGGAGCCGGGAACCAGTATCCCATTGTGGAGCCCCAGGGCCCCCTCACCCCGGTCAAGCCAGGGGAAGCCGGACCCCACACCTGCGACTATTCGGGCGGTGTAGACGAGGGTGCCAAGCCGCCGCCGGACGGCACGTACACCGTCGTCGCGCAAGCCGAAGACCGCGTCGGCCAGAAAGTTCAAGTCACTCGAACGCTGACCATCGCCGACGGAGGCGTGCCCCGGGCCACGATTCTCAACCTCGACGTAGATTATTCCCACACCATCATCCCCATCGGCGACACGCTGTGCGTCACGGCCACGGTGGAAAACTATGGCGACACGCCCGTCCGTACCACCGGCCCGGCCCCAGGGACGACTTATACAACCGAACAGAATTTCAACTCGCTGGAGTGGCACCAATCTCCCGGCGCCTGGCGCTTTGGGCTGGACTTTGACGGCAACCCGGCCTATCCCTATCCCTTCCGCTGGGCACTGGGACGCCCGGAAGAGTTGGAGAAAAGAATCGTCGGCGGTACCGAGTTTTACTACCTGATGCCGGGCCAACGGGTCCAGATCACCGGCTGTCTTGACATCCTTTCCGCGCCGCCGCGCAATCCGACCATGTTTTACGCCGGTCTCATTCACGAAGACGTTTGGACCGTAAACGATCAGGCGGCTCCGCAGTGGATCTACTTTGACGAGCCTGCGGCCGGCCCCTGGAACCAGCGGGCATCACAAACTTCTGATTGAACGGACGGCACAAATTCCAGCACCGTTGGGACCGCAAATCCGTGGACGCATTTGCATTTTCTGTCTACTTGTTGTAAACTATCATCTACCTTGACCCGAGGAGTTGGACGATGGCAGAGGACAGCCGAAGGAAAGCTCTGGATACGGCTCTGGCTCAAATTCAGAAGCGATACGGCGAAGGGGCTGTCATGAAACTGGGGCAGGCCGGGCACCTCAGCGTTCAGGTGATCCCCACCGGTTCGCTTGCCCTTGACATCGCCCTCGGCGTCGGCGGTATCCCTCGTGGCCGCGTCACCGAGGTGTTCGGTCCAGAATCCTCCGGCAAAACCACCCTCTGCCAGCACATCATCGCCGAAGCGCAAAAGGCGGGCGGCATCGCCGCCTTCATTGACGTCGAACACGCCCTCGACCCGGCCTACGCCAAGCGCTGTGGCGTGAAAGTGGACGACCTGTACATCTCTCAGCCGGACACGGGCGAACAGGCACTGGAGATCGCCGAGGCGCTGGTGCGCTCCGGCGCGGTGGACGTCATCGTCGTGGACTCGGTGGCAGCGCTGGTGCCGCAGGCGGAGATCGAAGGTGACATGGGCGACGCGACGATGGGACGACAGGCGCGGCTGATGAGCCAGGCATTGCGCAAGCTATCGGGCGCCATCAAGGCATCCAACACGGCCATGGTGTTCACCAACCAGTTGCGGATGAAGATCGGGGTGATGTTTGGCAACCCAGAGACGACGACGGGCGGCATGGCGCTCAAGTTCTACTCCTCGGTGCGACTGGACCTGCGGCGGATCCAGAGTCTCAAATCGGGTGGTGAAGTCATCGGTAGCCGGGTGCGGGCGCGGGTGAAGAAGAACAAGGTGGCGCCGCCGTTCAAGGTTGCCGAGTTCGACATCATGTACGACCAGGGCATCTCCAGGCAAGGAGAAGTGCTAGACCTGGGAGAGGCCTTTGACGTGATCAGCAAGCGCGGGTCGTTCTACTCGTACGGTGAGTTGCGGCTGGCGCAGGGGCGGGAGAACGCCAAGCAGTTTCTGCAAGAGAACCCGCAGGTTGCCCTCGAGGTCGAGAATCGCATCCGCGAAACGGTGGGTCTATCTCCACTTCCGGGGGCTCTCGTCCCGTCCGAAGAAACGGACAGCGCTTCAACTGAGGAATAACAGCAATAACTGGGCCAGAACATTGCAAGGTCAAGTAGAGATTTAGCACTTTTGACGTTCATATAAGTCCGCAGAATAGCGGCAGCAGACAGCTTGGAAAGCAGCGCGAGACTGTCTGCCCAGTGATGGGGCCTCGCTCGCTCGATGCTATTGGGCATTGTGGCCCTGCATGCCACAACTATCATCACTTGCGCTGAACTAAAAGACCCGTTTTGGCGACACCAGAGGCCCGATAGGTTGTGATACTTTTTTGCTGGTCGGGTTATCTCTCAAAAGTCGGTCGCTTTGTATTCGCCCGAAAGCAAAGTCATGGGGCAATAAGAAGGCTCGCCCAGGCACTCTCTATCCGAATCCGAAAGCAATAGATTCTGGGAGATGGAATATCGGATTAAGCAGCGAATGGTGTGACATCTGGCGCAAAAGTTGACGTCGAAAAGGATTTGCTTTTGCGTCCCTGCCGGCACAGGCCGGTTTAAAACATCGTACCTGTGACCAGAGAGTCCCTCCAGTGGAGCGACGGGTCTGGGCCTAGTTTACATACCAGCGTAAGTGCAAGTCTCAGTGATAGCTGTGGCGTATTTTGCCACGGCTTTTTTTGTCCAACGCGCCGACCGCATTGACGGCGCATAAGGAGCGGGGGTGTGGCCGGCACAATCACGGCGCTGAAAATTCAGAAACGAAACAGGAATCGCGTCAATGTTTACCTGGACGAGCATTATGGCTTTAGTCTGGCCGACCACCTGGCCGTACCCCTCCGCCAGGGGCAGTTCCTGTCCGATGAAGAGATAGCGCGTCTTGAAGAAGAAGACGAATATCACCACGTCTACAGGCGAGCCGTGAAACTCATCGACCACCGTCCCCGCAGCATTGCGGAGGTTCGGCAGCGTATGGAACGCCAGGGCGTGGCAGCAGACCTTATCGAGAAAGTGATCGAACAACTTACTGCCATTGGGCTGCTCGACGACGCCGAGTTTGCCCGGCTGTGGGTCGAAAATCGGGAGACCTTTCGACCCCGTAGCCACAGGATGCTGCGCTACGAGTTGCGCCAGAAGGGCCTGGACGAAAAGACCATTGCCCAGGCACTCGAGCAGATTGACGAAGAGCAAAGCGCGCATCGGCTGGCACACCAACGCGCACATCGTCTATCTCGTCTGGATTGGCCGGCTTTTCGCCAAAAACTCACCGGCTACCTGGCGCGCCGGGGATACTCCTACGAGGTTGCCCGCCGCGCTGTCCGAGAAGCCTGGCAATGCCTGTTGGAAAGCGACGATGACATCTTGCACAATTGTCGAGAAAGCGAGGAGGAAGAATGGACCTGCTAAACATCGTAACAGCCATCGCTGGCGTGCTATTGGGAGGAGTGCTGGGTTATTTTGTCAAGCAGTACATCAGTGAATCGCGCATCAAATCCGCTCAAACAGAAGCAGACCGGATGCTGGAAGAGGCTCAGGCTCGCGCCAAAGAGATCGAGTTGGCCGCACGAGACCAGGCCATCAAACTGCGCAACGAAGCGGAAGAAGAGAACCGGCAACAGCGCCGCGAACTCCAAAAAGAAGAGAATCGGCTGCAAAGGCGCCGGGAGACATTGGATGCCAGGCTAGAGCAACTGGAAGGCCGGGAACGCAGCCTGAACCAACGCCAAAGCAAACTGGATCGCAGAAAGAACGAACTGGACAAGTTGTATGAATCCCGTACCACTGAACTGGAACGGATCGCCAACATGAGCCAGGAAGAGGCCAAGGAACTCTTGCTCCAGACCATCGAAGTGGAGACCCGCCAGGACATGGCCCGCGTCATCCGTGAAGTGGAGGCTGAAGCCCACGAAGAAGGCGAGAGACGAGCACGCAAGATCGTCATCGAAGCCATGCAGCGCATCGCCACCGACCAGATCTCCGAGTTCACTGTCTCTATGGTCCCACTGCCTAGCGATGAAATGAAAGGGCGGATCATCGGTCGTGGCGGACGCAACATCCGCACTTTTGAGCAGATCACCGGCGTGGACGTGGTCGTGGACGACACGCCAGAGGCCATCGTCCTCTCCTGTTTCGACCCCGTGCGCCGGGAAGTGGCTCGCGTGGCAATGAGCAAACTCATCCTGGATGGGCGTATTCACCCCGGCCGCATTGAAGGCGTAGTGGACAAAGCGCAAGAAGAAGTGAACGCTGTCATCCGCGAGGAAGGTGAGCGCGCAGCCATAGAGGCTGGCGTGCCCGGCGTGCACCGGGAGCTTATCAAGCTTCTGGGTCGGCTCAAGTTTCGCACGAGCTACGGGCAGAACCAACTCTTGCACGCTGTCGAAACGGCCAAATTGGCTGGACTGTTGGCTACGGAACTGGGGGCCAACGTCCAGATAGCCAAAGCTGGGGGACTGCTCCACGACCTGGGCAAGGCGGTGGATCGCGAAATGGACGGCCCTCACGCCATCATCGGGGCCGATCTGGCCCGCCGTTACGGCGTGTCCGAAGAAATTGTCAACTGCATTGGGGGTCACCATCACGAGGAAGAGCAGCACAGTCTGGAGGCCGTCATCGTCGAGATCGCCGACGCCATCTCTGGTGCCCGGCCCGGCGCGCGCCGTGAGTCGGTGGAGACGTATGTCAAACGCGTGAAGGCACTGGAAGATGTCGCCGGTTCGTTCCAAGGCGTGAACCAATCCTATGCCATCCAGGCTGGCCGCGAGATCCGTATCATCGTTCGTCCGGACAGCGTGGACGACCTGGCAGCCATCCAGCTCTCCAAGGACATAGCACGCAGGATCGAAGAGATGCTTCAATACCCCGGCCAGATCAAAGTGACCGTCATCCGAGAAACGCGGGCCGTGGACTTTGCCAAATAATCATACAGGCACAGAGTAGGTCAAGTTGGCAACTTGACCCCCGTAGGTTGAGTTGGTAACTCGACCCACGCAGGTCAAGCTGGCAACCTGACCCCCGTAAGTCGAGTTGGCAACTCGACCCACCGTACATGTCGCTCGAGTTGGCAACCTGATCCACGTAGGTTGAGTTGGTAACTCGACCCACGCAGGTCAAGCTGGCAACCTGACCCCCGTAAGTCGAGTTGGCAACTCGACCCACTTTGCGACGGCCAGATACTTACGGCCGACCCCTACCCGGGATCGCTCCCGGTAGGTGGTCGGCTTTTTTTTGGCAGCAACCTTCACGAGTTTGCCGATAGCAACTCCCTCAGAGCATCCCAACGAGCGAGACCCATAAACCGTAGCCCTTGATGTTGGGCAGCCACAATACTCACCATTTGGGTCTTGACAAAAGGGACCTGGTTGTGGGTCGTGAGCTGGTCGTATCCCTACGCGACGCAAGATGGCACATGTACCACCGGACCGGTCAAGGTTAGAGTCAGGATAACCTTTACCCTGCCCAAGTGGAATGTTCCCAGCGATGCCTCCCAGGCCCTCATAGACAGGTGGGCTGCCTACATGACCGCCCTGCAAACGCATGAGGACGGGCACAAAGAGATAGGGATTCAGGCGGGCCATGACATCCTCCGTACTTTGGAAGGGTTGCCATCTTACCCCACGTGTGACGAGCTGGAAGAGGCGGCGGACGCTGCCGGAGAGCGCGTTCTGGATCGGTATCGCGAGCAGGAAATTATCTATGATCAGACCACACGTCACGGAGCAACGCAGGGTGCACGTTTCCCGTGAGCTGTTCCAGGGCTGACGTAGGACCAGCCTGGTATCACTGCGAGAATAACAAGAAAAGGGGGCCAGCGCTTCAGTTCTGCTGGCCCCTGTTTTTGGGGCTTTTCAGACACTCCGCTTGCTCCTCGTCGGCTTTTGGAGTACAATACGAGCAGCCAGCGCAGGGTCTTTTCAACAAGTTGTGCCCGCGATCACAGAGGCATGATGCGCCTCGCCCTGGCCGAGAGAAGCGTCAGAGGAGACAGAAATCGCGTGAGTGTGCGCATAGACTTCCAACCCATCGGACGGCACGTCAAAGGCCAGCAGGGGCAGACACTTTTGCAGATCGCTCGCGAGGCGGGGGTGGGCATCGCCTCTCTCTGTGGGGGACGAGGGGTCTGTGGAGCGTGTCGCGTACAGATATTGGAGGGCAGTGTCAGACCCCCCACCAGCCGGGAGCGGGAAGCATTCAGCGCACAGGAGTTGGCGTCTGGCTACCGGCTGGCCTGTCTCATCCGTCCTCGGGGGGACCTGAAAGTGCATATCCCGCCCCGCACGCTCACCACCGAGCAGCGGCTGCAGATCGAGGGCCAATTGAGGCCGGCAGACGTCGCCCCAGCGGTGAGGGGCATCGCCGTGCGACTCTCCCAGCCTACCTTGACCGATCTGCGCGCCGACGTAACCCGTCTGACTGATGCGCTGCGCCAGGAACCGGGCGTGGAGGGCGCGACGGTGGATGCGACTCTTCTGCGCCAACTGTCTGATCAGTTGCGCCACGAAGAGTGGGCCGCCATTGTAGGGCTACGGGGTCACGAAGTGGTCAGCTTTCACGCCGCCGATCGCGGGCCGCTGGGGCTGGCGGTAGACCTGGGCACGACCAAGGTGGCTGGCTACCTGCTGGATCTGACCACCGGCGAGACACTGGGCGCAGACGCCATCATGAACCCCCAGATCCCCTACGGCGAAGACGTCATGGCCCGCATCACCTACGCCCTCCAAGGGGTGGATGGACGCGACACCTTGCAGCAGGCCATCGTCGAGGGACTGAACCACCTGGCGCAAGGGCTTTGCACCCGCGCCGGGCGCCGCCCGGACGAGGTCGCCGAGGCGGTGGTGGTGGGCAACACCGCCATGCATCACCTCTTCCTCGGCCTGCCGGTCGGCCAACTCGGACTATCTCCCTACGTGCCCGCCGTGGCCGACGCGCTGGACGTCAAGGCCCGCGACCTGGGGCTGGCGCTCGCCCCGGGGGCTTATGTCCACCTCTTGCCCAACATCGCCGGTTTCGTGGGCGCCGATCACGTGGCCATGCTCCTGGCCACCGGTCTCTGGGAAGAGGAGGGGAACGTCCTGGGCCTGGACATCGGCACCAACACCGAAGTAGCCCTCAAAGCGGGTGGCCGATTGTTAACCTGCTCCACCGCTTCCGGGCCGGCCTTCGAAGGGGCACACATACGATTCGGCATGCGGGCCGCGACGGGGGCCATCGAGCGGGTACGCCTGGCCGACTCGCGGGTCGAGGTTCAGACCATCGGAGGCGCGCCAGCCGTGGGACTGTGTGGCTCCGGCATCCTCGACGCCGTGGCCCAATTGCGGCGGGCAGAGGTGCTGGATCGACGCGGCAAGATGATGGCGCACCCTCGCACACGCCAGGGCGAAAAAGGACCGGAGTTTGTGCTGGTGGATGCTGCCGAAAGCGGGGTGAACGAAGACATTACCATCAGCCGCGCCGACGTGAGCCAGATCCAGTTAGCCAAAGGGGCCATGCGCGCTGGCGTGCACATTCTGCTGCAAGAAGCTGGCCTGACCGAGGCCGATCTGGAGGGCGTCGTCGTGGCAGGGGCGTTCGGCACGTACATTGACCTGGGAAGCGCGGTGACAATTGGCATGCTGCCCCCGCTGCCGCTGGATCGCTTCCAGCAGGTGGGCAACGCGGCCGGCATGGGTGCACGGCTGGCGCTTATCTCCACTGTCCAGCGCGCCAAAGCCCTGGACATCGCCCGCCGCGCCAAGTATGTCGAATTGACCAACAGCGACAGATTTGCCAACGAATTCGCGCGTGCCATGTATCTGGAGTGAACCTGTCCTCAGGGGGTGAAGAGATGGGCCTGGAAGAGTCGCCACGCGATAGAGAGGAGATCGAATGGCCAGAGACGTCGCCGCATGGCGAATTACCCCTCCGGCGGCGGGCCACTCGCCAGCCAAAGAGGCAAGAGCCACGGTTGAGCCGTCGCGCACGCGAGCTGCTCACCCTGATTGGCATTAACGCCGCCCTGTCTCTGGTCATCAGCCTGGCGGTGGTCATCGTGTGGGACGCTGTGGTTCGCGCACCCACCGCCACGCCAACGCCCCTCGCGCAAGCCACCGTCACGCCTGCCGGCACGACCGTCCCGCCTACGGCGACGTTCACCCCCGGGCCGGGTGAGCCGGTCACCTATCGCGTGCAGCCGGGCGACACGCTGCTGTCCATCGCGGCTCAGTTCGGCGTGACGGTCACAGACATCATGATAGCCAACGATCTGGAGGACCCAAATTTCATCCAGGTTGGCCAGGAGTTGATCGTTCCCGTGGGGGGCCTGCCGGAATTGACGCCCACCGCGACGCCGGTGGCGAGCCCTACGGCAGAGCCTGCTTCGAGCACCGTTGAACCACCGTCGCCCCAGCCCACCGGCACGCCAGGACCGACCGACACGCCTCAGCCGCCCACACCCACCCCGTTGCCCGTCACACCGCCGGCGACGGAGCCGGAGGTGGCCATTCGGGACGTTCTCGGGGCTGGCGTGCTGGCCGACGAGGCGGTGCTCATCTTCAACGGCGGCCAGGCGGTGCGCATGGAGGACTGGACGCTGACCGACGCTCAGGACAACACCTACACCTTCCCCAACCTATTCCTGGGCACCGGTGGCAGCGTGCGCGTCCACACTGGGGCCGGTTCCAATTCCGCCACCGACCTGTACTGGGGCCTGGATGCGCCGGTGTGGGGCGAGCCCGACGACGTGGCCACGCTGCGAGACGAGAGCAGTCTGGTGATTGATACGTTCGAGCTACCGTAAGTGACACGTGTCGTTCAACGTGACCACCCGAAAGACGCCGTCGGCGTGGGCAAAGATGTTGAGACAGGCATTGTCCTGGGTCACGCGCCAATAGTGAGAACTGTCCAGGCCCAACAGCCAGCAGACGAGCACCTTGTTGACAACCTGGTGTCCCACCATCAGCACCGTCTCGCCGGCGTGGCAGGCCAACAACTGTGTGACGGCGGCCTTGCCCCGCTCCAGAACGGCCGACAGGGTCTCGCCCCCCGGCAGGGTGACGGTATGCGGCGCCTCCAGCCAGCGGCGATGGACCTCCGGGTAGCGGCGGGCAGCCTCGGCGTGCGTCAGGCCCTGCCATTCGCCCAGGTTCATGTCGAGCAGGCCCGGATGCGGGACCACCGGCAGGCCGTGTTGCCCGGCCGTAGGCTGGGCCGTCTGCACCGCACGCTGGAGAGGGCTGGCATAGATGCCAGCAATGGATTCGCCGGCCAACCGAACGGCCAGGGCGCGGGCCTGGTCGTGGCCCACCTCGTCCAGGGGGATGTCGGTCTGTCCCCGGTAGCGCACCTGGCCAGCCCCCAGGTTCCACGATGTCTGGCCGTGGCGAACGAGAAAGATGCGGGTTTCTGCCATGAAATCCTCCTTGTTGTCTGCGCAGTCTGCATGGGGGATTTTACTGCAAGGCAAAAAGACTGTCAAAGTCAAACATGGTGACGAATCACGACAAGACCGCTGCACAACCCGAAGAACGGCCATCCCTGCGCCGCCGTAGACCAGGCGAAGGCTGGCAGAGTTTCGTCGAGCGCCAGATCCAGGAGGCGCAAGCCGAGGGAGCGTTCGACAACCTGCCCGGCCACGGCAAGCCTCTGCGTCTGGAACCGGCCAACCCTTACGAGGGGTCGTACGAGCTGGCGCACAAGATCCTCAAAGACCGCGGCTTTGCGCCGGACTGGCTCGAACTGGACAAAGAGATACGCCGCGAGCTTGAGACGGCGCGGCAATGGCTGGGCAACCGCTACCAGCGGTATGGCCCCGATTCAGACGCCTGGCCGCGCGCCGTGGCTCGCTTTGCCGAGCAGATGGCCGAACTGAACGACAAGATTGATCTGTACAACCTCAAAGCGCCCGGGATGTCCTTCCAGCGGCGCCGGATCTGCCTGGCAGACGAGATACAGCGGGTGAAAGAGGGAGGCAACGCCGATGACTGACCGTCTGCCGCCGGAGGATGCAGACAAGTCGGGGGACAGCGAACGCGTGAAGCGTCTCAAGCAAGCCTCGCGGCTCATCGTCACCACCCGCGAAAGGATGCCCCACAGTGCCCAATGGCAACTGTCGCTGCGCCGGACGCTGTGGCGCTACACACAGGAGGTGCTGCTTCACAAGCGGGGCAGCCAACCTACCCCAACCAAAGCAACCAAGGAGAAAAACCATGACAGCTAACATCAGCCAACACGTCAAAAACCTGCATGCGAGCAGCGTGATCTTTGACGGTCACTGCGACACGCTGCTCCCGATCCGGGACGGCGATCGGCGGCTGGGCGAGCGAGTCCCGGCAAAAGCCGAGGGAGATCTACTCACGTCGCAACACATCGACCTGCCCCGCCTCCTCGAAGGGGGCGTGACGGCCCAGATCTTTGCCTGCTTTGCCCGCAAGCCATACCTGCCGTCCGACGCGACCAACGAGGCGCTGCGCCTCATAGATGCCTTCTATCAAGCTCTAGACGAGAACCCGGACACGCTGCTGCAGGCCACGACGGCGGCAGATGTGGAGCAGGCCAAGGCGGAGGGCAAGGTGGCCGGTGTCCTCAGCCTGGAGGGGGCCGAAGCGCTGGAGGGCGACCTGGCCATGCTGCGCACTTTTCACCGGCTGGGCCTGCGGGCGCTGGGCCTTACCTGGAACTGGCGCAACCAGGCTGCCGACGGTCTGGCAGAGATCCGCACCGGCGGCGGGTTGACCGAGTTCGGGGTCGCGCTGGTGCGGGAGGCCAACCGGCTGGGTGTGATCCTCGACGTGTCGCACCTCGCTCCGGCCGGCGTACGCGATCTGCTGGAACTGAGCGAGGCGCCGGTCGTCGCGTCTCACGCCAACGCCCGCGCCCTGTGCGACCATCCCCGCAACCTGACCGATGAGCAATTGGAAGGCATTGCCGCCAGCGGTGGGCTGGTGGCGGTGACCTATGTGCCACCGTTCCTGGCACACCCTCCCGAGGACGCTTCGTTGGAGCGGGTGCTGGATCACGTGGATTACATCGTCAAGACGATCGGCGTAGATCACGTGGGCCTCGGCTCCGATTTTGACGGCTTTGGCGGCGTGCTACCCGGTCTGGAAGATGTCTCGCATCTGCCGGCCCTTACGGCGGGTCTGGTGGCGCGCGGTTACAGCGACGAACAAGTGGCCAAGGTTTTGGGAGGCAATTACCTGCGCGTCTTCCGGCAGGTGGCTGGATAGGTACAGGTACGAGGAGCAGAAAGGCCGGATCTGGCAAAGGATGTGCACGCGATGAACGCCCGCAAACTCTGGACAGTTATACTGGCAACGATGTCTATCCTCGTCATCCTTCTGCTCTTGCCTGCCTGCGACGGAACAGAGACGCCGCCTGCCAGGCCAGAAACGCCGCTGCCCCGGCCCACCGACGTGACGCCGCCCGTCATCACGATCAAGCAGGAGTTGGAGGAGCAACTCGATATGCTGCGCGCACTGGTCGAGGCAGAGAAAGGACGTGGCAAAGACGTGTCCCTGGCTGAGGCATGGCTGGAGGAAGCCGGCCAGGCTCTGCAATCCGACGACCTGGGCCTGGCCCGCGAGAAGCTTCGGCAGGCCGGCGAGGCACTGGGGGTCAAGCTGCCATGAAACTGCTCATGTTTCAGGCCAAGCGATTCTGCTTCCGCTCCTTCGAGCGGATTCTAGACACCGTCGCCAAAGCCGACGTGGAAGAGACGGTGACCGACGCGGCGGTGATCTTTTTCCACGCCGAGACACAGGACGAAACACAACAGAACAAGGTTCTGACCAAGGCACTAAAAAACGTCAAATGGCTGGCCAACAAGCGCGGGCTGAAGAACATTGTCTTGCATTCGTTCACACATCTGGGCGGCGAGGCAGCCTCACCCGAGTTCGCCGACGAGTTTCTGAAGGCAATGGCCGCCAGACTGCGCGCCACCGGCTACCAGGTTTGGCTCACGCCTTTTGGCTACGTCTGTGAGTGGGACCTGTCCGTCTATGGCGAGTCGCTGGCCAAAGTGTTCAAAGCATTTTAGGACGAGCGACGAATGGAGGTTGGACGCAGATTCACGCAGATAAACGCTGATTCTTTTCTCCTCCGCGGATGAGTCCGTTGATCTTCAAGCACACCGATGTCACCGACTCGAGGTTGGGCGAAGGTCTACATTAGGGTCATATGACCCCTAGGTTGGGCGAGGGTCTCCAGACCGAGCCCCATCGCCTCGGTCAGGAGACCTCGGCGAACGAAAAAGCTCCCGCTGGACCACAGTCCAGCGGGAGCGCGCGCTACTTTCCCTTTTCCCTGCCGGGCTTGGCCGGCTTGGGCGTGCGGGTTGGCTTGGGGGTACGCGTCGGCTTGGCGTGAGGGGTGTGAGCCGGCCCTGGCGTACGCGTCGGCTCCAGGGTCTGCTTGCCAGGCGATGTGCCGGTCGGCTGCGGCGTACGCGTCGGCTTCCGGGTCGGCTTGGCGTGCGATGTGCCGGTCGGCTGTGGCGTGTGCGTCGACTTGCGAGTCGGCTTGACGTGCGGTGTGTCGGTCGGCTTTGGCGTGTGCGTTGGCTGACGACTTGGGGAGGGCTCAGGCGTCACCCCTAGGGCCATCATGGCTCGCTCGTGCCCACGCCGCGAGGCTTCCAACGCCCGACTCAGACCTGACTGTGCCTCCTCCGGCGCACGCTCTTTGACCAGCGTCAGGACAGCCTGCTGCTGCCCGGTCAAGGCGAGCAGCTTGGCCCCAAGCCTCGCTCTCTTGCCGGCACCCATCTCTTCGAGTTCTTCCAGAGCCAGCCCCGTCTCGGCAACCAGATCATTCACCACCTTGTCCGCGACTGCTCTGTCCGCTGCCAGCAGCGTCTGCATCTCCTCCAGCCGCCGTTCAGCAAAGGCCAGGTGCAACTGCGCCCGGGCCTCGTGCCGCCAGGTGACGGCCAGGCGGGCCCTCTCCGCGGCCAGCTTGACAGGATAGAGTGCCTCACCCGGTAAACTGGACGCCGACGCCGACACGGTCCACGTGCTCGCCAGGGCCAGGGCTATCACCAGGCTCATGGCCAGGGGCAGGAGCCGCGCCTGCCGCCCTGCCAGGCGCGACCAGAAGGGACGCCGTCCGGGCCGCCCTTTTCGCAAAGTTGTCGCGTTGACCTGTGCCGCCCGGCTCAACACGCGCCCCTCTAGCGCGTCGACGGCAGCGGCAGACATCGTCACACGAGGGAGCGCGGCCAGGCGCATCGCTTCGCGCAACAGCGGCTCCAGCGCCGGCGCGTGGTCAGGGTATCGCCGCAGGCACTCCTCCACCGTTGACCGCCCGGAACGAATGTCTGCTATGCACATGTCCAGAATAGTTGCCCGCTTAGCGCTTGTCATCAGATCGTCCCATCAGCCGGTGCAGGGTATTCAGGGCACGGTGCTGCAAAGATTTCACCGCACCCTCCGTCTTGCCCAGGATGTGGGCCACCTCCGCGTTGCCTAATCCTTCGACAAACTTGAGAATGATCACCTGCTGCTGGTCGGGCGTCAGTTGATTCACCGCCGCCCGCAACGCCTCGTGATAGACCAACTGCTCAACTTTGATGGATGGCGATGCCTCGCCGGACGGCCAGTCCTCCTCAATGGCCACCGTGCCCGTGCGTCCTTCTTGCCGAAAGTGATCGGCGACCCGCGCCTGGGCAATGCGATACAGCCAGGCGGCAAACGGCACCCCGCGCGGTTCGTAATTGGGCAGTCCCTCGATGGCTCGCAAGAAGACCTCGGCGGTCAAGTCCTCGGCTGTGTGTTCGTCGCCCACTCGATAGTAGATATAACGATAGATAGCCTGGACGTGCTGCCGATAGAGCGCACCGATCGCGGCGCGTTCCATTCGGCAGGCTCGTTGGACAAGGGCGGTTTCATCCATCCCTGGCACGGCCTCTTTCCTGGAAAATGGAGGGGTTACTCCGTGCAATGATTATACCGTAAAAGCGAGGGAAAGGATACTGCCTTGTCGTGGCGTTTTGACCGTCATGGGCAATGGCTGCGTGCTGGCCTATTGGGTCAGGCTTCTGGCAATTTTTAACCTATTTCTTACCGCTCTCTAACCTTTTTTTTGCTATAATGGAACCGTCATGTTTTGCTCAGTCCATCGTCAGCGTGCACAGTGCCGGAAGGCTAGAAATGGAGGAGGGCGATGTAAAAAGACCCCGCGTCATTCTTGGGTTGGCCATTCACCTGACAGGACCCCTGCAGGTGTCCTTTGGCCAGCCTAACGGTTTGCCCGGTGCAACGTAACTGCGAGCCACTGGGCGATGACTCGTAGCGCATTTAACAGAAAGGAAACAGTGCGATGAAAAAGCTCTTGTCCATGATGGTGTTAATTTCGATCCTCTTGAGCCTCATGCCACTCAGTTTGACCAGTGCGCGGGGCAACACGCTCCCTGGTCCCCCGCCACCACGGGGGCCGGGCCGCATTGAGGTCCACAAATTCCACGATGTGAACGGCAACGGCGTGCAGGATGAGGGAGAAGAAGACCTGCAAGGCTGGCCCATGCGCATCTACAGGTTGGATAAAGACCAACCTCCCGTGATGGTCGCCGAGGGCACGACCAATGGCGTTGGCACGGTGACCTTTGGCAACCTCGAACCAGGACAGTACAAGGTGTGGGAGGCAAAGCAAGAATGCTGGGAGCTGACCACATCAGGCAAAGCCTGGGAGGGCGGGTACGTCCAGGTCGTCGACGTGCTGGAAAGAGAGCTCACGACCGTCGAGTTCGGCAACCGCGACACCTGTGTGCCCCCACCGCCGGAACCGTGCATTGACCTGGAAAAGACCGGCCCCGCGACGGCCGGCCCCGGCGAGACGGTGACCTATCACTTCTGGGTGCACAACTGTGGCGATGTCCCCCTCAAGAGCGGCGCCCAGGTCTACGACCCCCTCTTTGGCGACGCCCCCATCTGGAGCGGCGACCTCGAACCCGGAGCCGTCCACGAGTTCGACAGGGCCTACACGCTGCCCGGCGACCACTGCGGTGACTTTACCAATCACGCCCGGGCGGTCGGGCACTCACCTGACCTGAAGCAGGTCGAAGACAGCGACAGTTGGACCATCGCGGTCACCTGCGCACCGGCGCCAAACCCCGTCATTGACGTCGAAAAGTTCGTCTCGGTAGACGACAAGGCCACGTGGCACGATGCGGACACGCCGCCCGGCCCCAGGGTGCCGGCGGGCAGTGAGACGGTGTGGTTCGGGTTCGTGGTGACCAACGACGGGAATGTGACGCTGACCGACATCACGCTCAGCGACAGCGCTTTCAACGCCGCGATCGCCAATCAGTGCACAGTGCCGGACGAGTTGGCTCCTGGCGAGTCCTTTAGGTGCGCCATCGGGCCGTTTGTGGCGATTGAGGGCCAGCATGTCAATCAGGCCAAGGCCACCGGCGACTTTGACGGTGAGACCTACATCGACACCGACTGGGCCAAGTACTACGGTTTCGTCGCTCCCGCCCCCTCGATCGACATCGAAAAGTCGACCAACGGGGAGGACGCCGACGAGCCGACCGGTCCCGAGATCCCGGCCGGCGATCCCGTCACCTGGGAATACGTGGTGACCAACACCGGCAACGTCGACCTGACCGACATCGAGGTGGCCGACGACCAACTGGGCCTGATCTGCACGATTGGCTTCCTGGCGGCGGGTGACTCTGCGACCTGCACGGCCGAGGGCATCGCTGGCGAAGGCCAGTACGCGAACCTCGGCACGGCAACTGGCACCTACGGCGACACGACGGTCAGCGACGAGGACCCCAGCCATTACTTTGGCGACGTGCCGTCTGCCATCGAGCTGATCAAGACGGCCACCCCGAGCAGTGTGGCGGAGCCGGGTGGCGACGTGACCTACACCTTCACCGTCAACAACTTGTCCAGCGTCGATGCAGTGACCATCGACAGCCTGATCGACAACGTCTTCGGCGACCTGGACGGCCAGGGTGATTGCTCCGTACCGCAGACGATCCCCGCTGGTGGCAGTTACACTTGCTCCATCACCGTGTTCATCTCCGGCGATGCGGGCGGGGTGCACATCAACGTGGCCACCGCCACCGGC
>Ga0180438_10001907_pt1 | contig 35544 bp, 24 predicted proteins | sample SS_ome_12_FD_132455 | JGI IMG/M metagenome (GOLD analysis project Ga0180438, IMG submission 132455) | Hypersaline lake sediment archaeal communities from the Salton Sea, California, USA - SS_3_D_2 metaG | ecosystem: Environmental > Aquatic > Non-marine Saline and Alkaline > Hypersaline >... | reverse complement strand
TTTGAAATACATGCTGCCGAATCAGATCCGATGCCTCGCGCCCGAAGATGAATTCTGCGATTGGGAGGGCGCGGGAAAGATCGGGGTGCTGCCGAACCGCCTGACTCTGCGCGAAGGACCGGGGGCCATCGACTGCCAGCGGCTCGGCCGGGCTGCGGAGGCCCTGCATTCGGCCCTGCTCCAGAGCGTTCCGCCCGCTCCCGGCAAGGACCCGGTCATCTATGTATTCCCGGCCTGGCCAAGAGTGTGGGATGCAAGCTTCGCGCTGCTGGCACGAGGAGCGTTTCTGGTCAGCGCTTCGATGAGGCAAGGGAAAATCGAACTGGTGGAAATCCGTTCCAAAGTCGGGGGCGAGTGCCGCCTGAGTAATCCCTGGCCGGATACCGCACTCGAACTCTTTCGGAACGGAAAGCAAACCGAGTCTCTTTCCGGTGAACAGCTGACATTCGCCACAGAACGCGGTGAGACCGTCACTTTGGTTCCCAAGGGTTCGAGTCCTCAGCGAAAGATCATCCCATGAGCGAACTCAACCGGATGGCCGAATCGAGGATAGAGGAAATTTCACCCTGAGCCACCAGTACAGACAAATCCTCACCAAAACCGGGTGGGCCGGCAAGACCCGGCAGGCGCGGATACTTGGCCCCCCCCCTAAACCGAGGCTGACAACGCGATTCAGAACGAACACACTGATGGCGATCGAGCTTATTTGGGCCTTTTAATCCTGACTTCCTCGGAAGCGATTTCCACCCAGTTCCACAATCGTTGGGGATGGTAACGGACCGTAGAGATGTCCTTCATGATGAACTCGAGATGGGCCTGCCCCGCAGCGATGTCAAGGATCTTGCGAATCTCAGCACGCGCACGTTCTGGCTGCCATTCATTTTCGGCCAGGATGGCCGGGCTGGGTTTGATGCTGTAAACCACTGTGTCTCCTAATCCCTCCATCAGCCTCTGAAAATCACACCAGGGACTTACAGACACCTTACGCAGCCGCGGAATCCGTCTTAATATTTCGATTTTGTTATGCAGGGGTTCGCAGCAGCCGTAGTAATTGAGTCCCCAGCGATCCATCCAGCGCAGTTCATGCTCGACGGCAAACTCCCAGTGCATCTCAGGCGAGACATCGGCAAAGATCTGCGCATTGGAACATCCCCACATGTTGTGCGGTCTGACGGTCAGGGGATTGTAGTGGGATCCCGGCAGTTCAGAGGTATAGCCATACCCTCCCGAACCCACCCGTATATTGCTACAGTCCAGGGAAAGGAGATTCCGCTTCACAAACTGATCGAGTTCGACCATCCAGGCATCGACGAGCCGCTCTACAGCCGCATGAATGAGCCCCGGATTGTGGCAGATCGCCATCATGGCGTTCTCTATCCCGGTCCAACGGATCAGATAATCCCAGGGTGTAAACCAGATGTGGGTTTGTCCGATTTTCCTGGCCGGAAGGATGTCTCCAAAAACATCCGTAAAAGCCCTATATCGATGAGCCGTAGCCTGCTTGTGATGGGTAATCCGGGGCATCTGGATTTTTTCCAGATCCTCCAGGGATTCTATCTGCACATGGAAATGCCTCGACACAATGTCGCTGACTTCATCGGTCCTTACAATGTCGGTGTCCTCGATGATGCCGAAATCCGTGCTGTGGATGGCCAGGGGGCATTCGATCCAGGGATTAACCACCATGTCGCCGCGCAAATGCTCCCACTGATAGATCTCCCGGCGGAGGGCCGACTCCTGCTCCCGGGCCCATTCGCCTTCACATTGGAGGGTTAGCTCATGATTCACAACCATCTCGTGCCAGCAGATTTCGTTGACCCAGACCATAGGCCGCTGGGATTTTAGATCATTCAATCCGGTCCAGAGTTCCGCCGTCTCCTGCTGTATCGGCAGCGAGCCGATGCGCAGCTTCCGTTCGGCCAAGGTCCGAAGGATATCCCGGTCCTTACCGGACACCGAGATCTCGCGGGAGGGGATCATGGGGGTATAATGACTAGGATCGTGGAGCATGATGTTTCACTGTCTCTAGAAAATTTTTGGCTCTATATAAAACATGTTATTATCCAAATTCAACAAATTACCATAGAAAAGTGAGATGAGGCAAACTCGTGGACTTTTCCAAAGTCAGATTTTAGATGACGAGATGATAGACGTTACGGTTAGATTTTAGTTGACTTGACAGGTTATGTTCTAAGACTCTTTGAAGCGAGCGACCAAGTTCATTGTTCTGCCCCTAAATAATCTTCAAGACCGCCGACATCAGCATAAAAGATCCCATGAGATTCATGAGACAATGTACAATCATGCCCAAATATATATTCTGCTTCAACCAGACCGCATAGTACAGCGGAGAAAGTGCCAAAATCCTAAGAGGAATTTGCCAAGGTGTGAAGAAATGATAGAGGGAAAACAGAATAGTATTCAGCAGGGGCGCCCATCTCCCCAGGCGGGAAATTCGAGGCAATAAATAGCCTCGAAAATAGAGTTCCTCCACTATAGGACCCATAATGCCATTGGTCAGAATCCCAAAAAAAGCGGCAAAAACCAGGAGAGATCGGGAATACTGATCAATTTGACTTACCAAAGACTCTAAAAAATAGTGCTCAGGGACCCAGTTAAATAAACCTTCGACGATGGTTTTTTCTAGAGGAGGATTGATGACCACGGCAATGAAATAGGCCCAGCCTAAAAAGAGCACGGAAAGGATGATGTGCTGCCACTTGGGGATCTTATTTCGAAAGGTAACGATTCCCTGCAGGGAAAAAGATTTATTCCTCTTTTTGGCCTGATAAAGCAGGAATCCCAATTCAAAAGGAATCAGAAACAATACTCCGAGCATCAAGAAAACAAAAAAGGGCGGCACTCCGTTTTTGACTGTGAACTGCACCCCCAGGACGTAAACCAGGGCAAAAACAAATCCCGGCATAAGATGTAGGAGAATCGATTTCCCCAGAGAATGCTGTTCCGTGGCTACTCCTAGGGGGCTTGGGTTATTTTTTTGCATGTCATCCTCCCATACGGCTTGATCGATCAGCTATCCGCTAACCAATCCCGTCACTTTGGAGTCCGGTCCAGATCCCATCAAGGAAGGCCTTTCCCCATACTCGCTCGAATCCATTCACAGCTAAGTCCGGCTGAACCAGAAGGTGAATCTTGATCCCTACCGATAAGGCGATCAGATAGTTCGCCAGATAGCCGGGATCGACGTCTCCTCTGATTTCATTTTTCCGCTGCCAATTCCGTATAATCTCAATCAGGGGGTTCGTCAACGTGTCGTATTCTTCAAGCATGATCCGGCGAATCTCCTCATTTCTCGTCGCTTCACAATAAGTTTCCAGATCGATGGAACCATAGGTTTTAAAGGCCTCACTCTCGTAGGCGCGGAAGATATGCCGGAACAGTTCGCGAAAGCTCTCCTTGGCATTTTGACACTCGGTGACCCTGTTCCACATCAGGCGCTTGGCCTGCCGCCCCTCCTTGGTGATGGCAGCCAGGATTTCCTCCTTGCTCTTGTAATAGTTGTACACGGCTCCGATGCTCAAACGCGCTTCCCGACAGATGTCTCTCATCGAGGTCTGATGAAAACCTTTTCGTGCCGCACAGATTAGGGCGGCCTGCATAATCTGATTTCTTCGATTGACTTTTTGTTCTTCAGAAATCTTAGGCATCTCGACCTTCTCTATTCATATTTTGTAATTAATATAAATCGAACGTTCGATTTTGTCAAGCTCTCGTCCCATGAAAAGGAAGGAGTGGAAGCGAGGAGAAACATTTGACAGGGCTTGAGAGGTGTGTTAATTCATATACAATACTATATCTAGAAGATTAGTATAAATTGCGCAAAAACAGGAAGACAAGATGAAAAAAAACACGTTACCGCCTGGTTTTCAGGATATGCTTGATTTTGGATTGATCGAGGCCTTATTAGGCAGGCGCTCGCGCCGGTTCTTTTTCGGGGCTGAGATCCCGGATGGTGTGTTCGCCTTCAAATCCAAGCATGACGCCTTCCCGCTTTCGGAGTTGGAAAAACTGCTGGTGGTCTTTGCCTGCGGTGGCAACAACGGATGGCACCACATGATCTACCGTGCCGAAATCTACGCTCCTCATCTTTCCAATTACGCGGGCGCTGCCGGCGGCCGCACTTACCCCTCGGCGGCCGGATTTCAGACCAGTATGACTTTTTTTACCGATGACGAGGGCGTGTATGTTCTCGATGCACATGATGCGCCCGCTTTCGCGGAGAGGAATGAGGACGGCACGCTGGATTTCGATAAGATCTTGGAGGGAGTCGAGGGGCGGATAAAGAAACTGCAGGACGGACGCCTACGGATCCCGCATGAATTACCCTACACCGAGGCCCACAACACCTGGGTTTTCAACCATCCCGGAACTTTGGTTGTAATTCCCGTGGGAGACCTTTCGGGCCATGTTCTTATGGCGCTATGCTACATGCTGCAGAACGGCCAGGTCCTCACCGACGATATCAACGGCCGCTCGATCCCTGGAATCGAGAAGTTCAACCATATCGTGGACACCCGGAACACCTGGCCGCTGACCTTCGTCGAGCAGTGGTCGTTGTCCGAACTCAGCGTGGAGCTGGGCGCCAGTTGTTATGCCGGCACGCTAATGCTTCAAGCCATGGGATTAGGAGGATGGATCCTTAATGGCGTGGATTTTCTAAGCGTACTGGGCGCCAGTGGGGAACCGAATGTTCCGGGTCTCGGTTTTCGCTATGATTCCGATGCCCGCTGGCCATACGACAATCCGACTGGGCTTGAGGGCTTAATGGAGGGCTATTGTCCTCCCCACCATGCTGACATGCGTGCCGCAGTCGAGGCTCTATGTGATCGAAAGTTCGGGCCGGGGGGACCTTTTCATCCGGATACACCGGGGCCATGGAAGGACTCAAAGCGGATCCGATCGGCGGCTCAGGTGCACAGCCCGGAATTCAGAGAGTGTGTAGCGATTCAAGCCCAGTATGTGTACGACACTTTCGGGAAATTTCCCGGTACGGTCCCCTCGATGTTCCTCAACACCTATCTGCAGGCCCAGCATATCGATCTCGAATTTTACGACAAATTCTACCGCCCCGGCGCTTATCTGAAGACCCACGCCGACCACATGGAACGCTGGCACCCCGAAGAGAAGGCATGACCACTCTGTGACTGAACCGCCAGCGGTATGATTCCTTGATTATTGATAAGCCCAGTTACCGCTTCTCCCCATAGGCCACGAATATGCTGATGCGGGCTTTTCCATCGCCTTGGGTGGAAGCGGCACAGCATTCATCTCCAACACAATCCACGCTCACATTTTTCAGCCCGGCCCATTTAAACCAACGCTTGACATCTTCCCGTTTAAATCCCAACCATCGGTCATGCTGTTCGTATCGCAGGAACCCGAAGTCATGCTCGTCCAAATCCGTAATGACGACTTTTCCTCCCGGCTTCAGCACTCTCACCATTTCTTCGATCGCAACCTGGGGCAAATCGACATGGTGCAGATACATATTGGCAAAAACACAATCCACTGTGTCATTTTGCATGGGCAGGCTATTGAATTGCCCCAGCCTGTATTCGACGTTATCAAACCGCTTGAACCTCTTCTTCATCTCCTCCAGCATGGCCTTCGATTGATCCACAGCAATGACCTTCACTCCATATTGAATCAATGCTTCTGATATAAAACCCGTTCCGGATCCGATATCTGCTGCCACTTGGCCGGGGCGAACATCCGCCACGGCAATCGCGGTCTCCCGTACCCGGTCGGAAAAGAAATCCTTCCTCATTCGATCCCACTGATGGGCAACCCTTTCAAAGTATGTGTGACTGTCCATTTAAATTGCTCCTAGAATGACGGTCAGGCGGCAGGCCTCGCAGTCATGATTCCATTATATGGCATCATGCATCTTCATTCGCTTACGGTGATATCCTCTAATATCGGACCATAGGGGCAGGTCGATTTGATTTCAAATATTGCTTGTTTGAGCGGATTTCCGTCCTTTTAATGGATATCCCGGGAAAAATCTCATGAATTCTTGCCCACATTTTTTGGCCTGCCCCGTCCATCACCCTCAAGCCGGCTCGGACTGATTCTTGAATTTCTTCCTCACCTATTCCCAACTTCCTCGCTATCTCGAGATGATAGTCGAAGCAGGGAAAGCAATGGGCCGACACCGATGCTCCCAGCGAAATCAGCTCTTTCAGTCGCGCATCCATTTGCTCCTCCTATAGTGTTCATTTAAGTAGTCACTAGAGAATCTCCAAAAAAAATTAAGGCAGATTCCCCATGATTTCCTGATAAATCGTGTTCAACTCGTCATAGGGGACATGATCAAGCTTTTCAAACAACTTGCTTAAGAATATTTCATGCCGGATGTATTCTTCCGCCACGTGGATTATACCGGGATTTTTGGTCAGAGCGATCCTTGCGCCCTCGGAAGGAAAGGTGCACCCCACAAGAGCTTGTTGCGAGTCGATACTCAACGCAATATCCCGGCAGGAAGAACAGGGCTTCCCCTGATGAGGATACAGATTCTTCAATTTAAAAGTCCGCTCGCCACAGAAGGCACCGAAGACTGAGACACCTCTTTCTTCGGACTGGGACAGCGCACCTTCAAAAAGAAGGATATCGATGTCAAAACTGACCAGATAGATATGGCGTAAAGCTTGGGAGATGACGTGATTGATGATTTCAAATATTTGATTCCGCCCGGCTATGGTCCAAATGCCTTGGGCGTCCACCGGCTTTTTGAGCTGCTGCTGGGCTTCCTTAAGAATGTCTATATTCTTTCTGCTCTCCTTTTCCTTTTGTTCCAAAAAAGATTCAAGGCTGAGGGGCATAAGGAGGGTGGTATCTCCTTCTTGAGTAAGGACCAGCCCTTTGGTTGTGAGCTTTTCGATCGTCTCGTAAATTCGAGAACGGGGAACGCCCGAAATCTTGCTGAGCTTATACCCTGTCAGAGGCGATTCTGAGAGCAGCGCGAAGTAAGCTTTTGCTTCATAGGTCGAGAGCCCCAGATTTTCGATGGCCCGGACAATTTCTTTCCCTTTCATATTAGTGACTACCTAAGTGTATACTAATCAGTTTCGGCCCATTTGTCAAGTTTTTACAAGATTTACTAGAAAAAGTCTGCGATTTATTATTCTTTGACAATCCCTAAATATCTCAATCTGAAGGACTCTAATTATCGCAGTCCACGGGGAATCCGAAGATGCCCGGTCAGGGATTCCTCCTCGCCGCCCTGACGGCAATCAGCAGACCTCCGAATATGATTAATAGAGCTAAACCTGCCATGAGATAAAGCTGTCTTTTCAGGGGTGACTCGCCCTCGGCAAAGGGATCATAATCGATTTGGGATCGATCTCTTTGTCTTTGCGAGCCGACGGGGACGCCGGGATAGAGTGAGGCTCCCTTTCTTAAAATCTGGCTCATCTCCAACTTTATCAAAGGATTTTCCGGATCAAATCCAAGCGTCATCGCAGCCAGAGATTGCTTCGGCTCGTCCCATTTAATCGGCAGCATCGTCCCCTGCAGCACCCTCCAATCGAGCCCGCATTCACAATCTTCGCCGATAATTAAGAGGACTTGGGTCAGGGCTGTTTCGCTTAATTCCTGGCCTTTAAAAAGCGGACCGATCCATCGCGCCCTCCCATAGAGTACGGCTACGTGGGGATTTTGGGCCTCGTCCAAGTCCAAGCCCAGGCTCCAGGCAAGAATCTTTTCTCGTAAAAGAGACTCCCGGTCCAACACCAGGAGTCTGGGGGGCTGGAAAATCGTCTTCGGCATAAACTTCATCTGACGCTTCGTTTTTTCAATCGCCCTTTCAGCGATCGCTCGGGCTCTTCGGTTCTCTTCGGCATCGGCGCCTTCCATCAGCAAGACGACACCATAGGATTCTATGACCTGCCTGATGACCTTATCCCGCATCGGTGAGGCGACGATATCGCTGACCACCGACGAAAGCTTTTCTCTAAAGGATCGGGAGTTGTTCTCAATCGGAACCACCAGGGATTGGCCGTCGGGCGAGACCAGGACGGCCGACGGGTAGGATGAAATCCGCCACAGCTCGAGATATTCCAGGGCCGGGTGATACTTTTGGCGGTCGATGTTGATGATCTCGACCGTGATATTGCTCTCCAGGAAGGCTGCGTTAGCTGTCTGCTTGAAAGCCGATACGATGGTCTCGGGAGTTGCCTCGTTCACATAGCCGTAGAAGTAATAGGGATCTATCCCCAGGTCGGCGAAACCCGTTTCCCGGACATTAAACCGGCATGCCCAAACGGGCTGAGTCTGCAGACTCAGCCCCAGGCATATCACTGCCGTCAATCTCAAGTATTTCATCACTCTTGTATACCGATCAAAGGTTTGGATCGAGCATGCCGCTCATTCTCGGGGACCGAAGCACATAACCTGCCCGTCTTCAAGGGAGACGATAACCCGGCCGGCGCTGTCCACGGCCAGGCCCCAGGGAACCGGGGAGGACGGAAGCGCCTGTCCCCATAAAAACTTTCCATCCACAAGATTCATGGCTCCGACGACGGCATACCCACCGGCTGATTTCCTGGCGATAACCAAGGCATTTTTACACAGTGCCATGGCATTACATTCCTCGGCTTCGAACTCCCAGAGGGGCTCCTGGGGAATATCAAAACCGCTTACCCAGGCATTCATGATCCAAGGCTTTTCGTGGGCATCGACATAGAGTCGGTTCAACAGCTGTCCATCGATGCGATCAAAACACATAAACCGGTTGCGGTTTGTCCAGATGATATCGCGATCTTCTCCCGCAGCGTGGAAGACCTGCCGGGTAACGGTTGCATCATACACAGGATAATCCGGGTGGCCGTAGAGGGGCTGGTTCCCGACCAAGACGTGATCACCGACCAAATACAGCTCCCAACCCCGGGGATGAATCGATTCGCACTCCTTCAAATGAGCGGCATCATTCAAACATTTTCCATCCGTGAGGTCATAGACCGCTGGAGAAAGGGATGTTCCGGAGGCAAGATAGAGCAACCCGTTGAGGATGAGCATGTGTCCCTGCACGCTCGCCCCGGTGCGGGCTCGGGGATCCAGATGTCCCGAAGTGTTGTTCTGCCATATAACCTTTCCGGTTGCGGCATCGAGCGCGTAGACATGCGTCCCGTCCAGATTGATGATGCCGGCAGCCAGGTAAGCTGTCCCGTCCTCGACCAGCACTCCGCTTGCCACCGGCCAGGTCGATTGAAGCGATCCATACACAGGGATTTTGCGATCGGCCGGGGCCGCTCGAAACCGCCACAGCATTCTTCCTGTCCGGGCTTCCAGCGCATACACCCATCCATCCCCTGAACCGACGAACACACGGCCCTTCCACACCGTCGGGGGGAATCGGACGGAACCGCCGGTGTAGGCCTTCCAGTGCGTTTTTCCGGTCTGGGCATCGACGGCTCGGACGATGCCGTCGGACCCACTGAAGAACACATAACCGCCTGCCGCAACCGGGGCGGTGGGAGATAATTCCGTCTCGGGCGTGAGCCACCAGAGCCGTCGGTATTTTTCCGAGATCACGACTTGAGTCGTGGCGCTGCCGCGAATATCCGCCCGGAAGGTGGGCCAGTCGGCGGGCGATTCAGGAAAGCCGGCCACTGCGGCCACATCTCCCTTTCCCAATTCCAGGCGTTCCGCTCCAGTTGCTGGTTGGCTGAAATCAAAATCCCCGGCCGGACCCAAACAGGTGACGCCGTAGAGCGTGTTTTGACAATCACAGACCGAAGGCCACCAGTAAAGCAGTCCGTTGGCAATGGTCACTCCGTCATGACACTGCGGACGCATAGGAGAGATCCACCCCTGCTGGAGGCTGGTCATATCCAAACGAGTCGTCCCTCCCGCGGCACGATAGAAGACCGCATCCAAAGATCCTGTGGGCCGCGTGCAGGCCCTGCGTTGTGTGTCGAGCTCGGCCATCACTTCTCCCGAGAGCGGATCGAACTTCATGCTCTTATGCTTGTCAATCTCGCCGCTTATGCCGTAAAGCCCGTCATCGCGGATGACCAGTTGAAAGTTGCTGTACGCATTTTCCCAGAGGATGCTCCCGTCTCGAGCCGACACCGCAAGAAGCTTATTCACCATGGGGCCGGCAAAGTAAAGGGCCTCATCGCTGCACTTGAGATACGTTGTGGTTCGCCAGTTGGTGCGCCAATCCTGCCGTTGAAGATATTCTCCCAGTGCTGTGAACAGCTCCGGAGCATTATCAGGAGTCCTCCGCCAGATCTCCCCTCCTGTCTTAGAGTTCAGGCAGGCCAGATACGAACCGAAGCGAAATATATAGATACGCCCGTTTTTCATGCACAGGGCCCGCCCGTCCATCGGCTCGGCTTCGTGGTGGCTCCACAAAGTTTTCTTGCTCTTGGGATTGATGGCAAGGAGGTTCCGGCCGAATCCCCACGGATTGTCGGGTTGATTGAAGCCGATCGACAGGGGATCCCACGGCCAGCCGTGAGCCTGCCGGCGCTGTCTTACGGTGGGATCCTTCTGTTCCTGCTCTCCTATGAGTGCATATAGGGTGCCATCTTCCAGCGCCATCCATTTCCAGAAGGTTCCGCCGGCCACACCCATGGGGGGGATGATTTCATCCTTCAAGCGGCCGGAAGACGTATCGATAAGCTTGCAGGATTTGTCATCACCCATATAGAGAGTTTCAGGTGTGGCGATCATGGTATTGCGGTGGAGCATGAATCCCGGAGCGAGCTTTCTTTTCCAGAGTATGGTTCCGTTGTACCCGTTGAAGGCTACGAGTGTGTTGAGCAGGGCCTCTTCCCGCTCATGAAAGGCGATATTCCCAAAAGCCTTGAACACACGTCCCGCCGAGGCAACCCCGACCTGAGTCAACGGGGCGTAATAGGGCTCGGCCAGGAATTGGGTGAGATAAGGCGCCTTGGCTATCTGATCCGCGGACTGGGGATTGTTGTCCGGACCGTGATAGGGATGACTCCAGTCATCCACACCGACGGGGAACGGTTTGATGAGCTCTTTTCTTCCGATGAGGGCCTTTCCCTGAGGACGAAGCACCCGAAGCACTTCAGCCTCTGGAATTTCACCCCCACCATCCAAAACGATCAGAGCATCAGCCAGGTTATCGGCCATATGCACCTTTGCAGACTCACCTTTCTCCACCACGATGCGAGTTCCGTATAATCCATCGGCGTCGACCCTCCGGCGCGCCGTTTCCACATCTTCGGATTCCTGCAGTTGAACATACAGCAACAATTCACTCCGGCCGGCCAGTCCGAGGGCCAGGTCGCAATTGGAATCATTGAGGATCACACAAATGCCGCGTGCAGCGCCGATCTTCGCGAGAACTTCATCCACACTAACTCCATCTCTTGCCCCGCGGCAGCTGCAGACCGGCCCCAGCAATAGAACCGAGATGACAAACCAAGACAGGAACCCAAAATATCCGATACCATTCTTGTCTTGAAAGTTCTCTTTCCTGAAGACGTGATCAGCGTTCATTTCATCCCCCTGCCTTTTTTATGGAGATCTTTCCTCCTTGTGTGCCATGATATTTTATTTTAAGTGCGAATTCAAATCTTCAGGTTGTTTGATTGAACCGCAGCTCGGCGGGATACAGATTGACGCATTCATCATTCATCCCCAGGTTAGCATGCCGACCGATCTCCTTTGGTGGGAGGAATCTTGATCCTGGTATGGAAATTACATAGGATAAAGCGTGAAGTGAAAGGACAGAGAAATCCGAGGATCCGGGCATGAGAAGCATCGCGAACTGGAGCCTCTCCATCTTTCTTATTTCAGGACTTGTATCCTGCAGAATCTTAAAACCAAAAGAATCCGTCGATCTGCTCGAATACTTTACGCATTTTCCCGTTATCACACAAAAAAACCTGATCCTTTTCGATCGAGATGCTTTTTTCAGCACCGCAGTCTCGGGCTGGAAAATGCCGGCAAAACAGAACGAGGACAATCCCTTTCTTTATACCACGGGTCCTGAGGCTGAGCTCCGGGTATTGTTTTCACAACCCCGTGAATACGAGATGCAAATCCTCTGCCGGAGTAACGCCGATTACGAGCTGAGCATCCACCTTAATGGATCTCACCTTGCAGATCAAATACTCACGCCGGGGAGAAATGTCCTGCGCGTCACTTTACCGGCATCCAAGGTCAGGGCGGGATTCAACCAGATGACTTTCACATTCACTCCCGGCTCGGAACCACCGGAGGAAGAGTTTCGGATTGTTTTCCGCCGCATGGAATTCTTTTCTAAAGAGCCCGGACTTGAATGCGAGCTCAGGATTTCCTCTGGAGCGAAACAGGTAAGCCTCAAGGGGACGGTCTATAGCACCTTTTTTGTGCGGACCGGAAATCAATCCCGGATCCGCTTTCGCTATCGCTCGGAAGCAAGGACGGACGAAGCTCATCGTCTGATTCTCCGCATGGAAAACTCGGCGGGACAGTCTCGCGTGCACGAGCTTGAGCCCCATACCGCGGATTGGAGAGAGGCCCTGATCGACCTCAGCGACTTTAGCCATCAAGTCATAAAGCTCTCCTTCCTGCAGTTGTCGCCCGCACAAGGCGTTACCCATATCGTTCAACCCATACTCGAAAAGGATCCCCGCACAATCCGAACCAGCCAAAAGATTCTCCTCATCGGGCTGGATGGTGCGGACTGGAATGTCATCGAACCGCTCATGAGAGCCGGGCGGCTGCCCAACATTCAGAGTCTGATGGAAAACGGGACCAGCGCCCCATTGCGCACCGTCAAACCCTGGTACTCCCCGGTCATATGGACGACCATCGCCACCGGAAAGACTATGCAACAGCACGGGATCAAAGGATTTGTCCAGCAGCAGAGGGAAAAGGACCGGATCATTCCCAATTCACGCCTGAACCGAACATGCCTGGCCCTCTGGAATATTCTCAGTGCTCAGGGAACGGTGGTCGGGCTGGTAGGTCCTTGGGTGACATGGCCGGCCGAAAGCGTCAATGGGTATATCCTCTCCGATCGGATGTATTTTGAAAACCTGCCCGCCACCACCCATCCTGAGGAGTTGAAATCCAGCCTTTTCCTGAAATACCGGCCGCAAGTTGGTCAGACACAAACCCCGGAATATCATACGATGACGCGGCTGCTTAGTCCAACTGACCTGGTACTGCGCTCGACCGTGGCGGAAAACATCCGGAATCTCCAGATGTATATCCAACAGGATGAGCTGAAACATATAGCAGGGCTTCATCTGTCCGGGATCCTACAGCCTGATTTTACCTTCGTCTACCTGCGGGGGCCGGACGTGTCGAGTCATTTTTTCTGGAAATACCACGAACCCGATGAAAGTGTCCCGGAAGAGGAGGTCAAGGCCTTCCGGGAGATTGTCTCACGGAATTACATTTACCAGGACCGTGTCATAGGCAACTTCATCAAACTCCATGGTGAAGACACCACGACCATGATCGTATCAGATCATGGCATGGGAAAAGTCGGCTACCGACCTCGATACGATTTCCACAGACTCGATGCCCTTCTAAAAGAAATCCGGCTCTCCGAAAAGATTGCAGACATCCGAAAACGAGGGAACATCCTCCACATCACTTTTGAAAAGGGCGTGGATTTGCAGGGTCCGGCTGAGGATCTGCAGGCCTTCCATCTCGGCGGGAATGGTCGATCACTCTTCACGGTACGAGCTTCCCAGCAAGCCGATACACTCTCGCTGGAAACCAACCTGTTCCCGCGTGTGGACGGGAATCTCGATTTGACATACTTGGGGAGGAGGCTGGGAAGACTATCGGAGTTCGCCTCCCTGCAGGAAATAAGCGGCGACCATAGGCTCTTCGGTATCTTGATTATGAGCGGCCAAGGGATCAGGAAGAATGTGCGGCTCCAATCGAGCTCTGTTTTAGATATAACTCCCACCATCCTACATCTCTTGGATCTCCCCGTGGGAAAAGACATGGAAGGGAGGATTTTGACCGAGGCCCTGGAACGCCGCTTCCTTCGAAAACATCCCCCGAGGTATTTACCCAGCTATGAGTCCTCACTCCAGGACCTCCCCCACGCCCGAAGCCCGGAGGCGGACCGTCGGCTGGACGCAGAATTGATCAAACGCCTGCGCTCTCTCGGCTATCTCAAATAAGCTGGATTATCGAAATTCCAGTCCCTCGCTCGATTCGAATCTTTTGGTGGGGAACCTGAAGACCAGGAAAGACTCCTCATCCGGCCGGCCGGGAGAGACATGAAGCTCCGGATCCTCTCCCAGGACCATGATCGTGCAGCCGAAGGTTCCGGTATTGTTGATCCTGATATCCCGTCGACGGAATATGTCTTTCAGGAGGTCGACATCTATCCGCACCGAATTGCCTTCCAGAAGACCACGCAGCGCCTCGAAGCGGACACAGGGGTGTTTATATTCAGCCGGTGGAATTTTCTTGGATTCGAGATAGCGTAAAAACTCGGGTCTGTAATGCACATTTCTCAGGGGATGATTGGTGTGGTAGGTGAAGGTGGATCCCTCAAAGGGAATAAAGGGACTGACATGAGTGGTCGCACATTCAAAGCTTCCCACTTTGTCCTTCCCTCCGATCATATAGTTCTGAGGCGCACCATGCTTTACGGACTTAAGGAATCGGACCGCCTCGTCGTAGGAACTCCTCTGCAGGATACCCCTTATGACAAACGCCACCGGCAGGCCGTCTCTTGAGTTCTCCAATTGTTGGACCGCATTGACGACGACGGCCACAGAATGGCTGTTGATCCCGTTGGTGGCGATGAAACCCGGAAAAGTGAAAACCATGGTTTCCAGGTTTTTTTCCGGCTCCTTGATGTGGAGGAGGGCCTGAAATCCATGGTAGAAGGTGGGAATGTCCAGATTCTGGGCCGCGATGGCCGGATTCGGCCCGTTCTTATTCGTCCCGATGGTCGTGCAGTGTTCCGATTGAATGCTGCGACCCAGGACCCACATCTCATCCACCAGTTGGAAGGCGAAGATGGTATCGAAGTCCATTTCCGATCCTGCGGCAATCCCTTTAATTTCTTCCCAGAGATCCGGAGTCCATCTTCGGATGGCGTTCTCATAATCGGTTCGCTCCAGGAATTTCCGGATGAAGGCATCCGCATCCGAATCGGCGGTTTTTATTAGGCTGGCCTTCCAGAGTTTGACCAGAAGGTGTATATCTTCCTTCAAGGCCCGGCCGTGCTTGAATCCCCGGTCATAGGGTCTTCCCTCCAGGACCAGGGTCCTCAAATTCCCCTGCCGGGCCTGTCCCAAGGTTCTGCCGGAAGCCGGTGCGAGCGGAATGAAGCCCTTTCGCGGAGCATTCAAAGCCCCCTCCAGCACCTGCAATGTGAACTTGGTCAGAGGATGGTCTTCACCAAAGACCTTCCTTTCCTTTTCCAAAGCCTCCCGCGCCAGGACTTCGGCCTCTTGAAATCTTCTACGGTTCAATAATAGATCGGCAAAATTGGCCATCGTGATGATGGTATCGGGATGCTCGGGCCCGAACACTTCTTTCTGCCTCTGCAGCACATCCAAGAACATGGATTCAGATCGCTCATATTCTTTTAGATGATTCAGCTCACAGGCGAGATTATGCAAGATTCTGAGTGTTTGGGGGTGATCGGGCCCTCGAATGCGGATGGCACCCTGTCTTGCTTCCTCGTATATTCGTTCCGCTTCGGCATGCTTTTTCTGTCCGCTTAGGGCAATGGCGAGATTTTCCAAGGACCCGATTATGTCCGGATGGTCTTTACCGAGAATCCGTTTCCGGATTTCCAATGTCTCACGGGCGACAATCTCAGACTCCGAGTGTTTACCCTGATAGTAATAGACGACTCCCAGGTTGTGCATGGCAATTATGGTGTCCGGGTGCTCCGCACCCAGCACACGTTTTTGTCTCTGGATCACATCCAGGAGGACTTTTTCCGCATCGGGATATTTACCGACCCGAATAAAAACGGCGGATAGAGAATTCAAAGTTTTGAGAGTATCCGGGTGATCCGGGCCCAAAACACGCTGCTGGATATCCAGGGACTGTTCCAGTTCTGCGAGGGACTTCTCATAGACACCGACCGCTTCATAGGTCCGTCCCAAGGTATAACGAACCGAAGCTTCGATATCCGGCTTATTCTTGAAGCTCTCGTCGATTCCTTCCCGCGCATGATCCAAAATATCGATGACCCTGACGTCACGGCCCTCTTTCCCGGGATCCGGGGAAGAGAGCATGGAATTCAGAAATTGGTTGATGGCCTCGACTTTCGCAGCCTGCTGAACGGCCTCATTCCTGGCTTTCACCGCTTCCCTGAAGCCGATGGTCAAACCCATTATCCCCATCAATAGGGCACAGGTGACGGCAACCGCCGCCGCCGCACCCATCTTATGCCTACGCGCGAACTTGCGCAGGCGGTAACCGGCACTGGGCGGCCTGGCCATTACCGGTTCGTCGTCGAGGTAATGCTGGATGTCCATGGCCAGGGCATTGGGAGTTTCATAGCGACGGGCCCGGTCTTTTTCCATGGCCTTCATGATGATCCAATCCAGGTCGCCTTTAAGCTGTCGGCTCAATGACGTGGGATCCGTCTTCCGGTGTTTAGCGATCGTACCACGGGTGTCACCCAGGCTGCTGAGGCGGGTGCTCGCCTTGGGCGGATCCGTGTCACGGATAATCCTCTGGATTTCGGCAAAGCCGGCCTCCCGGAGGGATTTCGGGTCAAAAGGCAGGACTCCGGCCAGCAATTCATAGAGCATCACTCCCAGAGAATAGATGTCGGTCCGGGTGTCCACATCGAGGCCGGACATCTCGGCTTGTTCCGGACTCATATACTCGGGAGTGCCGATGAGTTGGCCCTGCTCGGTGAAGAGCGTCCTTTCGGTCAAGCGATGCCCGGTGGCCTTGGCAATGCCGAAATCGATGATCTTCGGAACCGGCTGGTCATGCTGGAGGCTGACGAGTATATTCTTGGGCTTGAGATCCCGGTGGATCACGCCCTTTTGATGAGCATGCTGTACGGCCTGGCACACGGAGACGAACAATCTCAGCCGCTCTTCGGTCGTGAGCAGGTTCTTATCACAATATTCCGTTATGGGAACACCTCGTACGAGCTCCATGACGAAGTAGGGGCGGCCTGCATTCGTCACCCCCGCATCGAAGACCTTGGCGATAGAGGGATGGTCCATCACCGCCAGGGCCTGCCGCTCGGTCTCGAATCTCGAGACGACTTCTGATGTATCCATGCCCAGCTTGATGATCTTAAGAGCCACCTGCCGCCGGACCGGCTTGATCTGTTCCGCCTTATAGACTATCCCCATGCCCCCTCGACCCAATTCCTCGAGGATTTTATATTTGTCGGACACGGTTTCCTGAGTCTGCATCTCCTTTACGGCGGTCTGCTGGGTTTTCGTTTCGGCATAGGGAGAAGAGTCATCCAGGCTGAGCTGGGCCCCACACGCGAGGCATATTGTTGTTCCGGCTGGGTTATCGAAATGACAGATCGAGCAGTGCAAATGTGATCTCCCCTGATTGAATAAAATGATAGTAACTTGGCTGACCGGTGTCAATAAAATCCTTCCCGCCATTGAGCATCCTGCCGGCAGTCAGGACGCTTGTTTCTCCTGTCTTTGGCCGAGGGGGCAGAGCCGGGAAGGAGAGAGAAGGGGCCTATTCTTCGATCTCGCCCACAAATACAGAGCTGCGGGCCGTGAATTCGTGATCACATCCACCGATTACGAACAGTTTTCCCCCCACGGAGGTAAAGCCGGCCAGTTTCACGCCCACCGGAAGGGATGTCGCCTCGCTCCAGGAATCATCTTCCGTATCATAGACAAACACTCGTGAATAATCCTCTTCCGGACGCGCGCCGTCAAGGACAAAGATCTTATCATTCATGATGGCAGAACCGACGATAAAGTGGGCGGACGGCATTTTATTTCTATCTTCCCAGACGTTTTTTTCAGGATCGTAGACTCTCAGAGAACCATCAAATCCATCGATGACATACAACTTTCCCTTCACTGCCGACACGGAGGGATTCTCGGCCCTGCGGGGAAACGGAGCTGAATTGTTCCACGAATCGCTGCCAGTATCATAGACCTCATGGGCATCGATCAGCGCTTCCTGGGAATTCTCCGACCAGCTTATGCGCCCCCCTATGACATGAATTCTATCCTCTATGACCGCGCCGTCGATATGCTGACGGGCCGTCGGCATCGGACTTATTGAAAACCATGAATCATTTTCGGGACGGTATGCTTCACAGTCATCCAAAAACTTGTCCCCCCCGATGGCATATAATTTCCCATTAACCGATGCGATGGCGAAATTGGAACGCCCGACGTGCATATCCTTTTTCACCGACCAGGTATCACTTTTAATATCATAACAAAAATTGCCCTGCTCGCGCCCTTTGTGCGGTTGGGCATAGCCACCTAAAGCGAAGATCTCATTGCCAACCGCGGCAATTTTTAAATTCCTGCGCGCCTCCGGCATATCGGCTTTTCTCTGCCAGTGAATCCTGGTGTTGCCTCTTCGAGTCAAATCATCTGGACCGTCAGCCGGGCTAGTGGCACCGCCCAAAATTATTGCAAATGAACCGAATATCATGGGGAGGGAAAATAGTCTTCGCATTTCTTGCTCCTCGTCTTCCCGACCGACAAAGACCGCAAATGTGGCATGCCTCATCAGACTGGATCATCCTAAATCAATGCCTCATAAGAAGCCTCCGTCTATCGAAGAGGAGGCCCTACCTCTCGACCAGCTCCACCCGCCGATTCAGTTTTCGGCCTTCTTCCGTCCTGTTGGTGCTGACCGGGCAGAGAGGCCCTACACCCTGGGCTTGAAGGCGATCGGATGCAATCCCGTAGTCCCTGGCCAGCACATCGACCACCGCCTGGGCCCGCTTGGATGATAAGTCCATATTGTAGGCAAGGGTGCCTGTCATATCTGTATGCCCCACAATATACACATTGAGATCGGGCCGGATTCTCAAGAGCTCGGAAATCGCCTCCAGGGTCGGTTTCGACTCCGGTTTTACGGCATAGCTGTCGAAGTCAAAATAAATGCCGTACACGGCGACATGTCCGGATGCCTCGATGTCTTTGGCCATGGCCTCGGGATCTGCCACCACCTCCTGTTCCAGGGCCGTGCGCTGCACGATGGTCAGGCGGTAGTCGCTTCCATCATCTGTGGCCCAAACCTCGATCCAGGTTTCAAGGCCTTCCCGGACCACTTTCATATATAAACCGCGGTCATACAGTATATCGCCGCCGATCTTCTCGACGGCATTGATGTGATTCTGGAACACATTTAGTTGGCCGGGCGGCGTATAGCCCTCGCGCAGCGTATACTCGATGATCCACTTGTGTCCTTCGATCACAAATTCATTATCAGCTTCATCATAAAACTCGTGGACATCGTATCGGTTTTCCTGATATCCGCTGATATAGTAGTTCAACATCCGGGAAAGCATGGGATGGTCCCTGCTGCCTTGAACATCCCTTTCCTGCTGTGCCCCTCCAATAATAGTGTGACAGACAAGAAGCATCCCCAAAACGGATATGGCCGGTCTTTTCATTCTCTCCCCCTTTAACAGAATACCGCACATTGGTCACGGCCGGAATATTATACCGAAAAAAGCCGGCCTAATAAATCAATTTATTTCCATACGGTGAACCCGCAAGAATCTTGCCGGCTCCCGCAGACTGAGGAGATGACGTTCTCCCTTCTGACATGCCGTCCACCGACGCATAAAGGTTGTTCACCGATTATAGCTGTCCAAGTTTACCCATTTGACTTATCGTAAGATTGCGATCGCGAGATCGAAAAAAAATTAAGGAGAAAACAATGGAAAATCAGAGAAAGGTTGTGTTTGATGTCAAGATCTTGATCGGACTGGCCATCATCGCCGCCGGGGTGCTGCTTTTGCTCGAGAATCTGGGCTTCATCACCGGCATCGATGTGTGGGATTTCTGGCCGGTCATTCTCATCCTGGTCGGCGTCAGCCTGCTGGGCCGGGCCGGCCAGAACCGCCAGCCTCTAAGTGGGGTAATCCTGATCGTAATCGGATTGTTGTTCCTTTTCGATAATTTGGATATTATTCCTTACGGCATCGGAGACTTCTGGCCCATCGTTTTGATTCTCATCGGCCTTTTGGTGGTAAAGAATGCGGTTTGGAGCGGAACGGGACGGTCCCCGTCGGGCAATGATTTCATCAATCTGTCGTTTGTGCTGGGGGGAGGTGATTTCAAATTCAATACCGACAACCTCAAGGGCGGCAAGGTCGATGCCATCATGGGAGGAGGGAACATCGATCTCACCGGTGCTGAGATCCAGGACGACGAAATATTCATCAATACCTTTGCCATGTGGGGCGGCATCGAGATCAGAGTCCCCCAGCACTGGCAGGTCAATGTTCAGGGCTCACCTCTGCTAGGGGCCATGGAAAATAAGACTACCTTCGCGGCGTCAGGAAAGCCGGCCAAGAAACTGACGATCAAAGGAACGGCTATCATGGGAGGCGTGGAGATCAAGAACTGATATGCACCCTTTCCTCAGGTCACCTCGGCATGTTGTGTTGATAGGGCTCTTCTGGAGCCCCTTCATCGCCGGGGTGATCCTCCTTCAGAGCCGTTTGGGGGGACTGGAGCTGGCTGAAGCGGCCGTGTTGGTCGGTCCTCTCATGGCTGTCGGGCTGTTTATAGGCCTTTCCATCTGGTTCCCCTGCAGGATCATTTCGTTCGAGCGCTATAGTCCGGTGCAGGTATTCTCCCGGCATCTTCTCTCCGGCGCTCTTATGATCTCGGTATGGCTTTTGGGGGGAGTCCTCTACAGCGAAATCCTGGACAGCTCGCGCGAAATTCCGATCTGGCGGGAGAGATTCGACCATGCGCTCCCGCTCCTGGCTGCGACCGGCCTTCTTATCTATCTGACGTTCTGTCTGATCTATTATATGGTGCTGGCCCTGGAAAAAAGCCGCAGGGCCGAACAGCGAGCCCTCGAGAACAGCCTTTCGGCCAGCCGAGCGGAACTCACGGCCTTGAAAGCATCCGTTCATCCCCATTTCCTGTTCAACAGCCTGACATCTTTGAGCGCCTTGACACGTAAATCTCCCGAAGAGGCGCAAAAAATGAGTCTGCAGCTGGCCGACTTCTTGCGCTACAGCTTGAGCTATGGAAAACAGGAATGGGTCCAGGTCAAGGACGAACTGGAACACATTGAAAATTACCTGGGCATCGAAAAAATCCGCTTCGGGGACAAACTGAATCTCGATTTTACCGTGGACCCGGATGCACTGGAAGAACGACTACCCCCCTTTTCGTTGTTGCCTTTGATGGAGAATGCCGTCAAGCACGGATTTCTACCAACACAAGAAGCCGGCACCTTGCGCATGGATATCAAAAAGACTCCGCACAGCCTGGTCATTGTGGTTGAAAATCCCGATGAACGGTCTTTCCGGGCCAAACCCGGCGAGGGCTTCGGCCTGATCGGACTCAACAAAAGGCTGACGAATGCCTATGAAGAGGGGGCCTCCCTTAAGGTCTCCAGGGATGACAAAATCTTCCAGGTGACACTCGTTCTGCCGTTGCAGAAATAGCCGTAGAGAATGCACAAAAACGGGTGTCTTAACCTGGACTAATCCACCGGGCTGCTTATTCCTTTTTCTGCGCCAGTTCTTTCCTGACCGACTCGATCTTGGTCCAGGGTTTTACAGATTATCACATAAGAAAAAACCGGGCAATGCGCGTAGAGCAGCAACTATTTTATGTGATTGACGTCTAACAAAAGGGCGATGCTTAAGAATCACATCAAGATCACCTGGAGAAATATCAAGAAACATAAGTTCTATTCCTTCATCAATATCATGGGCCTGGCCGTGGGCATGGCCTGCTGCATTTTGATCCTCCTGTGGATCCAGGATGAATTCAGTTTCGACACGTTCCACGACAACTATGATAATCTCTACACGACCAACCCCGAGCTGAACAACACCAAGTATTATTCCAATCCTCTGGCGCTTGCCCCGACCATGAAAGCAATCCACCCCGAGATCGTAATGATCGCCCGCTTCTGCCCAAGAACGTGGCTTACAAAACACGGCGAAAAGATATTTAACGAGACCGGCGCGCTGGTGGATGAGGACTTCCTCCGGATGTTCACATTCCCCCTCCTCGAGGGCAGCCCGGAAACGGTCTTTGCCAGCCGGGAATCGATCGTGATCGCGGAGCGAATGGCCTCGAAATATTTCGGTACTGAAGATCCGATCGGGAGGTCTTTGTCGATCAACGGCGACACAGAGCTTATCGTCACGGGTATTCTCAAAGATGTGCCCCCCAACTCGCACCTGCAGTTCGATTTCCTCTCACCGATAGGTCTCATGGGCGAGCGGGCATCCACCAGCTGGTCATGGGAGGCCCGGACTTATCTGCTCCTGCACGAGAATGCATCCGGGAAGGAATTTGCCGAGAAGATCGCCGGATTCATCATGGAGCATGACAAACGCACAGAGCAGGAAGTGGTCCTGCATATGCGCCCCCTGTCCCGCATTCACCTCTATGCCTTGAGGGGAACGGACCCGATCGTATATGTCTATATCTTCTTAACGATCGCCATAGCCATAATGGTCATCGCGTGCATCAATTTCATCAATCTCTCCACCGCCCGGTCGAACACCCGGGCCAAAGAGATCGGCATGCGGAAGGTCGCGGGTGCGGAAAAGGCCGACATCATCCGGCAGTTCCTCGGCGAATCGCTGCTGCAGGCGGCCATCGCGCTCCTGCTGGCGGTGGGCCTGGTGTTGTTGCTCCTGCCGGCGTTCAACAACCTTGCCGAAAAGCAGTTGATCCTGGACATCACCGGCAACATGTCAATGCTGTTCGTGCTGGCCGGAATCATCCTCTTCACGGGTCTCGTATCGGGCAGTTATCCGGCTTTCCTGCTCTCGTCATTCAGGCCGGCCAACACCTTGAAGGGAAACTACCAGGCGGGCTCGGGAGGCTTTGCCATGAGGAGAGTCCTGGTCGTGGGTCAATTCACCGCCACTATCATCCTCATCATCGGAACGCTCATCATGTACCGGCAGCTCAACTACATCAAGAATGCAGACCTGGGTCTGGACAGGGACCATGTGGTCGCCATCACCATGAGCAACGAATTGAGGCAGAGCTATCGATCCTATAAGGATGCCGTCAGGCAGAATCCGCATGTCGTGAACGCCACGGCGGCCCGAAGGATACCCACGAACATCACCCACATCAATCCGGTATACTGGGAAGGGCGAGGCCCCGGGCAGTATGTCACGATGACGGATGCCTCCGTGGATTACGATTATTTCGAAACGCTCGGCATGGAGATCGTTCAGGGCCGGAGCTTTTCAGAGGAATACGCCACCGACGCGGAGAGCTATATCCTCAACCAAGAAGCCGCGAGGATCACGGAACTGGAATCACCGATCGGCAAGACCTTCTCGGTCTGGGAAGATGAAGGGAAGATCATCGGCATTGTCCGGGACTTCCATTCTCTCTCGCTCCACAACGAGATCGGGCCGGTCGTTTTCACGCTGTCCCAGCGGCATGGTTATCACCAGTTCATCTTTGTCAAGATCAGACCGGACAATGTATCCGGGACCATAGAGTTTTTGGAGGAAAAAGCGTCTGAGTTCGCCCCCAACGCGCTCTTTGAGTACCGGTTTCTGGACGACGTGTTCGAGAGCCAGTACAGGAGCGACCGGCGGAGGGGATCGATCTATAAGTATTTTTCCTTTTTGGCCGTGTTCATCTCCTGTCTCGGGCTCTTCGGCATGGCGTCGTTCACGGCGGAGCAGCGGACCAAAGAGATCGGGATCCGGAAGGTCCTGGGGGCCTCCACATCGCAGATCATGGCCCTGATCTCCAAGGATTTCCTGCTGCTTCTCCTGGTGTCCAACGCCGTCGCCTGGCCCGCGGCCTACCTGCTGATGACAGGGATGCTCAACAACTATGCTTACAGAACCGGCATCGCCCTGTGGGTTTTCCTGTCCGCGGGTGCGGCCGCGATGATAACGGCGCTTCTCACCGTGTGCATAAAAATTATGAAGGCCGCCCATGCCGATCCCGTCGACAGCTTGAGATATGAATAGCTGGATTTGGAGAAATCCGGACTTTGACCTGAAGCGTCCCTTGTGATAAATTTCTGAATTAATCAACCGATATATGCCTATAAACAGGGTGTTCGCATCAGGGATTCCAGGGACGTGACTGTGGTCAAAAAACGGGTCCTCATCGTCGATGACGAATCCCTGGCCCGGGAATCCCTTCTGCAAGCTCTCTCGGAGTTCGATGACATCGAGATCGCGGGCGAATGTCGCGACGGATTCGAGGCCGTCATAGCCATCAACGAAAAAGCCCCGGACATCGTATTTCTGGACATCCAGATGCCGAAACTGGATGGATTCGATGTGCTGGAGCTTCTGGGCGAGAATCCGCCGTTCATCGTTTTTGTGACGGCCTATGACGAATATGCTATAAAGGCGTTTGAGTCCAACGCGCTGGATTATATCTTAAAGCCCGCCACAACAGAGAGACTTAAAAAAACCTTTTCCAAGATCCAAGAGCGTCCGTCTGAAGATTCCCGTCCACATTTGAGACAGCTCTCGGCGGATCACCAGGAGCACCGGTCTCCGTTGGATAGAGTCCTGGTCAGAGATCGATCCGAGGTCTTCGTCATTCCGGTGGAAGATATCATCTATTTTGAGGCCCAGGATGATTACGTCGGAATCCACACCGCCGACAAAACCCGGTTGAAAAAAGAGACCTTGTCCCATCTGGAAAGGCTCCTGGATGGCCGTACATTCGTCCGTATCCATCGCTCTTTTCTGCTCAACATCAACCACCTGCGAAAGATAGAACCCTATGCGAAAGACAGCCGGATTGCGGTCTTGAAGAATGGAAAAACCCTGCCGGTCAGCCGCTCCGGATACACTCGTATAATAGAACTGCTTTAGTCAGCGGCCCTAAGGCTGGAGTCGATGCTGTGCCCTCCCTGGAATACCTGATTTTTTTATGCCTTAACTGGTTTGCTGTAAGGGTAAGCGAATACTTTGGGGATTCTAATATTTAGGGAGGGGAGATTTATGCAGAATAAAAGATTGAATAGGATTGAAAGGAGGCCCAGAAGATGAATCGAGTCAGAGTTATATTTCCATTTCTCTGCTTACTGGTTACGGCGGCGGAATACGCGTTGGCCATGGCTCCGCTCCCCGAATATTCCCATCACCAGGTATTTCAGAAAGACTTGGTCACCCTGTCCCGAGGAGATGACGCCGATAACCAAATTATGGATGACATGTATCGGATCGACATCAAGAATATCGCCGTCACATTCGACTATTATCCCGAATCCGCCTATGCGGACTGTCTTGCCAGGGTGGAGTTTGTCATGCGGCCCGGCCAGATTCGACCCGTGATCCATTTCGACCCGGCCATTCGATATAATGCGGTCAGCTCCATCTTACTGAATAGCGAACGCCTGGATTTCTCTCAAGCCGCGGATGTCCGTGTCCTGGAGTATGCCGAATCCACTCAGGATGCGCTGGAATTCCAGCGCGATCTGGAGGCCGATACCGAACATACCCTGGAAATAGCCTACCGGCTGCCTTTACCGGAACTCTACCCGCGATTTTCGACCGAAGTCAGTGATCTTGAAGGGCGGGGCAACGAAGAAATTTTTCCCACCATCAACACCCCCCATGAACTGGCCCGACATAGGCTCACATTTCGGGTGCACAGCAGCACGGTCTTTCGCTGTATCGGATCGGGCCTGGTGGTAAAGAGCGGCTCGGATGTCCAGCAGTGGATTGTGGACACCGAGCGGGAGATGGCCTCCGGGACGGTGATGTTCGCCCTCCTGCCGGAGGCGGACACGGTATTGGAACAACGAAATATTGCCGGTGTCGACGTCCGCATTCTTGCTTTTGTAGGAGGAGCCTCCATCTCCGCTGCTTTTAATCAGCTGACACCCTGGCTGCCTCAACTGGAAGCCGACTTGGGACCCTTCCCCATGCCCCACGGAATCAGCATTTTTTTAGTCAGCTCAGGCGGCGGCATGGAGTATTACGGCGGCACCATCACCTCTTTGTGGGCCCTGGAGCATGAGGTCTTCCACATGTGCTACGGATGCAGCACCATCCTGGCCACATACCGTGATTCGTGGCTGGATGAGGCTGTCAACATGTGGCACGAGCTCTCGATGGACCCGGCCTTCGCGCCCATCGGCAACGATTATCGCTCCAACATCGTCTCGGGCCGATCGCCCGTTGCCGTGGGATTCGACCGGCGCGCCTACGACGAGGGCGCGCGGGTTATGGAGGCCGTGGCCCGTGCATTAGGCGGCCGAAGCGATATGATCGCTTTTCTTCGCTATGTTCAACAGCATAAACAATTCGCTCCTTTCACCACCTGGGAGTTTTTGGACTATCTGGAGGACTTCTCCGGCATCGATATGAGAGGCCGTTTCGCCGACTGGCTATTCATGGACGAGGAGGTCCACATGCCGGAAGATACGACAATTCGCCACGGCCTGCGTGCATCGGACCTGTCTCCGCCGGAAGCGATACGCCAAAAATATGAGGTCCTTAGAAGGAGGAAAAGATGAGGCGGCTTCCTCTTATTCGATGCCTGTTTTCGCTGCCATTGAGTTTGTTCCTAGTGGTCCCGGCGCTGTGGGCCTCCCAGGAAAGCGGGAGGAAATTCCGGATCGAACTATACGGCGGGTATTCCCAATTGAACCTCGATGACCTGAACCGTAGGGTGGAATACGATCAACGTTATGAAAGCTATTATACGGAAGAACGATATGCCTACTACCACGCCGCATTCGGCAACTTCGTAACCTATTCCGGGCGGATGGACGGCGAATTCAACCGCATAAACGACCCTCTTCCCCTCGGCATCCGGCTGAGATATGATATTAATCCCAACCTCGGAGTATCAATCGGATTCAAATACCTGTCCAGCGAACAGGATTCTCGCGTCACCCATAGCTATGACATCCAGATCACAAATCCCGATGGGGTTCAATTCTATGACGAGTTCTCTATGACGGTAGAAAACAATCCTTACTCACTCTCTGTCGAGGCCTACGTTCCCATGGTGGGAATCCATTATAAGCTGGGAGAGATCAAGGCCATAGATTTGGAGGCCTATCTGGCAGCAGGCCCGGTGTTCGCAAGATGTGATTTCAGCCAGCAGAGGCTCTCCACCACCTCGGATGCCTATGAATATGCGATCGAACAGAGTCTCTCCTATAAGATGGAGGGAAAAGGAACGGGCCTGGCGCTGGATGCGGGTGTGCAGATGAATATCCGAATGTTCAACAGGTTTCATCTCCTGCTTGAGGGGGGGTACGCCTTGCAGTACGCCTGGAACCTCTCCGGCCCGGGAAGTGCTGAAAACGGCTACCATGATTCCAATTCCATCGGATTCACCGAAAATTCCGCCTGGGAAGGGCCTTGGGCCATGGCCCAGGGCTCGCTGAACCAGGAATGGGGGGACTTCGCCTATTCCTACCCGACCAATCAATATGGGACCGAGGGCCTCTCGGACTTCAGGCTGGACCTTTCCGGCTTCCAGATCCGGGTAGGGATATCATTCCGGCTCTAATCCCTCGAGCTCGTTTTCGACGCAGCCGGTCAGTCCTTCCAGGCCCGGGCGATCATCTGGTCTTCGGGACCGGTCAGGGCTTTCCCGTCAAAACCACCCAAAATCGTCCAGCGGGAGAAGCCGGCCGCACGGAAGAGGAGTTCGAGCTCGAATCGATAGACCCAGCGCTGTGACGTCTCAAACCAGTGGGAGGCCGCCGTTCTTCCGGCTTCGGCTCAGAGCCAGGAATTTCTGTTCTTCCGGGCGAACTCAGCAAAGGCGCCTCCGATTGGATTGGCTTTAATCTTGAACGGGCGCTGTCACATTCAGCACAAATTCGGTCGCATCCAGATACTGAACATCGACATGGCCGTCGCCGGGAGCCGCGATCATGTCCAGGGCATCTGTATCGACATGAACCGTCAAGCCCGGGAGATTCCACAGGTCTCGCTGAATCGATTCGACCTCGATTCCCGGACAGGCGATGCGAAAAGTGGCATTCCCGATGGCGGAGATGGACAAAACACCCTTTTCGGCCACGGCATCGAGACGGGAGGAATCGATCAGTTTGATCCAGGCGACATCGCCGGCGGGCGTTTTCCAGTGCGCGGTAACCGGATAAAACTGATGCGCCGCGGGCTCGCCCCGGCTCGCCACCAATCTGGTCTTGGAGGTGTCTTCGGCACCCAGCATGAAGTCTCTGCCGATCCAGGATGTGGCCACGCGTTTCGGGGTAATGACGCGGCGGACTCGCCGCGCCTCCACAAAGCCTTTAAAATGCGGCATCGCTTCATCCGGGATCATGGTCCCCAGGATGGCCATATGAGGTGCATAATCAAAATCGCCCCTTTCCGGCAAGGGAGCCATTTCCGCTTCCAGCACAGTCCGCAGCCACAATCCCGTCATCTGCGTATACTTGTTCATATCCATACCGTAGGCGCGGGAATACGGCCCGGCCATGTTCTTGAGCCCGGCATGATAGTGGGCGGCAATATCCTTCCAGAGCTCGGCCTCCATTTCGGCCCCCATCCTGCGCAAGGCTTCGGTCGGCCCATAGACCCGCCAGAGCGCCAGGCCAAACAGATCGACCCCATAATAAGAGGGCGAGTTGTATTCCTCAAAGGTTCCGAAGCGTTTGAAGTTGGCATAGATCTTCGCGGCAAATTCTTCCCCCTCATCGATCCATTCCGGAAGCTTCAATCGGTCTCCCGCATAGGTCCACAAGAAGGCGTGCATGAGCGCGATGTTGGTATAATCCTCCAGGCCCTTGTTCTGCGGCCCGCCGCTTCTGCCCCGGTGCTGGGACCGAAATTCGCCTTTTTCGCCTTCCACCGCCGTTCGGAGCGCGGTGTTAATTCTTTCCACCAACGAGTCCGGCAGCCGGTCTGCATACTCCTCCAGAATCATCGCCAGGGTCGTCCCGATGAACTGACGCCAGTTTGGATCATAGTGGGTCCAAACCAGGTCCTGAGGATTGGTCGGAGGGGGCGATTCTTCGGGGCTCCGATAAAACGTGCCGTGATAAAGCAGGCCCGGCTGATCGATTTGCTGATCGAGTACCGCGTGCAGAGCCCTCAACGCGCGCTCGTGGTCCCCTTCGTGTCCGCGCAGCAAAAGACCCAGAGCATAATAGCTTGTGCGGCGAACATCATGGACCCGCTCGGTTCGCAGCCGGCTCCTGATCTCCTGCTGGTAGCGGGTTGGTTCTTCTTTGGCGACCGGATCCCTACTCCCCGACTTCGCAGACCACAGGAGGTCGGCCCGTTCATCCCACAATCGGTCGGTCCGGTCCATGGAATCTAGGACCAGTTCACGGACATGGGGATTCAGGGAATCGAGGGTGACTCCAATTCTTGCGGGATCGGCGACACCGGTGTCCTGAATGCGATCACAGGAGAATAAGCCTATGAAGATCGGGGCTGCAAAGATTATCAGACATTTTTTCATCGTCTTAATCCTAAGGCATCCGAGTGTGTTCTCCGCCTAACAATTTCGGAATGATTAACTAATCTGGAACATGCACTCTTATGAATGCGTTCATCCGAGAAGATCTGATGAGTCATTCCTTCATAAAGAATTCAGCATTTCCCGGACTTCATCCAGTGCGGCTTTGAGCTTTTGGTAAGTGAAATCTGAGAGGAGCTTCTTCCCCTCATCGACACGGCCCTCCTCCCAGGCAGCCAGAGCCTTCTTTTCCAGCTCGATCTTTTCATCCATGACAAGTTCCTGGAACCGATTCAGCGACTTCCTCACATCTAAATAATTATCCGAATACTCCCATCTTTGAGGATAGATCATTGTCTGCAGGCGTTTGAACTGCCACCAGGCCGATTCTTTATCTTCCTTCAAAGAGGCCTCGGTGTATTCCTCCGGAACCAGCGAGCTGCCGACATATACCGGAACAGCCGAATTGGTGTTGGCATTGCACATTCCATACCACATCAAACATCCGATCTCTATGGGCATATCCTGCCTCAGGTGCCAGACCATGTAGGCCTGAGTTCCGACCGTTTGAACAGGAGGCTGGGACAAGACGGATAAGACATCTTCCCCGGTTATGGAACCGATCCGGTTCCTGAGCATGAATCTTCCCTGGTACTCGCGCGAAGTATTGTCGATATGGTCGAGACGCTCCGGCTCCCCATAGGCGTATTTGAAGTTGAGCGGGCCTTCTTCAGGATCATACCATCCCCGCGCGGCAGCATAGTCGACGAGACCGTCACTGGCGGCATCCCATTCCGTTTCGATGGTGTATTGATTCGCAATCACGTGACAGCCGTCATCCGGGATTCTCTTCGCCACCCAATGGCGGTAGGTCGTCTCCACCAGCCAGGCTTCTTCCCGGTCGGCAATACAATACGCTACAGGAGAATCGCACTGAGAATACCCATCGATCAGCCGACCGACCAGCTTCACGGCATCGTGTGCGGTCTTCGATCTTTCCAGGATGAGTTTTCGTATTTCATACCGCATGATGCCTTTTCCCCTCGGAATCCGAGGCTCGCGGGTGGCCATGGTGTTGCATCCCATCGCGACACCATACTCATTCATCCCACAAAGAATCCAGCCTCCGTCGTAGAACTTATCGGCCACCGGCGTCGAATTGCCCGCCGCCCAGTATTGATAGGTCTGTGCCACTTGAGGAATGGCCACATAATTTGCCAAAATTTCGCGTTCTTCATGCGTCATTCTCGGCTGGAAAAGCAGCCTTCCAGATGCCGCGCCCATATCTTCATTATGTCCCAGGATAACGCTCCCGTCTGCGCTGGCCTCTTTTCCCACCAATATGGTTGTGCACCCGGTGGATGTATCATAAGGGAAATCAGATTCTGATTGTTCCCGCATGTTCCTTGCCTGTGATTCCAGTGCCGTGAATCGGCATGCGGCCAAGCATAGGCTCAGGATCAGAAACATGAAAAAGATGGATTTATCTCTCATGACACTCAACGAACCAGCTCTCATTCTCCAATCTTCTCTACGGATTCTTGCCGAACGTCTAAAAAGCCGCGGATGACTCAGGCTGGCGCACGGGAATGAACATATCACAGCCATGAAGCCCTGGTCAACGGGGCGTACTTCAAGCATGGAAGACACTCCTATGGACATTCAAGTCTCTGCTCCGATCGGCATATTCGGGCGGGAACGCGCAATGGCCGATTAGGCCGGTCGTCGATACCAGAGCTGGACCAAACCGCTATCGTAAGGCATGCATTTGGTCAGCGTCAGTTCGATCGGTTCACAATCTCCCCCAAAAAGAGGGATCCCCTTGCCTAAGACAACCGGATGGATGGATAGGATCATCTCGTCGATCAAATCCCATTTCAGAAACGACGCGATCAACTCTGCCCCTCCCACCAGCCAAATGCCCTCGCCGGGATTCTTTTGCAGTGACTCCACGAATTCCCGCACATCTCCGGAGACAAACTGAACGTTTTCTGTCTTCTCGGGCTTTTTAGAGCGTGAGAAGACATAATTCGTTTTGCCCTGGTAGTAGGGAAAACCGGAGCGGATCATAAAATCGTGGGTCTTTCGCCCAATCAACACCGTATCTACAGACTTATAAAATTCCGACATTCCATAGTCCTGATCATGAAACAGCCAGTCGACGCCGCCATCCTCACGCGCGATAAATCCGTCTAAGCTGCAGGCGATGAATAGTATGATCGAGCGCACAGTCCCTCCCGCTTAAGTATAACAATATTCTCTATCGTAATGTAACAGGCTGGCCTGAAATCGCCAAATTAGGCTACAGTCGCGGCCGTAAAAAATGCTTCCAAAATAGAATAGCCAAGGCAAGGTGCTTCAGGACACCGCCCTTTCAAGGCGGCGACACGGGTTCAAATCCCGTCAGGAGCGCTACCCTTTTCCTCAGTAGAACTAGATTCCGTTGTCGCATAAGTAGCCTTATTTAGGCGTTTTTAATCAAAATCTGTTACATATTCGTTACACAGGGAGAGAAGTCTAGATGCCAGTCGGCTTATATTCGGAAGTAGCCGGTTTAAATCTAGTTCCCGCTGCCAGAAATCTATTTTTTGGCAAGTACGTTTTTGAGTTTGGATTCGTCCCGAAGAATTGTAACATTTCTCCTGAATCGATATCAGGATGGCAGGTCAATTTGGTTAATATTAAACTATTAGCACCCGGGGCGTGAAATTCAAGTATTTATCTGATCGAACAATAGTTCTATCGCCACCACGTAGCAAAAACGGAGTCGGTAGCAATGCAATAGCAGAAACTGACTTCCGATCTGGGTCAAGATCCGGGGAGTAGATCCATTCTAGGAATTTTGTGTGATGTCCCAAAGGAATAATCTTTTATGCTATGGCTTCATACCGGAAGTATCATTTCAAATCTTTATCAAAATGGTCAACCAACCATACATCCGAGTGACTCTTGCTTATTGGATAGACAAAATGATTGCCATTTGGTGTTATCGCCATTGAGAAAACCAGCTCAAAAAATCGATCTTGTTCTTGAAAGTAAGGCTTAGCGAGTAAAGACTTCACCTGGGTTCCATCCAACGAAATCATGATAATATCGATTTTCCCAGGCAACTCTTGTAAAGCATAGATCCACTTTCCATCGGATTTCCAATCCAATGGGTATAAAGGTTCTTCTTTTAATAACACTTGAGATGAATCCTCAGGAGAAATGATCCAAAGACCTCTAGAGGGCCTCCACCTGCAAACAGCGACTTTTTTCCCATCAGGCGAATATCGGGGATTATTCACTTGACCATATTCTTCGTCCTCTTTTACAAGAAGGTTCTCCTCTTCTGTAGTTGGATTGAGAATATTGAATTCTGATATTTCAGCACTTGTTTGATAAATGATTTTTGGTCCCGGCGCCCAGGTAACCGGTCCTAGACCAGAATCTAAACGGCTTTTAGAAAACTGATATGGTGTCCCGCCTTGAGCACTGACTTTCCAGACCTTAGGGCTTCCCCCATAGTCTGATCCAAAAGCAATCTCCTTCCCATCTGGAGACCAGGCGGGATATGCATTGTTGGAATCCAAAAAAGTGATCTGTCGAGGTGTGCCTCCCTCTATGGGCACAACATAAATATTGGATGTCTTGCCATCTCCTCTATAGAATGCAACAAAACCGCCATCGGGCGAAATGCTGACGTCACGATCATAATAAGAGCCTCTTGTGATCTGCGTTCTTTTCACCACCTGGTCTTTCCCTGTGCCCTCAACCGCAGCTTGCCATAAATTGGAGTAAGAAATTTCACGCGTGTACAGCATTTGTCTTCCATCTCCAGTGATCGTGAAGTGACCGCCAGCTTGTAGTCCTCCAAGAACAAGCGAAGCGGATTTTGTAGTCCCTCCTTCTTCGGGCGAGAATAAAATCTTCCAGAGACCATCATGTCTTATATAATAAATGGTGTCACCGTTGGGCGACCATTGGGGAGAGCCAATCCAAACATCGTCTTCCACAATCTTGGACTGCATACTTCCATCAATTTTGATAATCCAAATAGCAGATTGCCCTTTCTCATCTTCTGTTATAAAAAGGAGCAAGTTTCCATCAGGAGACCAAGCGATTTCCCCTAAATAAGGGAAAGTATCATTTAAAGATATCGGAGTTTTCTTGCCTGTCGACATATCTGTGATATTGAAGTGCTTCTCAAGTAAATCATAATAGACTATTTGAGAGCCATCGGGCGACAAAGCAAAAGGAGGATTCTGACGCGGTACAGATAGCAACTTACGATGTGCGCCACCAAGCCGAGGGACCATAAAGATGCCGGATCCATATTCAGTTCCAAATGCAAAAAAGGACAGTGCAGAGCTATCCGGCAACCACTGCAAATCAATAAACCACTCACTTTGAGAAATTTCAATAGCTTGACCACCCTCAATATCCTGCACCATGACTTTCTGCTCCGCACCCCGAGGACCGGTAACATAAGCAATAAATTTCCCATCCGGGGATATCGCTGGAATTGTGGCGTCTCCAATGAAGGTAAGCTGTTTATAGGAAGGAGCGATTGCTTCGCCGGCTACTCCCTTTTCAGATATGCTTATTTTCTGAACGAGACGTAAATTAAAAAAAGCCGTAATCAAAATGATAACAGGAATCGCAATGTATTCAATTCTAACCTTTCTACGTCTCCTTTCTATGCCGCCAAAAAAACGCCAAATAAGGGTACAGGCCAGAGCACATAAAAGCGTGACAATGGCGATATCCAGGGTCTCCTCAGGAAAATGATAATGATCAATGAGTATCCAATGGACAACCTCAAGAATAAGCCAGCCTCCCCCAATGAAAGCGGCTAAGGTTTCAGCGATTTTTCTTTCTTTTAAAAAGAGAAAAAGAGATGTTAACTTTGAGGGGGTAATGTCTATTGGGAGTCCTTTTTCGATTCTATTTAATGCCGAGTAAACCTCACCTGCACCTTGATATCTGTTCGCCTTATCTTTTTCCATACATATCAGTATCAAGCGACTTAGATGCTCAGAGATACGAGGATTAAGTTTCCTCGGATCTGATGGGAGCTGAGATTTATGTTTCAGTGCTATGCTAAGGGCTGTGTCTCCCTTAAAGGGAACACTCCCCGTCACCATCTCATAGAGGATCACACCCAATGAATATATATCAGACCGCTGGTCCGCCTCCTCTCCCTCCGCTTGCTCTGGCGATATATAATCGGGTGTTCCCATGATCATTCCTGTCTGCGTAAGTCCCGGTGCTTCCATCGACCGGGCCAACCCAAAATCCATGATCTTCACACGTCCATTCTTATCGATCATGATATTTTGAGGCTTCATATCCCTGTGCATGACTCCCAACTCGTGCGCCTCTTTAAGCCCGTTACACACCTGTTGGGCTATGTTGATGACATCGGCCTCGGTTAGCTTCCCGATCCTCCGGATGTAGCTCTTGAGATCCTCCCCTTCCACGTATTCCATGGTGATGTAATAGTCATTTTCGGACTTTCCCAAATCGTACACGCGGCAGACATTCCTGTGGGTAACTTTCCGTGCGACTTTAAGCTCATTCCGGAAACGTTCGATGGTTGCTTCATCCCGGGCTATTTCCGGCATGATAAGCTTTACGTCAACCTGCTCTTTGACCTCCGTGTCATAGGCCTGATAAACCCTGCCCATACCCCCCTTTCCCAAGAGGTTGACGATCTCGTACCTCCCCGCGAATATTTTCCCTTTGGATAGGACTTCAATCGGAGCTTCGAAGGTTTTAGTTACGGAAGCCTGGGCATCTTCCCCTCCGGTCAAAAGCGCGGCACAGTTGCTGCAGAAAATGGCAGCGTCTGTATTATCGGACCGACACTTCGGGCATTTCATATGCCGCTTTCCCCTTGCCAGATGAAAGAGTATACGAGTAGCCCGTTATAGTCAATAATCCAGTAACACTTTAAACTAGGTTCTTACTGAAGATAGGGATCCAACCTTAATCTCAATGATTTATTCTGTAGTTGGGAGCT
>Ga0180438_10001906_pt1 | contig 35614 bp, 33 predicted proteins | sample SS_ome_12_FD_132455 | JGI IMG/M metagenome (GOLD analysis project Ga0180438, IMG submission 132455) | Hypersaline lake sediment archaeal communities from the Salton Sea, California, USA - SS_3_D_2 metaG | ecosystem: Environmental > Aquatic > Non-marine Saline and Alkaline > Hypersaline >... | reverse complement strand
GGGGCACGCCGTCTACATCGACGCGAAGAGCCTGCTTCCCGGCTTCCCGCAGCGTGAGTTCCCCGCGCTTGCCGTGGCCAACGGCCTCTACACCGAAGCCGGCGTGCGGGGGGTGGAGGTGGGAAGCGTCATGTTTGCGCACCAGGACGAGGCCGGGAACGAAGTCTTCCCGGAGCTCGAGCTGGTCCGTCTTGCCATCCCCCGGCGGATGTACACACGGACGCACTTCGACGCGGTGATCGCCGGCGGCGAGACGGTCGCTACGAACCGCGACGCGCTTCCCGGCTACCGAATCGTCGATGGGCACGGCCCGTTGCGGCACTTCATCGCGCGGTTCGAGCGGATCGATCGTCGGTGAGCGGTAGATCGCAAAGATGCTGAGCGATCGAATCGGGGAACTTGCTGCACTGGGGACGTCGCTGCTTTGGTCGCTGACCTACGTTCAGTTCACGATCGCCGTTCGGAGTGCGGTTGAAACGCTGTACCACCTGACCTGCTGAGTTTGAGAGGCTGAACGGGTAGGATCACCTCGGGAAACGAAGAGCTGCTCGACACGGGCAAGAATGGGAAGCGCTACTCACCGCGGTTCCAGTTCCAAGTGGTTCTCGAGGTGCTCAAGAGTGACCGGGATGCAGTGGAGATCGCACGGGCGCACGATCTGCATCCGACCACTGTGGCGTGGTGGAAGCGTCAGTTCCTGGAGAACGGACCCGAAGTACTCGAGAGAAGGGGGACGGCTGCTGCCTACCAGCCTGTTGATTCTCTCCGTCGCGGCAGGTACGGATACGATGTGCTTGTGAAGAGGGGGGAAGAGCCGATGTCGATCGGACGGCAGGAGGGGGGGGATGCAGGGGTCGATGTGGACTGCGTACAACGAGATCCAGCAAGCGCCATGGCACCAGTTCTACGAGAAGCTGAACGATCTTCTCCGGGAGGCGCAGTTCGACCGCAGGGTGGAAGAACTCTGTGCACGATACTTCGAAGCGGACCACACGCCTGGGCGCAGATCCATCCCCCCCGGGGTGTACTTCCGCATGCATCTGATTGGGTACTTCGAAGGGATCGAGTCCGAGCGAGGAATCGAATGGCGCTGTGCTGATTCGATGTCATTGCGAGCGTTCTTGGGATTGGAACTGATGGACCGAGTACCAGATCGCTCGACGCTGTCAAGGATGCGCAAGCGGCTGCCGTTGGAGGTACACGAACAAGCGTTCGTCTTGATCTTGGGGATTGTCGAGCAGAAGGGGCTACTGCGGGGGCGGGTGCATGGGGTTGATTCGACGTTCCTACGAGCGAACGCGTCAATCAAGGCGATTGTGCGGCGGGATACAGGAGAGAGCCACCCGCAGTTCATCAAGCGATTGGCAGAGGACAGCGGGATCGAGGACCCGACGGAGGACGACGCGCGTCGGTTCGATCGGAGTCGCAAGCGGGGCGAGCTCCTGGAAAGGACGTTTGCCCACGTTTATGAAACTGGAGGAGCAAGACGGACACGGCTGCGGGGCAGAGAGAACGTGAGCAAACGCTCTGTTGCAGGCGAGCGCAGCGAACCTTGGACTGGTGATGCGGAATCTGCTCGGGTGTGGTACCCCGCGGGGCTTGGCGGAGTCTGCATGCCGCTATCTGCGTGCCGCTTGGTGCTGCATCCTCCATCGGGAGCACCCTGTTGGCGCCAGTTGGCCGCTCGACACGAGCCTGATACCCATCCAGGTACCAGCCCGCGCTGGTTGACCTGTCTCGTACATCAAGGGGACCAAACACACGGTAGATCACCGGGCTGCTACGAGAGGAAGATCAGGGAAATGGAATGGCTGTTGGGAGACAAGAAGGGCGAGATCGTGGCAGGCCTGGGGCGTGCACCCCTCGAACTCTGACCCCGCGATAAGCAGAGGATCGGCTTGAAACGACCCTTGACAGCAGCAGAAGGCCACATCAAAGAAGCGACGAATGAGTTCGCGCATCGATACCTTTGGAAGGACAATGAACGTGGAGGCGTGCCCAATCGTACACCATGAGCACCAGGGTGGACCAGAACCCAGCTTCAAACTGGCCCATGAGCCGAAGGCTGCCAGCACATGATCTGCCTATGCATTGACGTCCACGGGCAAGTCCCCGTAGAGTGTACTTCGAATCGGGAAGTGGTGGGCGCGATGGCTCCCAATAGAGCGCTGCATCTACGATATGAAGGTTGAAGAGGAGCATCAAGCAGTCTTCTGCTCTTCTCAGGATTAGGCGGTGAAGGCAGCAATGAGCGACAGGGCACATCTCACAGATCTCAGGGCTAGGTATGCGGGCCTCTGCAGCGCGCTAGTAAGTGACGCGCTTAGGGAACTCAATTTCATCAATCAAGCACTCACGCACTCCATTTCCCCGCTTGTTGACGGCATGCTCATTGCAGGGCCAGCGTTCACTGTCAAGAGCGGGAAGGAAGCCACGAGAGACTACAATTCCCTCGACATCAAGGGTCACATGAGGTTTCGTGCCGAGGTAATGCAGGCCATTCCGCCCGGGGCAGTTGTGGTCTGGGATACTGATGAGGACAACGTGTCCGGCCATTGGGGAGCGATGATGACAAGAATGGCGAAGAAGAGAGGTTGCGTGGGCGCGGTGATAGACGGGGGCCTCAGGGATACAGTCGACGTGTTGAAACAAGACTTCCCTGTCTTCTGCCGCTATCGCACCCCCAACGGTATCCTTGGGAGGCACAAATGGGAAGCATACCAACAGCCCATTAGAATAGGGGGGGTTACCATATACCCGGGTGACTATGTCCTGGCTGATATGGATGGAGTTGTTGTGGTACCGGGGGAGATCATTCACGACGTACTGGAGCGGGCAGAGGACAAGAGCCGACATGAGCGACAAGTTGAGGAATGGATAAGGAACGGCAAGAGCCCGCGTGAAATCGCCGATGAGGGCGGCCTCTTCTAACTGATCAGAGTCGCCTTGTCTTCATGGACGGTGCTATGCTTGACATCCATAGTGTGCACGTGGGCCACGGCTCGATGTGCTAGTCCGATGCGCTGCCGTTCGACCTATGAGGTCGAATGGTCTTTTCCTTTCCGTTGCACCTCGGTCCGTGGGCAGGCAGAGGATCTTACTTGCGTGACAGCGGAGGGAAGCATCCGACAAGGCGAGCGTACAGCTGCTCAAACAGCTGCCTGTCGCAGGTATCGGCGGCGTATGTAGGTTTCCGGCAGATATCATGCGCAATGATACCTCGGCGCACGAGGATGTGTTTCTCGAAAGCGATAATCATCTCCACGCTCTGACGAATATGATTGAGTACGGCCAGAAGCTTGGTGTGTAGATCGATGGCCGTGTCCTCGTCGCCGGAAAGCATTGCACTGTGGATCTCTAGGTAGATGTCGAACATGGAGCAGCCTGGCATTGCCCCAACGGCACCCCGGGAAAAGGCCTCAATCATGTTCTGCCCAGCGCTCCCGACATGAATCCGGACCGGTCTTCTTGTAGCCTCCAGCAACCGACTCATATAGTGTCCCGGTGGTCTGCACTCGATCTTGAAGTCCCGGACCGTGGGCAGATCGTTGGCGATGCTCGCTAGTACCTCGGGTGGAATACCGACACCCGTTTGCTCAGGCGCGTATTGCACTATGACTGGAATCTCGACCGCGGATCCTACAGCTCGTATGTGGGCCTCGAGTTGCGCTAGCGACGGTTTGAGGAAGAACGGTGGTAGCAGCATCAAGGCATCCGCACCAAGCGCCTCCCAGTGCCGGGCACGTTGCACGGCCACTTTCGTGGCGTGATCCGTCACAGAAACGATCGACGACACCTCATGCTTTCGACAAATGGGGATCATGCAAGCTGCCATCTTCTCACGCTCGGCATCCGTGAGTTTGTAGTACTCGCCTGCGATGCCGAACAGCGTTAGGCCATGGCAACCATTTCTCGCAAGCCTCCGACAGAGATGCTCGAAGCTCTCCATATCGATGTCGCCAGTAGAGTCGAACGGCGTCGAGACAATGGGGAGGATTCCCTTGGGGCTACAGCTCATCGCGATCTCCGACTGCTCTGCCAAAGGCGACATGGATGAGAGATTGGCGAGTGGACGTGCCACCGAACACGGCAAACTGGCTCAACACGCAGGCGCGCGCTACGGTACGGCGAAGTGTGACCACGGGCCCAGCAATTGGGAGGCCAAACACGCTAGGCTTCAACTACCCTCACAACCATCTGGATCTCAACGGCGATGTCGCCGGGAAGCACAGGTGTTGCGATCGCAGTCCTCGCATGGGTGCCCCGTTCTCCCAAGATGTCCAGGAGAAGCTCAGATGCGCCATTCATCACCTCCGGCTGCTCCGTGAAATCGGGTGTGCTGCTGACAAAACCTCGCATTGTGACCATCTCGATACTATCGAGAGACCCTACCTCCCTTTTCAGCGAGCTAAGGCAACTGAGCACACAAAGCTTGGCGGCCTCACGACCCTCTTCGCTCGTGAGGGAACTCCCGAGCTTGCCTTTGTATACCATGCTCTTCCCGTCGGGGCTCTGTGGGCCATGGCCAGATACGTAGACCATGTCACCAACTCGCTTCGTCGGTACGAAGATGCCTCGCCGCCCCGTGTTGACAGCGGGGAGACAGTACCCCTTCTCCGTTATCCTTCTCTCCACCTGATCCATTATCGGTTGCGTCTCCTCTCATGAAGTTGCTCAGCTGCTGACTCCACTCACAGAACCAGGCTCATCACTTCGATTCAGATTGCCCCAGCCAAGTGCGTCTCCGAGCTGCCTATCTTCTCTACTTGGCAAAGTGTTTGAGCCGTGGGTCGAGAAAGTCCCGAAGCCCATCACCAAGAAGAAACAGAGACGAGACAGCGGCAGTCAGCATCAGCCCTGGCAATGTTGAGATCCACCATGCCGACGAGAGGTAATCGCGGCCTGCTGCTGCAATGTTCCCCCACGAGGCTGCTGGAACCTGTACGCCCAGCCCCAAGTAGCTGAGCGAGCTTTCGACCATTATGTACCACCCAATCTGCTGCGTAAGCAGCACCAAGATCACGTTGTATGTCTGCGGGAGTATGTGCCTGAACAGGATACGGATGTTCGGCACTCCAATTGCGCGCGCCGCTTCCACGTAGTACTCCCCTCGTACAGCGAGGACACGAGCTCGTGTCAACCTAGCGTGCTGTGCCCAGCCGGTTGCCACCATTGCCAGCACTAGATTGCGAACCCCTGGACCGAGCACGGCAACCAGCAGAAGAGCAACCAGAATCGTCGGTAATGCCAGCTGGACATCTGCGACTGCCATGATGGCTCCTTCGACCTTGCCGCCGAAGAAACCCGCCACAATGCCCAAGACTGCTCCGATCAAAGCAGAGAGTAGTGCTGTGATCGTTGCAATGCCGATTGAGTAGCATCCCCCCGATGCAATCCTGTATGTCAGGTCCCTGCCAAGTGCATCCGTGCCCATAAGCACCAACCCGACCGAAGAGCAAGTTGTTCCGGGAGGCAGGAATCGACACCTGAGATACTGGTACGTGACGCGCTTCTGGTTTGTGAGAGGCACAACCACACAGAACAGGAGAATTGTTAGGAAGACACTCGCACCGACGACTACCTTGCGAATTCGCAGCAGTTGACGAAAACTGCCCCCTGTGTTTGTCGATTCTTGTCTACGCATTATTTGTAGGTTACTCGGGGATCGATCGTGACATAGATTACGTCGACAGCGAGATTCAAGACGAGGAAGATGCCGGCGACAACGATCATGCATCCCTGGACGGTTGGGTAATCCTGGATCTGTATGGATCGAAGGAAGAGATTGCCGAAACCAGGCCAGTTGAAGATCGTCTCAGTAACGACCATCCCCGCCCCAATCAGGGAGGCCAACCTCAAACCCAGGACCGTCACTACAGGAATCAGCGCGTTCCTGAAAGCATGCTTCAGGATTACGGTTCGCTCGGGCAGACCCTTAGACCGCGCTGTCCTTATGTAGTCCATACCCAGAACCTCAAGTAGCGAATCCCGGACGATGCGAAGCGTAAGGGATATTACCTGAATGCTTATTGTGATTGTAGGAAGAATCATGTGGGTGATCGAACCCCCAAGAACCGGCAACCACCGCAGCCGGACGGCAAAGACCATAAGCAGCATGATGGCAACCCAGAAGTCAGGTAACCCCCTGCCAATGCCAGCGATGCCAACTGCTATGAGATCTCCGACAGAATTGCGGTGCGAAGCAGCGTACAATCCCAAGGAGAGGGCTATTGCTGTTGAGAGGATCCACGCGGAGAAGGCGAGCAGAAGTGTCTTCGGAAGCGCCTTGGAAATTAGTGCTACCACTGGAACGCGTCCCGTCAAAGAGCGGCCCAGTCTTCCTTGAAATAGCTCGGAAAGGAATTCCCCGTACTGCAGAAGGATCGGCCGGTCGAGTCCGAATTCGTGTCGAACAAGTGCGATTTGCTCTGGACCGACTCCGTCTCCACCGATCAGCATGGCCGGATCGCCTGGCGCGAATCGGAGTGCAACGAACACAATAGTCGTAATCGCAAAGAAGCTCAGAAATATCCTAATGCCTCGCCCAACAAGATATCCTACCATAGCACGCTATTTTCCTCTTGTCGCCACAATGAAGAGAGGGAATCAGAGAAGGACTTCGTCGATTCCGATTCCCCTCTCTCCATCTCCGATATCCGGCTTCCAGCCAGACTACCTACTGGAGCTGAACCTCATAGAGATACCAGTCCCACCACTCGCATGGCTGGAACCCTACGACACGGTCGTTGATTGCATCGATCGAATCGTGCAAGACAACAGTTATGCAATCGCCCTGTTCATGCATATACGAGTTGAGCAGCATGAAGATCCGCGCCCGCTCATCGGCATCCGTCTCAGCGACAGCTAGCGCGAGAAGCTTATTGAAGAAAGTGTAGTCCCACCCACTGTAGTACGTGCCCTGTCCGAGAATAGACAGGCGCAGCCCTGGGATCCCTTCAAAGACGTCTGCCGTATACATCAAGTCCCAGTCCTTGTCGGCTCGCGCCGCTCTGAATGGCCCTCCGTCCAGAAGGCGAACGTTCAGGCGAATCCCAGCCGCGGCCATCTGCTGTTGAAGGGCCGCCGCTGCCTCCGCTTGCTTGGGGTACCAGGTTTCGCAGGTAATGTAGTCTAGGTCCAGACCGTCTGGATACCCGGCCTGGGCGAGGAGTTCGCGCGCGAGCTCGGGGTTGTACCCAAACGGAACCAAGTATGGGTTGGAACCAGGCATCCCCTCAGGAATGTAACTGTATGTCGCTCTCCCCATACCGTAGACGTATTCAGCAAGCTCTTCACGGTCTACCGAATATTGCATTGCACGGCGAACGAGAGGATCATCGAAGATGCCGTTTTCCGTCTGCATCCAGATAGCAAACCGCTGCCAACGCACATCCTGCACAACGGTCAGATTCGGATTCGAGTTAATGGAAGCAATGGACTCGACAGGAACGCCATCGATAACGTCTACTTCACCGGCTTCAAGAGCAGCGATCTTGGTGCTCGTCTCCTTGATCTGTATGTAGACAATCTCATCGACATTCGTGGTCGCAAAGGTGCCCCAACCCCAGAAGTCTGGATTTCGAACAACTCTGAAACCAGTCCCGCTGTCCCAATCGACATACTTGAATGGCCCTGTTCCTATCTGATCCATCGGCCACTCCAGCTTCCCGTTCACCGAGTGCTCTTCGCTGTAGGCGGGTGGAAGAATCACTCCACTCATCGAAGAGACGTAGTATGGGTATTCCGCATTGGGCTTCGCAAGGTGGAAGCTGACTGTATACTCGTCAATCACCTTGACCTCTAGAAGGTCAGTGACGTACCTGTGGTGAATGAGTTCTGGGTTGTTGATGAGTCTATCGAACGAGTACTTCACTGCGTCCGCGTTGAACGGCTCCCCATTGTGAAAAGCGACTCCCTGACGGAGATGAAATGTCCACACGGTAGCGTTATCGGACGCTTCCCACGAAGTAGCCAGACGAGGTATCACTCCTCCGCCAGGCATGATCTCAGTCATTCCACCGTAGACCAATCGGTAGAGCATGAAGCATGTCCTATTAAAGTGATTCTGTGGATCCAGCGTCGTGAGTTCCTCGCTCTTGCCCAGAGTGAGCACATTCGTTCCCTGCGCTAGAACTGCAAGTCCCACAACACAGACCAGCACTAACGCGTAGCACGTAAGACGCTTCACGGAAACCTCCTTGGTAATACAGAACTTCGCACCTTCCCGCTAGTGCGCTGCTCTTGTCTGCTTCCCGTTGAATCTTGCACTACAGACCCATTGCTTGTCGAGTGAGTGAGTGAGAGATATCACCTCCTTCTTACCCTACGCCATCGCCTCGGGCCCGGCGGGATCCGTGAAGGAAGTCATCCGAGGGGCCGGAAGATTCGTGGAGAGAACATCGTGATAGGCGAAGACGGTCGGGAATCCACCGGTGTGCAGAAATGCGACCACCGCGGGGATCTTCAGCTTGCTGTTTCGTGTCATGTCAATGAACCCAGCCATCGCCTTGCTCGTATAGATGGGATCCAGCAGTATGCCTTCGGTCCTTAATAGCAATTCGATTGACTGAAGCCCCTCTTCTGTGGGGACTCCATACCCGGCGCCAACGTAGTCACCACAATTCATGACATCTTCAGGCGCAATGTCAACGTCGATTTCAAGAAGCCGAGCCGCCTCGTGAGCAATCTCGGAGATGAGCTCTGCGGAGCTTAGGCCGTGAGGATTGAATCCTATGATCTCATACTCATCTCCAAGGTACTTCGCTCCAAGCAGCAACCCTGCTTGTGTTGTTTCTCCAGAGGCGCATACGAGATAGTCCAAGTGCACATTGAGGTCCTGCAACTGCATATGCAGTTCAAGGGCGCAGTTCACGTACGCGGCGGTCTCGATTGCCAGATCTTGGAGAGTGGAACGGGTCTCATAGACTATCTTCCCTTCGGACCTCAATGCGTGGACCCGCCGGGTTCGCATCTCTTGTTGTCGCTCCCATTCGCCATCCCACAGTTCTACATGGGCCCCTGCGAGCAAGTCGAGAAGAAGATTCCCCTGGATCTCTGAATCTGCTTGACCGCGCACCCTTCGAAGCGACAGGTGACACTCCAGTCCCAGCTTTGCACAGGCCACCGCGAGCTGGCGGCAGTAGTTGGATTGGGCGGATGCACAAGCGACAACGGTTGTTGCCCCCAGCTCCATCGCATGCCCCAAACTGAACTCAAACATTCGAGTCTTATTGCCGCTAAGCGGTAGCCCAGTCAGATCATCCCGCTTGAAGAAGATCCTCGTGTGTCCCAGTTCTACCGCTAGGTCTGGGGCACCCATCAGTGGTGTCGGGAGACATGCTAGAGAGACGCGAGGTAGGCGTGATATCTTATCCAGTAGATCACTCTCGAGTTTAGGGTTGCGCGGCACGGTCATCTCCTCTGGAATGGGTGCCGGTTGTGAGTCTGCTCGGCCTCTCGGGGCACGTTCCATAGATCAGAGCGGAGAAAGATGGGACAGCAGTAGGTGAACGCACGTGACTTGTCAAACGAGCTAATGATTGGCCTCCTCGGCGATTATCTGCGTCGTTCTGGTGCGATGCCTCGGGGAATTCGCAGCAAGAAGCGCGCGCGTGAATCGCCTTCCTCTGCAACGTCACAGCGCACGCGGCTTGAGCCTGCGAGAGCCCTCGCATACCTCCTCCTCTCTGCGCCAGACCACGTTTCATGCTGGCAAAGGATACCACATTCCGATGGCTTTGCCAAATGCCTTACAACTGCCGGCCCGATGCCTTTCAGAGTAAGGGATAGCGTTCTCAAAGCCTGAAATTTCCCGTATTCCCCTTGAGAGGATGGAGAGGCTTGCCGCGAAGCTAATTCGTTGATAAGATGTCTTACATGACAGATCAGGCTGTTCGTGAGGAGGCAGCATGAGCGTAGCGAAGGCGACTAGGGTGGGGGTTGTACACCACAACAGAATGAAGGCCGATGATGGCTACACGCTGTTCGCCCCCCAGGGCACGAAGGATGTCTATCTCATCGATATCGATGGGTATGTCATCAACCACTGGAGAATGCCGTACATTCCGGGTTGTCATGCACGACTACTGCCGAATGGGAACCTGTTCTGGGCAGGTCAAGTCAAAGGCGCTCTCGAGTACGGCTACCCTGAGGAATTCAGCGGGTTGGGTGGACTCGTCAGGGAGGTCGATTGGGAAGGGAATGTGGTTTGGGAGGCCGTCGTTCCAATGCAGGGGCACGACTTCCAGCGCCGTGAGAACGGAAATGTCCTGTATATTTGCTTCGACACGCCAGGAATCCTTCCGGATGATACAGCAAGGCGCGTCGTCGGGGGGCGTCCAGGCAGCGAGTTCAACGGACAGATCTGGGGGGACTGTATTTATGAGATCGATCCTTCGGGGAGTCTCATTTGGAGATGGCTTGCGTACGAGCACCTTGATCCCGAGATTGATACAATGTGCCCGCTTGAGAATCGCTCGCAGTGGCCGTATCTGAACTCGATATGGATCTGTGCGGATGGTAATCTCTTGCTGAGCACGCGATATCTCAATCAAGCCACGAAGATAGCCTACCCTTCTGGAGAAGTCATCGGGCGGTACGGACGAGGTGAGTTGGCACATCAGCATGATGTGCGCGAGCTCGCGAACGGCAATATTCTGGCGTTTGACAATGGCTCCCACCGCCATACGCTGGAGCCGAACTACTCGCGCGCCGTCGAGATCGACCCGGCAACAGACAAGGTAGTCTGGGAGTACAAGAGCAACCCACCATCCGACTTCTACTCCCCGATCTGTGGCGGTGCAGAACGCCAGGAGAATGGGAATACCGTAATCTGCGATTCCGTGAGCGGCAGGATCTTTGAGGTAACCCAGGAGAAGGAGATCGTGTGGGAATACATCGTACCCATGACAGGGTTCAAGCAGGGTAGCACGATCAACCGAATCTGGCGTGCACACAGATACCCCACAACGTATCCAGGTCTAAGAGGGAAGAACCTGGATCCAAGGAGGCTCCCTTGGGAGAACCGGATCTACGGGCCGGACTCTTGGAAGAGAAGCTACGTGTTTTCCGCGGGAAGCTGAGTGTGCGTTTGACTGAAGGGAGGTACGTATGACGATTGCCGGCGCCATGAAGAAGGGCGTTACTGTTCACGAGGCATGGAGGACCTACAAAGGCGTGACACTGCTTACGCCGAAGGAAGGGACCGGAGCGTTCCTGGTGGACATGCAAGGGCGAGTACTCCACCAGTGGGACGTTGGATACGCTCCAGCGAGCGGGGCGGAACTCCTACCTAACGGGAACCTCCTTTACTCAGGAAAGACCACAGGCAGCAGCGGAATCGATGCGGGCGCTGGAGGCGGCATTGTCCTGGAACTTGACTGGAGAGGGCGCGTTGTATGGGAACATGAGGATCTGACGCTGCACCACGGCGCGTTCCGGATGCGGAGTGGCAACACGCTGGTGCTGAAAAGAACTGAGGTTCCGGAATCTCTGGCAGAAGAAGTCCAGGGTGGGCTACGTGAGTCTGGCAAGCGGGAAGACCAGAGGATGTGGGCGGACGTCGTTCATGAGATCAACCCGAGAGGTGAGGTCGTTTGGGAATGGGTATCCCACGAGCACTTGGATCCGACTGTCGACCGAATCTGCCCAATCTGCCGGCGCGATACATGGGGACATGCGAACGCCGTCCTGGAACTTGCTGATGGTAGCGTCCTGGTAAGCTTCCTCAAGACAAATACGCTTGCGATCATCGACAAGCGCACCCAAGACATCATCTGGCGATGGGGAGACGACGAACTTGCCCATCAGAACTGTCCCAGTGAACTGAACAACGGCAACATCCTGGTTTTCGACAACGGCTTTCACATGCGGGGGTTCAACTTCGGATACTCACGCGTTCTCGAGATCGATCGTTGTAATGGCAAGATGGTCTGGGCCTATACAGGAGGTGGGGGAAGCATGCTCCACTTCCTCTACTCGGCGACCATGTGCAGCGCGCAAAGGCTGCCGAACGGCAACACGCTCGTATGCGAGAGTACCACGGGGAGGCTTCTTGAAGTGACAGCGGATGGGCACCTCGTGTGGGAGTACCTCAACGGACTGCCCGCGATTGCCATGGAGCCCAGCAGGGCACACTCGTGCATGGTCTACGCCGCCTACAGGTATGGACCAGACTACTCGGGCCTGGTCGGCGAGGCTGCGGGTCCGGAACAGAAGCAGTTCGCTCCGGGAGCCGGTGAGCTCCTCAGGGGACCCCGTCGTAAGGAGGATGACAAGGAAGAGGCGATCCGGTCTAGGCTCGAAGCATTAGGATACTAGCACTCATGACAGGAGAGCTACCGTAACAGCAGCCTAAGAAGAAAGGGGGTACATGTGCAAGTTGTGTTGCGGGGATTGAGGAGCCCCCTGCCCCACGATTCATATTGCCCCGGACTTCTAGTTCACTCGAGTTCATTGTTCGAAAGGGGGGATTGAGATGGGCAACCAGGCAGATGGCCGGATGGCGCTCTTCAGGAAGATGGACACAGTGAAGAAGCCTGCGTATGTAGTTGAGCAAATCCTGGCTGGGCTGCAGAACGGGCACCTCTCTTCCGGAGACCAGTTGCCCACCGAGCAGGACATCGCCGTGCTGACGGGAGTGAGTCGCCCCTCAGTACGCGAGGCTCTGGGCGTTCTTCGGTATCTGGGGGTCTTGGAGACGCGGGTCGGAGATGGTACCTACGTCAAAGACCTCAGGAATCTACCTCTCGCTCTCAGAGCGTCAGACATCCTTCTCGAGAGTGAAGAGGAGTTAAGCATGGCTGTTGAGGCAAGGCGGGCGATTGAAATGGTCCTGCTTGAGTTTGCTGTTCTGCGTAGGACTCCGCATCAGACCAAAGCGCTCGCGATGATCATGGGCAAGATGAGTCGATGTGTGGCTGAAGCTAACGTGGACGGATTCCTCATCGGCGATCGAGATTTCCATTCGGCGATTGCCTCTGCCACAGGGAACGCCTTGCTTAGAGAGCTCCATGGCTCCCTCGTAGCACTTGTCGATGACAAGGCCTCATGGAAGGACTTGGTGAGCTTGCGCTTGGCAGATCAGAAGGAGCTAGAGCAAGCATACGAACTGCACGTGCCGCTCCTCACAGCCATCGAGCAGCAGGACATGCAAGGGGCGCGGGCAAGTATCGCACACCACTTTGATAAGCTCGAACAATTAGTCCAGTCGTATTCGGCGCAACTCTCTGAGGAGGCATGATGAACGACCCCCAGTTATTTGAAATGATGTCCAGCGAGCTGACGGCTGCTGTGCTCTCGGACAAATGCGATGAATTTGGATTCCGGGATCAGGCCATGGCAGCAAGGATACGGCCTCTTGACCCTAGCAAGGTACTTGTTGGCCGTGCCATGCCGGTACTCACAACCGATGTCTTCGAAACACCTGCGGATCCCTACAAGATGGAAATCGCAAGCGTTGACGCACTCAAACCCAACGATGTCATGGTGACATGTACAAATGAGTCCTCACGAACATGCTTTTGGGGAGAAATCCTTTCGACGGCCGCAATCGCCCGTGGGGCCAGAGGAGCTGTGATTGATGGCTATACTCGGGATGCCCGCCAGATCCTTGAACTCGGCTTCCCAACATTTGTGACCGGAATGAAGGTTCCCGACTCGAAAGGGCGAAGTGCGGTTGTCGACTTCAACTGCCCAGTGCGCTGTGGAGACGTGTTGGTTCATCCGGGCGATATCATCTTTGGGGACATCGACGGAGTCGTGGTGATCCCCAAGGATCACGAGGACGCAATCATAACTGCAGCACTTGAGAAGCTCAAGAAAGAGAGCCAAACGATACAGGAACTTAGAAAAGGCTCCATGCTGGCCGATGTCTATGCTAAGTATGGTGTCTTGTAGGATACGATATGGACACCGCACGGGCTGAACTTGATGGCAGGATTGTCATTGTAACGGGAGCAGCTGCGGGGATTGGCGAAGCGACAGTGCTCCTGTTCGGCGAGGCGGGAGCGACTGTCATCGCTTGTGACATTGACGAAGAGCGCGGAAGCGCTGTTGTCGAGAGAGTTGGTCAAGGCGGAGGAGAAGGGCACTTCGTCTGTACGGATGTCTCAGACGAAGCATCTATCGCTTCCCTTGTGCGCGGCGTGCTAGCCAAGTGGGGACAGATCGATATCGTTGCGAACATTGCAGGGATTGTTGTCGACGGAGAGATCGAAGAGACAACATACGAGGAATGGCACCGATGCTTGGATGTGAATCTAAGCAGCATCTACTACATGTGCCATCACGTTGTACCGCCGATGAGGAGGTCGGGAGGGGGATCTATTGTTAACATGGCCTCTGTTGCTGGTCTCATGGGACTCAAGAGGCGCGCGGCATATAGTGCTTCGAAAGGGGGAGTTATCGCACTGACGAGGAGCATGGCGCGAGCCTATGCAGAGTGCAATGTTCGCGTGAACTGTGTATGCCCTGGGACCGTTGATAGCCCGTCACTGCAGCAACGACTGGGTCAAACCGGAGACTACGCCGAGGCCCGCCGAAGTTTCGAGGAGCGACAACCGCTTGGGAGATTCGGCAAGCCAGAAGAGATTGCCCACGCAGTTCTGTATCTCGCCAGTGATCGGGCAGCGTTCGTGACTGGCAGTGCATTGGTTATCGATGGTGGAATGTCTCTTTGAAGAGACAAGCATGGATTCGCTAGCAGCTGTGCTTTGTAGTTAGCTTTTTTGCCTACATCAAGTTTTATGGTGTGTGAAATGAAGTGTTTGATCTCGCGGGTGCTCGAGCCGATCAGGAACGTGGCACCCACAGAGTCTGAGGAGCTGTGTTATTGGAGCCAGAAGCTTCCGGGCATCGTGGCCGGACTCGCGTAACAGATCCTCTGAAGACGCCAAGGCGTTCTTCAGATCACCACCGTACGGCTGGACCTTAGTCGTCCGACTGCATATTTTCCAACGCATGCTGTCAGTCCGCTCCTCGGTCTCGCAGTCCAGCGTTCAGCCTGGAGTACTGTCTGCTCTTCCCGGGGATGCAATGCTTGGGACTGGGTAAACCTTGACGACGCGGATACGAAGAAGATCGCCATGGAAGTAGACATTTCCTACGGAGAGTCAACGCTCCGCATCACTCTTCCAAACGATTCGAGAGCGCGTGTACTTCGGGGGCCAAGAGCACCTCGCCTTGCGGATCCCCTTTCTCAGATCGAGAGCAGGCTTGCACGGCCGGCCAGGTCTCCTGCTCTCTCTGCGCTGTCGCGCGGGAGGGAACAAGCATGTGTGGTGATTTCGGACAACACGCGGGCTGTTCCCAATCACCTCCTTCTTCCAGCGATTCTGGAAGCCATCCGGCCCTTCGTGAGCCGTATTCGCGTATTGGTTGCCTCCGGGCTGCATACTCCACTTCATTCGGACGACCTCTCGGCTCTTTCGAACCGTTGCTCTCTCTCCGATTGCGAAGTCATTGCACACAACGCTCGCGACGCACAGGCGCTTGCCACGCTCGGCGAAACAGACGGTGGTGTTCCCGTACGGTTGAATCGCGCGTATCTGGACAGCGACCTTCGAATCCTCACTGGGCTTGTCGAGCCCCATTTCATGGCAGGCTACTCGGGGGGTAGGAAGTCCATATGCCCTGGCATTGCCGGGGCGGAACTCATTCAGTGGATTCACTCTCCACAGCTGTTGGAGTCCCCACGCGCCGACTATTGTATCCTTCAAGGGAATCCGGTTCACGAAGCGTGCGTTTCGATAGCCAGGAAGGCAGAGGCCGACTTCATCGTCAATCTGACAATCAACTCTGAAGCGAAGGTGTCGCACGTAGCGGCCGGAGAAATGGAGGCTGCGTGGATGGACTGTGTCAAGCATGTATCGAAGCACGCAGAGACTGCAGTGCACCGCCCAGCAGACATCGTCATCACCTCCAATGGCGGGTTCCCTCTGGATCGCAACTACTACCAGGCCATAAAGGGCTTGGTGAGCGCTGCCCGCGTTGTTCGTGAGAACGGGGTGATCATCCTTGCGGCAGAATGCCGAGACGGACTTGGTGGCAAGGCCTTTCGCTCTGGTCTCCGCGAGTTGCGGGACCTGAATGATCTCGACGCCTATATCGATCATATTTCCAGTCGGGACTCATACGTTGACGACCAGTGGGAAGTTGAGAAACTGGTTCACGTTCTTCGAAAGACCAGGAACCTGTTCATCCTGTCCGATGGACTCACCGCAGGCGAAGCACGCCTCTCGTTTGCAGAGTCAGTGAGTTCTGTAGAGGAAGCGCTCTCATATGCACGTTCGTTAGTAGGAGCTAATGCAGGTATTTTGATCATGCCACAAGGGCCCTATCTGATTCCGACGCTTCTTGCATGACCCCTCGGACTCGCGGCGAATCTCATGGCGCTGTTCACCGCCGGAAGGCTTCACTAGGTGGGAAAAGGATGGTCAGAAGACGGATTCCTCATCTTTTGACTGGTCCAGGGAATGGGCAGGGTCACAAGGATAGAGCGGTGTCGCTTCACCACTTGACAGGACGTGACCCAAGTTCCAGACATCACATGCTTCATTCCTTGAGTTCTGCAACTTCCAACGCCCGCATCAGGGCTGCCGAACCAAGGGAAAGCCTCCAGCGAGATCTTCTGGGGCGCCGTTCGCGAGCAACGTCACGAAGAGAACTGAAGCGCCAGAATCATCCCCAGACTGGACATACTAGTATCCAAGAGCCTCCAAGCGTGAGTGAAGCCTTGTCGCGACACCTGTCGCCGTTCCAGGTGTCGCTTGGCGTTGCCTGGGGACCAGGACAGGCCTCCTGAGCCCGGCGAAGTCGACTCCGTACCGAAACGCCGCGTGCACCATGCAGTGTCTTGCAGCCACCGGAGATGTGGCCTCTGAGGGGAGATTGTTCAAGTACTCCCATACTATCGTTCCCTTGGCGTCGACTTCGAACAGCCGCCCCATTGCCCCCTCACAGATGAGCGTGTTTCCATTTGGGAGCCTCTGGCAGCTTGACAGGATAGACGAGAAGAAGAAGTGTCCATCCATGTACACCCAGATTTTTTCCCCTGTTTGAGGACTGAGTTCAATCACTTGCGAATACCCGCAATCCATGCCCGGTGTGTGTAGTCCCCTGTCAAAGACAAGGACATTACCGTTGTCCATCTCCGTCACGAAGTGCTGATGGGCCAACTGCCCTTTCCCCCATCTCCACAGGACATCTCCGCTGGCTCTGTCAATTTTCGCAACCGTGCTGGTCCTCATGAAGCTAACAAGCAGATTACCATCGGCCATCTCATGAATCGAGTTGGTGTGCGGCCACGTCGAGCGGCGGCAGATCGGACAGATAACATCTATCGTCGGATCAAGATGTTCATGGGCGAGCCATTCCCAGACTACCCTGCCGGCCTGGTCGACCTCCTGGATAACATCTCCCCACATCTTCCCCGACCTCTCGGAGCCCTCTATACCACCCTCAACCTTGCTCGTCACTCGCGCAGGAATTTCTGTCCACTTGGTCACGTATGTGTTTCCATTTGCGCTTCGAGCAAATCCGTGGTGCAGATATGGGTCCTCGTGTCTCCACAGACACTTGCCGAACCAATCGAGTTCAAGGAGAACTCCAGCTGCCCCCTCTAGATCAGCTAACGGTCCGTCGACCTGCTTCCCCGCATATAGGAGATTCCCGTCTAGCAAGAGCTCGGCCCCACATGATGGCACACATCCAGCCTCCCAGTAGTGAACATACCGCCCTTGCATATCCACCAGCCACACACCTGTTCCTTCTGCGGGTGTGAGGAGATTCACCCCCTGATAGACCTTCCAGGGATCGTAGGCGACTAGCCCCTTCGTGCTCGCTGTCCCTATACTCATCCTTCACCTTTCATGCTATATACGCTGACTACGTCTCTCATCGCGTTAAGAGATCGTGAACGCGAAGTCCTTCCTAAACGCATGCGGACCATAGATCAGGTTCTCCCAAGGGAACCTCGTCGGGTCTAGTATGTGGTCTTTGAAACCAGTGTAGTCACGCGAGTACCTATGAGCTCTCCAGATTCTGTTTGTCGGGAGTCCTCGCTTCTCGCCCATGAAGGGACTCACGTACTCCCAGACAATCTCATTGCTCGGCGTGACCTCAAACACTCGCCCGGCCACGGAATCGCATATGAGGGTGTTCCCGTTGGCAAGGCGTTCGCTTCCACCACAGATTGCTGAGTAGAAATCGGACGGCTGCTCAGCCTTGTATTCCCACACAACTTCCTCCGTTGAAGGGTCGAACTCCACAACACGTGAGTAGCTCAGCTCTTCCCCGTATCGGTGCAGGCCATTGTCAAACGCCATTATGTTACCATTGGGGAGCTCTCGGACGTCATGCTGGTGGAAGATCCTGCCTCTGAGATACCTATTCAGAACGCGCCCACTGGGATACTCTATCTTCGTAATCTGATTCAGGTAGCGGGTGCTCAATAGTATGTTCCCATCTTGGCAAACACAGAGCGAGTTTAAGTACGGCCACATCGAGCGGCTCTCGAGCGGGCACAGGGTGTCGATCTTGGGATCTAGATGCTCGCATGCTAGCCATTCCCAGACGACCTTACCCTGTCTATCGATCTCCATGACGCAGTCGCCCCAAATCTTCCCGTTCTGTTCTGTGCCGGGAAGGCCTCCCTTGACTTCCGCTGCCAATTCATCCGGTAGAATCCCGTTTGGGTGGAAGCATATGTAGAGGATGTGTCCGTTGTCCATGACTTGGAAGTCGTGCCCCTGGTACGGTGCCTCTGACTCCCAAACGAGATTACCATCCCAGTCCAGTTCCTGAATCAGACCTCCCAGACCACTGAAGTCATCAGTCAGACCGTACTCCTCTGCTGTGTGGATTTGACTCGCCCAGATGATGTGCCCATTCGGGAGCAACCGGCCGTGGCATCCTGCAGAGTAGGGCATGCGCCATCGATTGACGACGCGTCCTTCTATGTCAATGAGCCATGCATCGTGGTTGTTCGGCCCAAAGAGCGTGTAACCATCGTCTGCTTTCTGCAAGTTGTGAAGCGTCACTCCGAGCTTGAACGACCTCTCGACACCCATCTCTCCTCTCCCTTTCTTCTTGCCTCCACCCCGTTCGAGCCTCGCCCGACCGGGCCCAAGAGCTCGGGCGGCATGCCCAATTTGAGCGCTACCTACTACGCCCCCATCTCTCATCGTCACCTTGCCTATGCAGCTGCGATTACCTCCACATCTACCGCGTCGCTCATGCGAAACAGCTTCCCCGGATTGAGGATGCCGTTTGGATCGAGCGCCTCTTTAACACGGCGCATCAGTGCAACCTCGAGCGGCTTGGTCTGCTCGAGGAGATCCCGCTTGACGAATCCGATTCCGTGCTCGCCGCTCACCGCTCCACCCAGCCCCGCTGCCTCGACGGCGATACGTTCCAGGATCTCCTCCATGACGCCCTTCCACTGGCTCGAATCTATCCCATCGGGCCGCAGCGGAGCCGGATGGATGTTGCCGTCGGCAGCGTGCCCCGCACACGGAATGTCCACTTCGTACTCCTCGGATAGGCCCGCGATGAACGCCATCATCTTCGGGATCTCCGAGACCGGCACAACGAAATCGCCTGTGCTCACGTACGGGTCGATCGCCTTGAGCGCCTCCAACCAATTCCTGCGCATGTTCCAGATGCGTTCCGATGCAAACGGGTTGTCAGCAACAAGAACCTCGAGCGCTCCGTTCTCCAAACAAGCGTTGCCAGCTGCCTCGTAGACATCCTGAAGCTCGGACTTTGAACGCCCGTCCAGCTGCAGGATCAGGTAGGCGTCCGCCTCGGACTGAAATGGCAACGCTGTGTTGACGTAAGCGGCACAGTGCTTGACCGAGACACGGTCGATGAATTCAACGGCCACAGGCAAACCCTTGCTGGCGATCATCAACTTCGGGACCGCGTCGATCGCCTCTTCGACGCTCCTGAATGGAACCAGAAGGTCTGCTACCCGGCCCGGCTCGGGGATAAGGCTGAGGGTAATCTTGGTGAACACGCCGAGCGTCCCTTCCGAGCCCACAAACAGCCGAAGCAGGCTGTAGCCACTGGCATCCTTTCTCCGCTTGCCGCCGAATTGGACGATCTCACCGGTCGCAAGGACCACTTCGAGCCCAAGGACGTGCGCCGCGGTCGCACCGTACTTGACCACCTTCGCCCCGCCAGCGTTGCAGGCAACGTTCCCTCCAACGAAACTCGACTCGACGCTCATCGGATAACCGGCATAGAACAGTCCTTCTTCGGCCACGATCCGGCATAGGTCGTTCGTCACCACCCCCGGCTCCACAACCGCCACCAGGTTCACTTTGTCGACCTCCAGCACCCGGCTCATCTTCTCAAGCGAAAGAACAATCCCCCCAACAACGGGCACAGCGCCACCCGCAAGACCGCTCCCAGCCCCGCGCGGCGTTACCGGAATCCGCTTGAGGTTGGCAAGCTTGAGGACCTCACTGACCTCCGCACTGGAGCTCGCCTTCACGACGACCTCGGGCGTCTGGGCATAGAGCGCTCCGGCTTCGTCGCTCGCGTAGCTCTCCAGTTGGCCCGCGTCCTCATAGAGAACGTTTCGCTCCCCAACGATTCCCTTCAGGCCTTCGATCAGTGTCGGCGTCACCTCGCCGAATTCACGCATTGGATGCATCTCCCGGATCCTCCCCGCCGATCTCGCGCAGTCGCCTGATGAGAATCGGCACAATTTCTCCCAGATCGCCGACGATTCCGAAGTCGGCAACCTTGAAGATGCCAGCCTCTGGATCCTTGTTGATCGCGACGATGCGCTCCGAGGACGCCATCCCCGCGAGGTGGTTCGCCGAGCCCGAAATCCCCAGCGCCATGTAGAGCTTCGGCGTCACCGACTTCCCGCTCAGCCCAACCTGATGCGCGTACGACGCCCATCCCTGATCGACGGCAGCCCGAGACGCTCCGACCGTACCGTCCAGCGCTTCTGCAATCTCGAATATCCGTGCGAACTTCTTCGCGTTTTGGAGGCCCTTCCCCCCGGCAATCACCACATCTGCGTCCTGGATCGACGCCTTGGTGGTGGGATCAGCCTCGAATCCTACCCGCACAATCCGGGACTTGAGCTCCACAGCTTCCACAACATGTGCGATGATCTCGCCGCTTCGCGCGGGGTCGCGAGGGAGGGGACGTTTCGATTTCGGACGGACTGTCGCCATCTGCGGTCGGTGGTGCGGCGTCTTGATCGTCGCCATCACGTTTCCTCCGATCGCCGGACGCGATTGCAGCAAGATGCGTTCCTCCGGATCGATTTCCAGCCCAGTGCAATCCGCTGTCAGCCCCGTGTGAAGCTCCGCCGCAAGAATCGGCATCAGTGTCCTCCCCATCGTCGTCGCTGACGCGAGTACGACATCCGGCTCGTGCGCCTTGATCAGCCCGGTCAAGATCCGTGAGTACGGATCAGGCAAGAACGTGCCGAGCAGCGGATCCGCTGCGGTGATCACACAGTCCGCGCCGTGGTGGACAAGCTCCTCCGCCTGCGCATGAACGTTCTCCCCGAGAATGACGCAGGTAAGAGGTTCGCCTAGCCTGTCGGCAAGTCCACGCCCCCAAGCAAGCAGCTCGTGGGAAACCGGATGAATCGCACCGTTGCGCTCTTCGCCCAGGACCCAAACCCCTCGTGACGGCTGCATCACTCGTTCCTTTTCATCGTCTGTTCGTCGCGGAGGAAGGCAATGAGGCGGTCGACACATGCCTCTACCGGTTCGCTCTCCGTTGAGACCATCTCGCCACTGCGAGTGAGGGTGGGGTAGAAGATCTTCACAACCCGTGTCGGAGATCCTTCGAGTCCAAGAAGATCGGTCTCCGCTTCGATCTCTTCTGCCCCCCAGGTGGTGATCTCTGCCTCCCGGGCCGCTACCTTGCCGTGAAGCGTCGGCAGCCTGGGCTCGTTGATCTCTTTCACAACGCTTGCCAGCGCTGGAAGTGGGCTCTCCAGAACCTCGTGTCCGCCCTCAATCGCTCGGTGGGCAATCACCTTCGTCCCACACTCCTTCGTCTCGATCCTGCTGACGTACGTAAGCACTGGGAGCCCGAGCATCGTTCCCACCATGGGCCCCACTTGTCCTGTCTCACCGTCTGTTGCCCGATCACCACAGAGGATGAGATCGAACCTACCGAGGTGCTTTACCGCTTGGGTCAGCGCATACGCGGTCGCCCACGTGTCAGAACCTGAGAAGACCTTCCCGCAGAGATGCACCCCGTCCGTACATCCCATCGCAATCGCCTCGCGGACGGCGTCCGCCGCCCCCTGTGGCCCCATGGTCAGTGCAGTAATCTGCACGTTTCCACCGCAGCGCTCCCGAATCCGGACGGCTTCCTCCACTGCGTAGAGATCCAGCGGATTGATAACCATCTCCAGGCCCGTACGTACCATGGTCCCCGTCTCGGGATCCATTTTCACTCGCTCAGTCGCCGGTACGAGTTTCACAAGCAATACGATCCGCTTCATCTCGCCCTTTCCCTGCTCAAGAGGTTCTCGGATTGACACAGACGACGCTGTACCAGCGCTGACGCAGCGCAGACCCACTCCCTCACCGTATGGAAGACTGGCACACCTGCTTCCTCTAGCCGCACCGAGATGCGTCTTGTATATGCGCCGCCCATCGCTCCACAGAGGATTGGCTTGGTGTTCTGCCGAGCGAGGCGTGCTAGCCCATCGACGATCTCTTCCCCTAGTGCGGGATCTTGGAACACGAGCCACGGCATGACAATGTCGACCTCAGAATCCTTGAGGAGCCCCTCGATGCCCACGAAGTAGTCGTTGGCTGTCCCTGATCCAGTCACATCCACCGGGTTCCGCACCACGAAGTACGCTGGATAGGCAGCGGCAAGACGCTCACGTGTCGACGGCGACAGTTCGGCGAGTCGAAGGCCCGCGCGCGTGAACTGATCGATTGCCTGCACCATTGGACCCGCGCCGTTGCTGATCATCGCTACGCCGTTCCCCGCCACTGCAGGCTGCATGCACAGGGCCTTGCCGGCCGCGAATAGCTCCCCGACACTGTCAACGACGACCACACCTGCCTGAGCGAAGGCGCCCAGGCAGGGACCGTACGTGCCTCCGAAGAACCCTGTATGAGACATTGCCGCCTTGGCCGCCTGTGGTGTTCGACCTGCTTTGTAGACGACAATGGGTTTGCGCGTCGTCACCATCTGCGCCGTCTTGAGGAACTTCCTCCCGTCACTCAGCCCTTCGACGTAGCAGAGGATGACCGATGTCTCGGGATCGTCTGCCAGGTAGGCGATCAGATCCGCTTCGTCGACATCGATACGGTTCCCGTAGCTCACAAACTTGCTTACACCTATCCTCTCGGCTTCCTCAAGCAGCGCAGCGCCCACCGTCCCCGACTGGGTGAGAATCGCCAGGTGCCCTGGACGCGGGCGTGCCATCCGCTCCCCCAGCTGGAAGAAGGTGTCAAGCCGGTTCCACCCATTGAACACGCCGATGCAGTTCGGGCCCACGACGCGCACCTGGAACGCATTAGCCAAAGAGAGAATCTCACGCTCCAGCTCCGCCCCAGCGTTTCCCAACTCCTTACCACCGCCGGAGACGATGACCAAGCCATGGATTCTCTTCGCAGCGCAGTCGTTGAGTACTTCCGGAATCGAGGCCAGCGGGATCGCCACTACGGCGAGATCGATCACGCCAGGCACGTCACGTAGAGATCGATAGGCAGGACGCCCAAGCACGTTCTCAAGTTTCGGATGAATCGGATGGACCTCGCCTTGATACCCAAGGTGGATAAGACTGTGGAGGATCGCGTACCCTAGTTTCTCTGGATTATCGGATGCACCGACCACAGCAACGGAGCGTGCATCGAAGAAACGGTCGAGAAATGCCGTATTCGGAATGTTCTTCGCTCTACCCCGGACCTCCTCTGCCCAGGTGGCCTTTGCATCGACAACGTGATGCGTCTCCCCCAGAACGATGATTGGATTCAGATCAATCGTGGTAAGCCGATCGGCATGGTCCATGGCCAGCTGGCTGGCCCGCATCAGGAGATCGATCAGGAGCTGATTCGAGACTGGTGGGAGTCCACGAAACCCCTCGAGAATCTTGCGCCCAGCGATCTCGCGGAGCATCGCCTCCGCCTCGCTGCGGTCGATCGGAAGGACGCGAAACGTGACATCTTGCATGACCTCTGCAAAGATCCCACCCAGCCCGAAGACAATCGTAGGCCCGAACTGAGCGTTGTGTTCCAGACCAATGAACACCTCAAAGCCCTCTTTGCATGTCTCCTCGACTCTGACACCCTCGACTCGAGCTTCGGGAGCTCGTGCGCAAACCGTTGCGATAATGCGCTCGAAAGCGCTTCTCGCTTCTGCCGCCGACGATACGTTCAGTTCAACGCCACCGACATCTAGTCTGTGAAGGATTTCAGGCGACACGATCTTGAGAACAACCGGAAAGCCGATCTCTGCTCCGACTTTCGCTGCCTCGGCCGCCGTGGATGCAAGCCCGTGTCGAGGTAAGTTGAACCCGTATTGCTGGAGCAACGCGTCAAGGTTCTCCACCGCTTACCCCTCTCCGTTGCGCGATCCTGACATGCTGTATGTGCCACCGAGACGCCTAGGACGTCTTCTGCTGGACTTCTTCGTAGATTCCCTTGAACTCCGCGAGTGACAGCATGCGACGCTCTCGGACCGACATCTCCTTCACCCGATCGACGATCTCCCTCAAGGCTTCCTCCGTTGCCGTCAGACCCATCTTGTCGAGGTGCCAGAGGATGTTGTATTTTCCCGATTTCTTTCCAAGAGCGATCGCGAAGTCGTTGCCAACGAGCTCGGGGAGATATGGCATCACGCCCAGGCGATGTCCTTCTTTAAACAGGCGGTACGAGAACATCGCAGCAATCCCGGCCTCGTAGGAGAAGGAATTCTTTCCGACGACAGGCTTGTGACCAGGCATACTGACTCCCGAAATTCGCTCAAACGTTTGTGCGACCTCGTTCACCTTCTCAAGTCGAATCCCAGTGGACAAGCCCAATAGAAACTCAAGGGCGACAGCCATCTCCTCAGTGGGAACTCCGCCTGATCTCTCGCCAAGACCGAGCATGTTTGTGTGGACAACATCGGCCCCTGCTTCCACAGCCGCGAGGCAGTTTGCGACGCCCAGACCGAAATCATTGTGAACGTGGATCTCGATAGGTACCCCAGCCCACTCTCGCATATTGCGAACGAACTCGGCCGTGGCCCGGGGATGGAGTCTACCGAAGGTGTCCACAGCAGTCAGCGAATCGATGTCCGTTTGGCGAACCACCTCGCGAACAATCGATTCTAGATACTCAGGAGCAGAACCACTGGAGTCAATCAAGAAAAACGTGGTATGAAGGCCGCGTTTCGTGGCGTAGTTGCATGTCGCGACCCCTTTCGCGATAACGTCTTCTTTCGTCCAGTTGTATCCCCGTTCAATCAGTGTCTGATTGGATGGAAGTTCGACGATCACTCCCCAAGCACCAGCGTCCACTGCAAGGTCCACATCGCTCTTCATCCCTCGACAGAACACACACACCTGGGCAGAGACGCTTTTCGCAATCTCGCGAACCGCCTTGAAGTCATCCTCCGACACAGCCGGCATGCCTGCCTCCAAGCGCTCGATGCCAAGATCGTCAAGCGCCTGCGCAAGCTCAACTTTCTGTTCCTTTGTGAACACCAACCCTGGGTACTGCTCTCCATCCCGAAGGGTCACGTCGTAAACTGTGACATGCTCGGGAAGGTCGATAGTCTTGTTTGCTTCATATGCCCAGGGGCTAATGAAGGAGCGGTCATCTATCCACGGAGTCACCTTTCCATCTTTCACTTACAACCTCCTTCTCTAGCTTCCACGTTCAGTCGTTTCTGTCTTGCTGCCCTTGCGGCGGGACACGTCCCTCAATGGGTCTCAGCTGCTGTCAGGTAGTCCTTGATGCTCGACAGTACCTCAACGATGTTCTGCTCTTCTGCCTGCGGTCCCATGTGTCCGATGCGGATCGCCCTCTCTGCGCCGGGAATTCTCGCGCCGGCGATCATGATGTTGTGCCTTTCCAGCAAGTGGCGGCGTGCTGCCGCCGAGTCATAGCCTTCAGGCAGCAGTGCGGATGTTACAGAAGGCGATGCGATCTCATCGGGCACAAATGGCGTTACTCCCAGATCCCGGAGACCCTGTCTAACGAGCAGGGAGATCCGCCTGTGCCGCTGAAAACGCGCTTGGAGCCCCTCATCATGGATAAGCTGGAGAGAGCGACGAAGGGCTAGGAAAGCCGGGACTGCCATTGTCGAAATGGACGGGTGCCAGTCAGCCCACTCCGTGGCAACCTTCCGCCATACCTTCAGGTTCACATACCAGCCCGTGTCCTTCTGCGAGTTTGACAGAGCCTGCCAGCATCGGTTGCTTACGGCCACAAGGGAGAGTCCCGGAGGGGCCGCGAGCGCCTTCTGCGAGGCAGTCACACACAGATCAATGCCCGCGTCGTCCATCTCCAGTGGAGTAGCACCAACCGAAGACACCCCGTCGACCATGAGCATCACATCGTATTCTCTGCAGATCTCCCCGTAGTCTCTCACAGGATTCAATACCCCTGTGTGTGTCTCTGAGTGAACAACCGCGACTGCGCGAATGTCGCGCTGATTGCTCAAGATTGACCTCAGCTCTTCCGGAGGTATGAGGGAGTCACTAGGGAATCTCACTTCGATCAGATTCTCGGTATAGCACCCTGCAATCGTCACCAATTTCTCGCCAAACCAGCCATTGGTAGGTATGAGAACTGAGCCACCCAAAACTGAGAGGCTATTGAGACATGCCTCCAACCCAAGCGTTCCGCTTCCAACCGCGACAAAGAGATCTCCACGCGTTTCGAACACTTCCTTGGCCAGCTCAACCGTCTCGCGATAGATGCGTACCCACTCGTCTCCATAGTGGGCGATGAGAGGACTGGCCATGGCTTGTAGCACGTCAGGATGAACCTCTACGGGTCCGGGTATCATCAACTTGATTCGTCCGTTCACCAAACGTCCTCCCTAAACAGCCTTCATGCGTCGGCGTATTGAAGCGCCATGGTCACCTCTCGGAGCCACACTCGCAGTGTGGACGCCCGTTCGCCAAACCCGACTCTGGAAAGATCGAGTAGCGACAGCCCGCCATCCGTGCTCAAGCATGCGCCAACAGGCAATATACATGTTCGATTCCGACTCTGCTCGAGGGTGAGCATCGCTCATTCCTCCAGGAATGTCAAATGTATGACGAGTTCGTTCTCGTCCGACTTCGATCCACATGATTGAGCCGCGCTTTGACTCATTCAACCCCCAAACCGGCCAATACACGACCCTTTCGCCGATGGTGAGAGCTTCTGCCTCCTTCGGGCACAGCGGAACGACTATAGGCTACCCGATCGCTACTCCTCCATCATGACACGTGCTGAACATACTTTAGAAGAGGTCACAAATACAGCGATCCCCTTCATCATGCCTCCAGGGACCGCTGCAGCAGTAGCAAGGCCAGCAACGGCGGCCATGCAAAGGACCGTCTTCCCTCCTACGCTACATAGTGCTGACACTGCATGGATATGGCGAGATCCATGCGTTACCACCCGTTTCTGTATCGGCGCTGAGCTGCCTGAGCGTTGCAGCGGAATTGGACCACGCTTCAGCAACTCGCAAGGGCAAAGCAAGTCCTCGCCCGATGCCAAGATGAAGGATCCCAGCACATGCCGTGACCATAACGGCGAGGTGAGCCGTCCCGCATTCCACGTAGGCCGAATTAGGTGGATGCCACGTCTGCCCGGGCTGCCGCCTGCTGCTGATCGTACTCCTCGAGGACTCCCAGTGGCGAACGCCCGTTGAATGCGCAATGCAGCCGCTAGGCGTTGTGCCGGGCAATGAAGTCGGCGAGGGCCAGTTCCAGTTGCAGCCGTGTCTCCAAGTATGTCGTCTGATCCATTCCCGTGTTCCTGGCGGCCGGCGAGCACCATCTCGAACGCGTCGCTGACCAGCGGCTGACGCATGTGCCTCGCCAGCTTCCAGCCACAATTCGCTGCACGTACACGTCGACAACAACAGCGAGGGAACCCCACCCTTCCTGCGTGCGGATGTAGGTGAAGTCAGCCAGCCACAGCTCGTCGGGGCGACTAGCGGTAAGTTGCGGCGGACACGATCGTCTGCAGGCGCTGGCGCGAGGCCGGGAATCGTTGTGCGGCGCGTCTTCCCTTTGCACACGCCTTCAATGCCATGCTCGCCCATCCATCGCTCCACCGTGCAGCGAGCCACGCGGATTCCCTCGCGCTCGAGTCGCTGCCACATCTTCCACTGCCCGTAGACCTCGAACGCCTCGGCGTGAACGCGACGAATCTCCCCAAGTAGCTCTGCATCGCGGGCCGCCTGTCCTGACGGACGCCGCCTCCGCCTCACCCTGTACGCACTGGCTGACACCTCAAACTCCCGCCAAATCGGCTCGACCCCGAAGCACGCGCGGAGCTCATCGATGAATGCGCTCACCTCGGGCGGGGTTGGTCGAGCTCCCGTGCGAAAAACACGCTCGCCGCTTACAGAATCTCGTTGGCGCACCGGAGATCTCGCACCTCCTTCAACTCCTCACGCTCCGCCGTCACCAGCCGATCGCTACGGCTGCCGTCATGCGCCTCGTCTTGCCGCACCCACGTTGTCAGCGTCTATGGATGCAATGCCTGCAGATGTGGCAGCTCGAAGACTGGCAAACCCCTCATCAGACAAGGAGAGGACACAAGGGCACTCCCTCAAGGCGACCACAAGGCCGGCTCCGCTAGCGGAGCCAATACGGAAGAGGGGTAGGACGGTGACGAGAGGAACGGACGCCCCCCCACTCCCGTCACTGAGGATACGGTGCCTATGACAGGTGCGAGTCGGAACAGCAGTCCGATTCTGACTTCAGCCTCATGGTTTGCCGCGCCATGAAGGGGACTGCGCTTGACAGGTCCCCGGCGAATTAGCAGAGACATTCCAGGTAACTTTGTAAAATGTCATACATATGCTATAGTACTGGGTGCGCTCAGTGATCATCAAGAGGTCATGAACCCGGACTCACTGATCATATGCATGTAGTTCGTTTGCGCTCAAAGGAAAAGGGAGGGAGGACGGGGCGATGAGGGAGCTTGTACGACCACATGGGGGCGAGCTTTCTCCCCTACTGGTAGACGATAAGGCGTGTGAACAGCTGGCTTCCCGCGCAGCGCATCTGCCCAAGGTTGCACTGTCAGCAAGAGAGGCATCAGACCTTGCGATGCTCGCGACGGGATCCTTCAGCCCCTTGCGGGGCTTCATGACACAAGCGGACTACCTACAGGTTGTAGAGAAGATGAGGCTTGCAGACGGGTGGATGTGGCCGATTCCGATCACGCTATCGGCGACAGAGTCAGAGGCTCGTCAACTCAAAGGGGGGAGCGAGGCCGCTCTTGTCGATGCGAGGTCTGGTGCGACATTGGGAATCATGACGGTGGAAGAGGTATTTGCCTACGACAGACACCGTGAGGCTGTGTGTGTGTTCGGCACGGATGATCGAAGCCATCCTGGTGTAGCGAGTCTCTACGAACAGGATGGCTTCTACCTTGGTGGCTCAGTTCACGTACTGAGCGAGGGCGACTACCCCCAGAGGTTCCCAGAGTATGCAAGGCCTGCGGAAACGAGGCGAATCTTCAAGGCCAACGACTGGACAACCGTTGCCGCGTTTCAGACACGCAACCCGATGCACCGATCCCACGAGTACCTGACAAAGATTGCATTGGAGATCTGTGACGGCGTGCTCATCCACCCTGTCGTTGGCGATCTAAAGCAAGGTGATATTCCTGCCGAAGTGCGAATGGATTGCTACCGAGCCCTCTTGGGGAAGTACTTCCCTATGGACCGCACGGTCTTGCGCGTTTACCCGATGAAAATGCGGTATGCAGGACCACGCGAGGCGCTCCTCCACGCGATTATCCGTCAGAACTTCGGGTGCAGCCATCTCATCATCGGAAGGGATCACGCTGGCGTCGGAGATTACTACGGCCCGTTCGACGCCCAGAACATCTTTGACACCTTGGCACCAGATGATCTGCAGATCCAGCCGCTCAAGCTCGATTGGACTTTCTGGTGTAACAAGTGCGACGCTATGGCTTCGATGAAGACCTGTCCGCATGGGAAAAACGATCGGCTCTTGATTAGTGGCACAAGGTTGCGTGACATGCTCTCTCGCGGGGTAACTCCACCTGAGCATTTCAGCAGGCCCGAGGTCATCGAGATTCTTCTTAAGTACTACGCGATGAAAGGAGGAGCGAAATGAAGAATGTTGTTCTTCTTACCTTAGATGCCGCCAGAAAAGATGCCTTTGGGTACTGCGGAAACAAGAAGGATCTCTCTCCGACCTTCGACGAGCTGGCGTCCCAGTCGCTTGTGTTCACCAAGGCCCAGACCACTGGACCGTATACACAGGCTTCCTTCCCCGGCATCCTCACATCCTCGCATTTCCTAGAATTCGGTCAGCCCAGAGGACTCTCTCCCAAGCGAACACTGGTCTCGGAGCCGGTCCATGATGCGGGGATCGTGACAGCCGCGTTTCATTCCAACCCCTATCTCTGCGATTTCCTTGGCTGGAACCGCGGTTGGGACACATTCTATGACTCGATGGACGAGGAAGTGGATTCGCGTATCCCTTACGTCCGTGGCGATCGAATCAATCGCAGGGCCATCGAGTGGCTGACGTCGCACTCGCGCCAGCACCGGGACAAGCCGTTCTTCATGTGGCTTCACTACATGGACGTCCATGAGCCGTATATGCCAAACCAGCGATTTGCAGATTTGGCGGATCCCGCGCTGAGCATGACCCAGGACGAGATGTATGCGTTGTTTGAGGATGTCATCCTGCAGAGAGACGTATCGGACACCGACCGTGTCGCTGTCCTGCGAAGGCTTTATGATGTTCACGTCCGCGAAATCGATACCTACTTCGCGGAATTACTCAACTGCCTTGATGAGCTTGGCAACCTATCAGAGACAGCCATCATTGTCACCAACGACCACGGGGACGAGTTCAATGAACATGGGGGGCTTTCTCATGATGACAAGATGTATTCTGAACTCATCAACGCTCCGCTTCTCATCTATGGGGCAGGAGAGCAAGGCATTTGCGATAAGGTCGTTAGCAACACCGACATTCCTCCGACCATCGTCAACCTGTTCGAACTCCCCGCAGTTGACGCGTTTGAGGGCCAGTCCGTCGTTCCTTCGTCTGGTATTGCTGAGCGTGGTGTCTTCGGCGAGGCGATGGATCAGCGAAGCAAGAAAGGAGGAGACCTCGACCGAGACATCTACTTCTATCGCGAAGGGGATCTGAAGATTATCCACCGCCCGGAGCCAGAAACATGGGAGCTCTACAACTTGGCCGCCGATCCGAAAGAACAGACAAACATCTTCGAATCAGCCAATGAAGCGGAGCGTCTGAAGGCCAAGATCTTGCCCCGCATACGGCGATGGAATTGCTAGCTCAGTTCCGAGTGCAATAGAAGACCACGCAGACGCATCTTCAACGGCCAAGAACATGCTATAGAGCAAACAAGTGAGATGGAACAAGCACAACAAGGAGGTGTACGGTGAAGCACACCAAAGAGCAGATTGATACGGCAATTGCGAAGTCAAAGGAGATCATCCGAGAAGCATTCTCGGAGTTTGCCATCGATGACATGGCCATCACCTGGACAGGAGGCAAGGACAGTGGGCTTGCTCTCTGGCTTATTCGGCAGGTTTGCCAAGAGGATGGGACTCAACTCCCCAAAGTGATGACGATCGACGAGTTCGATACCTTCGACGAGATCCATGCCTTTATGGAGAAGTATGCCGAAGAGTGGGCGCTGTCGCTCGACTGGAGGAGGAACGATGACGTCATTCAGGCTGCCGGTGCAGAGCTCAATGCGAAGATCATGGTGAAGGATCTCAACGATCGCAACCAAGCTGAGCTCAAACGGATCAACTATGAGCTCAATGCGTTCCCGTTCGAGGCGGAATCCTATGTGGGAAACCACCTCATGAAGACGGTGGTCTTCAATATGTACTTGGAGGAGAAGAACGTCAAAGCCGTTTTCCAGGGGCTCCGGCGTGACGAGCAGGCGGCTCGTGTGCAAGATGATTACTTCGAGAAGAAAGAGGCTGCTCACTTGATTCCGGAGCATGTGCGCGTCAAACCGATCCTTCAGTTCACGGAACGTCTGCTGTGGGACACCTACGAACTATACAAGATCCCCTACTGCGTGCTGTACGAGCAAGGATACCGCTCGCTCGGTGCCAAGACGACTAGTGCCATTGCCGAAGCTGGAGTCGCCGCATGGAACCAGGATCTTGAGAATACGGTCGAGCGGGCCGGCCGCCGCCAGGACAAGGAGAAGATGATGGAGCGACTTCGTGGCCTCGGGTACATGTAGTAGAGTCAGACCGACTGCTAGCTGGCCAAAGGGTGCGGACCACCCCGGGTTTGATGGAGGTTCCGTCTCCAGGGACACGAGAACCTCGAGAGAAGAGAGCGTGAGACATGGGGAGGCCATCGGACTACTCAGCGGAGCTACGCAAGCGAGCGGCGCGGTTGGCGCGAGGTTCAGATCAACCGATTGCGGCCGCTGCTCGTGACCTGGGGATCCATCCTGAAACGCTGAGAACGTGAATGCGGCAAGACGAGGCGGATGACGGCAGCCGTAGCGATCGGCTGGCGACAGTGGCTGGCTGACTTCACCTACATCCGCACGCAGGAAGGCGGGGGCCCTCGCTGTTGCTCTCGACGTGTACGTGCGGCGGATTGTCGGCTGGAAGCTGGCGAGGCACATGCGTCAGCCGCTGGTCAGCGATGCGTTCGAGATGGCGCTCGCCGGCCGCCAGGAACACGGGAATGGAGGGGCAATCGCTCATTTAGACAACGGCGCCCGGTACACCTCGTACGAGTACGCCAAGCGACTTGTCGAGGCAGGGATTGTCCCAAGCCGAGGTCGTACTGGAACGGCGCTCGACAACGCCATGGCGGAGAGCGTGATCTCAACGATCAAGACCGAATGAATCAAACGACATACTTGGAGACACGGCTACAACTGGAACTGGCCCTCGCCGACTTCATTGGCCGGTACAGCACTCATCGGCTGCATCGCCCCTTAACCCGACTTTGACAGCGCTAAGCAGGAAACGCTCTTGCGTAGGGCAATGGAGGGATCGAGGAAGTCGCGTGGCACTACGGTGGTCGGTTGACCGGGTGGCTCAGTCGAGCCGTTCGACCCGGCGTGGTGGGACGATCTTCAACGCCTGAAGCGCTGGCATCGCCGCTGCTGGGATCTCGTCTCGTAGGCAGTAGCGATGGCCGTTCCCGTCATCGAGCAGGACCGCCCGTACCCGGGACAGCCCCTCCACCAGCTCGACGAACGATGCGTCAAGCGAGCGCTGTGCCAACCGCTGCTTGAGGATCTGGCGCAGGGTGAACGCAAGGAAGCAGACGGCGATGTGTCCGCGGACCCGCTGCTCGGTTCAGTGGTAGATCGGACGTAGCTCCAGCGGCGTCTTCAGCGTCCGAAACGCTTGCTCCACCTGCCACAGCCCTTTGTACGCAAGCGCTGCCTCGCCGGTCGGCAGGTCGGTGTTGGTCCGCAGCACCCACTTCCCGTCGTAGCGGGCGTCGTCTTCGATCTTGGCCCCATCGAGTGTTGCCCCTCCGGCCTGCGTTCGCACGTACCGTCTCGCCGCGCCACGCAACAACCCGTTGACCGACCCCGAGGCGAGCTTCGTCTCCAGCACTGCGACGATCGCTCCCCGCTCCCGACGATCCGTCTCCACCGCCCCGGGGTTCCGACAGACGATGTACCGGTCGGCGTCCAGAAGGGTCAGTTCCTTCACTTCGAGGTTGTCAGCGACCACGTGGTAGCGACCCGGTTGGGAGAGAACGGCTTGCGCCGCCTTGTTCCGCCGTTGCTTTGCCGCCGCCAGGTAGGCCATCCCCGCATCTCGGAACGCCTGGAGGTTCTCCTCCGACACCATCCCCCGGTCACAACACAGCATCACCCGTCCGATCCCGAGCGCCTCCCGTAGGTACTCGATCGCGACTCGGAATGCCACCGGGTCGGCCGTGTTCCCTGGCAGGATGACATGCGCCACCGGTAGACCGTCTCGCGTCAGTACCACCCCGCGCCCGACTTGTCGACGGTCATCGCGGTGATCGCGCGAGTAGCCAAACGCCGCCAGCTCCTCCGGACGACTCCCTTCCACGTACGTCGACGTCGTGTCGAAGTCGAGCAGGTCGGTGTCGGTGAACAGGTCACAGCGACCGGCGAACCAGCTCGCTTCGATCGGTGCCTTCACCTCGGCCAGCCGACCGAGCGAGCGGTACAGATCGTGGAGTTCCAGCCGATCGAACGGCGTCCCGTACACGTCATCGTTGAACCGAAATGCCGCACACTTCGATCCAGGATCGGCCAACCGATGCAGCACCATCAGGTAGACGGCGTTTGACTGTCGATCGCTGAACCCAGGATCGGACAGAATGGGGGCGAACGTCTCCGACCACAGCCACCCCCACACCAGCTGTGCTCCCCAGATCCGGGTCTGTTCCTGGGCCTGGTCAGTGAGGCGAACCTCATCCTCTCGATCTCGGCGTAGCGGGTGGCTGTCTCGACGAGCGATCTCAGCCCCGAGCGCAACCGCGGACCATCGGTACGTCCCAGGGTGGCCAGCACTCGCTATCGCGTCCTGCCGTCGACGCGGCGGTTCTCCACCAGCTGGAGGTAGACCGTCACCGAGCCGTCCTGGTTGCGGCGCTTCCTCTCGCGGATGAACATAACACCCCAACATACTGCGGAACGACACAGAGCAGGGGACAACGATCATCACCGTGGAACCACAGAGAGGTCCAAGCTAACGCCTTCGATGACGAAAACCCAGTTCCCTTGGCATTGAGGTCTGGAAGATCCCGAAAGTCTGTCAAAGCCGGCTCTAAGGGGCCCACGGCACTGGGAATCTTGGACGAGTGCAGTCGGCGCCAGGCAGCCGCCCGGCCAACCGCGGCATCCGCGTAACTCGGTCTACCTGGAACCCGGGGCGGATCAGCCTTCAGTCTGCCAATCCAGTGTGCCAGTGGCAGTCATTCGCGGAGCTCAAGGCGTCATGCTCCCGAGGAGTTCTCCAATCGCAGGATTTCATGGAGTGCCTCGGGAATCGCACCTCGCAACAGGCGTGGCGGCCAACACGTCAGGTCGAGGATCGTCGACGGGATCATGCCCGCCGGCCCGGCGACGATCAGGTCGACGGCCGCGAACCGATCGATGATCTCATCGATGTCGACGAGCGGCGGCTCTCCGTGACGGTTGACGCTCGTGCCGAACAACGGCCGATCAAGCCGCGCGAGCGTCCGCTGGAAGAACGGGTGGTCCGGGACCCGGATGCCGACCTTTCCCTCGCGTGTCGCGCACGATGGGGATTCCGGCGCGCCGGGGAGCAGCAGCGTGTTCGGGCCGGGGACAAGACGGGCGATCAGACCGCGGAGGCGCTGGTCGAGAGCGGCGTAGCGCTCAATCGATGCGCGGGTCGAGAGGTGGAGTGCGAACGGCTGATCGACGGGGCGATCCTTCAGCGTACG
>Ga0180438_10001904_pt1 | contig 35640 bp, 29 predicted proteins | sample SS_ome_12_FD_132455 | JGI IMG/M metagenome (GOLD analysis project Ga0180438, IMG submission 132455) | Hypersaline lake sediment archaeal communities from the Salton Sea, California, USA - SS_3_D_2 metaG | ecosystem: Environmental > Aquatic > Non-marine Saline and Alkaline > Hypersaline >... | reverse complement strand
GTCCGTGGAGGCACCGAGGGTCGTTCCTTCGATCATCACGTTGGCACCGATCAGGGGTTCCCCGGTCTCACTGTCCGTCACGATACCACGCACCTTACCCGTCTGTGCCAAAACAAGTGACGGCAACAAGAGCAACACGAGTGCCGTTAATACGAGTTTTCGAGTCATAAGGATTCTCCTCCCTTAAAAAAAATCAACACGTTTATTTCTCCCTCTTGATACAACAGGCATGTTTATTCGATTTCTTCTCACCTCCTTTCTATATAGCGCACTGTATAATTGGTATTACGCTATTTTTCGATTTCGAGATCTTCGATGTAAATCCCTAATTTATCGGAATATTCATCCTCTATCCTCAGCACAGCCGTATAGTCACCGGGCTGTAGTGTCAAAGGAATGGTTTCTTTGAAGTTCTTGATTTTTTTAAAGGCCTTTTTATTCTCTTCTGTGAGATACTGTGTTTTTTCGTCCCGGTAAACCTCTCTTAAATCTTCATCAAAAACGACAAGCCGTTGCAGATAACGAAGTCTATAGATATCGTCTTCCTTGGTGAGTTTAAATTCTTTGGTTGGAACTTCATAGTGTATGTGAATGTTGGGTCCTTCCGATACCGACTTTTGATCGATGGTCAATTTTAATTTTTTTAATTCTTTTGCATGATAATCATGCTCGTACCGAAATTCCGGATGATTGATGAAATTGGCATCTACGTGCAGAGGTGTATTCTCATAAATAAATTGGCTTCCCTCGCCGGGTTTGATGGCATTTCCGTAAATGTTGGTCATATATTTGTTTATGGTGAAGTCGACGTTGTATCTGTCGTAAATCCATTCCTCTTTATACGGCCATGAATCCGTATAGTCCTCTACCGATTTAAAATCATCCTTGAAATCGGTTTTGGCAATTCGCGAATCGGGTGCTCCGTATTTAATGTAAATTTCACCTCGTGCGTCCCAGGGAGCTCGCTCCATGCCCCCCCGTAGGTATTGATCCTTTAAAAACTGTGCTTGTCTGTAGTCCCAAAGCTCTGAAAAGTTGGAATTTGCATAATGGACGCGTTGTTCGAATTCTATTTTTGCCTCGTTGATTTCCGTCGTGGGTGTGGGATCATGACCTTTCCAGTATTTTCTTAACCATTCTGAACGGTCGTACCCTATGAGTGAGCGGAATTCTTCATACTCATCGGTAGAGAGGATATACCACATGCCAAAATCGATCAGTTCGTCTTTCGTCCACTGGTCGGAATCTTTCAACATGTCTTTGTACTGCTTATGTCGCTTGGTGTAGAAAAAGAACGGAGACGCTTTCTCGGGAACCTTGTCTACTTTCTTAATGATTCTTCTACCTTCGATATCGAATCGGATGTCGGCTCCGCTGGAGGCTGCATAGAGAGGTGTTTTCTTCGGGGGTTCCGACTTTAGTTTTTCGATAAGATACTGGGCCAGTTGTCCTAAATCTTCATGGTCTTTCATATCTTGAAGGATGGGGAGGGCCCGTCGATCGCCCAGTCTACCTAATGCCAGGGCTGCCTGTTGTTTGATGATCGTGTCCTCGACCTGGATTTTTTCGATGAGAAAGGTGAGGAATTGTCGTTTGCCCGTTTCAACCAGTTTTTCAGCTACGGATATTTGATGGACGAGGGCGTCGTCTACCCAGGGACTACCACTGTATTCATCGATGAGGGTCTCAAACGTCATGAAGGCTTCAATTTCACTGCCGTCTCTTTTTTCAAGACAGTAACCAATCCAAAATTGAGCATCGTCGGTAAACTTGCTGTCGGGGTATTCATCGATGAGCTGTTGGTAGAGGTTGATGGCTCTTTCCCATTCTTGCGCGATACATCGTTCTTTGGCCTTTTGATAAATGTCCTGAACGCTTTTTTGACTTCCACTGGAGTACGTCGTGGACACGAAGCACAAAAGGAGGATGCACCCGATAAAGATGCGGATATATTTTGAATTCACGGAATTGTCCTCCTTGCAGAACAAATGGATCATCACGCCTTTATTGTTTATGTACCCTTGGAGAGTGTCTCGAACATCTCTCTCACGTGTTGGGTTTCGTAGAGCAATGCGCTGCTCTTAATCGTTTGCTTGATGTTCTCCGATACCTCTTGGATTCTGTCGTCACTGGCATTGGCTGCTTCCAAGAGGAGCTGTTCGACACGATTGAAAAACTTGGAGTAGGGTTGTTCGTTCTGGATATGCTGTATTTTATCGCCGATGATGGAGGTTTTAAGAAGCAACCTCTGTGCGATCTCTCGGTTGAATTGGAGGTCGGACGGATCGGTTTCTTCTGTCTTTGGCATGTTGACGATGGCTAAGAGCCAGATTTCGGATTGTGTGCAAAAATCTGTCATGAATTTTATGTCGGCGGGCGTCATCGATAGCAGGACGATGCTCGGCTTTGAAGGATCCAGAGTTGGACGATGGATGGGTTGAAAAATCAATCGGCCGATGAGGATGCCGACCACCAGGAGGGCGACGGCTTTCGCGATCCGTACGCTCAGTGGGCGTGAATCGAACACGAAGGTGTATACGGTTTTTATCGTCTCTTTCAATCGATCGATCGTCGTGACAGACCTGAATTCGTATGCAAGATTGTCTTGATAAGCATTCAGCAATGCTTTGCTCGGTGTCGGGCGTTTCCTGTGGAGCAAGACTGTTTGAACCAATTGCAAATCGTGAATATTCTTGCGGCATGCATCGCACGAATTTAAGTGCATCCTTATCCGTTCATTATCTTCGGGTTTTTGGTTCCCTTCGATAAATGCGTAAAGGTCCCCTTTCGATGGACAGGTTGTCATGCCAAATTCTCCAAATGCTTTTTCAGATTTCCCAAGGCTCTGAATATATGGTTGCGTACCGTGGTTTCCTGGCAGCCCATGATGTCCGCAATTTCCTTCGTCGTCTTATGATGGAAATACTTGAGCACTGTCGCCGTCCTCTGATTCAACGAGAGCTTTTTTAGAACATGCTCGATTTGATCCCGTTGTTCCAACTCTTCTAACATTGTTTTCGATGGATTTAAAATCTCTATTTCCTTCAATGATTTCTGTGCATGCGATAGATCGTCATTCACAAATCGGTGTCTGCTTCTTTTCTGCTGACGATGAAAATCAATAGCCATGTTGACGGTTATCCTGTAAAGCCACGTGAGAAATTCGGAACGTTCCTCAAACTGAGATAATTTTTCAAACGACTTGATAAAGACGTCCTGAGCCACATCTTTTGCGTCTTCGTAATTACCACAGAGATCGTAGGAAAGAAAAAGTATTTTTTTCTCATATTTCTTTACCAGCTTACCGAAAGCCCTTTTGTTCCCCGCTTTAGCCTCTCGAATGAGACGACTGTCTTGGCCGATCATTCCGTTTCTCGTCCTTCAATGCAGGGAAGCTGCAGGTCGTTTCTATATAATTTGACGTTCATCGTTGCCATTTTGTCTACACGACTCAACATTTTCACTATAAATTATACGCAAGTGGAATCTTCTATCCCTAATAGGAGAGAGGTTCACGGAGGTAAGGTGTATCTGATTTCAATAATGTTAGACACATCCTTCCGGTGACAACACGACAGATTCGGTCCTGTGAATTCGGATGCCACAGGTTCTTATTCAACAGCACCGTCTTTTTCAATATGTTTCTTTAGTAGGCTTTTGATAAACTTGCCTTTCAGGGCGTTTATTCCATGGGAACCTACTTGGAGGGACTTTGCATGGCTGTTGATGATGCCCACAATCCTCTCCTTTTCGATAACGGGTCCACATGCCATGCGGGAGTTCATGTTCATCTCACATAAAAAATAGGGTGCTTCGGCATGTAAGGAAACGATTCTGCCGAAGGTAAACGTGGGTATGGAGATGAATCCGATGTTCCATAAGCTTTCCGAGAATTCCACATCCAAACGGTCGAACAAAGCAGGCATGATGGGGTAGCCGACGGTATAAATCTCTGTCCCTTCTCTCGAGGGTTGATCCATGATCTTGTTGGTGGATACGGGCACATATCCTGCCGATAGGAGCCTCTCGGCAAATGCTGTATGGCGCGGGTCCAAAGAGACGACAGCTAAGTTGATTTCAGGGTCGGAAAACGTGTACGACCGCTGGTTGTACGGCCCATCTCCGAGCCCGATGAGGAACTCGGGTATGCCTTGTGGTGTGTCATTCTGGAACTCTTCCAATGAGGGAACTCGATAGAGGATGTTAAAGATGCAAGTTTCAGCCTCGTCTCGTGCCGATTGCATGTGCGAGTCGCGAAATTCTGTAGACCACGAAGGAGAGAGCTCATCCTCGGCGTTTTGGAGATAACGACCAGCCTGAAGCGTATCATGAACGACATGTCGTGGTGATACCAGGTAGTGACGGCCGTTGTGAATCAGGAATAACGAGGTGCCCCAGTACCGATCTTCGTTTACCTCACGGGCGTCATTCTCAGAAGAGCGGATGCGTCTTCTGACGGTTTCGATATCCGCGGCACCCTCCAGGTGGATGACTGATTTTTTCCAGGCTTCCATTTCCGGAGGCATTTCCGTTTTCACGATACCGGCATTGGAGGCTGTTTGCTTTTCGGAGATACGGGCGGGATTGCATGTACACAACAGACTCATAAAAAGGAAGCCACCCAATGGGATAAGCAGCATGAGACTGAATTTCGAACGCTCCCGCACCGGATGGAAAGCTGTATGCGATGGGATGAATGATTTCGGCATTTTACCCCCTTCCTTCATCCGAAAGCAGGCTGAATGATGGTTTCCATCTTCGCGGCGACGCGTTGAGACATCATCAAGAACTCCTCTCTTCCCTCGTACTGCGTGCGCAGCTGACGGCAGTGCACCGGCCCCCATGTTTCCCACCACGCCCAGTATGCGTCTGATTTCTGTCGAACCCATTGTTTCATGGCGTCTCGGTCTTGATGCAGCTTTCCACCCGCCACGCCGATGGCCATCATACCGCCCGTCAACAGACCGCAGAGGTCTCCGCGTCCCAGTCCGCCTCCAAACGAAGCCGAGGCATGCACCCAGTTCTCCGGACATCCCAATGCTTCCAGAGATACCGAAAAAATGGCCTCGGCACAGCTGTACCTTTTATCTAAGTAGCTCTCGATGTTGTTTGCCATGGAGGATTGTCCGATGATCTTTTTTTCTTCGGATGAGAACGGTTGTCTGAACGTTCGCTTCTGTTTTTCTTGGATGGGAACGGATGGAATCCGGTGTATCCAAGACCCACCCAACACCAGACAAGAAACAGAACCCATGAAACGGCGTCTCGTGAAACCGACGAAATCCTTTTCATCCATCGATTGTCTCCTTTTGATTCATCATATTAAACCGATTGTTGGGCCATGCGTGTGTCGTTCTACCCTAGATAATGTAGATATCCAGATGGGTATGTGGCAAGGTTTTTTTCAGTTTTCATGAAAAAAAGTAGATCAACGCATACTGACTCACGGTACTTTCCGAACTACTATCAAGCCAACTATCGATGATGATCACATGACTTATAAGCATCTATCTGGTAACCGTCAGATTGTCGGAATATTCTACAGGAAGAAGTCGGAAACCTAGGTAGAATCCAATCTCCGATACCATCGTATTTTACGAAACAGAGATAGACGGTCCGGTTGTTCTCGAAAGCATCGGGGGTTCGTGTGTTAAACAGAATGGTTTATATCGAAAATGTATGATATATACGTTTATCGATCTAGCATTGTATAGAGTGTACCAACCTCTCACGATTCCAGTGCCGTTGACGCCATCCGTTCGATGTATCGTCAATATATCCTTGTCATAAAATGTGCAAATATAGAGGAAGAAATGTGAGCTGTGACAGTTTAGGCGACGCAGAGGCTTCAACGATGGTTAAATATGATGAGAATCCGCGGGGAAGTGGATTTTATGCTTGATTTTGTGCACAATTCGTATTATAATAATATTCTTTCCCATTGCGAAGGAAAGATTTGAATTCCTCGTATAAGGGAATTCGATGATTGCCGATAAAGAGCTGGAGGCCTTTCATGGCTGAATTCAAAGACTTAAAGCTGGAGGATATGTTAGGCCCTTTGGAAGAAGAACTCGAGTTCTATTTTTCGAGTTTCCTGGGGGCTTCCTATCCTTCTATCTATCGCAAAGAGCTTTGCTGGAAGCCACCGACGGACGTATACGAAACCGAGTCGGATTTCGTCGTCATCCTTGAGCTGGCTCAGATGAAGGCAGAGGAGGTGGCTATCACGTTTCAGGAAGGTATCCTCTTCATCCGGGGTATACGAAAAGCCATACCCCCGACAGAACGGAGGCGATACCACAAGATGGAAATCAACTACGGCCCCTTCGAACGAAGGATTGCCGTTCCCGGTGACGTGGACGTGGAGAACCTTTCTGCGATTTATGAACAAGGATTTTTAAAGATTCGATTACCCAAAAAGCGGATTCCACCCGCGGAATCCGTAGACATTGAAATAGAATGATTGAACGATGAACGAAGAAAATGGTACTATTGTACATCAACCCGGCGAGTTCGGTGAGCTGCCCGAAATCCCGGATGAGCTCCCTCTGCTACCGGTCAGCAATATTTTGATTTTTCCCTACGTTGTTGCTCCATTAGTCATCACCGATGAGCGGCGCATGGCCCTGATCAACGAGGCGCTGAGCGACCGCAAGATCGTCGGCCTCTTTGCCATCAAGTCAAAGGACGAGGAAGAGAGAGCGGCCGATCTCTACACGGTGGGCACGGCTATCCTGATTCTGAAGATGTTTCGAATTCCCGACGGAAACATGGGATTGATGATACAGGGCCTCTCCAGAATACATCTGGACAAGATAACACAGACGGAGCCCTACCTGAAAGGAAAAGTCCGTCTCATTCCCGAAGACACCCGCTCGTCGATTAAAATTGAGGCGTTGGTACGCGAAGTCGTGGAAACGTTTCAACAGATCAGCTCCATTTCTCCTCTCATTCCCGATGAATTGGGTACGGTGATTGCCAATGTGGACAATCCGGGCCGATTGGCAGACCTGGTGGCTTCCAACCTGAAAATCGATGTGGCGGAGCGTCAGATCATCCTGGAAACATTGAACGTGGAAGACCGTCTTATCAAGCTGCTCGTCTACCTGAATAAAGAACTGGAATTGTTGAAGCTTGGAAGCAAGATTCAATCGGAGGTGAGGAGTAAGATCGAGGACGGCCAGCGCGAGTATTTTCTCCGTGAGCAGATGAAGGCCATCCAGAAGGAGTTGGGAGAGAAGGATGAGCGCGTCCTGGAGATCGAGGAGCTGCAGAAACGCATCGATGCATCGGGTATGCCCCAGGAAGCCCGGGAGCAGGCTGAGAAGGAGTTGGATCGGCTCTCCAAGATGCCTCCCCAAGCCGCAGAATACACGGTCTCGCGCACGTACCTGGATTGGCTGGTGGGACTGCCTTGGGTGGAGAGTACAGAAGACAACATCGAGATCGTGAAGGCCAAGAAGATTCTGGATGAGGACCACTACGATCTTTCCGACGTGAAGGACCGCATCCTGGAATTCCTGGCCGTCCGAAAGTTAAAGGAAAGCTCCAAGGGACCGATTCTCTGCTTCGTGGGTCCTCCGGGTGTCGGCAAAACGTCTCTCGGCAAGTCCATCGCTCGGGCCATGGGAAGGAAATTCGTCCGGTATTCGCTGGGAGGTATGCGGGATGAGGCGGAGATTCGAGGGCACCGCCGAACCTACATCGGCGCGCTGCCGGGACGGATTATTCAGGGGATCAAGCGTGCGGGATCGAACAATCCCGTCTTCATGCTGGATGAAATCGATAAAGTCGGCGCAGATTTCCGGGGCGATCCGGCATCGGCTCTCCTGGAAGTCCTGGATCCCGAGCAGAATAACACGTTTTCGGATCATTATCTGGAAGTGGCTTTCGACCTATCAAAAGTCATGTTTATCACCACGGCCAATGTGCTGGAAACCATTCCTCGTCCTCTTCTGGATCGGATGGAAGTGCTGAGGCTTCCCGGTTATATCCTAGAAGATAAAGTGGAGATTGCCAAGAAATACCTGATTCCAAGACAGAAGGAAGAGAACGGATTGAACCGGCGTCAGATTCGGTTCACGGCCAAGGCAATTCGTCGACTCATCGCCGATTATACGCGGGAAGCGGGTGTTCGGAATCTGGAGCGGGAGATCGGTACGTGCTGCAGAAAGGTGGCGCGACAAATCGCCGAGGGAGCATTAAAGCGGGCCGATGTGACCGAGGAGACTCTGCCCACCTACTTGGGCCCCCAGAAATTTTTCTCAGAGATGGCTCAGCGAGAAGATGACGTGGGTGTGGCTACGGGAATGGCATGGACACCGGTGGGCGGTGTGATTCTGTTCGTCGAGGCGACGGTCATGCCTGGCGGTAAAGGGCTGGTGTTAACGGGCCAGTTGGGGGATGTGATGAAGGAATCGGCCCAGGCTGCTTTTTCCTTCATCCGATCCCATGCTGAGTCGCTGGGCGTGGATGTGGATTTCTTCAAGAAGAAGGATGTGCACATCCATATCCCGGAAGGGGCAACGCCCAAAGATGGCCCCTCGGCGGGCGTTACACTGGCCACAGCCCTGGTTTCACTGCTCACCGACAGGCCGGTAAAGCACAACATCGCCATGACCGGGGAAATTACACTCCGGGGCAAAGTCCTACCCGTGGGCGGCATCAAGGAGAAGGTGCTGGCCGCACGTCGGTCGGGCATTAAGAAAGTCGTCCTTCCGAAACAGAATGAGAAGGATTTGGAAGAAATCCCTGAGAATGTTCGCGAGAAAATGACGTTTTATTTCGTGGAATGGCTGGATGACATCTTTCAGCTGACACTGGGTGCCAAGCGAAGAAAATCATCCCATTCCAGTAAAAATAAACGTCCTGGAGCTAAGAAATCGAGCAAGGGATAATTATTAAATCTGCATGATAGGAGTTCGATTATGAAAGAAATACTCGACAGTCTGAGCATCGATGCCATGAATGCCGGTGGCTTCAACGGTACCTGGATATCCGATGAAAATGGCGGTGTTCTGGAATCCGTATCTCCCATCGACGGACAGACCATCGCCAAGATCCAACAGGTCGCCTCGGAAGGTTACGAGAAGGTCATCAGCAAAGCTCAGGAAGCATTCGAAACGTGGCGAATGGTTCCTGCTCCCAAGCGGGGAGAAATCGTTCGTCAGATCGGTCTGGAACTGCGAAAGCATAAAGACGAGCTGGGTGCTCTGGTTTCCCTGGAGATGGGAAAGATTCGTGCTGAAGGGGGAGGAGAAGTCCAAGAGATGATCGATATTGCCGATTTCGCCGTGGGCCTTTCCCGGCAGCTCTGCGGGATTACGATGCACAGCGAACGACCCATGCACCGGATGTACGAACAGTGGCATCCGCTGGGTGTTGTGGGTGTGATCACGGCTTTCAATTTTCCCGTGGCAGTTTGGGCCTGGAACACGATGCTTGCTCTGGCATGCGGCGATGCCGTGGTATGGAAACCATCGAGCCAGACACCCTTGACCGCCATCGCCTGTATGAAGATCGCCGATAAAGTACTCAAAGCCAACAAGGTCCCCGACGGCGTGCTGGGTCTGGTGATCGGAAGAGGCTCTGTCATCGGAAACACGTTTGTGAAGGACACCCGTGTCCCCCTCATCAGCTTTACGGGAAGTACCGCGCAGGGTAAGAAAGTCGGCGAGATCATCGGCGGAAGACTGGGAAGTTCGATTCTGGAATTGGGGGGCAACAACGCCATCATCGTATCCCAGCACGGCGATATTGATATGGCTGTCCGCACGATCCTGTTCGGAGCCGTGGGTACGGCAGGACAAAGATGCACATCCACGCGCCGGATTATCGTCCACGAAGACGTGTACGATGATGTTCTGAGTCGACTCGTCAAGGGATACAAGAGTATCAAGATCGGGAATCCCATGGAAGACGGCATCTTGATGGGGCCGCTGGTCAACCGGGCTGCTGTCGAGGATATGATGAAGGCCTTGGATATCATCCGCGAGCAGGGCGGGAACATCGTTGTCGGCGGTGAGGAATTGAAGGATTATCCCTCGGACTGTTACGTGACACCCTGTATCGTAGAGGCCAAGAACGAGTGGCCCATCGTCCAGGAAGAAACCTTCGCCCCGATTCTATACATCATCAAGTACAAGACCATCGAAGAGGCCATCGAGTACCAGAACGGTGTTCCCCAGGGACTATCGTCGTCCATTTTCACGTTGAACTTGAAAGAAGCAGAGCTGTTCCTCTCCCACAAGGGAAGTGACTGCGGTATCGCCAGCGTGAATATCAGTACATCGGGTGCAGAGATCGGCGGAGCCTTTGGTGGAGAGAAAGAGACCGGCGGGGGGCGTGAATCGGGATCTGATTCCTGGAAACAGTATATGCGGCGACAGACGAACACCATCAACTGGTCCGACGAACTGCCCCTGGCTCAGGGGATCCATTTCGGTGATTGATTTATGCATTTAGGGATATAAAACCAAAACATCTTAGCCCGACGTGTGTTTACAATCATCGTTAATGCTGTGCGAATCCGATGACATCGTGGACAGCCCGTCATTTATCGAAAGAATGGGTATAAATCGAAATCGATGATTCGATATATCAGAAAACAACTCTACTTCCGATGGCTTCAAGGTTTTGAGTAAAGAACCTCCTTCCATCCATACGGTATCAGATTGGTTGTTTTCTAACAAGGAGGATACAATGAAGAAGAAGCGTGTGGTCATCATGGGGGCTGCAGGACGCGATTTCCATAATTTCAATGTCTACTACCGAGATAACGAAGATTACGAAGTAGTGGCTTTTACGGCAACCCAGATTCCCGACATCGAGGGGCGCAAGTATCCGCAGGAACTGGCCGGTCAGCTTTACCCCCAGGGCATCCCCATCGTAGCCGAAGAAAATCTACCTGCTCTCATCCAGGAAAAAGATGTGGACGAAGTGGTCTTTTCTTACAGCGATGTCTCTCATCAGTATATCGGTCATAAAGCGGCGCTGGTCAACGGTGCCGGAGCCGACTTCATCCTGATGGGAACGAAACGAACCATGCTGAAATCGAAAGTTCCAGTTATCTCCATCTGTGCCATTCGCACGGGCTGCGGTAAAAGCCAGACGACGCGGCGCGTGAGTGAAATTCTAAAGAGCAAGCGGAAGAAAATAGTGGCCGTGCGGCATCCCATGCCATACGGTGATCTGGCCAAACAGGCGGTTCAGCGTTTCGAGAAGTACATCGACCTGGCCGCCCACGAGTGCACCATCGAGGAAATGGAGGAATACGAACCCCATCTGGATATGGGGAATATCGTGTATGCGGGCGTGGATTATGGTGCTATCCTGGAGCAGGCCGAGAAAGAAGCCGACGTGGTTCTATGGGACGGGGGCAACAACGATACGTCTTTTTACAAGCCCGATCTCCTGATCGTGGTGGCCGATCCACATCGTGCGGGTCATGAACTCGACTACTACCCTGGAGAGACAAATTTTCGAACCGCCGACGTGATCGTCATCAACAAGATCGACACGGCCAGCAGCGAAGGCGTGGATCGTGTTCGGAAAAACATTCAGGACATCAATCCCAACGCCATCGTCATCGATGCAGCTTCTCCCCTGATCGTCGAAGATCCCGGCGTGATCCGGGGTAAGAAGGTTCTTGTGGTTGAGGATGGACCTACCCTCACCCACGGTGAGATGAAATACGGCGCGGGTGTAATGGCCGCCAAGAAATACGGTGCTGCGGAGGTTGTGGATCCTCGTCCATGGGTGATGGGTACGATTGCAGAGACGTTCGAGAAATATCCGGGCATCGGACCACTGCTCCCGGCCATGGGGTACGGTGAGCAGCAAGTGAAGGATCTTCAAGCTACCATCGATGCCGTCGAATGTGATGCCGTTGTCGTCGGTACGCCCATCGATTTGAAGAAGGTGGTCGAGATTAAAAAACCCTGCGTGCGTGTGCAGTATAAGCTTCAAGAGATCGGTGAGCCGACCCTAGACGATGTGCTCAAAGATTTCTAAATCCTCCCATACGGTGGTCGTAGCGTTGGGGGGGAACGCCATCACACGGGAGTTCGAAGAGGGGAACATCTATCAACAATTCGCCAATACCCGTCGGAGTCTCGTTGGTGTGGTGGAGATGGTGGAGGAGGGTTATGAGGTTATCATCACCCATGGCAACGGCCCTCAGGTAGGGAACGCGCTGCTTCGCGTGGAAGAGACACGCCATATGTTGCCACCGATCCCCCTGGGCGTTCTCGTAGCTGATACGGAAGGGGGTATGGGATACATGATCGAACAGTCCCTCCAGAATATGCTCCACCGGAGAGGTATCCAACGAAGCGTGGTCACGGTGCTCACACAGGTCGTGGTTGATAAAAGCGATCCCAGTATACTCAATCCCACGAAATTTGTCGGTCCGTTCTATCAAGAGCAGGAGGTGGAAGAGGTCGAAAAACAGAGGGGTTGGGTGCTGAAGAAAGATGCGGATAGAGGCTGGCGTCGTGTGGTGCCGTCTCCCATGCCCCTGGAGATCGTAGAGAGAACCATGATCCGGAGGCTCATTGAGCAGGATGTCATTGTCATTGCCTGTGGGGGAGGGGGTATTCCTGTTTATGTGGAAGAGGATGGCACTTATGAGGGTATCGACGGTGTCATCGACAAGGATCGTGCAGCAGCGGTTCTGGCCCGCGACGTCGGAGCCCATCAGCTTCATATCCTGACTGCGGTAGAGAAGGTGGCTCTGAAGTTCGGTACGAGCCAGCAGCAAGACCTGGATCGTCTCACTCTTACCGAGGCCAAGCATTATCTAAAAGAAGGTGAATTTCCGCCCGGGAGTATGGGACCTAAAATCGAGACCGCCATTCAGTTTCTTGAAAACGGTGGTGAAGAAGTCCTAATCACGTCGGTCGAAAAAGGTTCGGAAGCCAGACGGGGGCTGACAGGAACCCGAATCGTGCATGGCTGAACAGGTTGGCTTATGACTGAAGATTTCCCGAATTCATCGTTCATTCAATTCGTAAGGAAAACAAAGACAACACTATCGTGTTCAAGCACAATAAAATAAGGAATCGGATATGCAGGGAAGAACACTCCTGAACATCAAACCGGATGCTGTAGAAAGAAATCTCATCGGAGAAATTATCAAACGCGTTGAAGCAAAAGGGTACCGAATCATCGCCATCGACAAGCTCCAACTGACACGGAATGAGGCCGAAGCGTTTTACGCTATTCATAAGGGAAAACCGTTCTTCGGCGAGTTGGTTGCATTTATCAGTTCCGGTCCGTGTGTGCCCATGGTGGTCGAAGGAGAAAACGTCATCGAAGGAATTCGTGAACTCATTGGCGCCACCGATCCTTCGAAAGCCGCCAAAGGCACGGTCCGGAGTGACTTTGCCGAGAGCATCACCAAGAACAGCGTTCATGCATCCGACGCGCCAGAAACGGCCAGAGAGGAGATCAGCTTCTTCTTCGGTCAAAGAAAATTACTTTAAAATAATATGAAGATAGATCAAGCAACAGATTATCCTTTGGAATAGGGGGATATGTTCAATGGCTATTCGGAAAGAAGACGCCCTTCATTATCATAGTATGGAACGCCCTGGAAAGCTGGAGGTCGTGGCCACCAAGCCCTGTGTGACCCAGCGGGATCTCTCTTTAGCGTATACGCCCGGTGTGGCCGAACCCTGTCTTGAGATCAAGAACACACCTCTGGATGTGTTCAAGTATACGAACCGTGGAAACCTGGTGGCTGTGGTCTCCAACGGCACAGCCGTGTTAGGTTTGGGGGATATCGGTGCCATGGCCGGCAAGCCGGTGATGGAGGGGAAAGCCGTTCTTTTCAAGCGGTTTGCCGATATCGATGTGTACGATATCGAAATCAACACCGAGGATGTCGATGAGTTCATCAACACGGTGAAACTCTTGGAGCCGACCTTCGGAGGTATTAATTTAGAGGACATCAAGGCGCCGGAGTGCTTTCAGATCGAGGAAGCGTTGAAACGGGAAATGCAGATACCCGTGTTCCACGACGATCAGCACGGTACGGCCATCATTGTAGGCGCGGGGTTGCTCAACGCCATAGATTTGGTTCGAAAGGACATCGGTAAGGTCAACGTCGTTTTCAGTGGAGCCGGGGCAGCCGGCATCGCGGTGGCAAATATGATCATTTCTCTGGGTGTGAAAAAAGAGAACATCATGATGTCGGATATTCATGGGATTGTGTACAAGGGGCGCACCGAGGGCATGAATCCCACACTTGCAACGTTTGCCGTGGATACACCCAAACGGACGTTGGCCGAGGCGATGGAAGGCGCCGATGTGTTCATCGGAGTTTCGGTGGGAGGGATCGTCTCGCAGGGCATGATTCGGAGCATGAACCAAAAGCCCATCGTGTTTGCCCTGGCAAATCCCGATCCGGAGATCAGCTATCCGGATGCCAAAGCAGCCAGGGACGATGTCATCGTGGCCACGGGTCGATCCGATTATCCGAATCAGGTGAACAATGTGCTGGGTTTTCCGTTTATTTTCCGCGGAGCCCTGGATGTGCGTGCCACGGCCATCAACGAAGAGATGAAAGTGGCCGCAGCCCGATCCCTGGCCGACCTGGCCAGGGAGGATGTGCCCGATTCGGTCATTCAGGCCTACGGAGGCAGTCATTTCCGGTTTGGCCCCGAATACATCCTTCCGAAGCCGTTCGATCCCAGGGTGCTCCTGTGGGAGTCTGTGGCGGTAGCGAAAGCAGCTATGGACTCGGGAGTGGCTCAACATCGAATTGATCTCGAGGAGTACAAGCGTCAGTTGGAAAACCGGCTGGGCAGGAGTTACGAAGTCGTGCGCGTCATCATCAACAAGGCCAAATCCATGCCGAAACGGATTGTCTATCCGGAAGGAAATTTTATCAAGGTACTCCGGGCCGCTCAGATTATCCTCGATGAAAAGATTGCAGAACCCATTCTACTCGGCGATGAAAAGCAGATTCGTGGACGGGCCGAAGAATTGGGATTGGAATTGGATGAAGCCCGTATTGTTGATCCGTCAGCGTCGATACAATTCGACCGTTACTGTGAGGAATACTATACTCTACGTCAGCGGCACGGTATCACCCGGGCGGACACGGAACGGCTGATGAGACGGCATAATTACTTTGGTACGATGATGGTGTATTCGGGGGATGCCGATGGATTCGTTGGCGTCAGCCATAATTATCACGATGAAATGCTTCCTGCCTTGCAAGTGATCCAACCTAAAAATCCAGGCGGAAAGGCCGCTGCCCTTTATATTCTGATTTTCAAGAAAAATGTCTATTTCTTGGCAGATACGCATGCTCTTATCGAACCCTCTTCAGAAGATTTAGCAGAGATCGCCATCCAGAGTTCGAAGATTGTCCGTCTCTTCGACATGGAACCCAGGATCGCCATGCTTTCTTTCTCGAATTTTGGGAGTGTGGAACATCCGGTTACAAAGAAAGTGCATGATGCTGTGGAAATGGCCTTGAAAAGAAAGCCCGATCTCATCATCGATGGTGAGATGCAGGGGGATACGGCCGTGATTCCCGAGATTATCGAAGAGATGTTCCCTTTCAGCCGGTTGAAAGGCGGAGCCAATGTCCTCATCTTCCCAGAACTCCAGTCTGCGAATATCACGATGAACCTTTTGAAACGACTGGGAGGCGCGGTTTCTATTGGCCCGATTCAGATTGGTCTGGCCAGTCCGATTCATGTCATTCGTCCCACGGCAACGGTCGAGGAAATCGTGCGTTTAACGGCCATTGCCGTTGTGGATGCCCAAAAGTGGTTGGTGTGACGATTTTCTCCTTGATTTTCATGAAGAAATTTTGTATAAAGGGATGTCAAGCACTTGAGGAATTCTTTATTATTATAATAATGGAGGGTCATAGTGGATAAGGTAACGATTATCGGAGCAGGAAGCGTTGGAACGGCAGCAGCTTTCTATCTTGCTGAAAAACGGGTGGCCAATGTATTGCTTATCGATAGTGTGGAAGGGCGGTCCAAGGGAAAAGCATTGGACCTGATGGAAGCTGCACCCATCCGGGGTTACGATGTGCGTGTCGAGGGATCGGATGACTTCAAGGATATGGCTGGATCCAAGGTGGTTGTGATCGCTGCAGGGCTTGTCCGAAAACCCGAGATGATGCGGCAGGATTTATTAGAGCAGAACGTCAAGGTAATTGATGATATTCTGGAGAAGGTCAAGAAACATGCACCTAAGGCTATCTTAATCAATCTTACCGAACCCGTAGATACCCTGACATATTATATAATTAAGAAGGGCGGTTTTAGCTCGTCCAAGGTCATGGGTGTTTCTGGGGCCTTGGATTCTTCACGATTGCGAGAGTTTATCGCTCAGGAACTGAATGTATCCAGTGTCGATACAACCGCCATCATTATAGGCGGTCATCATGATTATATGGTCATTCCACCCCGGTATGCACGTGTAGAAGGCGTACCCATCACCGAGCTGTTGCCTCCCGAGAAAGTGGAAAGCCTCGTGGCCAGAACTCGGGTGGCAGGTACGGAGATCGTTGAAAGTCTGAAGACCGGAAGTGCATCCAATGCACCGGGTGCAGCTGTGGCCGATATGGTGGAAGCCATCGTACGAAATTCCAGACGTATTGTGTGCGCACCCTCCATGCTGAACGGTGAATACGGTCATAAGAATATTTGTTTGGGCGTTCCCGTGTTGTTGAGTAAAAACGGGGTCGAGAAGATCATTGAGCTGGAATTAACCCTCGCAGAAAAGGAGGCGTTTGATAAATCGGCTGCCGTGGTCAAGAACACCATCAAATCGTTAGAACTCGAAACCGAGAAGAAGAAGGAGGAGGGTTGATCATGAAGAAGGTAACCATTATCGGAAGCGGAAATGTGGGATCCTCCTGCGCTCTCTATGTTTCGGAAAAACGTCTTGCCGATGTCGTACTCATCGATGTCGTTGAAGGGTTGGCGTACGGTCGCGCATTGGATTCTGTCGAAGCGGCCCCCATTCGCAACTACGATACACGAATCACGGGTACGACGGACTTTTCTGAGATGGAAGGTTCAGATGTCGTTATTATGACTGCCGGGAAGGCGAGAACACCAGGTATGTCCCGGGATGATCTTCTGCAAGTCAATGCAAAGATCATTACATCGGTTTCGAAAGAAATCGCAAGGTATGCACCGAATGCAGTCCTGATCATGGTCTCCAATCCCCTGGATGTGATGAGTTATCTGGCCCTGAAGGTCACTGGCTTCGCCTTGAAACGCGTCGTTGGGATGGCCGGTGTTCTTGATTCCACACGATTTCGATATTTCCTGGCGGACAAGATGGGTGTGAGCGTTGCCGATACCAATGCATTGGTGTTGGGCGGTCATGGCGATTCGATGGTTCCGCTGCCACGGTACGCGACCGTGAACGGCATTCCCATACAGGAATTACTCCCGAAAGATACTATCGACAAACTAATCGAACGCACCCGAAAAGGCGGTGCCGAGATTGTCGGATACTTGAAGACAGGCAGTGCCTTCTGGGCGCCCGCAGCCGCGGCCGCAGAGATGGCAGAGTGCGTGATTCGTGATAAAATGCGGATTCTTCCCGCATCGGCTTATCTCCGGGGCGAGTATGGAATCGATGGACTCTTCGTCGGAGTGCCCGTCAAACTGGGTAAAGACGGTGTTGAGGATATCATCGAGTTGTCCCTGTCCAAGGAGGAAAACGAGGCTCTGCAGAATTCGGCAGCCGGTGTTAAAGCCGTTATCGAAAAATTGGAGGAAATGAATCTTCTTTAGATTTTCAGTGCCACTCGGAAATCTTTAGAGGCAAAGCGAGACCCAAAGGGCTATAGGATAGGGGGATAGTTCGATCTCTGTCCTATAGCCTATCGTATATAACTTTGTTAATAATCGATACTCAGGAGGTTTGATTATTCTATGCGTATTGAGATTCCATATGGCCGTGATTTTTTAGAAGCCTACGTTAATGATGAGAATTTTGGTGAGATGGTCTATCCCAATGAAGTCAAAGTATCCGATGAAGCCCTCACTTTGATGAAGGCATTGGACAATCCTATTGCTTCAAAATCGTTCGATGCGTTCCTGCAGGATGCAAAAGACGTCCTTTTCATCGTCAATGATGGTACGCGACCGACGCCCACGGCGAAAGTATTGGAAATTATTCACGAAAAGATTAAAGATAAAAACGTTTCATTCATCGTTGCCACGGGGTGCCATCGGGCGCCTACCGAAGAAGAGCTGCAGGAAATCTTTGGCGATCATCTTGAGGAGTACCGCGACCGAATCCATTCGCATGATGCCAAGAAAGACGAGATGGTTTATCTGGGAAAATCCAAGAACGGCACGGAAATGGAAGTGAATAAACGGGGTGTAGATGCACATAAGATCGCCATCATCGGTTCGGTAGAGCCTCATTATTTCGCAGGTTATACAGGGGGCAGAAAAGCCTTTTTACCCGGTATCGCATCGTATAAAACCATCGAACAGAACCACAAACTCGCCCTGAAGATGAGTGCCCAGGCTATGGCCCTGAAGGATAATCCCGTTCATGAGGATATGGAAGATGCCATCCTGACGATCAAAGACAAAGAGATTTTTGCCATCATGACTGTTTTGGACCGGGATGATCGTATCTATGCCGCTACAGCGGGAGGTATTACCGAGTCCCTCAAGGCAGCCATCGATAAATCCCACGAGGTCTTTTCCGTAGAGATTAAGGAAAAAGCGGATATCGTGGTGGCAGTAGCTCCGCATCCGATGGATGTGGACCTTTACCAGTCCCAGAAGGCTCTGGATAACGCGAAACTTGCTTTGAATCCCAACGGCATACTGATTCTCGTGTCACGATGCCGGAGCGGTGTTGGACACGACACATTCGTCAAGCTGCTTTCGAGTGCCAAGGATCCCCAGGATGCATTGGATAAGATCGAGAAGAAATACGTGCTGGGTTATCATAAGGCAGCCAAGATGGCGGAGATCGCTCGGTGGGCCGAAATGTGGGCCGTCACGAGTATTGATCCGGCATTGATGAAATCCATTTTCATCCGGCCGTTTCAGTCGATTCAGAGGGCTCTGGACCAAGCGATTGCGCAAAAGGGAAGGGAAAAGATACTCTTCATGATGGCTGCCAGTATGACGGTGCCCAGACTGAGAAAACGGCTCGTGATGCGTCCGAGACGTTTTATATACGGAATCCAAGACACGAAATCCGTCCCGATTTATTATGAAGATTCGGTAAGGCTCACAAAAGACGAAAAGATTATTGCTTCTTTGATGGAGGGAAGATAGCTTGTTCTAATTTGTTGTACTAGTGTAGCTTATCTGCATATAAAGAGACAGTCATACATCCCATCCTATCCGCCATCAAATATGCAGCACCTCTCTGATGGAAGGTTCCAATAGAAGCAGAAAATTCGTGGCCCATGATGTGATGTGTTTCCCTTTTCGTAGAATCACGCCATACTGACTTTTTCCAAAATAACGATCCACGGATACAATCTCTAATAGACGTTCTTGAGTGGGCATGATTGCAATTTTTGGTATTATTGAAATGCCGATGCCCAATGCTACATAACGCTTGATGGTCTCCGAGTTGGTTGCCTCCATGACAACGTCGACTTCCAGGTTGACTTCCTCAAATACGTGATCGATCACGTCTCTGGAGACCAGGCCTTTCTCGTAGGTGATCATCGGGTATTGGGCAATGTCCAGCAGTGTCACGTTCGTCTTCTTCGATAGGGGATGGTTCTGGCAGGTAATCAATACGCGTTCGATAGGCTGCATTTTGATGAAGTTTAAATTCGACGGAATGCCCCCCACGGGTGCCAGGCCAAAATCGATCTCGCCTGTTTGCGCCAATAGTACAATTTCATTCCATCGCCTCTCCAGCACATTCAGCCTGACATTCGGGTAATTTTTCGTGAACTGTTGGATCACGCGAGGCAGTTTGTTCATGATCATGAATGTGGTGGCAGCGATGGTCAGCACGCCTTTCTGGCTTCCCTTCAAGTCTTCGAAGGTGACCTTGAGGGTGTCTATATCTTGTATCAAAGGTGTGATAAGATCGAAGAACAGACGGCCATCAGGAGTGAGGTCCTTGCGAGGCCCATACCTGTTAAAAAGCTTGACTCCCAGTTCTTCCTCCAAGGATTTAATCTGTTGACTCACCGCCGATTGGGTAATGGCCATTTTTTCGGCTGCCTTTGTCAGGCTGCCAAGCCTGGCACTGTAGAAGAAACCCTTGAGTTGTTGTATTTCCATTCCGGCTCCAGATATGTTTTTTACGCAGTATTTTAAAATTTACTCACATTCATTATTAATTTAAATAATACAGACTTTCGAGTCAAGTTAAAAAAATGTTGCCCACACTTCATTATTAGAGATATTTATGATTGATATAAAGTTTTTTTTCTTGACTTATGATGTATAATTCAGTATGTTTTCATGTTATATAATTTTCAGTAGTTGGAATAGAGAGGCATAAGTTCTTTTTTAATAAGAGATTATAGGATGATTAGACGTTTAAAAATCCAATTTTGGAATGAGAGGATTCAAGGATTTTTAGAACACTTTGCGCACAGTGCAGAATCTATTTGTACCAAGACCAGTCAAATTGTTAGCCTGATTCAAAATTATTATAAGAATCGGGCTTTCTATTTTTTTAGCAACTAATGCGTATGTTGAATAAATAGAGGAGATGAGCCCATGGCCAAACCGAAATTCGCAATATATTGGGCCGGAAGTTGTGGCGGATGCGAGATCGCGTTCTTGGATATTCGCGAGAAAATTCTGGATGTTGATAAAGCGGTTGATCTTGTGTTTTGCCCCTGTGTCATGGATACGAAATACAAGGACATTGAGGCGATGTCCGACGGTGAGATTGATGTCTGTCTGTTTAACGGCTGTATCCGGAACGAGGAAAATCTACATATTGCCGAGCTTCTCAGGAAAAAATCAAAAGTTCTCGTCGCATATGGATCCTGTGCCACCGAAGGATGTATACCCGGATTGGGTAACCTGACCGATCGTGAGGCCATTCAGAAGTATGCATACATAGAATCGCCCTCTACTGGAAATCCCAAAAAAGTCTTACCCCAGAAAAAAACGAAGGTCAAGGCAGGTGAATTAAACCTGCCAGAGATGTTCAAGTATGTCCGTACGTTGGGACAGGTCGTAGACGTGGATTATAAGATGCCGGGCTGCCCACCGGTGGCCGAGCAAATATGGGCCGTCATCGAAGCGGTGTTAACGGGTAATTTACCGCCCAAAGGATCCGTCGTGGGTGTCAATCCCAAGACAGTGTGCGACGAGTGCGATCGGACGAAGGATGAGAAACGTGTGAAAAAATTTGTCAGACCTCATCTGGTCGATCCCGCCGATATCGATCCTGAGAAATGCTTGCTGGAGCAAGGCATCATCTGTAACGGACCGGCCACTCAGGCAGGTTGTGGCGCGCTTTGCCCGCAGGTGAATCTGGGGTGCCGGGGATGTTACGGACCTGCCGAAGGAATTCAAGACATGGGGGGTAAGCTCGCAGGAGCCATTGCATCCATCATCGACAGCGATGATCCGGAGGAGATTGAAAAGATTGTCAATCAGATCGTCGATCCTGTTGGTACGTTTTATCGGTTTAACTTACCCAGTTCATTATTAGGGAGAAAAATCTGATGAAGAAAGTCACAATAGATCCCATTACCAGACTCGAAGGACATGGAAGAATCGAAATTTTCCTCGATGATGCGGGCAACGTTGCGGACGCGTATCTTCAAATTCCGGAACTTCGTGGGTTTGAGAAGTTCTGTCAGGGACGTCCCGTTGAGGAGATGCCCCGCATCACATCGAGAATCTGCGGCGTTTGTCCCGAGGCTCATCTGATGGCCTCGGCCAAGACGTGCGATGCCGTGTATCATATCGATATTCCGAGAACAGCCAAGATGCTGCGGGAATTGCTGTATGTTATTTTCTATGTGACGGATCATACCACGCATTTTTATGCCCTGGCCGGTCCTGATTTTGTGCTGGGACCCGACGCGCCCAAGGAACAGAGGAATATCTTGGGTATCGTACATAAGGTGGGTGTAGAAATCGGTGGCAAGGTCATCGGAATACGGGGCATCTGTCATGAGCTTATTAAAAAAATGGGTGGTAAAGCCGTCCATCCTGTGGGAGCCGTCCCCGGTGGTATGAGCATCGGGATGTCGAAAGAAATGCAGCAAGAGGTACTCGACGCGGGTAAAGAAGCGGTTGAGTTCGGTAAGTTCACCATCCAGCTTTTTAATGACATCGTACTGAAGAACAAAGAATACGTCGATCTTATTCTCAGTGACATGTTTACCCACAACACATACAACATGGGGCTGGTGGATAAGAACAACCATGTGAATTTCTATGATGGCGATATCCGTGTCGTCGGACCCGATGGAAAAGAGTTCGTCAAGTTCAAACCTGCCGATTATCTGAACCATATTGAGGAGCATGTAGAACCCTGGTCCTACCTGAAGTTCCCGTTCCTGAAAAAAGTGGGCTGGAAGGGTTTTGTGGATGGTCTCGATAGCGGTGTTTATAAAGCCACACCCCTGTCCCGTTTGAATGCCTCCGACGGCATGGCCACGCCCCTGGCGAACGAGGAACACGACCGAATGTACAAAACCCTTGGTGGCAAGCCGGTTCAGCAGACACTGGCCACACACTGGGCACGAATCATAGAGCTGTTGTATGCGGCAGAACGTTGGGTAGAGCTAGTCAGCGATCCCGAGATCACAGGACCCGAATACAGAGCGGTTCCTACGGCAACCCCGGACGAGGGTGTGGGCGTTGTAGAAGCGCCTCGTGGCACGCTTTACCATCATTATAAAACGGACGCCAACGGTATCATCAAAGAAGCGAACCTGATTGTGGGTACGACCAACAACAACGCACCCATCAACATGTCTGTTAAGAAAGCTGCCCAAGGGCTCATCAAGGGCGGGAAGGTCAACGATGCCCTTTTGAACATGGTAGAAATGGCTTTCCGTGCTTACGATCCTTGCTTCGGTTGCGCAACGCACACGCTTCCCGGTCAGATGCCGATGATCGTGAACATTTATGATACCCAAAAGGAGCTTGTCCAGCAAATCCGAAGAGATTAATCGAACACTCGGGGATTCGAGATGTCGGATGCAGAACGCGCGATATGACAATTTAACAAAAGGCATGGATGAAATGAAATCCGATTATCGGGCATCCCGGATCGTCATCAGCATATAGAGGTTTAAATACGCCAAAGGTGTTGAAGGCAGTTCTGAATGAATATACTCGTCCTAAATAGCGGCAGCAGTTCTGTCAAGTTTCAGCTCTTCGACATGACCGATGAGAAAGTGCTGGCTAAGGGTCAGGTAGAAAAAATCGGTTCCAGCGATGCCATCATCACCTATAGGCCACGGGAAAAGAACAAACTTCGTGAGATTCGCGAAGTACCCAATCATGAAGTGGCCATTGAAATCGTGCTTTCTCTCCTCCTGCATCCACAGCACGGTGTGATCCGCGAGAAAGACGAAATCGACGGTATCGGCCACCGTGTCGTACACGGAGGGGAAGAATTCACGGGATCGGTTCTCATCGACGAAAAGGTGAAATCTACGATTCGGAAGTGCATTCAGTTTGCCCCTCTTCACAATCCGCATAATCTCAAAGGAATCGAGGCATGTGAAGCCTTGCTGCCGGGCGCTCCACAAGTCGGGGTATTCGATACTGCGTTTCATCACACGATCCCTCCCAAGGCCTATATCTACGGTTTGCCCTTTGCGCTTTATAAAAAATTAGGAATTCGAAGATACGGTTTTCATGGCACATCCCATAAATATGTAGCCGAAAAAGCATCGGAGGTGCTTGGCCGTCCATTAAGCAAACTTAAAATAATCACCTGTCATTTGGGGAATGGTGCCAGCATCGCTGCTGTTGACCAGGGTGATTCCGTGGAAACCACCATGGGCTTCACTCCGTTGGAGGGTTTGATTATGGGTACGCGGTGCGGCGATATCGATCCGGCGCTCGTGCCCTACATCATGGAACACGAGAAGCTTTCCACAAAACAGGTCGATTCCATCATGAATAAGAACAGCGGCATGCTGGGCTTAACCGAGACCTCCAACGATATGCGGGAGATCGAAGCGGAAGCGTTCAGAGGCAGTGGACAGCATAAACTGGCGCTGGATATCTATTGCCACCGCGTGAAGAAATATATCGGAGCGTACATCGCCGTATTGGGGGGTATCGATGCCGTCGTTTTTACGGGAGGTGTCGGCGAGAAGTCTTTTTACGTGCGTGAAAACGTGTTGTCCGGCCTGGATAGTATCGGCATCCAGATCGATCCCAAGAAAAATAAAACGAATGAAAACGACATCAGCGCAGGAAAGGTCAAAGTACTCGTAATCCCTACCAACGAAGAACTGGCCATAGCACGGGATACGAAGCATATCATGGAAGCGATGGGTGAAATACCCAAAGATGTCATGATAGAAGAAATTGTGAGCGAGGAACTGGCTCATATGAGCGAGGAGGACAAGGCAGCTCTCGTGCTTCTCTGGGCCGAAGATCCCAAAATTTCTGTGAGTGAGTTATCTCGGAAATTGAACGAGAAGATTAAACGAAATTTGAACGTACGAACCGTACAAAAAGAATTAGAGATACTGGGATTGTCAAAAAAGACTTCCCAGGAACGTAAAGGAAGCGTGAAGTCATCGTAGCATGGTAAAAATCGAAAAAGAAGAAGCCGGCTGGCTTGTGGCTCTCAGTTGGCTGAGTGCATTAGAGGAAACGGCCCGTGATTTTCACGGGACACGACCCCGCGTATTCTGCGAACGGGCCTACGAGCATTCTGTGGAGCATTTTCTCCGTCGCATAGGAGATGAGTATGGAGTCATCATAGAAAGTTCCGATTCCATACGATCAGCCGTGGAAAATTATATCCAGGTCGGGGTGGCAGGATCGCTCTTTCGCGATCCCAGCGATTTCGATTTGGTCGACGTGAATCCGTTTCGCCTCCAGATCACGGTTCACGATTGTAAATACTTGAAAAGCTGTCAGCGACTCATCGATCAGGGATTTTCCATTCGGGATTTAACATGCGCTCGAATCGGATGTTTGAAGGCGGCTGTGAAATCACTGGCAAACATTGAATGCGATTACGAGGTCCAGGCGTTCAACGTGGACGGGGATTGTCAGGGATACATCGAGAGGAAGTAAGCACCAGAGAATGGTAGAATGAGCGATTCGGTTGGAACACTCATAAAAAAAGTCATGCACGGCGAGGATGCCGGTATTCGACGAGAGGCGCTCATCGAGTTGGGATACGAGGAGAGTCCGGACATTTATCCTTTGCTCATCGAGCAGTTGGACGATCCCAACAGCAGTATCCAACATGCGGCGGTCATATCTCTGGGAAGATACGGAAATCCCATGGCTATCGAGGAACTCATCAAGCCAAAGATACTCCATTCACCGGTGGTCAACCTTCGGTGGGCCACGGTAGCGGCTCTCGGAAAGCTGGGTGATTATCGCGTAATTGACCACTTGTTGAAAGCCGTGGAGGACTCGGAGTGGATCGTACGGAATCAAGCTGTCACGGAATTAAAGGATAAAATACGCGATATCATCGAACTCAAGGATGCCCGATATGCACGTATTTTAGTCCGGCTTATGGCCTTGGAGAACGAAGAAATCGTGAATCTGGTTATCGAGGGATTCGTTGAACTGGGCGGTCAAAGTATCGGTTTACTACTCGATGCTCTGAAGAGCCCATCGGCTTCTATTCGTGAGAACGCCGCGACAGCCTTGGGTCGTATAAAAAGTCGTGAGGCCGTGGTTGCCCTCATCGAACTCTTAGACGATTCCGAGTGGAAGGTTCGAAGGTCATCAGCCCAGGCGTTGGGCGAGATCGGTGATAAAAGGGCCATCGAGCATCTGATTCACAGCTTGCGGGATAACGTCGAAAGAGTCCAGCAGGAGGCCGTCGAATCCGTTGTTCGTTTTGGTAAGTTAAGTACGGGACCGCTACTCAATGCTCTGGCCTACGAGAAAAATAAATTCACGCTAAGGGCCATTCTTCAAGCATTGGGAGCCATTTGCGATATCAAGGCTGTACCTGCACTCGTGGGACAACTGAGCAACAGTTATTTTATCGTCCGCAGAGCCTCGCAGCGGGCCTTGGTTCGTTTTGGTACCCAGATCACGGATGTGCTTTTACACACACTTTCGTACAATAAGTCGTCCATCGATAAACTCTTGAAGGATGCTGATAACCGGGATGATCCTGCTCTTCAGATTCGGGCCATCCGGGCATTGGGAGGACTGGAGGATCATCGGGCTGTACGCCTTCTTAAAGATCTGGTTGACAAGGGGTGGCCTGACGTTCAGGATGCGGCCATGCAAGCTTTGATTCAAATCGGGTGTGCGGCGTGGGGCCGATGTGGGGCACTCATCGTGCTTCGTAGTATCGCGGATGAATCGATCACACCCTATCTGGTCGAATCTTTGTCGGACGACTCGGATAATGTCCGATTGGAGGCGGTACGAACATTGGCCAAGGTAGACGGGTCCAGTGCCATCGATCCCCTTATTGTAGTAGCTCGGAAGGATCGAGACCCGTATGTCCGTTACGAAGCCGTGCGGTTGTTGAGACGAATCGGTGTGGGGTATCTTCAAGTACTGGAACTCGCCCTTACCGTCTTGAAGGATTCGCATCAGGATGTTCGATCTCAGGCTGCCCGGCTCCTGGGAAATTTCCAGGATGATAGGTCCATCGCGCCCTTGGTGAAAGCGACGGCCGACACTAACTGGAACGTTCGAGAAAGTGCGGAGAATGCGCTTTTCAATTTTGGACAAAAGGCCATTTTGCCGCTCATCCAGGCGCTTTCCAGTCGTGCTTGGACGACGCGGTTCCGGGCTGCACGGCTCTTGGGCGAAATCGGCGACAGTCGGGCCATTGCTCCCTTGGAGAAGATTCTCAAGAAAAAAGACGAAAAAGACAAGGTGTTGATTGCGGCCCGGTGGTCGTTGATTAAACTTCGGGGAAGTATAGCGGCTTAGTGTGCGCGATGCTTACCCATCATCAGGAGACACTGTATGAGAGTAAAGCTTAAAATCGGCGAGAACGAGAAACGGTTCATCGACCGGGTCTGTGAGCTGTCGGGACAGAACGTCTATGCCTGCTATCAGTGTGGGCGCTGTTCGGCCGGGTGTCCCTTTGCCTTCGAAATGGACATTCTTCCGAATCAAATCATTCGAATGGTGCAGATGGGATTGGAGGATGAGGTGGTTGCCTCTAAGACCAATTATATTTGCGCTTCGTGCTTTACGTGTCAGTCCCGCTGCCCAAAGGGCATCGATATGGCCAGAGTGATGGAAGCTGTTCGGCTTATCGTGGAACCCAAAGGCAAGGATGTATGGGGGCCCGACGAAACGCCGGCTGAGTTAACTGATGAATTTCCTCAGCAGGTGCTCGTCTCGGTATACCGGAAGTTTAGCAAATAGAAAGTGGGCTGGAAGCAATGGCGATGAGCGAACATGTTGTGATTCTCTGCCTGTCGCCTATTGTCGACGGCCGGAATCTTGTCTTCATGGAAGATCAGAATAGGAAGTGAACGCATGAGACTCCATTACTATCCAGGTTGCACGTTAAAAGACAAAACGACCAATCTCGACGATTCAACGCGAGAGGCCATGAAAATACTGGGCTACGAATTGGTCGAGCCGGAGGGTTGGACGTGCTGTGGTGCTGAGTTTCCACTAACCGAGGAAAAAATCGTTGGATTGACGGCACCCACGCGGATTCTGCGTCAGGTAGAGTTGGAGGGTGGAGATAAAGTTGTCACGACCTGCGCTTTCTGCTTTAACGTACTCAAGCGTACCAACGAGGCATTACACAGGGATCCGTTGAAGCGGAAGCGCATCAATGCTTACCTGAAAGACGATATCAAGATTGAACCGTTGTCCAAGAAAAAAACAACCGATTTCCCCGAATACAGCGGACATGTTTGGGTACTCCATTTGATGGAATTCATTAGGAATACAGTGGGGTACGATCATGTTCGATCTCTTATCAAAAGGGATTTGAAAGGACTGAAAGTGGCACCGTATTACGGATGCCGGCTACTCCGACCCGCCGAAGAAGTTGGGATTGATATGCCCGACAATCCTCATATTTTTGAGGAATTTCTGGAGAACCTGGGTTGCCAGGTCGTGGATTTTCCATTCAAACAGGAATGTTGCGGCTCGTATCTTTCGGCATCTCTACCCAATGCGGCAACAGAGGCGTCTTATCAGGTGTTACGGTCGGCCAAACTGAACGGTGCCGATATGTTGGCCCTGAGCTGTCCCCTGTGTTACTACAACTTGGACCGGAGGCAGGACAGAATTCAGGAAAAATATCTGGATTTCAACGGTTTCCCGGTACTTTTCTTCACCCAACTTCTGGCATGGGCCCTGGGTGCAGAGGAGAAGATTCTTGGCCTGGATCAGCACTATTACGATCCTCGTCCTGCACTGGGAATTACAGATAAAGCTGAGGTTGTATCATGAACGGAAACGGTAAGAAAAAGAAAATAGGTGTTTTTGTCTGTCACTGTGGTGTGAATATAGCGGGCGTTGTGGATGTGGAACGGGTTGCCAAGGAATTGGAAGGTTATGAAGGCGTTGAGTTTTCCACGAATTATGTCTATATGTGTTCGGAGCCGGGGCAGAAGATGATCCTGGACGAGATCAAGGAGAAGGAACTCGATTCCATCATCATTGCGGCTTGTTCCCCGACGCTTCACGAAAAAACATTCCAGAATGTGGCAGAACTCGCCGGACTGAACCCATACCAGATCGAGATCGCCAACATTCGGGAACAGAATAGCTGGGTACACGCAGACAAAGAAAGGGCCACCAAGAAGGCCATAAAAATCGTAAAATCCATGGTTGAGAAGGTACTCCAGAATGAGAATTTGGAGCCTATTCAGGTGGGAGTCAGTCGGAGGGCATTGGTTATCGGGGGTGGCATCAGCGGGATTCAGGCAGCATTGGATATCGCCGATCATGGATATGAAGTACTCCTGGTCGAGAAAAATCCGTCCATTGGTGGGCACATGATTCAACTGTCCGAGACGTTTCCGACACTGGATTGTTCCCAGTGTATCATGACGCCTAAGATGGTGGAAGCTTCTCGGCATCCAAAGATCAAGATACTGACATATCATGAAGTGGATTCTATTTCAGGGTTCGTGGGTAACTTTAAAGCAAAGATTCGGAAAAAGCCGAGATACGTGGACGCCGACGCCTGTACGCTTTGCGGAGACTGCGAAGAGGTTTGTCCGCAGGTGGTTCCCGATGAATTTAACATGGGGCTCTCCTTCCGTAAGGCCATCTATCTGCCGTTTCCCCAGGCCGTTCCGGGGACGTATACGCTGGATATCGAAAATTGTCTAGGATTGCTCCCAATCCGATGCGGGAAATGTAAAGACGTGTGCGACGTGAATGCTATCGATTACGACGAGGAAGAGGAAATTTTCGAAGAAGAAGTCGGTGCCGTTGTCGTGGCCACGGGATACGATCTCTATACGATGGATCATCTGGGTGAGTACGGTGGCGAGAAGTACGAAGACGTGGTGAATGGATTGGAATTCGAGCGCATCCTGTCGGCTTCGGGACCCACGGGTGGTGTGGTCCGGAGGCCTTCCGATGGGAAGATTCCCAAGAATGTTGTCTTTATCCAGTGCTGCGGCTCGCGAGATACGGAACATCACAATCCATACTGTTCGAAGATTTGCTGTATGTATACGGCCAAACATGCCATGCTATACAAGCATCGCGTACCCGATGGCAATGCGACTGTGTTCTATATCGATGTCCGTACCGGTGGTAAGGCATTCGAGGAATTCTACCAGCGAACCATCGAAGAAGACAGTGTGCTCTACATGAGGGGCAAGGTATCCAAGGTCTATAAAGAGGGTGATAAGCTCATCGTTTTGGGCGTAGACACGCTTACGGGTCAGAAGGTGGAGATGGAGGCCGATATGGTGGTCCTGGCCATGTCTATGGTGAAGACCGAGGGCATCGAAGAGCTGCTGAAGAAGCTGAAGATAGCCACCGACGCCAACGGCTGGCTCGCCGAAGCCCACCCAAAGCTCCGTCCCGTGGAAAGCCTGAACGCCGGGTTCTTCTTAGCTGGATGCGCCCACGGTCCCAAGGATATTCCAGAGACCGTATCTCAGGCGTCAGCCGCTGCCGCAAAAGTCGGAGACCTATTTGCACAAGATGTGCTATATCATGCACCCACTATCGTGCCCGTGATCGAGGAGCTCTGCAGTGGATGCGGTATCTGTGTGACGATGTGTCCTTATGGCGCCCGTGAACTGGATCCTATTCGTAAAGTCGTAAAGGTGAATGAAGTCCTCTGCGAGGGCTGTGGAGCCTGTGCGGCAGCCTGTCCCTCGGGGGCAGCCCAACAGCGAAATCAAACCGACAATCAGATATTCTCAATGGTGAAAGCAATTTTGAAGGGATAGCCATGTTTGAACCGCAAATCATGTGTTTTTTGTGCAAGTGGTGTACTTATGCCGGAGCCGATCTAGCAGGTACATCCCGCAAGCAGTATGCGCCCAATACCGTCAATTTGAGGGTGATGTGTTCCAGTCGAATCGACCCGCAGCACATCCTGTACGCCTTCAAAGAGGGAGCGGATGGCGTGTTCATCGGAGGGTGTCATCCCGGGGATTGTCATTACGTTGAAGGCAATTATAAGACACTTCGGAGAACGGTACTCTTCAGGCAGATGTTGGAGGATTTCGGTATCAATAAGAACCGACTCCGATTGGAGTGGATCTCGGCCGCGGAAGGGCAAAAATTCGTCGATACGATGAACGAATTTACCGAACAGATTCGGGTTTTGGGACCACTGAATCTTGAGAATGTGGCGTTAACGAATGAGGGTGTTAGCCATGAGTAAAACAGCTGTGAAAGAAAAGAAAACCACCAAGAAAGCCAAGGAAAAACCAATGGAGCTGGTTTCCATTTACATCATGGGCAAAAAGTACGAGGTTCCTGCCTCCTTGACCATACAGAAGGCATTGGAATACGCTGGATACCAGCTCGTGCGCGGGTGTGGATGCCGAGGAGGTATTTGCGGAGCCTGTGGCACGGTATACCGGTTTCCAGATTCGTACCGTATCGAGGTCGGGCTGGCGTGCCAGACCGTCGTCGAGCCGAATATGTACATCACTCAAATCCCCTTCTTTCCGGGAAACAAGGCAACGTACGACATCGAAAAACTGACACCGACAGGCTCTACGGTAGCAGCCCTTTATCCCGAAGTTTTCAAGTGTGTGGGGTGCGGAACCTGCACACGCAGTTGTCCTATGGACATTGATGTCATGGAAGTTATTTCCAGGGCGATCCGCGGGGATGTAGAAGGTGCTGCTAAATTGTCTTTTGATTGTGTGATGTGCGGGATCTGTTCGGCACGATGTCCGGCCGAGGAGGTTCAGTACAATATCGAAATTCTCACAAGGCGGCTTTACGGTCGGCATATCGCAGCCAGAGCAAAACATCTGGCCAAAGCCATAGAGAATGTAAAAAAAGGTAAATTTGATAAAGGCCTTAAAGAACTGAAGAAGATGAAATTAGAGGATTTGAAAAAGGTCTACAACGAAAGAGAAATCGAGCCAGACATGGCCGAAGAATTCTGGGAGCCTCAGGATAAAAAATACATTGTTGTGGAATAAGGGTCTTGGATAAAATTACCACAAGGAATCACAGAAGGACATAGAAAATGGCTTTCATGTTCAGGATCAACAATTTTACTAGCCACTCTTCCGAGACGGTTCCATGGTGGTCTGTGGTAATTTATAATCATTTTGGATGGAGATAAAATCATGCCGTACACACCAGAGTTGAAAAAACTCATCAAGATCGTAGAGAAGACGAGGCCGGAGCGGGTTGAGAAAAAAAGACGGGGTGAGGAGTTTCCGGCCGTATCTCTCAAGGAACGGGAAGAGATGCTCAAGTACCATCCCGATTTCCAAGAAGAGGGGCGTTCGGAAATCAAGGTCGGTCCGAACAAAGGGTATCGGATTGCTAATGAGTTCGTAAACCTTGTGCACGCCAAAAGCCGTGTTGACCCGGAACTGATCGATCTGACGAACCCGGAATACGAGACCGATGTACTCATCATCGGGGGCGGTGGTGCCGGAACGGCGGCCGCTTTGATGGCCCGGGAACAGGGTGTAAAAGTCCTCATCGCCACGAAGCTTCGTCATGGGGATGCCAACACCATGATGGCCGAAGGCGGTATTCAGGCGGCGATAAAGAGCGAGAAGGATTCGCCCTACTATCACTACCTGGATGCCATCGGCGGCGGTCATTTCAAGAACGATCCAGACCTGGTGGAAACGTTGGTGACGCAAGCCCCGGAAGTCATGGCTTGGCTGGAAAAGTTAGGTGCCATGTTCACCAAGTTCGATGACGGCCGAATGAAAGCCCTTCACGGTGGCGGGACGTCACGAAAGCGAATGCATTACGCCGGGGATATCACGGGCGCAGAAATCATGCGTACCATTCGTGATGAGGCGAAAAACCATCCCGATGATATCAAGGTGTTGGAATTTTCTCCCGCCGTTGAGCTGATTCTCAACGATAAGGGAGCCTGTGCCGGTGCCGTGTTGTACAACCTGGAAACCGAGGAATACATCATCGTCAAGGCAAAGGCCGTGGTAATGGCCACGGGTGGCTCTGGCCGGCTGCACATCCAAGATTTCATGACGACGAATCATTACGGGGCCACGGGTGACGGCGTGATCATGGGATATCGGGCCGGTGTCCCCATCAAATTCCTGCATACGGTACAGTATCATCCCACTGGAGCCGTCTTTCCTGAACAAGCCGAGGGATTGCTCATCACAGAAAAGGTCAGAGCTGCCGGAGCCAACATCCTGAATATCGATGGTAAACAATTCGTTTACGAGCGAGAGCCACGGGATGTGGAGGCGTCGGCGTTTATCCGGGAGTGTACCGTTCGAGGGAAGGGTGTTCCCACGCCGACAGGCAAGTTCGGTGTCTGGCTGGATTCGCCCATGATCGATATTCTCAAGGGAGAAGGTACCGTACGGAACGAATTCCCCGGTAAATGGATTTTATTCCACCGTTACGGCATCGATATCACCAAAGAACCGATGCTGGTCTACCCCACGCTTCATTATCAGAACGGTGGCTTGGAGATCAACAACAAGGGCGAGACCGTGGTTCCCGGGCTCATCGTGGGAGGTGAAGTCAGCGGTGGGCTTCATGGCGAGAACCGTCTAATGGGGAATTCTCTCTTAGATGTCATGGTATACGGAAGGATTGCGGGCATCACAGCAGCCGACTATGCCAAGAAAAAATACAAAGCTGGGAAACTCACCCTCGACCATGTTCGAAAATACAACAAGGCACTGGAACTTGCCAAGATTGAATTAAATGGACGAGTGGCCCCCATGGTTCTTCCCGACTATAGTAATCCTGATGTTCGCAAGAAACAGCTCACGACCAAATACGTGGGCACGATACGTTAGCCTACGAGCGAGAGAAGATATGCGTATACGACAACATGAAAAACCATTTGGGTTCGATAAGCCTTCATCACCGAGGGGTGAAATCCTGGTCATCGAAGACCGGTGTAAAGGTTGCAGTTTCTGCGTGGAATACTGCCCTAACGATGTTTTGGCGCTTTCGAGCCGATTCAATCAAAAAGGATACCATCCTCCGGAAGTTGTGCATCCGGAGAAATGCGTCAATTGTGGCTTCTGCCGGATGATTTGTCCAGAATTTGCCATTTACACGGTGGAAGTCAAGGAAGCGGTCTGAGAATAGGAAATAGTAAGAATCCGATAGAGAGCAGTCAGATATAGGGTCTTCATCGGACATCCTATTCTAAACAAAAACGAATGGGTTTATTTGAAAGGTGATTTCCATTGAAAGCTGATCCAAAAGGAGTATTGACGGGATCCCATTACCTAGACGGGGACCATGCATGCTGTGAGGGTGCATTAGCTGCGGGATGTCGCTTCGTCGCAGGATACCCCATCACACCCTCGACGGAAGTCGTCGAACGGTTTTCCCGACGGATTCCATTGGTTGGAGGTATGTTCATCCAGATGGAGGATGAGCTGGCTTCATCCATCGCTCTGCAGGGAGCCGTGTGGGCCGGGAAAAAAGCCATGACAGTCACGTCGGGGCCGGGGTTTTCTTTAATGATGGAGCACATCGGGTTAGCTGCTATGACGGAATGTCCATGTGTATTCGTCAATGTCCAAAGGGGCGGACCATCTACAGGGCTGCCAACTTTACCGGGTCAAGCAGATATGATGCAGGCCCGATGGGGTTCCCACGGAGATTATGAAATCATTGCCCTTTCTCCGGATTCACCTCAAGAATGTTTCGATTTTATGATCGATGCCTTCAATCTATCAGAAGAATACCGTGTTCCGGTGATGTTCATGATGGATGAATGCGTGGGCCATATGATGGAACGGGTCGTGATCCCCAAAGCCGATAAGATTGATATCGTTCCCAGGAAGTTCACGAAGAAAAAACCGGAAGAATACTTGCCGTTCGAACCCGAGTATGATCTGATTCCCGGTATGGTCAAGGCAGGCGATGGATATCGCATCCATGTGACGGGACTCACCCATGACTACAAAGGCTACCCCGTGATGAGTGCCGACTGTCAGGAGCAGCTGGTGCACCGGTTGATCAATAAAATACAGTTGAACGCCGACAAGATTTGCCGTTGGGAAGAAACGAATGTTGAAGATGCCGATGTGGTCGTAATATCATTTGGCATCACGTCCCGGGTTGCTGTAGAGGCCGTTGCGTTGGCTGAAAAGGAAGGGATTAAAGTCGGGATGATGCGCCTTATCGTGGTGTGGCCTTTCCCCGAGAAACGGATTCGTGAACTTGCCAAGCAAGGCAAAGCTATGGTCATGGCGGAAATGAATTACGGACAAGTGTTCTACGAAGTCGATCGTTGTGCCCAGGGCAAGGTCCCCGTGGTTCTGGCGGGCCACGGCGGGGGTACCGTTCATAATGCAGAAGATATTGCAGAAAAAATCGTGGAGGCATATAAGTGTCTGTCGTAGAGGAGTTAAAGCAGGCTGTCAAAGGCAGTCCGAAAGTTTCGACCACGGGCGAACATCCCATGAATGATTTTCTGAGGATGGACCGGATTCCTCATATCTGGTGCCCGACGTGTGGCATTGGCGTAACGGTCAACTGTTTTGCCCAGGCCTTGGAAAAATGTGAGATTCCACTGGATGATGTCGTCGTGATTTCCGGCATCGGATGTACGGGACGTGTTGCAGGCTATGTGAAGATCGATTCTTTCCATACCACACACGGAAGAGCCATTCCCTTTGCTACAGGGATAAAACTGGCCAATCCCAAGCTCAAAGTCGTTGTGTTCAGTGGCGACGGGGATATTGTGGCTATCGGAGGAAATCACTTTATCAATGCGGCCCGACGGAATATCGATATGACGGTCATCTGTGTCAACAACTTCAACTATGCCATGACCGGCGGACAGGTAGCATCGACGAGCCCGGAGGATTCGATACTCACTACGTCTCCGTACGGTAATTTTGAGGCGCCCTTT